>Ga0163144_10012918_pt1 | contig 17471 bp, 18 predicted proteins | sample OliLak19BULKMAT1_FD_123175 | JGI IMG/M metagenome (GOLD analysis project Ga0163144, IMG submission 123175) | Freshwater microbial mat bacterial communities from Lake Vanda, McMurdo Dry Valleys, Antarctica - Oligotrophic Lake LV.19.BULKMAT1 | ecosystem: Environmental > Aquatic > Freshwater >...
TAGTGTTGCCATTAACGGCGAATGTACCTGCAACGGTCGTATTTCCAGCATTGGTTACTGTAAAAACATCGGTCCCGTCAGATTTCTCGATGGTTACAAGATTAGATGTCTGAGTACCGTTACCGGTCACAAGAAACTGTATAACATCTATATCACCCTTAATCTGAAGTTTACCTGCTGGAGCAGTTGTACCAATTCCTACAAAATTAGACGATGCATCAATTGATAATGTATCGGTATCAAAGTTGAGTCCTGCAACTCCACCTGAGATGGTGATGTTGGTGTCGTTTGCAAAAACTACAGAGGTCGTGTTAAAGGTTACCGTATCGGTTAGTGTTGTTGATCCAGTTATGGATACATCATCAGCCAGAGTCAATGCTCCTGTTGAGTCTGACACATTTCCTTGAAGGTCCGATGTACCGGTTACAATATTATTGCCTGTAACTGTGAAGTTCGTTGTCGTTATGGACGCCGCACCAGCTCCAAAGGTTAAGGATGTATCGATTCCGCCCGATGCATCAAAGGTCCATGTAATAGCGCTACCTGAGCCAAAGGTTGTTGTTCCTACCTCTGTGGAGTCAAAGCTCACAGTTAAGGTACCTGCTCCGTTATCCACTGTGTCTATGCCATCGGCGCTTCCTACAACTGTCCTTGTAGCTCCTAAGGCAGTAGTTGAAGAGCCTGTGTCTCCAGCAAATGTTATGGTTGAGTTTGCCAACTCTACATTGTCAATCTGACCTGATGGAAGCGATACTGTTCCAGCTGAGACCGTTAGTCCTCCTGCCACTGTTGCAACTCCAGCATTGGTTACTGTAAAGACATCTGTACCGTCTGACTGTTCTAGAGTTAGAAGATTAGAGGTCTGAGTAGAGTTACCTGTTACAACAAGTTGAATTTCATCGGTGTCTCCTTTGATCTGTAGTTTTCCAGTTGGTGCTGACGTTCCTATTCCTACGTTGTCAGTTGAGGTGGTAAGGTGGACTATAGTACCACTATCGCTAAAGCCACTAGCGGCACCGGCCGCTGCAGATGAAGTGACGCAGTCAACGCCACCATCAAAGCAGATTCGGTCAATATACACATCGTTAAATATTAGCGATGCGGTTCCGATGTCGTATGAGTCGTTTGCTAGTGGACTGATTGAACCAGCAGTAACTGTGCCGATATTAGAGACAGTAAAAACATCTGTTCCGGATGAATTTTCGAAGACCACAAGACTATTTGTCTGTGTTAAATTTCCTTGAACAAGGAGTTGAATTTCGTCCGTATCACCATCGATTCCAAGTTTCCCTAACTCAGTTGTCCCGCCTAAGGTAACGTTGTCGGTTGTGGTATCTAGATAGATGAGAGTTCCTGAGTCTGTGATTCCGGTTGGAAGAGCTGTGGCATTTATTGTGGACCCCGATATTGAGATGCCGGTTCCTGCCGTAAGTGAGAGAATTCCGGTGTTGGTTATTGCGTTTCCTGAGACCGAAATTCCCGTTCCTGCAGAAAGTGAAGTAATCCCGCTATTTGTGATGGTTGAGCCAGAGATTGTTATACCTGTTCCGGCCGTTAACAATGTATCGATTGGCGCAGTGTTTATTACTGGGTTTTGGCTATCGCCCGTGATCAATACGCCTGTTCCAGCCGTGATAGAATAAATCACGTTGGGAGCGACAATGTTCTCGTTAAATACCGCCGGGATGCTGAAGTAGATGGATTCGTTAAGAGCTTCATCGGTAACCGCCAGTACAGCACCGTTAGCTGACAGTGTTTTTGAAAGGATTCCAGTATTTACTGAGGCAATTTCTTTACGGGCGAATAATTTGTCGAACGAATTTGCTAGTAGTTTTGCTCCAGTGCCTCCCTGCGTAGCGGTAAAATATGACAGAACCATAAAGGTTGCAAGAGCCACAGATGCGAAGGCAAGGCCACGCTTGGGCAGTTTATTAGTGGGTGTATCTACGCGAACGTGAGGAATAGGGGCGTTAGTCGAGCTTGATTTTTTGTTTTTGATTTCGGAGTAGACAGAGTGGGTAAGTTCCTTTGGTTGCTTCTTAGCCTGAATTGAGTACGAGAGGTGCTGAAGATCAGCCCGTGAGTAGACGCGTTTATTGCCGTTATTCCTTTTAGCCTTGTGAGATGCTTTATTTTCGAGTCTTCGCAGAGTTGAGACGGAGATATTTAAGTTTTTCGCCGCTTCAGAAATCTTTATAGGAAGTGCACTTTTTAAGTTCTCAATTGCTTTCAGTGAATAAAGTCTTGTTCTCCCGTTTGGAGTTGAAGAATTTACTTGCCCGGATTTATCCCAGCGTCTTAAGGTGTCGATTGAAATGCCAAGAATCTCCGCAGCCGCGCTGCTTGAAATTGAGTCGTTATTTTGGGGGTTTGTTGCGCTCATTATTTCAGGCTTTTTTGAGCCCTATCTACAGTCCCCCTACATACTAATATATACATATATATGCATTACATGTCAAGAGGGAATATATAGCCTCAATATCCAGGTTATTGAGTAGGCATTGCATACTCAAATTTAGTAGGGTAAATGAGGCTTGGTATTGGGCTAATTTTGGAGAATGGAAAGATGATGAAATTTGCAAGAAATTTGAGGAAAAAAAGAGGGGTTTTGTTCATTACTATATCGTATAAACAGTCTGGCAATCCTATAGCATGAAAATAGGAGGTTTGGGGCTCAATATTGCGCTTTTTTATAGAGCGATAAAAACCGAAAATTATTCACTAGCGTTAAATTATGTAGGGCGAATATGTACTGGGACTGATCCAATATTCTCCCTTGCAATGAAGCACCAAAAGAGTATATATTTGAGTATATATTGATGTTCTTAAATATCTTAAATATGAAAAAGTTTGTAAGTAATTTTTGTCTATTAATTTCTATTTTTTATTTCACAACTTTCGTAAGCGCTCAGTTATCTTCATATAGCGTAGCACGATACATAGATGTTAAAGATTCTAAGGTTCAGATCGGATCGGTTATTACTCAGAATGCTGATGACAGTTATTCTATATCTAGAAAAGCATATGATTCTCAAGCTAAGGGAGTAATAGTCTCTGACCCGAAAATATATATTAGGTCGACCAACGCCAATGACAAATATGCTTTAGTTAATGATGGTAACGCTAAGGTACTGACAAACACCTCAAATGGACTAATTAAAAGAGGGGATATGCTTAGAACCTCAACGACTCCTGGAGTTGTGGTAAAGGCAGATAAGGCTGGATTTGTGGTGGGAAGATCCTTACAAGACTACTCAAACAAAAATAAATCACAGAGCACCCTAATCAACGTAGAGATGAATATTCATTTCGCTCCATCACCAAATTTAACATTGGCTGACATATTCAGCTTATCGGCCTTAGCATCTTACGAACAGCCACTTATTGTTTTTAAGTACGTTGTGGCCGCGTTCATTACGCTACTTTCCTTTATCCTAGGTTTCTTTTACTTTGGAAGAATCGCGAGTCGTGGAATTGAGGCGTTGGGGAGGAATCCATTAGCTAGTCGTAGCATTCAGTTTGGAATTGTGATGAATGTAATAATCACATGCGTAATTATTGGGGTTGGTGTTTTAGTATCATTATTTATTATCCGCATTTAGTAAAAATATGGAGTATATCGTAATGTTTCTAGCAATTTTTGTTCTTGGACTAATTACCGTTTATTCGTATTTTGTGGTTAAGAGAGAGTTTGGACTGTCACAGTACGAGAAGCGTTCTAAGAAAAAAATAGACGCTCATCTGGAAAACGTCATCAATAGCTCGGAGTTAGTGCTAAACGACAGCGTCAGAAGGATGAAACAGCTTCTGTCTCAGACAAATCATTTCAATATCGCTATAGAGTCACAAGCAAGGACTGCATTCACTGAGTTTAAGGGTAGATATGAGGCCAGTCTTGGTTCCGAGCTTGAGGCAGTAGAGAAGCAGTATGAGGAGGAGTTTTATGCTCAGATGAAGAAGTTAAAGGCACTGTTGGACACAAGATTAAAGGGACAGATGAGTAGATCGGATAAATTAGTGGAGGAGTTTACCAAGTCAGAGTTCGAGCGTGTAAAAAAGGAGATCGAAGAGTACGAGAAGCATCAAGAAGAAAAATCTGCACAAAAGCTTCAAATGATTTTTTCAAAGGTACTTGAGGATGTTGTCAAAAAATCTCTAAGCATCGAAGACCAAAAAAAATTAATTTGGAGCTCCTTAGAGACGATTAAAAAGGAGTCCTTGTCCGACAAAAAATAAAGGTTATGGACGAAGTAAATGAACTACTCAACTCACTTATTTTTGTAGGTGATCGTGAGCTACTAATCGGAGAGATTGAGATCGTAAAGCGAGCAATTTTTTCTGTGGATAGCTCCCAAGCATTAAAAATGTCTCTAAGCAAGAACTTATCGGAGTCACGTGCTCGAGTATTTTTTGAGCACCTAAATAAAAACAAAAAAAATATTTACGACGGACACATCATTGAGGAGATACTGGAGTCAGTTAGAAAAAAAGCTTCAGAATTAGAGGTTGTAACGGTATATTTACCAATTGATTTGAGCAAAACTGAGCTGTCCGAAATGCACAAAAAACTTACACAGTTACTAGACAAGCAGATTCTACTGAAAATTGAAAAACAGCCCGGGTTATTAGGTGGTTTGAAGTTAGAGCACAATGGCGTATATCTGGATCTGTCATTGGTCTCGACGATTAATAAAATGGTACCGCAAGCATAGTATGGACACCTACCAATCATATCTGGAGTCACTAAAAGAATATGGAGTTGTTACGAACGTGCATAATCACATGGTCAATGTCGATGGTTTGCCCAGCGTTCGCATTGGTGAGCTTGTGCTTTTCGAGGCGGGCGAACTCGGCTATGTTTTTCGTATTGAGAGAACCATAGTTAAGGTTCTACTATTTTCACAAACTCATATCCGCGTTGGTTCAAAACTAGTCCGCACAGGAAAAGCACTCTCAATAGCGGTTGGTGAAGAGTTAAAGGGTAGCGTTATCGATCCGCTCGGGAGAATCGTATCCCCATCGGCCACATTTAGAAAGCCTAGCACTATCAGAGAGGTTGTTCTAGAGCCAATTCCACTACTGGACAAGAGAGAGCGTATTAATAAGCCGTTTACAACCGGAGTTACGATCGTTGATTTTATGGTTCCGTTAGGCAAAGGTCAGAAGGAGGTAATCGTTGGTGACAGAAAGGTCGGAAAAAGTAGTTTTTTCTTCACGACCGTCAAAACTCAGGCTAAAGAAAACCCTTCTCAGGTAATAATTTATGCGTTAATTGGGAAAAATAAATCCGACGTAAAGCGCCTAATTGAAAAGTATAGGACGGAACATTTGGCCGGTAACATGATCTTTGTGGTTAGTACCTCCGAGGACTCACCAAGTCTAATTGCACTGACTCCTACAACGGCTATGGTAATCGCTCAGTACTTCAGAGGTAGGGGAATTGATACGGTCGTAATGCTTGATGATCTAACTACACACGCTAAATACTACCGAGAGATAATGCTTACCGGCGGTGAGTTTCCAGGACGAGACTCGTATTCTGGAGATACATTTTTTGTTCACGCTCGACTGTTGGAGTCGGCTGGTAACTATCTGACCGCAGATGGTAAGGAAGTTTCCATAACTTGTTTTCCTGTTGTGGAGATAATTGAGGGCGATCTAACTGGGTATATCTGTACCAACATTATGAGTATGACCGATGGACATATTTTTTTTGATAGCAACGCCTACTTCAATGGCAGAAGACCGGCAATAGAGCCTCTACTGTCAGTTACAAGGGTGGGTAAACAGACACAGTCGCCACTTAAACGCGAGATAAACCATGAAATTTCAATCTTCCTCTCGGAATACGAACGTTCTCTTAACTACTCACATTTCGGCGCTGAATTATCACAGAGCATAAAGGATATTTTAAAAAGAGGGGAGCACCTCTATAAGTTTTTTGATCAGAATTATTTGGAACTTTTTCCTGACGCCGTCCAGCTTGTGCTTTTCGCCTTAATATGGTTAAAAGCTATAGATAAAATTCCGGACGTAAGTATTGCTGGCTGTAAAAAAAAGCTAACGGAGGAGTACGATAAGCCTAACAATAAACCGTTGTTTGACAACGCCACTAGCTCCAAAACCCTTTCCGAGCTGTTAACAAAAATTTCACAGAAGGAACAGGAGTTCCTAGCTCTATGCAAGGCTTAAAATACATAAAAAAGGAAACCACAACCTTACAGAGTCTACACACAGTGGCGCAGGTATATCAGGAAACCTCAATTGGTAAGATACAGGAGGTCCGTGCAGGTGTGCTCACCACTAGAGACTATTTATCCGGTCTGTCTCATATTTATTACGAACTCAAAACTTCACAGTCGGTACAGGTCGCAAAGTTGAAAGAGTCTTCGCGTAAGGAAAGTGCAAAATCAAGTAAGTTGCAAAAAACCCTGTTCATCCTCCTGTCGGCAAACGCCAAGCTATACGGTGAGATAGTCAAAGATGTTTACAAACTTTTTATAGAAGCAGTGGAAAAGGAGCCTGATGCAGACGTCATGATTGTGGGCAAACTAGGGGAGCGACTGTTTAAGGAGGGTGGAATGAAACGTCAGCACGTATTTATAGAGATTCCAGACTCAAATCTTGCGCCTAAGGATCTCGAACCTGTCATTTTTAACATAGTCAAGTATGAAAATGTCGTAGTCTTCCACGGTAAGTTTTATAACTTAATGACACAGCGCGCCACAAGAGCTAGTATAACCGGAGAGGCGTTGGCTGAAGAAGAGCCTGCTACAAAGGACAAAGAAACAAAGCAGTTTCTATTTGAGCCCAATCTTGAGAAACTAATGAAGTTTTTTGAGACCCAAATCTTCATTACATTGTTTAGGCAGACTGTACATGAATCCGAGCTTGCACGCTACGCATCCAGAGTGAATGCGATGGAGGAGTCATTACAGTTTATAAAAAAGAGACAGAAAGAGCTACACAGTGCGAAGCGAAGAATGAGTCGATCGTTGCAACAAAAAAAACAGTTAGAAAGACTTTCCGGGATGCGTCTTTGGAGAGCAGTTTAATCAAACTATGACAGAAGGAACAGTAGTGGCTATAAAAGGACAGATTGTTGAGGTTGAGTTTCGCGACATAAAACCAGCGATAAATGAAATTTTAACTCTCGAGCTTGACCCTGAAGCCATTTTAGAGGTTTATTCATCCTCCGCCGATGAAACTTTTTACTGTTTCTTGATGAGAAGTTCCAAGGAACTGCAACGTGGTATGAAGGTTATAAACACGAATAAGCCTTTGGTTGTACCTGTGGGCAAAGAGCTTTTAGGAAGAGTTATCAATGTTTTTGGAGAGTCATTGGACGGAGGAGAAACATTGAAGGGTCTAAAGCATATTCCCATTTCGTCCACCAACATTCCGTATGATCATATTTCTGTTCCAACGGTCGTGCTGGAAACAGGAATTAAGGTGATTGATTTTTTTTCACCAATTCTTAAAGGAAGCAGAGTTGGACTGTTTGGAGGAGCTGGAGTCGGGAAAACGATACTGTTAACCGAGATAATTCACAATGTGGTTGTTCTTCACAAAGAAGACAGTCTATCTGTGTTTGCGGGAGTAGGAGAGCGTGCGCGAGAAGGTCATGAACTACACCAAACGTTAAAGGCAAGTAATGTTCTACAAAAAGTTGCACTAATTTTTGGCCAGATGGGAGAGAATGCGGCTGTGAGGTTCAGAACCGCTACGGCAGCTATAACGATTGCAGAGTATTTTAGAGATGTTGAGAAGTCCAATGTTCTGTTCTTCATCGACAACATGTTCCGTTTTGCCCAGGCAGGTTATGAACTGGGTACGCTAATGAACCAGATTCCTTCACAGGACGGGTACCAGCCCACATTAGCCTCAGAGTTAGCCGCTGTTCAGGAGAGATTGGTTTCGACAACGTCCGGCACAATGACCAGTATTGAAACAATCTATGTTCCATCGGACGATCTTACAGATTACGCAGTGCAGTCAATATTTCCATTTTTATCCTCAACCGTAGTTTTGTCCCGAAGCATCTATCAGGAGGGTCGATTTCCGGCAGTAGACATTTTAAACTCCACGTCATCGGCCCTAAATAGAGAAACTGTAGGAGAGAGTCACTACGCTCTATATCTCACTTCGCAGTCATTATTAAAGCGTGCGGTTGAGCTAGAACGAATAGTCTCGCTCATCGGGGAGTCCGAACTTTCAACCACAGATCAGGCAGTATATAGAAGAGCTAAGATTCTAAGGAACTATTTTACACAAAATTTTTTCACAACCGAGTCACAGACCGGGAAAAAGGGGGCGTACGTTGCTCTAGCAGACGTAGTTGGGGATGTTGGTCAGATACTTTCGGGACGCTACGATGACGTGCCAGCACAGTCATTTATGAGCATAGGCTCATTAAAAGACCTAATCAAGTCATAAATAACATGGTTAAATCTGTCATTCATGTAAAAATTAGAGATCTGGTGCACACTGTCTTTGAAGGAGATGTCATGGCAATTACCTCGACTAACGAAAAGGGAGTGTTCGATATTTTATCTTCTCATTCGAACTTCATATCGCTTATAAAAGATCGGATTACATTAACTCATCTGGACGGTACAAAACAGCAGATCAACCTAAACACAGGAGTCATACGAAATGTGAATAATTCGGTCGAGGTTTTTTTAGGAGTTGAAGCCCTTTAGTTCACGATTCTTGTGGCGAAAACTAACTGCCTCTTTAAGGTTGTCCCAGGAGGCCAACAGGTCTGCAGAGTCAAGAACTCTTTGTTAGTTTTTCGTGTTATGTACTCCACCTGAGAAGGGTCAACAATCTGCTTTGAGACTACTTTATAGCGATATCTTTGCCCTTTGTAAAATAAATTGACCTCATCGTTTTTTTCCAACTTTGAAAGAAGGTAGAAGATGGCATTGTTTGATCCTATATTCCAAAAATAGTCCGTAGAGTGCGCAAACAGGAAGATGTGACCCCCTTCGCCCGGAAAAGCCGTTCCTAAGGTATGCGCTACGCCTTTTAGCAATGCATTTAAGTACTCCCCCTCGTCTGCTGAGTTTACATTACTAATTATGTTAGAGTTAGCACCAATTTTGGGAATAACGATGCTGAAGTCGGTGTCCTGCGGAACCAGTACTTCATGTTCATTGCCGGTGAGAACCTTCGCCAAAAGACCTCTTCTATCTTCTGGTTTTTCTTCTGATTCAGTCGGAGTTGAGCTTACGGAGTAGGACTTATTAAAAGTAGTGTTTAGAGCGTATTGTAGCTCCTGTTTGACAGGCAAATAGAAGGTTTTAATCATCATTGCCAACGATGAAAGAATTAGAACATTGCCGATGGTTCTAAGAATTAGGGTTTTGTTATACTCGGATTTTTGTGCCATATTTATAAGACTCAAGATACAAGATACAAATAAATCTCAAATATCAAAATTCAAATTTCAAACAAAGTTCAAAATCTTAATGACTAAATTTTGATCTTTATATATTTGGATTTTATTTGATATTTGAATTTTGACATTTGAGATTGTACTGGTTGTTGGTTCTTTGTATCTTGTTTGTTGTATCTTGTTTGACAGTGGAACGCCCACCGTGCCTGTGTCGTTAAGAGGAATTGAACCCCTATCTTTCCCTTAGGACGGGATTGCTCTATCCGTTGAGCTATAACGACTGTTTTTGTTGAAACTCAAATTTTCCCGATATGAAATCGGGCCTTCGGCTCTGAGGTCTTCGACCGTGAGGCTCAGACCGAATCGGCTCAGGCTCGAAGAGATCCCGATATTGAGATCATCGGGGCAAAATCCCAATTTCAAACAAAGTTCAAACTCTGAAATCCAAATTTGAACTTTGGATTTTGGACTTGATTTGATATTTGAACTTTGACATTTGAATTTCGAGTCCACCTCATCTTATTCCAACTTCGTAGATATCAGGAAGCAAATTTTGAAGTGGATTCAGATTCGCCAGTATTAACAACTGACCGGACGATGTTATTGCAAAAAATCCATGAGACAGAGGGCCGGAGTACAACGTCTGCTTAGCATTGCCATCATAATCCGACAAGGTAATCTGCTTATCTTCGCTAAAAATTAGATGACTAGAGTCGGAGTACCAGTGAACCGAGTCTATGTTCAAGTCAGAACCTCCAACTTTGAAGTTTTTATCCTCTTTGCGGTCGTAAACATAGATGTGATTTGCCTGTAGATCTCGGGACTCAACGGTTTGGTTGGAACCAATAAGCGGTGGAACTATTACCATGGGCAAATTTACGGTCTTTTTCGCCCTGTACAGAACCTTTGTTTGATCAGGTGAGTGCAGACTCATTGAAAAGGAATCGCTCGCTATTTTTCGAATTTCTTTAGGGTACGCCTCAAAGACCTTGAGTAGTTCCTGTCTGCGTTCTTTGTCCCAAGCCGTGAGCAGAGCCTGCTTCGACTCGGTTACATTTAGTGGAAGCTGGTCTTCCTGATCTAGCGATATAAGATAGTCCGTTGAGACGCCGTCTTCAGCGAATGTTACAACGGCTTGTTTGTAGTCATGAGAAAATTTTACGTCGACATCGGCAAAGCTAGTAGTTTGAAGCCAAGCAGTTTTAAGAGCAATTCTCTTCAATGGTTGGAATATATTTAGAGGGGTGCGACTAGCTTCAAATACATAAATCCCATCCTTTTCGGTATTATTGTTTTCACTGAAAATCAGTATTTTATCAGTGGAGTCAATTTCCACTGCCTTTGTGACTCCGAGGCTGGTAAGAGGCGATAAAGAGGGGTTGAGTGGAAAGAGAATGGGGTCAACGACCTCCACAATTTCACCACGAAGTTTGAGCGTTGTTGAGTAGGTACCGTAACCTTCCTTTTTGACCTCAACGGTGTATGTACCGGGTGGTAATGAAAGATTTAGGTCCGTGGCGCCTCTGAACTCACCGTTTACGTAGACCTTAGCTGCGCGCGGAACTGAGCTTACTGCCAAGATGCCGGTTGCAGATAGTTCTTTACGCACTGGATCGAATCTATATCCCCGCGCATAGAGAATGACACCAAGCGAAAAAACTATAAACAAGGTAAGTAGAACGGTTCGCACGAGATGCTCTGAAAGCTGACCAGATTTGATATATTTAAGACCTCTTTTGATAGTGTCTTGATCTCTCTTTTTTGTTTTCACGGTGAGGATATTATACAATAAAATGGGTAATTTTTAGTTTGAAATTCGAAATTTGAAGTTTGTCATCCTGAACCCGTTTCAGGATCTCAACGGGATGCTGAAATAAATTCAGCATGACATTGTATTAAAACATTAATTCATTAAAAATTGAATTCAAATTAAAAACTCCTGCCTCGCCGGCAGGCGGGTCAAACTTCAAATTATATATATGGGTTTTTTTAATCGTAAAAGAATCGGCATTGATCTTGGTACAGCAAATACCCTAGTTTATGTGCAGGGCAAGGGAATTGTACTTAATGAGCCTACCGTTGTTGCTTATTCGCTTGAGGATAAAAGAATTTTGACGGTAGGGAACGATGCCAAGCAGATGCTCGGGAGAACTCCGGGTTCAATTATAGCCTCGCGTCCTATGCGAGAAGGCGTAATAGCTGACTACACGACCACCGCGGCCATGATTACCTACTTTATTAAAAAAGCTCTACAGGGTAAGACTTTATGGACCGATGTAATGATATCGATTCCCGGAGGTTCATCACAGGTTGAAAAACGAGCGGTAGTCTCGGCCTGTAAGCAGGCTGGAGCTCGAGATGTGTATCTTATAGAGGAGCCACTCGCGGCTGCGATTGGTGCAAAGATCCCAATTTCACAGGCATCTGGTCATATGATAGTCAATATGGGCGGTGGCACTGCAGAGATAGCGATTATTTCTCTAGGTCAGCTCGTTGCCTACAAAACAGTGCGTGTAGCCGGTACAAAGATAGATGAGGCAATTATGCAACATCTTCGCAAGAAGCATAACATTGTTATTGGAGAGCGAACCGCAGAAGATGTCAAGATTAATGTGGGATCGGCATTTATAGAAGACGGAGAGGGATATGTGGAGCGCACAATGGAGGTAAGAGGAAGAGATATCCAAACCGGACTACCACGGATTCTTGAGGTGGGCGAGAAGTCTATCAACGAAGGCATACAAAAACCACTCAAGCAGATCCTAGAAGGCATTAAGGAGGTCCTAGGACTGGCGCCACCAGAGTTAGCCGCTGACATAGTCGATAAAGGCATAGTTCTGTCTGGGGGAACGGCCCTTCTTCATAACCTAAATAAATATATTACCTACTACACGGGCGTATCTGCATTTGTGGTAGAGGATCCACTTTTTTGCGTGATACGTGGTGTAGGCGTGGCTATTGAGAACCTTGATAGCTTCAAAAACGCTATAAAATAACCTATAATATGAATACTGTCCAGATATCGATCACGGCTGATAACAATAATGAAAAAAAATTGCGGAATAATGTTTAGGGACAATAGTTAATTCTATTAAACTATTAAATTATGACTCTCAAAATTCAGTTCCACCTTAATAACAGCCCAATCGATGTTAAATTAGTTGAACAAAACAGACATAAATTAGCAAATATTAAAGTCACCCTTAGTATATAGTAACAATAAAAATGAAAGAAAATAACCAAATTTTAGGCATACCGATTAGTACTGAAAGGCCAGAAATCATCCTAGAGCAAATTATAAAAGGCCTAGCTGAACATAAGGAGTTCGTTCATGTACTGTCGCTTAACCCTGAAACCATGGTCCAAAGCGCCAAAGACCCATTATTTAGGAAGATTATCATGGAAGCTAAATATACCATCAATGATGGGGTTGGGGTTGTCCTAGCAAGCCGAATTCTAAATGGGGCTTTTGTGCCTAGAATGACAGGTGTCGATCTAATGGAAAAACTCATAAATGAGGCTAGTGGGAAGAGCCTTAGGGTGCTATTAATAGGTGGAAAGCCGAATTTGGCAGAACAGTTAGCCGATTGCTATAATCGAAGCTATCCAGCCTCAAGCTTCAAAGGTGTAGTTGGCTTCAAGGACGTTAAAGCCCCATCTCAACAGGAGAGCAAAGAGGTGCTTTCTATAGTGGTTGCTATGAGGCCACAAATGATATTTGTGGCATTCGGTTCTCCTGAACAGGAAAAGTGGATATATGAGAACAGAGCGTCACTACAAGGAATTACCTGTATTGGGGTCGGAGGATCCTTTGATTTCTTAGCTGGCGTGGTAACGCGAGCCCCGAAGCTAATTCGGAGGGTGGGCTTAGAATGGTTATATAGACTGGTCAAACAGCCTTGGCGATGGCGACGTCAGCTTCGCCTTTGGGTTTTTTTGTGGCTGGTTCTAAAAGCTAAGTTCTCCTCGGTATTTAAATAAACCAATTATTTAGACCGCCATGGCAACCCAAAATAAAAATCAGCGTAAAATCGATTTTAAGGCCTCTTTTTTATAAACAGCTCCCTATAATATGGGTGTATGAAGACAAAACTGCAGAATGTGCTTAGATACTTTGATTATTTTGGGTACATACCCTCGTTCGAGGAGATTCACACCTTCTTTCCGGTAAAAATAAGTAAGATTAGGTTAAAAAGCTATCTCAACAGTACATACAAACATACTCTGGGGGGGTATGGTATTGGGTCGAAGGTCGAAGGTCGAAAGTCAAAAGTCGCCTTGAATAAAATAGCTCGAGCACAAAAATATATAAATTTTATATCGAGATTTCCACAGATTAGGTTGATAGGACTTTCTGGAAGTGTAGCAATGTTGAATGCCAAAAAAAATGACGATGTGGACCTATTTATTATCAGTACAGGTAATAGATTATGGACGGCGAGATTTATAGCTAACATGGCTGCATGGCTTTATGGCTTGAAGAGGAAAAGGGGAGCGTCGGTTGCTCAGGACAAGGTTTGTTTGAATCTTTTTTTTAGCGAATCAAGCCTAAAAATCGATAAAAAATTACAGACCGAGTATATGGCGCATGAGGTGCTACAGATGATACCAATTATGGACAAAAATCAGACATACAGAAGGTTTCTGTATGAAAACGACTGGATATCTAGGATTTTTCCCAACGTGCATCTAAAACGATATTTTCCAGACAGCGCTTCATATGTAAGTTGTAGATCCCAGCAAGAAAACAGTTTTTCTCTTGGGGTGATTGGCAATGGCCTGGAAAGGCTTTTTAAGGTCCTTCAGCTTTTCTACATGTCCAAACCAAAAGGAGACGAGCGAATTGAGAACGGTAAGCTTTGGTTTCATCCAAGAGACTACAGCAGAATAGTGGGGAAGTGAGGTATAATTACATCTACTGCCGAGGTGGCGGAACTGGCAGACGCGCACGCTTCAGAAGCGTGTTCTGGCAACGGAGTGTGGGTTCAACTCCCACCCTCGGCACTCAGGTTAAGGTGATAGGAGCTTACTCCCAGGCGTGTTCTTCGCAAGTTTTTTGTCAAACGTGTAAAGAGGAAGTGCAGAGTTTAATTTGGCATATGTCGCAATAGCGCAGTCTTCAAAGCTAAGACTCGGAACGGTGACGTATAGTAAAAGGGCATTGTCAAACAGAGTTCTATTACAGTTAATTTGACGGAGCGACATAACGCCCTCTATTGCTTCTTTTACCTCTTGACGCTTTAAACCATATGCTTTGTGAAGTACGAATACAACCTCAATGAGTGCCGTATCCGAAACGGCGAATTGACCTTCGGCAGATTCTATTAGTTTTTTTGCCGTGGCATATTGGGACGGTATATCGGCCACCAGAATTCGCAGTATAACATTCGCATCAAGCGAGCCAATGATTTTCATAATTTTTTTAATCGGTGTCGTTGGTAATATTCATCTACATTTGTGATAGGCTCTATGGTTCTTTTGGCGTAGCCTGATATTTTAGTACTCAGCTCTTGGATGGTAATAGGCTTTCGGATTGTCAAAAAGCGTGCTATTGGATTGTAAACAACGGTGAGTTTATCTCCTCTTTTGATATTAAGTGCCCGTCTCGCTCCTATCGGGAGAGTTATCTGTCCTTTGGAAGTAAGTGTTATCGTTTGCATGTAAGGAGTATAAAATAATTCCTTACATTTGTCAAATGCAGTATGGGATTCGGCACCCTGTTTGGGGACATAGAGTATAATTACAAATTAAGGAGGGTTGGCAGAGTGGTAATGCACCGGCTTGCTAAGCCGCGACGGCTAAAACCGTCCACAGGTTCAAATCCTGTACCCTCCGCTTTCACCCGCCGAAGCCCGAAGCCCGTAGGGCGTAGGAGGGCTTCGTTGGGTTTCAGCGGACGCAGTCCGCCTTCATATGACAAAGTCCGCTAAGTAGATTGCGAAGGAGAGGGTCAGCCTTCTCCTTCTATAATATGTTTTATGTTTACGTTTTGAAATGTAAAAACGGAAGGCCGTATATAGGTTGTACTAACGACCTAAAAGACCGACTACTTCGTCATCAAAAAGGTCATGTACCTGCTACGAAACCATTATTACCAGTAATACTAATTTCTTATTTTGCATTCTCCAATAAGTACACTGCTTTTAATTTTGAAAAATACCTCAAGTCGGGTTCGGGAAGAGCCTTTGTGAAGAAGCACGAATTTGTTTAATAAAACTTCTTTTCCTTAAGTATCTTTTCGACTTCGCGATCGTTAATCCGATGGTAGGGTCCATGATGCGAAAGTAGTGCTCCAGAGAATGTTTATAAAAAAAAGTGGCAAGCCTATCTTTAGGCGCAAACACCGATGTTAGGATTCGATTCGGTCGGATTCCAGTTGTTGACGTTCATTCCATCTGCATTGAACCAAACGTTCACGCGGCTGCCGTTTGAGGTCAAACGTATTATCTAATACCGTTTAACGATTCACTGAGGATCTACTGCTCTAATAGAGAAATATTTCCTCTGTATTTTATCTGATATTAGATAGGTAGTTCTCACCACTTATACATATTTAAGCAGAGATCGTAGAGAATACTCTACGATACATTATCTACCATAGACAGGATTGTATACTACTTTAATGATCGAATCCACCCTCCAAGCATGCGTCCTATTTCTTGTAGTTTCTCTTCGATAGCTAGGTATTTTTTATTATCCAGTGCTTTTATATCGTGGCAGAGCCGAAAAAGCACCTTTAAAACGTCTAGTTTAGCACTGATTTCTTTTAGGATTGTTAATTTACGTTCCTTAGAACTCCCGCTTGCAATTATTACTTCTTCGATTATGGTTAGAATTACATTTTCGCACCGTACACCGAGAGTATACCGTTGAGTCTTGGGAAATGAAGGCAAGTAGAGGTAAAAAAGCTTATATAGATCGTAGGCTTTGGCGAAAATAGAGACATCTTTATGAAAATTTATCATAGCTTCGACCCCAATCTTATCACACCCGAAGCTCTTTTTAAGAGCTATTATAGCTTCAGAAAAGGTAAAAAAAGAAGCGGTGAATTGCTCATGTTTGAAAGAAACCTTGAGGATAATTTATTCGACCTTTACGAACGACTCAAGACAAAGCTTTATACACCTGGCTGTTACACTGCTTTTTATATCAACGATCCAAAGGTGAGGCTCATACATAAAGCCAGCATCGAAGATAGGATCGTTCATCATTTAGTAGGAAAGGTGCTAGAGGAAGTTTTTGAACCAACCTATATTCCTACCTCATATTCATGCAGGTGCAATAAGGGAACTCTGAAAGGAATTCTGAATCTTCAAAGTGGAGCTAGGCGAGTGGGTAAGAATAATACGCGCCCATGCTTCGCGTTAAAGTGCGACATAAGAAAATTCTTTGCATCAGTTAATCATGACATTCTTTTCAAGATAGTATCTCGCAAGATTCGTGACGAGGAATTCTTACGTCTTATAAAAATGATTATTGACGGTTTTTCTTCTGACGGCAAGAGTCGCGGGCTTCCGATCGGAAATTTAACTTCACAATATTTTGCCAATATATACCTCAACGAGTTTGATCAGTTCGTTAAGCATAGGTTGGGGGTTGTGTATTATTTTCGCTATACTGATGATTTTATCCTTCTGTCAGCAAATAAAAATTATTTACAAAATCTGCTCCCGATGATTGAGGAATTTCTGAGGTCGCAGCTTGACATCGATCTCCATCCTCATAAAACTAAATTTCTTACTTTTACGCGTGGAATTGATTTTTTGGGGTACGTGATGTTTCCACATCATATCGTACCTCGTACTAAAACTAAAAAGAGAGTGCTCCGTAAAATCAATAAAAAAGTTGAGGCATATAACCAAGGTAGGACGAGCTTTACTTCTCTCAATCAGACGATTCAATCATATCTTGGTTATTTAAGCCATGCCAACACTTATGTGTTAAGTGAAGCTATAAAAAATCTTTTGGAGAATGCCAGGATGGGTTCAGAAAAATCGGACGGCCCAAGGAACCAAGAACACAAAAACCAAGGATCCGAGGGTGAGAAACTACCTTGAGGCGCAAACACCGA
>Ga0163144_10012920_pt1 | contig 17469 bp, 12 predicted proteins | sample OliLak19BULKMAT1_FD_123175 | JGI IMG/M metagenome (GOLD analysis project Ga0163144, IMG submission 123175) | Freshwater microbial mat bacterial communities from Lake Vanda, McMurdo Dry Valleys, Antarctica - Oligotrophic Lake LV.19.BULKMAT1 | ecosystem: Environmental > Aquatic > Freshwater >...
AACCTCTCGTAGTCGTGAACCAGCTTGGACCAGCCGGATGCTGAAGAGAACTCCCCTGAACTTTCGCGGCCACGCCCCGCTGGCGCAGGGCGGCTTACGCCAACGGCAGGCGCACCCTCACTGTAGTCCCCTGCCCCGCCTGGCTTTCAATGGCCAGCGAGCCGCCGTGCAGTTCGGCGATGCGCCGGGCGATGGAGAGGCCAAGGCCGGCGCCCTGTTGCTCGTTGACGCCGCGATTGAATTGCACGCCCGCACCCAAAAATGACAGTTGTTCCGGCGTCATGCCACACCCCCCGTCCGCAATCACCAGCGTGTAGCGTTCTCCTGTCACCGCACTGGAAACGCGCACGGCCGAACCATTGGGTGAAAACTTGAAGGCGTTGCCGAGAAGTTCATCCGCCAGCTTGGTGAACAGCTCCGCACTCATCGCCACCCGGGCCTCCGCCACCTCAAGTCGCAAATCATCCGCGCGTCCCGAATCGCTGGCCAGTTGCGCCGCCCGCGCCTGAAGCAGCGCACGGACGCCCTCGGTCCGCTCCCGGCAGAGCGCGGACTGCGCATCCGGGGTGGCGGCCTGCAACTCCAGCCGCGCATAGACGAGAAAATTCTCCACGGTGCGATGGAGCCGCTCGGCGGATTCCAGAATCATCCGGCCAAACTCCGCGACCTCCTCCGTCGAGAGCGAGGCCGCGTCGCTGCTGAGCAGTTGCGCCGGGCCGATGATGCCATTGAGCGGCGTGATCAATTCATGCGGCAGCGCCAGGGTGAGATTGGCCCGCAGGTCGGTCAGTTTTTTCTCCGCGACGCCACGGAGGACCTGTTGCTTTTGCAGGCGCGTGTTGACCGCCGTGATGAGTTGATCGGGCTTGAAAGGTTTCTCCAGGAAATCATCCGCGCCCAGGTCCATGCCCCGGCGCATCACCGTGGTGTCGTTCATCCCGGTCATGAGGATGAAGGGAATGGTGGCCGTGGCCGGATCTTGCCGCAACGTTTCGAGCGTGGAGTAGCCGTCGCAGCCATCCATGTGCAAATCGCAGAGGACAAGATCGGGCAATTGCCGGCGCGCGACCTCGGCGCCCGCGCCACCGTCGCCAGCTTCACACGTGTCGAATCCGCGCCGGCGCAACGTCAGCGCAGTGATGCTGCGAAACGCCTCTTCGTCGTCAATGATGAGGATGTTGGGCATGTCGCGAGTTTTCCCCGGCTAGGCCGCCAGCGGCCCGCGCAGCTTGGCGTCCACGGTGCGCAGCAGGGTTTCCGTCGAGAACGGCTTGAGCAGGAAGGTGGCGTTGTCAAAGCCGCGGGCCATCGCCTCGTTCTCGCTGAGTCCGCTGGCGGCGATGATGCGCACATTGGGATCGAGCCGCCGCAACTCCCGGATCGTCGCCGCCCCGTCCAGCACGGGCATCATCATGTCAGTGACCACGAGATCAATCTCGTGCTTATGCTCGGCGAAGATGGCTACCGCCTCGCTGCCGTCGCTGGCCGTCAAAACGTGGTAGCCGAACTTGCTGAAGATGGCGCGGGTAATTTCCTGGAAGGCCCGCTCGTCATCCACGATGAGAATCTTTTCCCCGTGCCCGCGCGGCGGCATCAGCCGGATCGTCTCCGGACACGCGGCGCGCGCCAGGGTTTCGGTCGCGGGGAGGAAAATGTGGAAGCGCGTGCCTTTGCCAGGCTGGCTTTCGACCGTGATGAATCCACCGTGGGCCTGCACAATCCGCTGCACCGTGGGCAAGCCCAGGCCCGTCCCCTCCCCCGGCGCCTTGGTGCTGAAGTAGGGATCCCAGATTTTCTCCAAGCTCTCCGGGGCGATGCCGCTGCCGGTGTCCGCGACGTTCAACGCAAGGTAGCGACCGGGGCGCATCCCCTCATGACCGGACACCTGCTTTTCATCCAGCGTCACGTTCTCAGCGTGGATGGAGAGCACGCCGCCGTCGGGCATGGCGTCGCGGGCATTCACGCAGAGGTTCATCAACACCTGGTGAAACTGCGTCGTGTCCGCCAGCACGGGCCAGAGTTCCTTGTGCCCGCTGGTGCAAATCTGGATGCCCCGCGGCAGCGTCTCGCGCAAGACCCGCGTTATCTCCGCGATGAGCGGCTGCAACTGGACCACGTCGCGGTGCCCCTCCACGCCGCGGGTGAAGGCCAGGATTTGTTTCACCATCTCCGCCCCGCGCCAGGCGCTGACCCGGACCATTTCGAGAAGTTTCTTTCCGGTGGCGTCGGCCACCGAGTCGTCCAGCAGACCCACCGACATGAGGATGGGCGCCAGCACGTTGTTCAGATCGTGCGCGATGCCGCTGGCCAGCGCTCCGACGCTTTCGAGGCGTTGGGCGCGGAGAAATTGTGATTCAAGCTGCTTGCGCTCGGTGATGTCGCTGTTGATGACGAGAATGGATTTTGGCAATCCCTCCGCATCGCGCACCAGCGTCCAGCGGCTTTGCAATATGACCTCCACGCCGGCCTTGGAAACGTGCGTGAGTTCCCCGCTCCATTCACCCAGTTCGATGACCCCTTTGAGCGCGTCGAGGTAGCGCGCACCGTCCTTGCGCACCAGCAAATCCAGCGCGCTGCGGCCCACGGCCTCCGCGGCGGTCCAGCCGAAAATGCGCTCGGAGCTTTTGTTCCAGTAGGTGAGACGATGATCCAGATCGCGGACGAAGATGGCGTCCGCCGCCAGATCCAGCAGCGCGGCCTGCTCGCGCAACTGTTCCTCGTCGCGCCGCCGATCGCGGCGGCTGCGAATCAGCTCCACCGCGCGACTCAACGCCGGGCCGAGGCGGGAGAGATCGTCCTTCGACACATGGTCGGCGGCTCCGCCACGCAACATCTCGGCCACGGTCTGCACGTCCATCGTGCCGGAGAGCAGGATGAACGGAACCTCCGGACATCGTTCGCGCGCCAGCTTCAGCGCCGACAACCCGTCGAAGCCCGGCAGGTGATTATCGGCGAGAATGGCGTCAAACCCGCCCAGATCGAGTGCCGCTGCAAATTCAGCGCGATTGCGGGCGCGCGTGATCGAGCAGCCCAGCCCGTCCGCGACCAGCACCGACTGGATGAGTTCCGCGTCGAGGCGGTCGTCCTCAAGATGAAGAATGCGGCAGGGCGAGTGCATATTGGAAAATTTACGCTGACGCCACGGCTGAAGGCGATTGACCCTCGCCGGGCAACTGGCGCAGCACCTCGATCACGCGGTCGAACTCGGTGGTCTTGTCGAAGAAATAGTCCGCGCCCAGTTGGAGACATTTCGTGCGGTACTGATCATGGGCGAAGTTGGTCAGCATGATGACGAGCGGGCAGGGCCGCTCGCGCTTGATGGTTTCGAGCACATACATGCCGCTCCCGCCGGGCATCGAGATGTCGAGCACGACGACGTCGGGCTTAAGGCGGCGAATGGAGTGGATGGCCTCGAAGGCGATCTCGGCGTGGCCGACGACCTGCATGCCCGCAAGCTCGCTGATCATGCCGGTAAGCCGCTCGCGGACGACCGGGGAGTCATCGACGATGAAAACTCTGTTGGCTTCGGTTGTAGTCATGGGTGGGTGATGGAGAATTCCAGAATGAGTTTCAAAGGTTCAGCTCCGCCTTGAGCTTCTCATTGCAATCGGGGCAGATGCCGTGGCTGAACCGGACGTTCGCATGGCCGGCGATGTAGCTCTCCACGCGATGCCAGTAGTTGCCGTCGTCGCGGATTTTTTTGCAGTAGCAGCAGATCGGGAGCAGCCCCTGCAAGGTTTTCACGGAAGCGATGGCTTCCTCAAGCTGGTGCACGCGCTCGGCCAGCGCGTTTTGCAGGCCAATCACGCGGGAGCCGACTTGCACGCGGGCGCGCAGCTCGCCGTGATCGAAGGGCTTGGTCACGTAATCATCCGCGCCGGCCTCGAGCCCCTCCACGATGTCCTCCTTGCTGCCGCGCGAGGTGAGCAGGATGACGTAGGAGGACTTGAGCGCGTCCGAGGCGCGGATGCGCCGGCAGATTTCCACGCCATCCAGCTCGGGCATAAGCCAGTCGAGAATGAGCAGCGAGGGCGCGTCGGGCTGCTGGAGCACGTCCCACGCCTCGCGGCCGTGGGTGGTGACGGTGACATCATAGCCCCATTTCTGGAGGGCGGCCTGCAGCAGGCGGCGGGATACGGAATCGTCTTCGGCGATGAGGGTTTTCATGCTGCTTTTTCGTTCATCAAGTTTTCGAGGGCAGGCCCGAGCAGGTTCACCTGTTGCTCGAGCAGGGCGAAGGACTCCTGGGCGCGGGCGAAGTCGCCCTGGTGCCCCATCTGTTCGAGGGCGAGCGCGGCTTCAAAGGCGATGCGGGCGCCGAAATTTCCCACCGAGCCCTTGAGCGTGTGGGCGGAATATTCGAGCGCCTTCGGATCGGCGCGGCTAACCGCGTTGCGGATGTCGGAGAGCAACCGTGGCGCGTCCTGCAGGAAGAGGCCCCCGATTTCGCGCAACAGATCGCGGTCGCCGTCCACGCGCTGGAGGACGGTCACCGGGTCGAAGCTCAAGGCTGTGACAGTATCTTTGGCATTCATTTTTAAGTTGGCGTCTGGAGCGGACGGGCCGCCGAAACTCTCCACGGCCTCGAAAAGCTTCCTCTGGTCTATCGGCTTGGTTACGTAATGGTCCATGCCTGCGGCCAAACATTTTTCGCGGTCGCCCTCCATGGCATGGGCGGTCATGGCGATGATGGGAAGGCGGGCGCCGGCGAAACCTTCGCGCTCGCGGATGACAGCGGTGGCCTCGAGGCCGCTCATCTCGGGCATCTGCACGTCCATGAGAATGAGATCAAACGGCTCTTGCTCCCAGGTCTCGACGGCCTTGAGGCCGTTGCCGGCGACGACGACAGTGTGCCCCCATTTTTCCAGCAACCGCACGGCGAGGCGCTGGTTCACGGCGTTGTCCTCGGCCAGCAACACCCGGAGTGGCCTGGCGGCGCGCAGCGCGGGTTCAGTCACCGGGCGGACGAAATGGGACGTGTCAGATCCATTGCCCAGCGCGGTGACGATGGCATCGAGCAACTCCGACTGGCGGACGGGCTTCGTGACATGGCCGGCGATGCCCAGTTCGCGGCAGCGCGCGGCGGCCTCCAGTTGATCGGCGCTCGAGAGCATCATCACCACCGCGCTGGTCGAGGCGGAATTCTCCTTCCATTGTCGCACGAGGGCGAAGCCATCCGTTCCCGGCATCTTGCTGTCTATGAGCACGAGCGGATAAGCAGCACCGGCGGCGGCGGCGCGGTCGAGTTCCTCCAGCGCGGCAGGCGCGGAGCTGGCAAAGTGCGGCACCATGCCCCAGCGACTGAGGAATTCGGAAAGGATCTTTCCACTCGCCTCATTGTCGTCCACCACGAGCACGGGCAGGCTTTGAAGATTCAGGCGTCTGGCATCGGGCAAGGCGGGCTCATTTTGCTGCCGGGGCAATTTCACCGAGAAATGAAACCGACTCCCCTTCCCCACCTCGCTCTCGACGGACAGCTCGCCGCCCATCAGCGAGACCAGTTGCGAGGAGATGGCCAGCCCGAGGCCGGTGCCGCCGTAGCTGCGCGTGGTCGAGCCGTCGGCCTGCGTGAAAGCCTCGAAGATCATTCTCTGCTTCTCGCGCGGGATGCCTATGCCGGTGTCCTCCACCGAGAGGCGCACCAGTGCTTCGTCGCCATTCACGCTCTCCGCGAAGGCTCGCACCACGACTTCGCCGGCGGCGGTGAACTTGATCGCGTTGCCGACGAGATTGATCAGAATCTGCCGCAGGCGGCCCGCGTCGCCGATGAGCGCATCCGGCAGGTCGGGCGCGAGCTGGCAGGCCAGTTCGAGATTCTTCTGGTGCGCGCGAAGGGCGAGCGGGAGGAGTGCGTCCTCCATCACCTGCCGCAAGCCGAATGGCACCGGCTCGAGATCCAGCTTGCCCGCTTCAATCTTGGAGAAGTCGAGAATCTCGTTGATCAGGGCCAGCAGCGTGTCGGCGGATTCCTTGACCGTGCAGAGCAGGCCGCGCTGTTCGCCGCTCATCTCCGTGTCGAGCGCCAGCTCCGTCATGCCGATGATGCCGTTCATCGGCGTGCGGATTTCATGGCTCATGTTCGCGAGGAACTGGCTCTTGGCGTGGTTGGCCGATTCAGCCTCGTCGCGGGCGCGGCGCAACTCCTCCTCCTTCTGCCGGCGGTCGGTGATGTCGGTGCAGGCGCCGATGAACTTCGTGACTTGGCCCTTGAGATCGTAGATGGGCCGGCCGCGATCCGACCAGAAGATGTAGGTGCCGTCCTGGCGCGCGATGCGGTACTCCTCGTTGAAGGCGCGACCGCCGCGACTGGATTCATCGTAGGCATCCATGACCCGCTGCCGATCGTCGGGATGCAGCCCGGCCGCCCAGGCCGCACGGCTGCGACCGTAGTCGCCATCCTCGTAGCCGAGCACCTTGTCGATCTGGCCGAACCAGTCCACGACCCCCGTGTCAGGATGCACGACGTAGAGCACATCGCTGGCGTTGAGGGCGATTTGCGCGTAGAGCTGCTCCGATTGCCAGAGAGCCTGCTCGGCCTTGCGGCGCTCGACGATCTCGTCCTGCAACTCCTGCGTGCGCTCGCGCACGCGGCGATCGAGCGAATCGTGCGCCGACTGCAAAGCCACGTCGCGCTCCTGGATCTGCGCGAGCATCCCGTTCACGCTGTCGATGAGCTGGCCCAGCTCATCCTCGTTGTGCTTCACGGCGCGGGCGGAATAGTTCTTCTCCACCGCCACCTTTCGGGTGGTTTCCAGCAGCTCAAGAATCGGCCCCAACACCACGCGCTGCAAACGGGTGGAAAGCAGGAAGGCCACGAAGCTCGCTGCCGCGAAGACGATCAACGCGATCCATCCATACTGGTAAAGGCGCGCATACAGCGCATCCAGATTGGCCTGGAGGCAGACGGAGCCGATGACGCCGCCCTCCAGCACGATCATCCGTTGAATCTGAACCGCGCCCGGCATGATGCGGTAGCCCGCACCCTCCAGTCTCGGTGGCAGGGGCGCACTCCCGGCCTGGTCACGCCGGTACTCGGCAAAGACCTGCCGGTCGGGAGTGAGAATCCAGGCCGCATCGATGTTCTTCTCCAGCCGCAGCAACCCGAGCATTTCCTGCGCGTCCTTGCGCACGCCGAACTGCACGGCGGCTCCCGAGTTGTTCGCGAGAATGCGCGCGAGCGTCGAGAGGTTCTCCACGTAGCGCGCGCGGAAGGTGCTGATCTCGTAGCTGACGAAGCCCACGCAGGCGAGGAAGAGCGCCACGCCGGACGTCAGCATGATGACGAGCATCTGCTTGCGCTGGATGGAGGCGCGGCGGAATACCGGCAGGGGCAGCGCGACGTTACTCATGGCGCCCCCTGACCTTGTCGGCGAGCTTGAGCAGACTGGCGCTGAACTTGAGCTGCGCCGGCTTCGCCGCATCAAGGTTCACGTTGAACTTCACCGTGTTGCTCTCGCGCTTCACGAACAGATGGAGCACCCCGCCCGCCTCGGAAAAATCATCCGTCTCGCCCACGGTCAGGATGGATTGCTGGCCGGCGCGCGCGAGGATTTCGCGGTAGCGCCGCCGTTCGCTGGCGGCGACGAACAGCACGTGACACTGGTCCAGCTCCGGATCCGAGGACAGGCGCCGCACTTCGATCCGACGGTTTTTCACCGACTGCCCGGCCATCACCTGCTCCAGTTCCGTGCCGAAGGAATCCCGCCCCAGCACGCCCACCACCAGAGGCGCCACGGGACTGCTGAACGCCTTCGCCGGCCACTCGGTGAAACGCGCGAAGTTCAGCAGCACCGCCGCCTTCACCGTGTATTCCGCCCGCCCCGACTCCTCCGCGCCCCCGCGCTGGGGCATGCCCGCCGGAGACCATGCCAGCCACACGACCATCATCGCCAGCCAGCGGCCGAACCCGCGGCGCGAAGCCCCGAGCCGGTCCATGAAGTTGTGCGATGACTTACTCACGACGCATCAAAAGCGAAAGGTCACCTTCCCGTACACGCCCCGCTGCACTTCCGTGCGCGGCGAGGGGATGATCGACGGGCTGAATTCCGAGTGCCGGTCGTCGAGCAGGTTTTGACCCACGACCGAGAGCTCCCACTGTTTCGTCGGCGCCCAGGCAAGGCGCGCATCAAGGGAAAAATACGAGGGCACGCCCAGTCCCGGCAGTTCGTCCACGTAACGCCCCGTCAGATCGAATTGCACGTGGCCGGGCAGATCCAGCGACGAGCGCAGCATCACCTGGTGGTGCGGGCTTTTCCCCTCGTCCGCCTCGGCCGCGATGTCATTGCTGCTCCGCCGACGATGGATTTCCAAATTGAGGAAGGTGTAAGCCGCGCTCAGGCGCCACCAGTCGGCGGGCTGGTAATTCACGGCCAGTTCCACGCCATACGTTTCGCCGTAGGCCTTGTTGGCCAGCTTCGAGGTCGCCCGCAACGGCGAGCCGGGCAGGCCCGGGTCGGGCGCGATGCTGAACGTCTCCGAGGTTCGTAGCTGATCATACAAATTGTAAAACGTCGCCACATCCACCGAGACGCGCCGATGCGGTTGCACCCGCCAGCCCGCCTCGAAGGCGGTCAGTTCCTCCGAGCGGAAATCCGAATCGCCCAAGACGGTGAAGAACGGCGGCGTCCCGGCCTGCACCCCGCGGAGGAGGATATCGTTCTCGGCCCGCGACGGCGTGCGCACCGCCCGCGACACCCCGCCCCACAACGTGTGCTCCTCGCTGGGCGTCCACAGCAAGTGCCCGCTGGGTTGATACTCCACTCCGGTGTACTCCGTCCGCTCGAACTTCGATCCGAAGATGAACCTCAGCCGATCCGGCACCAGCGTCAGGTCGTCCTGCACGAACGCGCTCAAGGAATGCGTCGTGCGGCTGAGCGGGTCGAACCCGGTGAAATAGCTGTCGCGAAGCTGGTCATGAGACAGGCGGTAGCCGGCTCCCCAGATGATTTCGTTGCGCGCGGCCAGGGCGAAGCGGTGGTGAAAATCCACATCGAACGTGTGGCGCGTCTCATCGATGTAGGCCGACTCGCGGCGCGTCACGTCGTAAAACGTCTGCACGGTCAACTCCGAGTCGGCGTTGAAGGTGCGCGTCCAGCGGCCGAGCGCGTTGCCGCCCCAGATCATTTCGTGGAAATCCGTCGTCTGATAAAATGGCGGTGTGGCGACGGGCTGCGTCACCGTCTGGTCGAGCTGTCCGCCGTAAAAGTCGCCCTGCACCGTGACGCGATCCTGCTGCGGAGGCTCCCAGTCGTAGCGGAATCCGCCGCGACCCATCTGCCAGCGGTCATTGGCCGTCGTTCCGTCGGGCATGACGGAAGAATCGTGCGCGTTGTACTTTCCGTAGACGCGGTAGAAGCCGTGCTCGCGCAACTGCCCGCCGTAACGACCGGCGGCCAGCGCTGATTCCTCCGTGCCGCCACCCGCGCTGACCAGCGTGCCCTGCGTGTCACGGGCGCTTTTGGTCATCACATTGATCACGCCGTTGACGGCGTTGGCGCCCCAGAGCGTGGCGCCGGGTCCGCGCACGACTTCAATGCGCTCGATGTCTTCCAGCATCGTGTCCTGCACATCCCAACGCACACCGGAGAACAACGGCGTGTAGGAACTGCGCCCGTCCATCAGCACGAGCAGCTTGTTGGCAAACAGATCGTTGAAGCCACGCGAGGTCACGGCCCAATTGTGCGCGTCCACATGGCCCACCTCCAGGCCGGGGGACAGGCGGAGCGCTTCGGGAATGCTGGTGGCGCCGGACCGGCGGATCTCGTCCCCGGTGATGACATGGATCGCCGCGGGCGCGGTGGAAAGTTTCTCGCCGCGGCGCGAAACGGAGGTGACTTCAATGTTGAGCAACTGCTCCAGGCTCATCGTCGCCAGGTCGGCGGTCGAGCTAAGGGGCGGCTCGGCCCCGGATGCAGAGGTGCAGACAAGAAGGCCCGCGCCGGCACCCAAGCCGGCTCCGAGCCAGAGGCGAAGCTGCGGTCGCGCCGGTCCCAAGCCCGGCGGCTGCGGCTGAATCTGATGTTTCATTTCAAATGGCGCGTCAACGTGCAAAGCCTGTCCCACTGCGGCGGCTCGACAGTTCATCGGAGGATGGGAGAAGTTGTTAACGTGCGGTCGCGCGTTTTTTGTCAGCCTCCGTCCTACACCATCTCGCAGGGGAAATGGACGGGGATGAGATGCGTTGAGAAAACCGACGGCGCTGGAGCGGCGCTAAATCTCCCTTTTGCTTCCTCTCACGTCGCCGCGTTGATCTTGAACACTGGCCCGGCATCGGGCGAATTCCGGCGGGTGCTCTGGGGACAAGGGCAGACACTTCCAGATAACTGCCGGGCGTTTCTGGAAGTCAGCCCAGGAGGATCAATGATAGCCGACGGGCGGACCCGCTACCCGCCCTTAACTTCCAAAAAGCTCGCGCATCTTCTTCAAGAGCGGAGGAATGGCAGTGAAGGGATCTTCTGCACTCTCATACTCGAGCGCCACATAGCCCTGATAACCGGCATCGCGCAGCGCCTTGACTTGGCGGGCGAGGTCGGCGGGCTCGTTTTGCTTTGCGTCCCGGCGGCGGATCTCGCCCTTCATCTGCACGTTCACCGCCCATGGCGCGCAGCGCGCAAAGTCGGCGTAGGGATCGTCGGTGTGGAAATTTCCGCTGTCGAGGTTGATGCCCACCCAGGGACTTTTCACGCTCTTGATGATGTCGATGAGGTCCGCGGCTTCACCCACGATGCCACCATGGTTTTCGATGCCGAGGAAGATGCCTTTCTTGCCGGAGTAGTCGGCGCATTCCTCCAGTGCCTCGATGCTGCGCTTCTTCGCGTCTTCCTTGGTGGAATCCTTGGGCACGTTCCCGGCAAAGACGCGGATGTGCGGCGTGCCCAGCACGGCGGCGTGGTCGGTCCATTTCTTCACCAGGGCGATCTCGGCGTCGCGCTTGGCACCCGGCGGCAGGGTGAAGGTATTTCCCACCGCCGTGCCGCTGATGTCCAGCCCGCGCAAAAACGCGTGGCGTCGGATGCGCAGGAGAAAGCCGGCATCCACATCCTTCGGAAAATAGTAGCTGGTGAGTTCCGCGCCGGCAACGCCGTGCCCGGCGCAGTAATCAAGGAACTGGAAGAGATCGAACTTGCGCTCGCCGGGCGCGAAGTCGTTCGCCTTGATCGAGGCGGGCAGATACTTGCGGAACGAATAGGCGGCGAGGCTGAGTTGAAGCCGGGGCGGACCCTGCCGCGGGAAAGGCTCGACCGCGCCTACCGACGCTGGTGCAAGGACCGCGGCCCCACCAGCCAGGGCGGCCATGTGGAGAAAGCGGCGGCGGGAAAGGACGGGTGTCATGCCGGGAGCAGAGCATGGGCGGCGGGCTGTGGAAATGGGAAAATCAGAGGGGGTGGGAAATGCCCAAGGACCAAGGAAGGACCAGGTTCCAAAATCGCCGTGGCGCTGGGACACCTCGAACTCTTCGGCTCCTGGACCTTTGTCATTCACTGGGCCTTGGGCAATTGGTCCGTGGTCATTCCACTCCTTTCGCGTGAAAAATCCACGGTGCCAAAATACGATTGGCTATTGCGTCCACCGCCAACACCTCCAATACTAAGCCTGTTCCCAGTATGGGAGCGGGGGTTCTTTATTTGACGAGGTATGTGCCTCATTTTGTTACTATGATCGATGACAAAGCCAGAAAGAGAGTAGTCGTGATCACCGGAGTCACCCGTGGTCTGGGCCGCGCCATGGCCGAGAAGTTCATTGCCTTGGGCCACACGGTGCTGGGCTGCGGACGGGATCGCGCCCTGATTGAGGAACTCAAGCAGAAGTTCCCCAAGCGTCACGACTGGGACATGGTGGACGTGACGGATGAGAAACAGGTGATCGAGTGGATGGGCCGGTTGCACAAGAAGACCGGCGCGCCCGACCTGCTCATCAACAACGCCGGCATCATCAACGCCAACGCCCCGCTGTGGAAGGTTCCGGCGGAGGAGTTCGACCGCGTGATCGACGTGAACATCAAGGGCACCGCCAACGTGCTCCGCGCCTTCATCCCAAACATGATCAAGAAGCATCATGGCGTGGTGGTGAACTTCAGCTCCGGCTGGGGCCGCGCCGCGGAGAAGGACGTGGCGCCCTACGTCGCGACCAAGTGGGCCATCGAGGGTCTCACCGCCGCCCTGGCGCTGGACCTTCCTCCGGAGGTCGCGGTCGTGGCGCTCAACCCGGGGGTTATCAACACCCGGATGCTCCAGAGCTGTTTCGGCGAATCGTCCGCGCATTACCCCTCGCCCTCGCGCTGGGCGGATACCGCCGTGCCCTTCCTGCTCAAGCTCGACGCCACCGACAACGGCCACGCGCTCACGGTGCCGGATTAACCGCACGACCCTGGCCGCAAATCGTTCGCGCCAGCCTCCCCGCTCCTGAATGAAGTTGTTCCGCAAATTAATTGCGGCCCCCTCCGGTCTATTGACGCTGCTCCTGCTCGTCAGCGCCGGTCTGGTTCCTTCCCCAGCCCTGGCCGCTGTGCTCCTGCCGGTCAGCGGCGGGCAGGATCTCCTCGTGTCATACTGGAAAACGGAGGACGGGCTGCCGCAAAGCTCGGCCACCAGCATCGCCCAGACGCCCTTCACCTGGCAGATCGGATGGGTGCGCGTGCTGGCCTTCGTGCTGCTGGCCGGGGCGTTTGGCGGAATTGTCTGGGCCGTGTTGCGAACCCGGATTCAGCGGCAGGCGGAACAGTTGCGCGAGGCCGGGGCGCGACGGCAATCCGAAGCCCGGCATCAGGCCATCCTGGAAGCGATTCCCGACATGATGTTCCGCCTCAGCCGCGACGGCACCTATCTCGATTTCTCCGCAGCCCACGACGAGACGTTCATCCCGCGCGACAAGATCATCGGGTCCAACGTCCGGCACGTGGGCTTCCCCGAGCGCATGGTCGAGATGGAGCTGGGCGCCATCGCCCGCGCTCTCGATACGGGCCGCACGCAGACCATCGAGTACTCCCTGCCCATGCCCGCGGGCCTGCGTCATTACGAAGCCCGCTTCGTGCGCAGCGGCCCGGATGAAGTCGTGGCCATCGCGCGCGACGTGACCACTCGCAAGCGCAACGAGGAGGAGATTCGCGAGTTGAACAGCCATCTCGAACGCCGCGTCACCGAGCGCACCGCGGAACTCGCCATCGCCAATCGCGAGCTGGAGGCGTTCAGCTACTCGGTGTCGCACGATCTGCGCGCGCCGCTGCGCCATGTCTCGGGCTTCACCGGCATGTTATTGCAATTGCCCTCCGTCGCGAATGACGAGCAGGCGCGCCGCCTCGCCAGCCATGCCGAGGCCGCCGCCCGGCGCATGGGCGAATTGATCGACAACCTCCTTTCCTTCTCACGCATGGGCCGCGAGCCGTTCAAATCAGAGCGCGTCCCGCTCGACCGCCTGGTCGAGGAAGTCAGGGAAGAACTCCACGACGCGATCGGCTCGCGTCACATCGAATGGAAAATCGCCCCGTTGCCCGAGGTCACGGGCGACCCCGCCATGTTGCGACAGGCCGTCTTCAACCTCCTGCACAACGCCGTCAAATACACCCGCCCCCGCGCCATCGCCGTCATCGAAGTTGGCGCGCGCGAGGAAGGTGCCGAGATCGTCGTCTTCGTGCGCGACAACGGCGTGGGCTTCGACATGAACTACGTCGGGAAACTGTTCGGCGTCTTTGCGCGATTGCACAGCGACGAGGAATTCGAAGGCACGGGCATCGGCCTGGCCAACGTCCGCCGCATCATCTCCCGCATGGGCGGACGCACCTGGGCCGAAGGCCGCGTGGACGACGGCGCGACCATTTACTTCAGCCTGCCCAGGGAAGCTTGATCCCGGATTCCGAAATAGAAAGGGAGCGCGCCCGCCCCGGGCGCAGTTTTCCGCGCCCTCGCGGAAAACCGTGGGGCGCGCGAAAAAGTGCCGGCTGGACGTGGATCCCACGCCGTCCGAAGCGCGGAACGCGAGGGCGCGTTCCGCGACGCCCGGGGCGGGCGTGCTCCCCGAACTTCGGCCCTCCATCCCCGGACCATCCGGCGAAGCATCGGCAATGCTCCGCGAGGTCCCGGCATCTTCCGGCGAAGCCCCGCCAAACACTGACGAGCCTTCGCCAACGATTCCCGAGGCTTCGGGAAAGACCGAGGAGCCTTCCGCACTGACCGAGGAGCCTTCCGCAACGACCGAGGAACGTTCCGCAACGATTGCGGAGCCTTCCGCAATCAATGGCGGACGAAGGGGTTCAATTTCTTGACTGCTGAAACAGAGGCATTTACGTCGATTTCCAACCCATTCAAGCTCGAGAGGCTTCGTTACCGTTAAAGTTAAAAGTGGCTCTTTTTGTCCAATCCTCACGACGGCAAGGCTATTCCGCCCATTTGAAGCTTAGGTCATTCTCTTGCCTTCCCCTTCCCCTCACCACTTCAACTCCTGCAAGCGCCGCGCGACCTCCTCCGCATTCGCCCGGCTGTTGAAAGCGGAGATGCGGAAGAAACCCTCGCCCTTCGAGCCAAAGCCGCTGCCCGGCGTGATGACCACATTCGCGGCGTGGAGGATCTTATCGAACGCCTGCCAGCTCGTGACACCCTTGGGCGTGCGCACCCAGATGTAAGGCGCGTTCTCGCCGCCGAAGACCTTGAGGCCCGCCTTCCTCGCGCCCGCGCGGAGCACGGCGGCATTGCCCATGTAATGCGCGATGAGCGCGGCCACCTGCGCCTTGCCCTCGGGCGAGTAAAGCGCCTCCGCCGCGCGCTGCACGATGTAAGAGACGCCGTTGAACTTCGTCGTCATGCGCCGCGCCCAGAGCGGATGCAGCGGCTTGAACTCGCCGGACTTCGTCTGAGCCAGGAGCGACTTCGGCACCACCGTCAACGCGCAACGCACACCGGTGAAGCCGCCGTTCTTCGAGAAGCTGCGGAACTCAATGGCGCACTCGCGCGCGCCGGGAATCTCGTAGATCGAATGCGGGATCGCCGGGTCCTTGATGTAAGCCTCGTAAGCCGCATCGAAGAGGATGATGGATTTGTTCGCCAGCGCAAACTTCACCCACGCCTCGAGCTGCGCCCGCGTCGCCGCCGCGCCCGTCGGATTGTTCGGTGAGCAAAGGTAGATGACATCCACATGCTTCTTCGGCGGCTCGGGGATGAATCCGTTCGACGGGCGGCACGGCAGATAAACAATCTTCCCGTAGGCACCCACCTCGTTCGCCTCGCCCGTGTGGCCCGCCATCACATTCGTATCCACATAGACCGGATAGACAGGATCGCTGATGGCAATTTTGTTCTTCGCGCCCAGCACATCGAGGATGCTGCCGCAATCGCACTTCGATCCATCACTGACGAAGATCTCGTCATCCGCAATGTCGATGCCGCGCGCGCGAAAATCATGCTGCGCGATGGCGGCGCGAAGCCAGTCATAGCCCTGCTCAGGACCGTAACCACGGAACGTTTCGCGCGCGGCCATTTCATCCACCGCCTTGTGCAACGCGGCGACCACGGCGGGCGGCAACGGCTCCGTCACATCGCCGATGCCGCAACGAATCAGGCGCTGCGCAGCCTCCGCGTTGCCGTCGCAGAAAGCCTTCACGCGCCGGCCAATCTCAGGAAAGAGGTAGCCCGCCTTGAGTTTCAGATAATTGTCGTTGAGGTATGCCATGATCGTGTTGGTGGTTGCGCGTCGTTTCAGGAATGGCGGGGAGCCGCGCTCGCCGCCAGAAATCCAAGGCGCGGACGCTACCGAAAGGAATTCGGGAAGGCAAGCGGAGTGCGGATCCTACGGGCGCGGCGCGACCGATTGGCCCGCCGCCACATCGACGAGCCAGAGCAACCGCCCGGCGGTGGGCTGCACGAGCTGAGACGGGTATTGCTCCGGCTGACGCGCGCCTTGCAACACCGCGTGCAACGGCTCCGCCTTGTCCCCACCCGCGACGAGGAACAGGACATTCGCCGCGTTGTTGATCAACGGCGCGGTGAAGGTGACGCGCCACGCGTTGAGCTTGGGCACCCAGTTCGCGACGACCCAGTGTTGTTTTTCCAACAACGCGCTCGTGTTGGGGAACAGAGATGCCGTGTGGCCGTCCGTGCCCATGCCGAGCAGGATAAGGTCGAAGCGTGGCATCGCCTCGCCGCCGAAAACCGTGCGCAGCGTGCGCTCATATTCCTCGGCCGCGCGCGCGGCGTGCGGCTCCTCGCTCCGCACGCGATGGATGTGTTCATGCGGCACCGGCACATGGGCGAGCATCGTCTCATTGGCCATGCGGAAGTTGCTCTCGGCATGATCGGGCACGACATGCCGCTCATCGCCCCAGAAGAAATGCGTCTTCGTCCACGGCATGGCCGCATGGAGCTGCGAATCCCCCGCCAGCAGCGAATACAGCGCCTTGGGCGTCGAGCCACCCGCCAGCGCGAGCGTGAATTTGCCGCGCGCGGCCACGGCTTCATTGGCGATGCGAACGACTTCCTCCGCCGCCGCGTGGGCGAGCAGGGCGGCATTGGTGAAAATGCGAATTTCCGGGGTCATGGTTGTTCAGTTCCCGCCCAGCGCGCGCAGCACGATCTGCTGCGCCTGCTCGACGATGGTGTTCAAGTGCGCCTGGCTGGTGAAGCTCTCCGCGTAAAGCTTGTAGATGTTCTCCGTGCCCGAGGGCCGCGCGGCGAACCAGCCATTCTTCGTCACCACCTTCAAGCCACCCAGCGCCGCGCCGTTGCCGGGCGCCTGCGTGAGCTTCGCCACGATGGGTTCGCCGGCGAGTTCCGTCGCCGTCACGGCTTCGGGCGAAAGCTTCTTCAACACATTCTTCTGCGCGGGCGTGGCGGGCGCGTCGATGCGCGTGTAGAAGGGCGTGCCGAACCTGTCCGTGAGTTCGAGGTAATGCTGTCCCGGGTCCTTGCGCGTGTTCGCGGTGATCTCCGCCGCGAGCAGGCCGAGCAGCAGCCCGTCCTTATCCGTCACCCATGCGGTGCCGTCGCACCGCAGGAAGCTCGCGCCCGCGCTCTCCTCGCCGCCAAAGCAGCACGAGCCGTCATACAATCCCGGCGTGAACCACTTGAAGCCCACGGGAACTTCATTCAGCTTGCGCCCGAGGTCGGCCACCACGCGATCAATGAGACTGCTGCTCACGAGCGTCTTGCCCACCGCCGCGGTGCCAGGCCAATGCGGCCGATGCGTGAGCAGATAGCGGATGGCCACCGCGAGATAATGATTCGGATTCATCAGCCCGATCGAGCGCGTGACGATCCCGTGCCGGTCGGAATCGGGGTCGTTGCCGAAGGCGATGTCGAATTGATCCTTCAATCCCACCAACCCCGCCATCGCGTGGGGACTCGAGCAGTCCATGCGAATCTTCCCGTCATGATCGAGCGTCATGAAACCGAACGCCGGGTCCAGCTTCGGGTTCACGACGGTGATGTTCAGCCCAAACTTCTTCGCAATCGGCTCCCAGTAGTTGATCGCCGCGCCGCCCAGCGG
>Ga0163144_10012922_pt1 | contig 17467 bp, 17 predicted proteins | sample OliLak19BULKMAT1_FD_123175 | JGI IMG/M metagenome (GOLD analysis project Ga0163144, IMG submission 123175) | Freshwater microbial mat bacterial communities from Lake Vanda, McMurdo Dry Valleys, Antarctica - Oligotrophic Lake LV.19.BULKMAT1 | ecosystem: Environmental > Aquatic > Freshwater >...
ATCGTTCTGGGCACGACGCCCGACCCGGCCTTGCGCCTGACCGACCCGCATGCTGCGATGGCGCTGCAAAGCAAGGTCGGGTTCCAACCGACCACGGCGCGGTTCTATCTCGCGCCGCAAAAACGGTTCTTCGAGGCGCTCTTGGATTTCATCATGGTGTCACCCGATCTGGTCGCGAAAGCGCCAGTGTGGCGGGTATGGCATCCATTCAACGATCCGGCCCTCGCCGAGGTGCCCGAGCTCCGCGAGGCGGTGCTGCAAGCGTCGGACCATTTCCCGGTCACAGTTGATCTGCCAGATGTCATTTGAAATTCCGCCGAGCCGTTCCCATATTGATCAGATGAGATTAGCGCTTACCCTTTGCCTGGTCGCGGCCCCTGCCTTTGCAGAGGAATTGCCGCCCCTTGGTCCGGCTCCGGCTGAGGATGACGGTTTCAGCCTGATGGAAGAGGGTGCAAAACTGCTGCTGCGCGGCCTTATGTCCGAGATGGAACCGGCTCTGGACGAAATGGGCAAGGCGCTGGACGAGGTTGGGCCGGCGCTTCAGGAGTTTGGCACCGAGATCGGGCCAAGGCTCCGCCAACTGGTCGCGATGATTGACGACTTCAAGAATTACGACGCTCCGGTGATGCTGCCGAACGGCGATATCATCATCCGCCGCAACGCGCCTCTGCTGCCGGTGGACCCCGACCTGATCCCCGGCCCGGACGGCAGGATCGAGCTTTAACGCAGCCGCCGGTCACAAAGTTCTTAAGCAAGAAATGCGGCAAAATCCTTGTTCAAGGGTTCCGTGTCGATCGCGCGGCGCGAATCAGATCCAGAATCTCCGTCGCTGCCGCAGGGATGTTCGTGCCCGGCCCGAAGATCGCCTTCACCCCTGCCGCTTTGAGAAATTCATAGTCCTGCTGCGGGATGACGCCACCGCAGATCACCAGAATCTCGCCCGCCCCCGCCGCGTTCAGGGCCTGGATCAGCTTTGGCGCAAGGGTCTTGTGCCCCGCCGCCTGGCTGGAGATGCCGATGACATGCACGTCATTGTCGATGGCATCCTGCGCCGCCTCCTCCGGGGTCTGGAACAAGGGGCCCACGTCGACGTCGAACCCAATATCGGCAAAGGCGGTGGCGATGACTTTGGCCCCCCGGTCATGCCCGTCCTGCCCCATCTTGACCACCAGCATCCGGGGGCGGCGGCCCTCCTCCTTGGCAAAGACCTCGACATCGCGCTGAATCGCCTCGAACCCTGCATCGCCCTCATAGGCTGCACCATAAACCCCGGCGAGGGTCTTGACCTCTGCCCGATGCCGCCCGAACACGGTTTCCATTGCCATGCTGATCTCTCCCACCGTCGCGCGCGCACGGGCGGCCTCGACCGCCGCATCCAGAAGATTGCCGCCGTCCCGGGCGCGGCGGGTCAGTTCGGCCAGCGCTGCCCCGACGCCTGCGCTGTCCCGGCTGGCACGGATCGCGGCGAGTTTGGCCACCTGCGCCTCGCGCACGGCGACGTTGTCGATGTCACGGATGTCGATCTGGTCCTGAGCGTCCAGCCGGTACTTGTTGACGCCAACAATCACCTCATCGCCCCGGTCAATCGCTGCCTGACGCTTGGCCGCGGATTCCTCGATCCGCAGCTTCGGCATGCCGCTGGCCACGGCCTTGGTCATGCCACCCATCGCTTCGACCTCTTCCATCAGCGCCCAAGCCTCTGTCGCCATCTGGCCGGTCAGAGCTTCGACATAGTAGGACCCGGCGAGGGGGTCGATCACGCGGGTGACCCCGGTTTCTTCTTGCAGGATCAGCTGGGTGTTCCGCGCGATCCGGGCGGCGAAGTCGGACGGCAGGGCAATCGCCTCGTCCAGCGCGTTGGTGTGCAGGGATTGGGTGCCGCCCAGAACCGCGGCCATCGCCTCATAGGCGGTACGCACGACGTTGTTGTAGGGGTCCTGCTCCTGCAAGGACACGCCGGAGGTCTGGCAATGGGTTCGCAACATCAGCGAGACGGGTTTCTTGGCCCCGAAGTCGGTCATGATCCGGTGCCAAAGGAAGCGCGCGGCGCGAAGCTTGGCCGTTTCCATGAAGAAGTTCATGCCGATGGCGAAGAAGAAGCTCAAGCGCCCGGCGAAATCATCCACATCCATCCCGCGTGCGATGGCGGTCTTCACATACTCGCGTCCGTCGGCGAGGGTGAAGGCCAGCTCCTGCACCAGGTTCGCCCCGGCCTCCTGCATGTGGTAGCCCGAGATGGAGATGGAGTTGAACTTCGGCATCTCTTTCGCGGTGTATTCGATGATGTCCGCCACGATCCGCATGCTCGGTTCGGGCGGATAGATGTAGGTATTCCGCACCATGAACTCTTTCAGGATGTCGTTCTGGATCGTGCCGGACAGCGCTGCACGGGGCACGCCCTGTTCTTCGCCCGCCACGATGAACGACGCCAGCACCGGGATCACCGCGCCATTCATCGTCATGGAAACGCTGATCTTTTCTAGCGGGATGCCGTCGAAGAGGATCTTCATGTCCTCAACGGAGTCGATCGCGACGCCAGCCTTCCCGACATCGCCCACCACGCGGGGATGGTCAGAGTCATAGCCCCGGTGGGTGGCCAGATCGAAGGCCACTGACACGCCCTGCTGTCCGGAGGCCAGCGCGTTGCGATAGAATGCGTTTGATGCTTCGGCGGTGGAAAACCCTGCATACTGCCGGATGGTCCAGGGTCGCCCGGCATACATCGTCGCCCGCACACCCCGGGTAAAGGGGGCAAGGCCCGGCAGGCTGTCCATATGGGTCAGCCCTGCGGTGTCGGCGGCGGTGTAAAGCGGTTTGACCGCAATTCCTTCCAGCGTGTGCCACGTCAGGCTGTCCGGTCCCGCGCCCTGCAGGTCCTTTGCGACCAGCGCCTCCCAGGCCTTCAGATCGTTGCTCATGCTGTCTCCTGTCGGATGCGGTGCATCGTCGCTTTTGCAAATGACCATCTGCCCCTATATCGAGAATGAAGCGAGGTCCGATGAAATCTTTCTACACAGTCGTTTTCGCCAGCTTGCTGGCCTTTCCAACCTTGGCCGAGGGGCTGGGTCCGCTGCCTGCCAACGACGTTGTGCTGGCCGACCAGCTTTACGTGACGCGTCCGCTCGTGGTCTTTGCAGATTCGCCGAACGACCCGAACTTCATCCGTCAGATGGAGCTTCTGGCCGAAGGCTACCCGGTGCTGGCGGAACGTGACGTGCTGGTGGTGACCGACACCGACCCCGCCGCGCGCAGCGAATGGCGGCTGGAGCTGCGCCCACGCGGCTTTTCGCTGGTAATCGTCGACAAGGACCTGAAGCCGGTGATCCGCAAACCCAGCCCCTGGACCGTGCGCGAGATCACCGCCGCCATCGACAAGCTGCCGACCCGGCGGCAAGAAGTGCTGGAGCGGAACCCGGCGGGGCGTTAGTCTGTCCTGACGGACCGAAAGGCCACGCACTGCCATTACGAATGACCTTTCTGTTCGACGCCTGCTAGCATCCACCGTGGCGGAGCGGCCGCCGCCAATATTCCGCCTAAAAGAAAAAGTGTCGCCAACACTATCAGTTGGCCCTGGCTACCTGACATTCTGGACTCGACGACAAAGCGGAAGAAGGTCGGTAGAACGCATTCTACCAATGCCAGAAAAGCGATGACGAGCCACCAAGCGACCCTACGGTGCAGCAATATCTGGCAGGCAGGCACAAAGGTCGCTGCAGAGCTTGGCAAGCCCCCAATCTGGACCACCCAAAGTTTGTCCCAAGGGTTCGGCTCCCGGATACCGCCGATAAACAAAATCACCGCAAATGACCCAAAAAGGCCAGCGACGCCGCACAGGAGGACGACCCCAAGATATCGTTGCAAGAACCATCTTGGCGTCATACGATCACTCGAACTCCAGGATCACATCGTCCACCCGCAGACTGGCCCCGGCGCTGGCTTTCACGGCTTTCACCACACCGCGACGTTCGGCCTTGAGGATGTTTTCCATCTTCATCGCCTCGACCGTCGCAAGCGCCTGGCCTTCTTGTACTTCATCACCAACCTCGACAGTGATCCGGACCACCAGACCAGGCATCGGGCAAAGAAGGTATTTCGACGTGTCCGGCGGGGCTTTTTCCAGCATCAGACCCGACAACTCATGCTGGCGCGGGGTACGGACATGGACCTTCAGGTCCGCCCCCCGAAGGCGCATGCGAAAGCCCATCGGGATCTTCCCGACCTTGATGGCGAGAATGGTGCCATCAACCCGGACCTTGGCCAAGGGCTGTCCCGGGGTCCAGTCGCTTTCAACGCGAAAGCCTTCGCCGTCCGGGAAGGTCACGGTTGACCCGTTCGGATCGGCTGCGATCTGCACCGCATGGGTCTGGCCCTGCAGGCTGATCACCCAGTCGTTGCCGACCACGCGGGTGTGGTTGTCCATCGTGCCGGAAATCCGGGTGCGACGAATTTCGGCGACACGGTTCATCGCGGCAGCAGCGGCGGCGACCCGGCGCAAGGTGGCATCGTCCAAGGTTGCCCCCTGGAAGCCATCGGCATATTCCTCGGCGATGAAAGCGGTGGTGATAGTGCCACTTTCGAACCTTGGATGATCCATAACCGCCGAACAGAACGGCAAGTTGTGCCCGATTCCTTCAACTTCGAACAGGTCGAGGGCCAGACGCATCTCCTTGATCGCCTCGATCCTTGTCGGCCCCCAGGTGCAAAGCTTTGCAATCATGGGGTCATAGAACATGCTGATCTCGCCGCCTTCAGAGACGCCGGTGTCGTTGCGCACGATCCCACCACGCGAGGTCGGCCCCTCGGCCGGGGGCCGGTAGCGGGTGAGGCGGCCAATGGAGGGCAGGAAGTTGCGATAAGGATCTTCGGCGTACAAACGACTTTCCATCGCCCAGCCGTTGATCTTCAGGTCCTCCTGCCGGAAAGGCAGTTTCTCGCCATAAGCAACCCGGATCATCTGCTCTACCAGATCGACGCCCGTGATCAGTTCTGTGACCGGGTGTTCGACCTGCAAACGCGTGTTCATCTCGAGGAAATAGAAATTCCGGTTGCCGTCAACGATGAACTCCACCGTTCCGGCGCTGGTGTAATTCACCGCCCTCGCCAGCGCGCAGGCCTGTTCGCCCATGGCCTTGCGCGTCGCCTCATCCAGGAACGGACTTGGTGCCTCTTCGATAACCTTCTGGTTCCGGCGCTGGATCGAACATTCGCGTTCGTGGAGGTAGACCGTATTGCCGTGCTGATCGGCAAGAATCTGAATCTCGATATGGCGCGGTTGGGTCACGAATTTCTCGATGAAGATGCGGTCATCGCCGAAACTGGCCGCCGCCTCGTTCTTGGAGGACTGGAACCCCTCGCGTGCCTCGACGTCGTCCCAGGCGATGCGCATGCCCTTGCCGCCACCACCGGCGCTGGCCTTGATCATCACCGGATAGCCGATCTCGCGGCTGATCTTCACCGCCTCCTCGGCATCTGCAATCAGACCCATGTTGCCCGGCACGGTGGACACGCCCGCTGCCATGGCAAGCTTTTTTGAGGTGATTTTGTCGCCCATCGCCTCGATCGCAGGGCTGGGCGGGCCGATGAAAGCCACACCTGCAGCCTCAAGTGCGGCTGCGAAATTCTTGTTCTCGCTCAAAAAGCCATAGCCGGGGTGGACGGCATCGGCCCCGGTCTCACGAACCGCCGCCATGATCCTGTCGATGACGATATAGCTTTGTGCGGCGGGCGAGGGCCCGATATGCACCGCCTCATCCGCCATCTGCACGTGCAAGGCGTTGCGGTCTGCGTCGGAATAGACCGCCACGGTCTTGATCCCCATCTTTCGTCCGGTCTTGATCACCCGGCAGGCAATCTCACCTCGGTTGGCAATCAGGATTTTCTTGAACATCGGGTCCCTTTCAGCAGGCGGAACGCAAAGGGCCACCCGCGCGATCTGCCCGGGTGGTCCTTAAGGATGGATGCTGCCAAACGGCAGTCAGATCAGTAGTTTTTCTCGCAAGGCGGCAGGCCGAGTTCAATCCCGCAACTTGCGATGCCAAGGGCGCCGCCGACCAAAGCCCCGCTGAGCGCATTGCCACCGGTCGCATCGGCCAGAACACCGCCAAGCGTTGCCCCGGCAAGACCTCGTGTGGCCGTGCCGGACATGCAGCCCGACAACGAGAAGGCAAGGAGCGGGACGGTGACAAGCGCTCTGCGCATGAAGACCTGCTTTGGCGAACTATTCGCAATGGAACAGAACATACTGCATTACGCCAAGAATTGCAGCATCTTATTGCAGATTTCCCGCAATTGCCAGCAAAGCGGGCAAATGAAAAGGTCGGTCCGGCCTGGGTTGGGCCGGACCGCAGGGAAAGGGAAAAGGGACAACTCGTATGCCGCGGGCCGTGCTGTGCTTGACCCGCAAACAAGTATGTGACTGCCCCACGTCCCAGATCAATCGTTCCGAAACACCTTGGCCGTCGCTGGGCAAAAGCCTGCCAAAACAAATGCCGGGTCGGCGCGATCATGCCTACTCGTCCTCATCCGCATCGTCAGCGGCAATGGGTGGAGCATCGGGGGCAAAGACCTGCGGAAAGGCCGCTTCGGCCCGGCGCCGGTCGATTCGCAACAGGGCCTCATAGCTTGCAGGATCGAACGGATCTTCCGCCGGGACGACTTCACGCCCGAACAGCCACGACAGCCTGCCGGCATCCAGATTGCCACGCTCGAATGGCTCTTCGCCAAAGCTTTGCCAAAGCGCCGCCATGAAAGTGGCATCCGCCAGCCGATCGACATGCTTGCGATCCTTGAACCGCTCGCGCGCGACGATCTTGGTCGGGCCTTCCTTCTGGTTGGCACGGCGAATGATGAACTGGAAATCGGTGCCGGTCAGCCGACCGGGAAAGCCGCGATGCTTCAGCATGAGGAGAACCCCGATTGCCGAAGCAGGGCGGTGCTGCAAAGCCGCAAAGCCAGACCCGGACCAGCAGCCCGGATCGGGCAAAGCGCGGACCCGGCACCCTGCGGCGCGCGGGCCCTTGCCGAAATCTTACTTGTAGGTGCCGGTGTCGGTCGGCTCGACGCTGACCGGCTGCACGACGACTTCTTCTTTCTTGGCGCAGCCAGCGACGGCGGCAAGCATTGCAAGGACCAGTACGATACGGGTGCTGTTCGACATGTTTCTCTCCATTCTTTTTGGGGTTGATGACTGCCCGATGGCAGGTCTCCCCGATACGTTATTAGGGCCGCAAGATACGAACCGGTGACGAACGTATCCGAAAACCGGACAAAACACCACTGGCACCACTGAACCTTGCTGGCCTGTGGCTGTGCTACATCACCCGGGATACGCTGACCAGACGGAAAGAACTCTTGACCCCTGTTCATCAGAACGCAGCCCAAATGCAGGTGCCATCCCCGATATCGTAGGCCTCGAAGAACTGGACCACGTCGGGTGCAGCTTCGCCAAAGGGCACTGCCTCTGCCGACAGGGACACGATGATCTGCTGCGGCTGCGGCACGAACCCGTCGATCCGCGGCAGAGCAAAGCTGTTGCACAGAGCTTCCATATCCTTCGACGCCTGAGGAACCTCGTCTTCCGTCAGGCCCGGGGCGAGAAACCGGAACCGCGCCACTGCCCCCTCTGGTCCCCGCGTGTCGGTGACAATCTCGATCAGGGTGATCTCGCGGCCGGAGGGCACAGTGATCGCGTCTTCCGAAGCGTCGTCGCTTTCACAGCCCCCGGCCGCAGCGAGGACCGCGAACACTGGCACAAGGACCAGGCGATGCGTCAGCTTTCGAGGATCAAAGCGGAATATTGTCATGCTTTTTCCACGGGTTGACCAGACGCTTGCCGCGCAGGGCCGCAAAGGCGCGCGCCACCCTGCGGCGGGTGGAATGCGGCATGATCACCTCGTCGATAAAGCCCTTTTCGGCCGCGACAAAGGGGTTGGCAAAGCGATCCTCATAATCCTTCACCCGCTGGGCGATCTTGTCCGGCTGTCCGAGTTCGTTGCGATACAGGATTTCCACCGCGCCTTTGGCGCCCATCACCGCCACCTCAGCCGTCGGCCAAGCATAGTTGAAATCGCCGCGCAGGTGCTTGGATGACATCACCACATAGGCCCCGCCATAAGTCTTGCGGGTCAGGACCGTAACCTTGGGCACCGTCGCCTCGGAATAGGCAAACAAAAGCTTCGCTCCGTGCTTGATCACCCCGCCGTATTCCTGGCTGACGCCCGGCAGAAAGCCCGGCACATCGACCAGCGTCAGGATCGGGATCTCGAACGCGTCGCAGAAGCGGACAAAGCGGGCCGCCTTCCGACTGGCGTCGATGTCGAGGCACCCGGCCAGCACCATCGGCTGATTGGCCACCACGCCGACCGTCTGCCCCTCGATCCGGATGAAGCCGGTCAGGATGTTGCCCGCAAACGCGGCCTGAATCTCGAAGAAGTCACCCTCATCCGCCAGCTTGGTGATCAGTTCCTTCATGTCGTAGGGCTGGTTCGGGTTTTCCGGGACCAGCGTGTCGAGGCTTGGCTCCAGCCGGGCCGGATCGTCGAAGAACGGCCGCACCGGGGCCTTCTCGCGGTTGTTCAGCGGCAGGAAGTCGATCAGCCGCCGGGTTTCGGCCAAAGCCTCCACGTCATTTTCAAACGCTCCGTCCGCCACACTGGATTTGCGGGTGTGGGTGGTGGCCCCCCCCAGCTCCTCTGCCGTGACCTGTTCGTTGGTCACGGTCTTGACGACATCGGGGCCGGTGACGAACATGTAAGAGCTGTCCTTCACCATGAAGATGAAGTCGGTCATCGCCGGGCTGTAGACCGCGCCCCCAGCACAGGGCCCCATGATCAGCGAGATTTGCGGCACCACGCCGGATGCCATGACATTGCGCTGGAACACCTCGCCATAGGCGGCAAGTGATCCGACACCCTCTTGAATGCGGGCCCCGCCGGAATCGTTGATCCCGATGACCGGCGCACCATTCTGGATTGCCATGTCCATGATCTTGCAGATTTTCGCGCCATGCGTTTCGCTGACCGACCCACCGAACACAGTGAAATCCTGCGCAAAGACATAGACCATGCGGCCGTTCACCGTGCCCCAGCCGGTCACGACACCATCGCCCGGGGGACGATCCTGCTCCATCCCGAAGTCGGTGCAGCGATGGGCGACGAACATATCGAATTCTTCAAAGCTGCCATCGTCCAGCAAAAGTTCAATCCGCTCACGCGCGGTCAATTTACCCTTGGCGTGCTGGGCGGCGATCCGCTTTTCCCCACCGCCTGCGCGGGCGACGGCACGACGCACTTCAAGCTGTCCCAGAATGTCCTGCATTGGTCCCCCGGCCCCGTTCTAGGATCACCTTATGGGAACCTTCATTTGGGGAGAAGCAGGAAACAGAAGATTTGCAAAGACCTCCATGCTGTTGCACGTCAAATTGCAAACTTCCGTCCGGCCTCGTGCTGCGCTTCAAAAACGGATCGTCAAACCTACGGTCAGGCTATGCAATAAATTCGATAAGTTGCATGCTATCTGGAATCAAACAAGCATCTTTGGTTGCCAAAGGGCGAGGCATGATTTCCGGCCATTTCTGGCGTATGGCGCTGTCCTGGTTTAGACACTCGAACATCTCGCCAGCCGCACCTCAAGAGGATCGCCATGCCCAACTTGCCCGTACCGATCGTGACAATCGGTCTTCTTCTTTTGTCCAATATCTTCATGACCTTTGCCTGGTATGGGCATCTGAAATTCAAGGAGACCGCGCTGATCAGCGTGATCTTCATCAGCTGGGGGATCGCCTTCTTCGAATACTGCCTGATGGTCCCTGCCAACCGCATCGGCCACGGACAGTTTTCTGCGGCCGAGTTGAAGACGATACAAGAGGTCATCACCCTGACCGTCTTCGCCGTGTTCTCTGTCACGTATCTGAAAGAGCCGCTGCTATGGAACCATCTGGTGGGCTTTGGTTTCATCGCAGCCGGAGCGTTCTTTGTCTTTCACAAATGGGCGTGATCGGAGCGGTTAAGCAGCCCGACCCGTGCGGAGCTGCGGTGGACAAGGCGCAAGTTCGGGCGTAGCCGGGCGTCATGCAAGAGCCCCGCCTCCTTGACCGCACCACACCGCCGAAAATCGTCACGCTGATCCTGTTGGCCGGGCTTTCGGCGCTGGCGATGAACATCTTCCTGCCCTCCCTGCCGGGGATGGCGGTCTATTTCGGGGTGCCCTATGGCGTGATGCAGCAGTCCGTCGCGCTGTACCTGGCGCTGTCGGCGGCGCTGCAGATCGTGATCGGCCCGATCTCGGACCGGTTCGGTCGCCGAAAGGTGCTGATCGGCTCTTTGGTCCTGTTCCTTCTGGCCACGGTGGGTACGCTGTTTGCCACGACCGCCACGATGTTCCTGATCTTCCGGATGGCGCAGGCGGTCATCGCCTCTGGCATGGTGCTGAGCCGGGCGGTGGTGCGCGACATGGTGGCCGATGAACGCGCGGCCAGCATGATCGGCTATGTCACGATGGGGATGAGCCTGGTGCCGATGATCGGCCCGGTGATCGGCGGCCTCCTCGATGACATCTTCGGCTGGCAGGCGAACTTTGCGCTGCTGTTGATCCTTGGACTTGGCGTGTTGGCCCTTGTCTGGGCCGATCTGGGGGAGACGGCGACTCTGCGGCAGGTCAGTCTGCTGCAACAGATGCAAAGCTATCCGGGGCTTCTGACCTCACGCCGGTTCTGGGGCTACACGCTTGCGGCGGCATTTGCTTCGGGCTGCTTCTTTGCCTACCTTGGCGGTGCGCCTTACGTCGGTGACAAGGTTTTTGGCCTCACTTCGACCCAGGTTGGTGCGCTCTTTGCCCTGACGGCCATCGGCTACGCGGTCGGCAATTTCCTTGCCGGGCGGTATTCGGTGCGGGTTGGGATGAACCGGATGATCCTGATCGGCACGCTGGTCACGACCTTTGGCATGCTTGTGCTGGCGCTTCTGACGATGGCCGGCCTGTCGGGGCCACTGGCCTTCTTTGGGCTCACGATGTTCATGGGGCTGGGCAACGGGATTTGCTTGCCCAGCGCCAATGCAGGGTTTCTGTCGGTCCGGCCTGAGCTTGCTGGAACAGCTTCCGGTCTTGGCGGGTCGATCATGATCGGTGGCGGGGCGGCGCTTGCGGCGCTGGCCGGGATGCTTTTGCCACCGGGGGCGACGGAACTGCCTCTGATCCTGTTGATGCTGGCCTCTTCGGCGACATCGGTGGCGGCAATCCTTTATGTAATCCGCCGCGCGCGTCAGATCGGTGCTTGACGCCTCGGGTTTGCAAAGCCACGATTTGGTTTGCAAATGGGGGTGCGTATGGCCACGCAGAAACTTTATGCCGGCGTCAAGCTGCGCGAGATTCGCGGGCGGCTTGGGCTGACGCAAAAGACCTTTGCCGACAGGTTGAAGGTTTCGCTGCCCTATCTCAACCAGATGGAAAACAATCATCGCCCGGTCAGTGCCGCAGTGGTGCTTGGTCTGGCGCAAGAGTTCGGGCTCGATGTCACCGAATTGACCGTGGGCGAAAGTGAGCGGCTGGTGACAGACATGCGCGAGGCGCTGGCCGACCCGGTCTTTGCCACAGCAACCCCACCGGTTGCCGACCTGCGGCTGACAGCCTCCAACGCGCCGGCCCTCGCGCGCGCCTTTCTTGATCTGCACCGGGCCTACCGGCAGACGCATGAGCGCCTCGCCTCACTGGATGAGGCCCTTGGTCGCGACGATGGTGCCCTGCGCCCGTCAGCCTGGGAGGAAGTGCGCGACTTCTTTCACTACTGCGACAATTATCTGGATGCGATTGACCGGGCGGCGGAACACTTTGCTTCGACGACAACGCCGGGAAAGTCTGTCACTTTTCGCGCGGAAGACCTTTTGGCGCAGGCCGGGATCAGCTTGCACTATTCCGACAATACCCCGCTGCGCCACTACGATCCGGCGGCGCGGCGGCTTGATATCTCGGCCCGGGCGGCTGGCCCGTCGCAGCGGTTTCAGCTGTTGCACCAGATCGCCCTTCTGACCCAGAACGAGCTGCTGGAGGCGACGCTGGACCTGGCGCGCTTTTCCACGCCCGAGGCGCGCGACATCGCCAAGATCGGGCTGGCGAACTATTTCGCTGGGGCTGCACTGTTGCCCTACCGCGCCTTTCTGGCCGCAGCACAGGCGGTGCGGCACGATCTGGAACGGCTGGCCGACATGTTCGGCGCCTCGATCGAGCAGGTGGGGCACAGGCTTTCGACGCTGCAACGTCCCGGCCTGAAAGGCATCCCCTTCTTCTTCGTGCGGGTTGATCAGGCGGGCACGATCACCAAACGCCACTCCGCCACCCGGCTGCAATTCGCCCGCTTCGGCGGCGCTTGCCCGCTTTGGAACGTGCATCGTGCATTTGAGGCCCCCGGACAGTTTCTGCGCCAATTGGCCGAAACCCCGGATGGCGTGCGCTATCTGTGTCTGGCCCGCGATGTATCGAAACCGGCGGGGGCTTTTCTGGCCCCCGTCCGGCGCTATGCCGTCGGCCTTGGCTGCGAGGTGCAGCACGCAGGTCACCTCGTCTATGCCGACGGGTTGGACCTGAAGGGCCGGTTCGAGCCGATCGGCATTTCCTGCCGCATCTGTGAGCGGACCAATTGCCATCAGCGGTCGGTGCCGCCCTTGGCCGGGCGGCTGAAGATCAACCCCAACGCCCGTGATATCCTGCCCTATGAGATCGCGGGCTAGGCCCGCAACGCCGCCGCGATCTGGTCTTTCAGGTGTGAGCGGGTCTTGCGGAGTGTCTCCTCCTCGCCATCCGTCATCAGGTCAAGCCGGGTCTCGGCGCGGTGCACCTTGTCGTTGACCGCGTCATAGTCGATCAGAAGCCTTGCGAAATGCGCGTCGGAGGTCTTTAGCGCGGTCATCTTCTCGGCTGCTCCGGGAAATTCGTCGTGCAGGGTGTGCGGGGTGTTGGACATCGGTTTCTCCTCATGCGTCGCCCCAAAGGCTAACCTGGGCGGAGGATTGCAGCCTTGATCGGGATCAACCCTAGCGCTGTGCCGTACGCCAGTTCGGGTTGATCCAGGGTTCAAGGTTGGACGCGGGCAAGGGGGTGCGGCCCAGAATATAGTCCGCCGCCTTTTCCCCGACCATGATCGAGGGGGCGTTCAGGTTACCGTTCGTGACTTGCGGGAAGACCGAGCTGTCGGCAACGCGCAACCCTTCGACGCCGATCACCCGACATTCGGAATCAACTACCGCCATCGGGTCACTGGCCCTTCCCATGCGCGCCGTGCCGCAGGGGTGATAGGCGCTTTCGACATGCTCGCGCAGGAAGCCGTCAATCTCGGCATCGGTCTGCACCCCGGCTCCCGGCTGCAGTTCGGCCTTAAGGAAGGGCTTGAAGGCGTCTTGCCCGAAAATCTCGCGCGTCAGGCGAATGCAGGTGCGGAAATCGGCCCAATCCTCGGGGTGCGACATGTAGTTGAAGCGGATCACCGGCGGGTCGGCCGGGTCGGGCGACCGCAAGGTCACCGACCCGCGCGACTTTGACCGCATCGGGCCGACATGCGCCTGAAACCCGTGGCCTGCTGCAATCGCCCTGCCGTCATAGCGCACGGCGATGGGCAGGAAATGGTACTGGATATCGGGGTATTCCACCCCGGCCTTGGAGCGGATGAAGGCGCAGGCCTCGAACTGGTTCGACGCGCCGGGACCACGCCCGGCAAACAGCCATTGCGCCCCGACCCAGGCCTTGCCCCAGATGTTCCAATACTTGAACAGCGTGATCGGCTGGCTGGCGGTGAACTGCATGTAGACCTCCAGATGGTCCTGCAGGTTCGCCCCAACGCCGGGCCGGTCGACAACCACCTCCAGCCCGTGATCGCGCAGATGCTGCGCCGGACCGATCCCCGACAGCATGAGCAGCTTCGGCGTGTTGATCGACGAGGCGGCCAGGATGACCTCACGCCCCGCGCGGATGACCTCGATCCCCCTTGCCGTCTCAATCTCCACTCCCACGGCGCGGGTGCCTTCCATGACCACACGGCGCGCCAGGCCATGAGCGATATGGACATTGCCCCCGGCCATCGCGGGTTTCAGATAGGCATTTGCCGCCGACCAGCGCCGATTTTTCCAGATCGTCGCCTCGAACGGACCAAAGCCTTCCTGCTGCTGGCCATTGTAATCTTGCGTGACCGGATAACCCGCCTGCCGGCCAGCCTCGATGAAGGCATCAAAGAGCGGGTTTTCCCGCGACCCTCGCGTGATGTGCAACGGGCCGTCCGTCCCCCGAAATTCCGGACCGGAGCCGCCGTGCGACTGCTCCATCCGTTTGAAATAGGGCAGGACGTCGGCATAGGCCCAACCATCGGCCCCCATTTCGGCCCAGGTGTCAAAGTCGCGCGCGTGGCCCCGGACATAGACCATCCCGTTGATCGAAGATGACCCGCCGATCACCTTGCCGCGCGGCGTGACCAACACGCGTCCGCCCAGATGCGGCTCGGGTTCGGTCTTGAGACCCCAGTCATAAAGCGCCATGTTCATCGGATAAGACAGCGCCCCCGGCATCTGGATCAGCGGGCCGGCGTCCGAGCCGCCGTATTCGATCACCGTCACCCGCTTGCCCGCCTCGGCCAGCCGGTACGCCATCGCGCAGCCAGCCGACCCTGCCCCGACGATCACATAGTCCGCGTGCATCCTACCCTCTCCTTGCGAGTTCGGCGTCGAGGTATCGCAGTGCCATTGCAACCGCCGCCCCGCCGTCGGGGGGGCCGGACTTGAGCACTTCGCGCAGGTAAAGCCCGTCGATCATTGCGCCCAGCGCTTCGGAAATTTCGGGGGCTCGGCTGCCCGCGAGCGCACGGAGCGCCGACGTCAGGTTGGACCTGAGCCGCCGCTGGTAGATGGCCAGCAGGCGCTTGGCTTCCGGCACGGTCTGCGCCAGCACCCAGAAGTTGAGCCATGCCCCCACCGCTTCACGCCGGAAATTGCTGGGACTGAAGGATGCCAGCAGGACCGCCCGCACCCGGCCTTCCGGCCCCTCTGCCACGGCCAGCGCGCCGCGAACCTCGGCGCCGTAGAGCGTGAGGATGTGGCGCATGGCGGCCAGGAACATCTCTTCTTTGGAGCCGAAATAGTGATGCGCAAGGGCCGAGGACATGCCCGCGCGCTTGGCGATCTGGCTGACGGTGACATCTAACGAACCTGTGCGCCCGATCTCCAAAATCGTGGCTTTTACAAGGGCTTCCTTGCGGATAGGCTTGATTCCAAGCTTCGGCATCGGTGCGGTCCCATAAAATGCTTGCCAAACCGTATCAGCACGAAGTTTATTGACTCGTCAATCAACAAAAAACAGGGAGCTATCATGTCCATCCGTTCAACGCTTCTCAGCACCGTCGTGACCGTAGCACTTGCCGGAAGTGCCTTTGCCGAAGGCTGCGACTCGATCATCTTCTCTGACGTCGGCTGGACCGACATCACCGCCACCACCGCCGCAACCACACTGGTGCTTGAGGCGCTGGGCTATGAGACCGAGACCAAGGTCCTCGCCGTGCCGGTCACCTATACCGGCCTCGCCGAGGGCGATATCGACGTGTTCCTCGGCAACTGGATGCCGACGATGGAGGCGGATATCGCCCCCTATCGGGACGCGGGCACCGTCGACACCGTCCGCACCAACCTTGAGGGGGCGAAGTACACCCTGGCGACGAACGAGGCTGGTGCCGCGCTTGGCATCAAGGATTTCAAGGACATCGCCACCCACAAGGACGCGCTGGAAGGCCAGATCTACGGGATCGAGCCGGGCAACGACGGCAACCGCCTGATCATCGACATGATCGCAGGTGGCCCCTTTGGCCTGGACGGGTTCGAGATCGTGGAGTCCAGCGAACAGGGCATGCTGGCCGAGGTCGCGAACAAGACCGAGGCGGGCGAACCGATCGTTTTCCTGGGCTGGGAACCTCATCCGATGAACGCGAACTTTGAAATGACCTACCTGACCGGCGGCGACGATTACTTTGGCCCGAACCTCGGCGGCGCGACCGTGGCCACCAACACCCGCGCCGGCTATGTCGCGGAATGCCCGAATACCGGCAAGCTTCTGCAAAACCTCTCGTTCACCCTTGCGATGGAGAACGAGATCATGGGTGCAATCCTGAACGACGGCGCCGACCCGCGCGATGCGGCAAAGGCCTGGCTGGCCGCGAACACCGCCGCCTGGGAGGGTTGGCTTGACGGCGTGACCACCAAGGACGGAGGCGACGCAAAGGTCGCCGTCATGGCGGCGCTGCAGTAAGATGACTTTATCCGAGGCTCTGGTCACGCCTTAGCCTCGGATCCTTCCTTCGCAATCAGTTGAGAAACAACGTGAAAACTGGTTTGAGACGGCTTTCATTGGCGATCGGAATTTCGGTCGCTGCATTGGTGGTTTTCAAACTAGTTCTGGACCGACTTAGTGCCTTTCTCGCACTGAGTGGTTGGTATTCAGGCCCAAAGCCAGTCGACTGGTTCAATGGCAGTGCGAAAATACCCGTCGGAATTTGGGCGAAAGGAGCTTTTGACTGGCTGAATGATAAAGCTGGCTTCATCTTTGACGCGATTTCAGCTATTCTTGATTGGTCAATCGAAGCAATCCTAGCTGCCTTGACCCTTCCGCCTGACATTAGATGGTTCGTTGGGGGTGAAGAATACACACCCCTGTATCCGGAAGACTTCCATAAGTTTATTGTAATTGGAGTGTTTCTTGGGCTGACTTGGTTTTTGCAACGCAAGACTGCAGTCTACACATTTGTGATGATTGGCTTTCTCTACATCCTCAACCAAGGCTACTGGGAGGAAACCGCCGAAAGCCTCACCCTGATCCTGTCGGCCTGCGTCGTCTGCATGGGGATCGGCGTGCCCGTCGGCATTGCCTGCGCCCACCGGCCCCGGTTGTACACCGCTCTGGTTCCGATCCTTGACCTGATGCAGACGCTGCCCACCTTCGTCTATCTGATCCCTGCCATCGTCTTCTTCGGCCTTGGCATGGTGCCGGGCCTGATCGCCACAGTGATCTTCGTCCTGCCCGCGCCGATTCGGCTGACGCATCTTGGCATCTCCTCGACCCCGACCGCACTTTTGGAGGCTGCGACCGCCTTTGGCGCGACGCCGAACCAGCGGCTGTGGAAGGTGGAACTGCCCTGGGCCCTGCCGCAGATCATGGCGGGGCTAAACCAGACCATCATGCTGGCCCTGTCGATGGTCGTGATCGCGGCGCTGGTCGGCGCGAACGGGTTGGGAGTGCCCGTCGTCCGGGCGCTGAACAGCGTGAACTCCGCGCTTGGCTTCGAGGCGGGCTTCATCATCGTCGTCGTGGCCATCCTGCTGGACCGGATGCTGCGGGTGGAGACGAAGCGATGACCGTGATCTCCGACCCGAAGGCGACAGCGGGCCTGGCTGTACGCTTCGACAACGTCTCCATCGTTTTTGGTGACCAGCCGGACCGCGCGCTG
>Ga0163144_10012924_pt1 | contig 17464 bp, 8 predicted proteins | sample OliLak19BULKMAT1_FD_123175 | JGI IMG/M metagenome (GOLD analysis project Ga0163144, IMG submission 123175) | Freshwater microbial mat bacterial communities from Lake Vanda, McMurdo Dry Valleys, Antarctica - Oligotrophic Lake LV.19.BULKMAT1 | ecosystem: Environmental > Aquatic > Freshwater > Lake...
CGCTGACGACCAGCCCTCCGACCCCTGCCGAACTGCAGGCCTCTTCACCGGCCAAAGCTCCGGTTGAGAATGCAGATCTCCAACCATCGGCTCCTGGCCAAGTCGTTGCAACCGGCATCAAAAGCGGCGCCGAAGGGATTGCCCCTGAAGCGGGGCCGCCGGTGACGGTCGGCAGCAGATCTGCCATTTACGGCGTCGCGCTCGTTCTTGCGCTGCGATCGGGCTGGCTGGACGGAATGGTTCTGGTCAATCTGGCCGCGCTATGGCTGGCGTTGTGGCTCGTGGCCCGACAGTTGCGGCCCTTCGGGCCAGAAAAGGCCGCGCTCCGATTGAGCGCCTGGATGATTCTGGCCGGATGTGCCGGATCCCTTCCCTTCTACGTGGCCTTTCTGATGCCTGACATCTTTGCGCCAATCTTGATCCTGATGTTGGCTCTGCTGGCGAGTCACAGTCGGGAGATGACGTGGTGGGAATTGGCGTTGGCGCTGGCATTGGCGGTGCTGGCGGTACTGTTCCATCCGTCGCATCTGATGATTGCAGCCTTGATGATTCCGCTGGGGATCGTATTTTCTCCGATCCGGTGGCGGTCGCGGTTGATCCTGACCGCGCTGTTGGGTGCGATCGTGGTCGGATTGGGCGTAGGTGAACGGATCGCCTTTTCCGGAGCGGTATCGAAAGTTCAGGGCGGGGTGGTCATGTATCTGCCGTTTCTGACGGCGCGCCTGATCGACGATGGGCCCGGGCGGGCCTTTCTTGCCGGCGCTTGCCCCGATCCGGCACGCGCCACTTGCAAGCTGATGGAAAGTCTCACCCGCCCGGGAGACCGCCCGGAACGGTTCGACGCGCCTGTGATCCTGTTCGACAGGACCAAAGACTATGGGTCTTTCCGCCTGCTACCGGAAACCGACCAGCAATTGATCGCAGCCGAGCAGGTCCCCTTCGCGCTGGAAGTCGCCGCAGAACGTCCATTGAGTATAGCCGCCGCCGTCGCAGGCAATATCCTGCGCCAGCTCAGCCTGTCGCGGATAGATATGACGCTGACCACTCCGGAAATCATTGCCCGACTGGTGGTTGCCGGCGGAAAGCTGAACCCGTCCTATGCAAAGGGTCGGCTCGGTCACATTTCTGGATTTTGGCGTGCGCTGATTTGGGCCGAACAGGCGGCAGTCTATCTCGGCTCCGCCCTATGGCTTGTCGTGGCTCTGCTGCGTCAGGGCGGGCAACTCGTCGGGGAAAAACGGCTGGTGACGCTGATCCTTCTGGGCATTCTGGTGAATGCTTTGGTTTGCGGTGCGATCTCGGAACCTGCGGACCGCTACGGTGCCCGCGTAATGTTTCTGTTGCCTTTGGCCTGCCTGATGCGAAGCATCCCTGGAAAAAACAAGTCGGCTGGCCCGGCGGTGGCGTGATGTGTGGATGGCTCGGTTTATGCAAGTGCCATTTTGAGGGATGCTGACGGTTGCGGTGTGCGGTCATGGGTCCGGCCTGTCGACGCCTTGCAGTGACCGCTGGCGTTGATGAAGGGCGATGCATGAAGCTGGGTGATGGGGTTTGAGAAGGCGGCGTATCGTGGCGGGTGTCGAAGCCTGCCCGAGCCTCCAAAGGAGCGATACGCCTGTGACGGACGATACCACGATCATCCCCTTCCGCCAGCCTGGTTCGATCATCGGCCCCCTGACCGAGATTGCCCGCGACGGGGCGCGGCGCATGCTGATGGCGGCGTTGAAGGCGGAAGCCGACGGCTTTGTCGCCCGGGTTTTCCGAGGACCGGCTCGCCGATAGCCGCAGCGCATCGTTCGGCATGGTTCCGGACCAGAGCGCGTTATCCAGACCGGGATCGGGCCGATCAAGGTCCGGCGGCAGAAGGCGCGGGGTCGGGCGACGGACGTTGCCGCCGAGGCCAAGCTCCGCTTCACATCCAATATCCTGCCGAAATGGGCGCGGCGCTCGACGAGTCTCGATGCCCTGCTGCCGGTGCTTTACCTGCGCGGCATCTCCACCGGTGACTTTCAGCAGGCGTTTGCAGAATGCGCGCTCGATCAGGTTTCTGTCTCGGCAGGCTTCGGCAATGTTGGGGATGGGTGTATTCCGTGACCGGGTTGAGGGGATGACGACCTCGGTTTGGCTCGTTGCGAGGCGGCAACGCAGGCTGTTTGCGTCATCGCCCTTGTCGGCCAGAAGGCGGTCCGAGGGCGGGCACTTGTCCTGAAGCGCGGGCATTTCAGTAATGTCGGAATGGTTTCCGGGGTTGAGGGTGAACGCCACCGCTCGCCCGCAACCATCTGTCAGGGCATGGATTTTGGTGGTTGGACCCCCAAGCGAGCGCCCCCGATCCGAAAATGGGCGGCCTGAATTTTCGCCCCCCATTTCCGCCGTGTGCGGAACGATGGGCGCGCCGCAGTCGGTATGACGCCCAGATCATCGGGCAGGTCCGTCTGCGCCGCGAGCGTGGCGAAGATGCGTCCCCAGAGACCGCGATGGCTCCAGCGGTTGAACTGGTTGCAAATCGTGGTCAAAGGGCCAAAGCTGGCCGGGCCGTCCTCCCAACGGCACCCGATCCGCAGCACAGGGACGATGCCACTGATCACCCGACAGTCATCAACCCGCCGCGCCCCGGGCCGGTTCGTCGGCAAAATCGGCTCAACCGCCGCCCAGGCTTGGTCCGAAAGCCAAAATCCCGCAGACATCCATCATCCCTCCCACCAAACCGGGCAGAGACAATCAAATGGTGCACGACAGACCAATACCTCGATCGGGTTTGAACCCCAAGGCAGAGGCACATTCGACTTGCTGGGTCACCCTGCCGAAATGGTGCACGAAGGCGTTTCCCGCCTGTCAGGTATTTTTCCTGATCCGCATCAGACTTATGCCTGAAACCTGACCCAGATCCGGGGCAATGGCGGAAGGCCAGAAAAAAGGCCCATTCGCAAGTCCGTGCCGACGGTGAAGGTGGCCGAGTGGGCAACCGTCTGAAAAGCGTCACCACCCCTGAAAGTCAGGTGACGGAGGACGACGCAAACCCCTTCGAACAGGTTGCGTCACCATCCCCCCTTGCGGGAAGCGGAGGGGGTGCCCACATGACCCTATCATGAGAAGCCTCAGGTTCATCCTTGACCCGATCAAGCCGGCGCAGACGGGAGATGTAGGTAGTTTCCGGCCCTGTCGCACTCTGTTTCAACCCAATAGGGTTCGATCATGTTCTGACGATGCCCAGACGAACTTCCGTCCCAGAAGTGTGCGTCGAACCGCATTCCCCCTGCGGTTCCGCGTCGTCAGAACACGCTTTCTTGCTGACGACATGCGTCCGATTTCAACCACCACTTCACCCGATTTTGGCCTTTGTTTGCGTTCCCTGCCCGGGGCCAGAACGCCGGATTGAAGTCCTGCAGGCAGTGAAGCAGAGCCGAAGCCCTGTTTCAGCGAATTGACTTAACCCGAGGCCGGTGCCGGACCCGCCTCGTCCGAGGGAGGCAGACATGCTCTACTGGGCCGCCATATTTGCACTGATCGCCTTGGTGACCGCCGCCTTCGGGCTGGGCGGAATTGCGGTCACTTCGTTCGCAATAGCGCAGCTTCTGCTTCTGGGCTTTGTGGTGCTGGCGCTTCTTGCCCTGGCGAACCGCGCATTGCGCAGTTGACCGTTCGAAACGTGAAAATCCCAGTTCTTGCAGGAGCATGATATGCCCAAATCCAAGCCGACCCCAAAAAGCGACATTCTTGCAATCGTGCCGGTGGCAAGCGCACCCCATACCGGCCCGCGCGATATCAGCGCCGTCGCCAAGGCGCTTTCGGATGTGCTGAGCGATACTTATCGCCTGACCTTCAAGACCCATGCCTATCACTGGAATGTCGAAGGGCCGCTGTTCTACCCCGTTCATATCCTGACCGAGGGGCAGTATGAAAACCTGTTCGCTGCGGCCGACGTATTGGCGGAACGGTTGCGCGCCTTGGGGCGGCTTGCGCCGATGCACATGGGAAAAATGATAGCCGAGTCGGTGATCAAGGATCTGGAAGCGGTGCCTTCGGCCCGCGAAATGATCGAGGATTTGCAACGTGACCATGCCCGGATCGCCAGCAGAATGCACGCCTTGTTCGCATTGGCCGAAGCGGCCCGCGACCCGGTAACGGCGGATCTGGCCACGCAGCGTTCGGCGTTTCACGAGAAAGCTGCCTGGATGCTGCATGCCACCGCTGCAACCTGAAGCCGCCGGTTTTTCATGGTGGGCGTTGCCGGCCCATTCCAATTTGCGCCTCCCCTGCCCCGCTCCTCAATGGCGGGGCAATTTCAGGTTCGAATGCGGGCACTGCCGAAAGCCATGATGAAGGTTGCGCAATGTCGGTGCTGAAACTGCTATTGGGCCGCGGCCAGTCAACGATGCTCTGGGCCGATCCGGCCCCCGCCCGGGCCGAATTGTTCGGCATCGAAAGGCTGGAAAATCACGCAATCTCGCTGGCGGCTGCGCAGGGTGTCACCAAAAGGCCGCCGCTGGTCTTGTCGTTGCAATTGCGGCTCCGGCGAAACGCCGACGTCTTGCTGGCCGCCTATCGTGCCAGCGCCGCAGAATTGGCCGCCGGGCGCACGATCGTGCCTGCGGCGGAGTGGCTGCTCGATAACTACTATCTGGTCGAGGCGCAGGTGCGTGCAGCATGCGAGGATTTGCCGCCGGGATACTATGCACAGTTGCCAAAACTCGCCGACGGGCCATTTGCCGGGTATCCGCGAACGTTCGGGCTGATCTGGGCCTATGTCACCCATACCGACAGCCATTTCGACCCCGAGACCCTGCGCCGCTACCTGGCAGCCTATCAGAGCGTGCAGCCTCTGACGATTGGCGAACTGTGGGCGGTGTCGATCACCTTGCGCATCGTGCTGGTGGAAAACCTGCGGCGCCTGGTCGATCAGATGACGATCGGCACGGCAGAACGCGCCGAAGCAGACAGGATTGCGGACGGATTGCTGGGCCCGCAGGCAGCAACGGCGCTGGCTGCCGCCGACGACCGCACCGGCCCTGCCATATCGGAGGTTCTGGCCGCCCAGTTGGCCAAGCGGTTGCGCGATCTTGACCCGCTGACAACGCCCGCGCTCGGCTGGCTGGAACAGCGGCTGGCACAGCAAGACAGCACCCCCGATCTGGTTGTGACGCATGCAATGGAACGGCAGGTTGCGTCCAACGTATCGGTGCGCAATGTGATTACCAGCATGCGCCTGATAACCGACATCGACTGGTCGGAAATCTTTGAAGCCGTCAGCCAGGTCGAGGCGCGGTTTTGCCAGCATCCCGGCTATGACGAGATGGATTTCGCCAGCCGCAATCTGTATCGCAGCGCCGTTGAGCGCCTGTCGCGCCGCACGCCGCTTTCGGAAAATCAGGTGGCAGAGGCGGCGCTTGCGGCCTGTGCGGATCATACGGGTTCTGATGCGGGGGGCCGCAGGTCTGACCCCGGGTTCCATTTGATTGCCGAAGGCCGCCCGGACTTTGAACGACAGATCGGCTTTCGTCCGCCGCTTCGGCTGCGGGTCGGCCGTGCCATTCGGAATGGCGGGATCGGGACTTACATCGGGGTGACCTTTGGATTTGTCGTGCTGCTGCTTGGCTCGGCGCTGTGGGCATTGGCAGCATATGGTGCCGGCGGGGGCCGCCTGATCCTTTGGGCGCTGGTCGCGCTGGTTCCTGCAACCGAAGTTGCCCGCGCGCTGATCGACCGGGCGGTGGCGCTGTTCTTTGACGCCGACCGGCTGCCGGGAATGGAGTTGAAATCAGGCGTTCCGACGACGTTGCGCACCATGGTCGTGATGCCGACCTTGTTGACCGGTGCGTTCGAATTGCACGAACAGATCGACCGGCTAGAGGTGCACCACCTGTCGGGCGCCGGCGGCGATCTGACGTTTGCGCTGCTGACCGACGGAATGGATGCACCGACCGAGACGACAGCAGGTGACGCGCCGCTGCTGGCCTTTGCAGCCGTCTGGATCGCCGCACTCAACGCCCGCCACCCTGCCGGGCCTGCCGGGCCACGGTTCCTGCATCTGCACCGCCACCGCCGCTTCAACCGCCAGGAGGGCGTCTGGATGGGGTGGGAACGCAAACGCGGCAAACTGGCGGAACTGAACCGTTTGCTGCGTGGTGCCAACGATACCAGCTATGCCACACCGGTGAACCCGGTCCCTGCGGATGTGCGCTATGTGATCACCCTTGATGCCGATACCCGCATGCCGCGCGACGCTGCGCTGGCCATGGTGGGCAAACTGGCGCACCCGCTGAACCGCGCCGTTCTTGATCCGGCGGGCCATCGGGTGGTGAAGGGTTACGGAATTCTGCAACCGCGCGTGACCCCGTCGCTGCCATTGGGCAGCGGATCGCTTTATCAGCGGGTGACCTCCGGCCCTGCCGGGATGGATCCCTATGCCGCTGCGGTTTCGGATGTGTATCAGGATCTGTTCGGCGAAGGCTCCTATTGCGGCAAGGGCATCTATGACGTGGATGCGTTCGAGGCGGCGCTGGCGGGCCGGATACCGGAAAACACGCTGCTGAGCCACGATCTGTTCGAGGGGGTCTTTGCCCGCGCCGGTCTTGTATCCGATATCGAACTGATCGAGGATTTTCCGGCCCGCCTGGGTGTGGCCGTCAAGCGCCAGCACCGCTGGACAAGGGGGGACTGGCAACTGTTGCCCTGGCTGACGGGCCGCGCCCCGATGCCGCCGCTTGGCCGCGCCAAGATGCTGGATACGCTGCGCCGCTCGCTGCTGGCGCCCTTCACGATGGCGGCGCTGTTTGCGGGCTGGCTGCTGCCCTATCCCGCGGCGCTGGCGGCAACCCTGTTTGCGCTGGCCGGCCTTGCCATCCCGGCCATTTTGCCGGTTCTGTTCGCCGTCGCCCCCGCGCGTGAGGATGTGCGCGTGGTCAGCCACCTGCGTGCGCTTGCAGGCGAGCTTGGCCTTGCCGCGCTGCAAACCGCGTTTTCCGTCGTGTTTCTGGCAGATACGGCGCGGCGGATGGGCGATGCCATCCTGCGCACGCTGATCCGCCTGTTCGGCACCCGCAAGCACCTGCTGGAATGGACCACGGCTGCCGCCACCGCCGAAGGCGGGCCGCCGACATTGCGCGGCTACATCAGGATGCAAAGCAGCGGCATGATCCTGGCCCTGTGCATTGCTGCCTGGGCATTTGCATTGGAACCCGCCTCCTGGCCGCTTATCCTGCCGGTTGCGGTGCTCTGGTTCCTGGCCCCGTTCATCGCGCGCGGCATCAGCCACGAACCGGCGAAAGTCTCCCAAACGCCGCTCAGTGCGGGTGAAGTGACCGCCCTGCGCCACACCGCCCGCCGCACCTGGCGCTATTTCGAAACCTTTGTCGGGCCGGAGGATAACGCCCTGCCGCCCGACAATTTCCAATGGGATCCGGTGCCGGTCGTGGCGCACCGCACCTCGCCCACCAATATCGGGCTTTACCTTTTGTCCTGCGTCGCTGCGCGGGATTTCGGCTGGACCGGGCTGCTGGAAACCGCCGACCGGCTGACGGCGACATTGGCGACCATGCAGGCCATGCCGCGCTATCGCGGCCACTTCTACAACTGGTATGACACCCAGACATTGGCCGTTCTGCCCCCCGCCTATATCTCCTCGGTCGATAGCGGCAATCTGGCGGGGCACCTGATCGCGGTTGCCAATGCCTGCGAGGAATGGGCGCGCGAAGCCGAGGCCCCCAGACCCGATGCCGGGCTTGCCGATCAGCAGGCCTTGCTGGATGCGGCAGAGCGTTCGCGCGCTGACCCCGCGGACGTGCCCTACTGGGCGGCCGCCATCGCGCGAAGTCTGGCGGAATTCGCCCGCGACGACGCACAGGGTGGCGCTGACCTCGCCCAGCTTGCCGACCGACTGACCGCGCTTGGGGTGCAGGCCCGCAGCCTTGCCCTTGGCATGGATTATACCTTTCTGATGGACCCCGAGCGCAAACTGCTTTCAATCGGCTATGCGACGGACGAAAGCAGGCTCGACCCGAGCTGCTATGATCTGCTGGCCTCCGAAGCGCGTCTTGCCAGCTTTTTCGCCATTGCCAAAGGCGACGCGCCAACGCGGCACTGGTTCCGGCTGGGGCGCAGTTCCACGGCAGTCGGGGCCGGATCGGCATTGCTGTCGTGGTCCGGTTCGATGTTCGAATACCTGATGCCGCTTCTGGTGATGGACGAGCCTTTCGACAGCCTTCTGGCACAAACCAACCGGCGCGTGGTAGAGCGGCAGCGCAGCTATGCCGCAGGCCTTGGCCTGCCTTGGGGAATCTCGGAATCCGCGCTGAATGCGCGCGATCTGGCGCTGACCTACCAATATTCCAATTTTGGCGTGCCGGGGCTGGGGCTGAAGCGGGGGCTGGCCGATAACCGGGTGATTGCGCCTTATGCCACCGGATTGGCAACCATGGTCGATCCCGCAGCCGCATGCGCGAATTTTAGCAGGTTGGATGCGATCGGGGCGCTGAGCCAGTACGGCTTTTGCGAGGCGCTGGATTTTACCGCTTCCCGCCGCCCCGAAGGCACCGATGTGGCGATCGTCCAAAGCGTGATGGCGCATCATCAGGGCATGACAATCGTGGCCATCGCCAATGCCCTGCATGCTGGACGGATGCGGGCGCGGTTCCACCGCGAGCCCATCATCAAGGCCGCAGAACTGCTGTTGCAAGAGCGTAGCCCGCGCGACATGCCCTTTACCGCCCCGCGGGCCGAAGAAGTGCAGGCCAACGTCACCCCCGATGTCGAAGCGCAGACCCTGCGCCGCTACGCGGGGCCGGTGCCCGCTTCGCCGGTTACCCATCTGCTGTCGAACGGGCGCTACGGGGTGATGCTGACGACGGCGGGGGGCGGCTACAGCCGCTGGGGCGACATCGCCATCACCCGCTGGCGCGAGGATGCCACGCGCGACAATTGCGGCTCGTTCATCTACCTTCAGGACAGCTTTACCGGCGCTATGTGGTCGGCCACGCCCCACCCGCTGCCCCACCAGCCGGATGACCGTGAAGTGCAGTTTCGCGAGGATCGCGCCGAATACATCTTTCGCGACAAGGGGCTTACCAGCACGCTGGACGTGCTGGTTTCCGGCGAGGATGACGGTGAGGTGCGCCGCATCTCGCTTTCCAATACCGGGCGGCGTCTGCGCACCATTGATGTGACCAGTTGTGCCGAACTGGTGCTGACCACCGCCGCGACCGATGCCGCCCATCCGGCTTTTGCCAAGATGTTCGTGCAGACCGAGTACCTGCCGGAATTCGGCGCATTGGTTGCCACACGCAGGCCGCGCAGCCCCGGAGAGCCGCCGGTCTGGGCCGCGCATTTCGCTGTTGTCGAGGGGGAGGAGGCCGGCCCGCTGCAATTCGAAACGGACCGTGCCCGGTTTATCGGTCGGGGGCACGGCCCCGGCGACCCCAAAGGGCTCAGCGAACCGCTTTCGGGCACGGTGGGAACCGTGCTCGACCCGATCTTTGCCCTGCGCCTGCGCGTCAAGGTGGCACCGGGAACCGTCGCGCGGATCGCATTCTGGACAGTGGTATCGTCAAGCCGCGAGGATCTGATCCGCCTGATCGATCGCCACAATGAACGCAACGCCTTTGACCGTGCCCGTACCCTGTCCTGGACGCAGGCACAGGTTCAGTTGCGCCATCTGGATGTCGACGCGCAGGAGGCGGCGGATTTTCAGCGTCTGGCAGCCCCGATCCTGTACGCCGACTCGCGCTATCGCGCGTCCCGGGGCACGTTGCTGCGCGGGGCGGGGCCGCAATCAGGGCTTTGGGGTCAGGCAGTTTCGGGCGACCTGCCCATCGTGTTGTTGCGCATCGACGATCTGGCCGACATCGCGCAGGTATACCAGTTGCTGCGGGCGCATGAATACTGGCACATCAAGCGATTGGCGGTTGATCTTGTCATCCTGAACGAGCATCCGTCATCCTATGTGCAGGATCTGCAGACCGCGATAGAAACCGCCGTCCGCTCCAGCCAGTCGCGCCCGCATTTCGGCCAGTTGCCGGCGCAGGGGGTTGTTCATGTCCTGCGTGCCGATCTGATGGGGGCTGACACGCGCGACCTGCTGTGTGCGGTGGCCCGCGTGGTTCTTCTGGCGCGCCGTGGCCCGATCGAGGTGCAGATGCCCCCGCCCGCCCCACCCCGGCAGTTGCGACCGCAGCCACCGCTGCGATTGTCGCAGCCTGTCCCCCGGTTGGCTGCAATCGAGACCGCCGGGCTGGAATTCTTCAACGGCATTGGCGGCTTCGCCAAGGATGGCCGCGAATATGTGACCATTCTTGATGCTGGCGTTACGACCCCCGCGCCCTGGATCAACGTCATCGCCAATGCAGGCTTCGGGTTTCAGGTGTCGGCGACCGGGTCGGGGTTTGTCTGGGCTGAAAACAGCCGCGAAAACCAGTTGACGCCGTGGTCAAATGACCCGGTAAGCGATCCGAGCTCTGACGCCTTTTATGTGCGCGATCAGCACAGCGGCGCGGTATTCAGCCCAACGGCGCAGCCGCTGCGCGACGGCGGCCGCTATGTGGCGCGGCACGGCTTTGGCTACAGCCGGTTCGAGCATACCGCCGAAGGCATCGCGATGGAGTTGCTGCAATTTGTGCCAACCCACGACCCGATCCGCATCTCGCGGCTGACGCTGCGCAACCTTTCCGGGCGCGCCCGGAGGCTTTCGGTGACGGCCTATGCCGACTGGGTGCTTGGACCAACGCGCGCTTCGGCCTCGCTGCACATCACCACCGAACACGATGGCGCGACCGGGGCGATTTTCGCCCGCAATCCCTTTGGGATCGCCTTTCCCGGGCGCGTTGCATTCGCCGATCTGTCGGGTCAGCAAACCGAATGGACCGCCGACCGGGCAGAATTCCTCGGCCATTGCCGTGGCCCGTCATCGCCCGAGGCGCTGATGACCGGGGCGCGGTTGTCGGGTGCCGCCGGTGCTGGCTTTGATCCCTGCGCAGCCATGGCCCGCATCGTGGATCTGGCGCCGGGCACCAGTGTCGAGGTGGTGGCATTCCTCGGTCAGACCGCGAACGCCGGGGCGGCGCAGGCGCTGATCGCCAGATACCGTGCAGCCGACCTTGATGCTGTGCTGGCCGAAGTAACGGCCCATTGGGGCGCAATTCTTGGGGCCGTGCAGGTCAAGACCCCGGACCGCGCGATGGATATCATGCTGAACGGCTGGCTGATGTATCAGACGATCGCTTGCCGTATCAATGCCCGCGCGGGGTTTTATCAGGCAAGCGGGGCCTACGGCTTTCGCGATCAGTTGCAGGATGGTATGGCGCTGAGCCTTGCGCTGCCCGCCGAGACCCGCGCCCACCTGTTGCGCGCCGCTGGGCGGCAGTTTCCCGAAGGCGACGTGCAGCACTGGTGGCTGCCCTCCACCGGTATGGGGGTACGGACGCGTATCTCGGACGACCGGGTCTGGCTGGCCTATGCGGTCGCAACCTATGTCAACACCTCGGGCGATACCGGCGTGCTGGATGAAACCATTCCGTTCATCGAAGGTCCGGCCCTTGCCGCAGGGGTACATGACGCATTCTTTCAGCCGATGAAGTCGGATAGCAGCGCCGCCCTGTTCGATCATTGCGCAAAGGCGCTGGATCAGTGCCTGACCCTGACGGGCGCGCATGGGCTGCCGCTGATCGGCACCGGCGACTGGAATGACGGCATGAACCGGGTGGGCGAGGCCGGGCGCGGCGAAAGCGTTTGGCTTGGCTGGTTCCTGCTGCATACGCTTGGCCTTTTCGCCCGGCTTGCAGATACCCGCGACCCGGCGCGCGCCGCGGTCTGGCGCGCCCATGCGGCGACCCTGAAGGAAGCGATGAATCGCAAGGCCTGGGATGGCGCATGGTACCGTCGGGCGACGTACGATGATGGCAGCTGGCTTGGAACCGCTGAAGATGCCGAATGCCGGATTGACAGCATCGCCCAAAGCTGGGCGGTACTGTCGGGCGCAGCCCCTCCCGCCCGGGCGGCTACGGCTATGCAGTCGCTGGACAGCGCCCTGATCAATCGTGCCGATGGCCTGGCCCTGCTGTTCACGCCGCCGTTTGACACCACGGCGCGCGAACCCGGCTACATCAAGGGGTATCCGCCGGGCTTGCGCGAAAATGGTGGCCAATACAGCCACGCCGCCATGTGGACCATCCTTGCCTTTGCCAAACTGGGCGATGGTGCCAGGGCGGCAGAGCTTTTTGCTTTGGTCAACCCGATCAACCATGCACGCACCCCTGCGGAGCGGGACCGCTACAAGGTAGAGCCCTATGTCATCGCCGCCGATGTCTATTCCGTCGCTCCCCATGTCGGGCGCGGCGGGTGGACCTGGTATACCGGGTCGGCGGCATGGATGTCTCGGGCAGGAATCGAGGGGATCCTTGGCATCAGCCGCGAGGCGGGGTACCTTGCGATCAACCCCTGCCTGCCGCCCGATTGGCCGGGCTTTTCCGCCCGCGTTGAAAGTACCGGGGCGGATCACGCTGCAAACACCGCCACAGTCGTCTCCATCGAAGTCGTGCAAGGTGCCGGCACCGCCATGGCAGTTCTGGACGGCGCTGAACTTTCGCAGGCCGCACTGCCGCTGCGCATACCACTGGACGGTCAAGCACATCACCTTCGGCTTTGCCTTGGCCCGCAGGGCAATTCTGCAACGGGTGATCAGGTGTCGGGTTCGGCCTTCCGGGCTCGGCTCTGGCCGGGCCGGTAGCTGTCGCCGTTCATCGCGATGATGTGGGCGTGGCGGGTCAGCCGGTCTGCGTGCAAAGTCCGGACCATGCAGCCCGGCGATCCCACCCGCCTGATCAGCCATGAGACCATCCATGCCGCGATCTGCGCGCAGCCGAGGGGTGGGCTGAAGGCCGGGATGATTGCCGCCTTGCGACAGCACAAACCTGCGCGGGGCTGCGGCGCGCGACGCTGGCAGGTGGCTCTGTCGACCCGGAATCGTTGCGGATCATCCCCCGCCCTGCGGAAATCGAGGCCCGTCTGGTGCCCGGTCACCGGGAATGCGATCCGATCAAGGGCGCCTTCAACCGCTCGGCGGTGGGCAGGTGGTCGAGCGCAAGACCCGCTATCTTGTTCTCAGCAGTTCAAGCGTCAAGCAATCGATCGGGGGGATCGATTGGTGCGCAGAACGCGCGGCGGCACCGCCTGATGAACCGGCGACCCCGCAAGACCCTCGGATGGAAAACCCCCGATGAAGCCATGGCCGAAGAACGCGCGGCCTTCAGATCAACCGTTGCGCTTGAAACTCGAATCCAACCTGTACGTGCTGCGCTGCCGCGTCAATCCGGGCATTGGTCACCGCAACACCAGACCAAAGTCGAACGCGGTCCCGCACCAAAGTCGGTTTTCCCGCCCCGTCGGCAGCGCCTTTTTTCCGGTCACGCCATCAGATGTTGCACAAACATCACTGCCGCCTTGACCAGCGCAAAGCCCAGAAATCCGGCCAATGCCGTGGCACCCGCAGCGGCGATCATCCCGGCCAGGATCCAGACCCCGTCCCGTTCCAGCAGCCCAAGGCCGAACAGGCAGATCGCAAAGGCGGGGGCCGAATTGGCAAAGGGGATCGGCATCAGCAGCACCAGCGACAGGAACAGGCAGACCAGACCCACCAGTCGCTCTGACATCGGGCGGACAAACAGGCCCAGCCTTGGCCGCAGAAAGCGCCCTGCCCAGGCCAGCCACGGCGCGGCACGGGCCACAAAGCGGGCAAACGTTTCGCGCGCCACCGACCGGCGCACCAGAAACCCGGGCAGCCATGGCACACGGCCCAGCACCATCTGGACGGTCAGGAACACCAGTGGAATTGCCATGATACCAGCCGTTCCCGGTGGCGTCGGCAGGATATTGGGCACGGCAAAGATGAACAGCAGCGGGCCAAAAGCCCGCTCTCCCATGGCATGGATGATCTGGCCAAGGGTCAACCGCTCGCTGTCGCGATCGGCAACCAGCGCCTGCAGCACTCCTTCAAGCGCCGGGCCGGGATCAGCCCTGACATCGGGGTCACGACGGACCATCAGACCTCCTGCCGCAACCGGCATCGCCACGGCCGGGATCGGCTTTGGCACAAAAGCTTGTCGCTTTCATCAAGAACCGCAAACGCGCTGCAACCTTCGGGTTTTGGGCGCGCTGTGCCCCAAAAGCCCGTTGCACGTTTGGGAAAGCGCCTTAATTGAACGGATTGGTATCCGCGCTGCCCGAGGCAATGCCATCCACGCATTCGATCAGCGCCTGAATCGAGGCGCTGGAGCCTGCCAGTGAATAGCTGCGCACCTCTTTTCCGTCGTTGTCGCGCAGGAACAGCGTAGTGCCTTTGACCACCTCCAACAGGAACTTGGTGCCGAGGTCGCTGTCTGGCAAGTCGAACAGCACCGATTGCAGATAAAGTTCGGCCGCCGTCAGCGACCACGGGCTGCGGCGGTCCACTTCCACCTCCAGATCGGCGGTTTCGCCTTCACCGAAATCCCAATCGGCGGAATAGAATTGCAGCTTCACCAGATTTTCGGCATCAGCCCAGATGGTGAAGCTTTCGTTGCCTTCGGACACCTGCGCCAGACAGGTGACCGATCCGTCATCAAAGCCGACAACCTGCACTTCCCAGGCCTTGTGCTGATACAGCGTCCGATATTGCGACTCCGCCGATGCCGCAGAGGCACAAAGGCCAAGCGCGCAGCAGACGACCAGTGTTTTCATGGTTCCATCCCTTCACCGAACCCGCACTGGCCCGAATTGGTGAAAGCTTCGCCCGGAACGGCAAGCCGATCAAGCATTTGCTGGCGCAGGTTCCGCCCATTCCCAGCCTTGGGCAAATTCTCCCAGCACGCGTTGCACGGCTGCGTCATCCACCGGGCCGGTCCGCGCCAGCCGTGCCAGCAAACCGCGTTTCGGGTCTTCGACCACCTCTGTCACCGTGGCGGCGATGCCCGCCCCGGCCAGCGCCTCGCCATAGATCCGCGCAATCGCCCGCTTGCGCAAATCGTTCTTCAGCACCTTGCCAACGGCGGTTTTCGGCAATTCTGCCAATATCTCCACATGCTTGGGAATGGCGGCGCGCTCGGCGATGTGGCGGGCGGCGTGGTCCATCAATGCATCAGGCGTGGCAGACCCGCCTTTGACCAGTTCCACATAGGCACAGGGCAATTCGCCGGCAAAGGCATCGGGCTGACCGATTGCTGCCACCAAAGCCACCGCCGGATGGCTGGACAGGGCGTCCTCGATCAGGCCGGGGTCGATATTGTGGCCGCCACGAATGATAAGATCCTTGGCGCGGCCGGTGATCCACAGATAACCATCGGGATCAAGCCGCCCCAGATCGCCGGTGCGCAGATAGCGGCCGCCGGCAAACAGACCCTTGTTCTTGTCCACCTCGGTATAGGTCGAGCCCTCGAACACCCCGGGGCTGGCGATGCAGATCTCGCCCACTTCGTCCACCGCGCATTCGCGGTTGATCGCCCCGATGCCGTCGCATTGCAGGATGCGGACCTCGGTATAGGGGAATGGCACCCCGACAGAACCGACCTTTTTCGCCCCGTGTACCGGGTTGCAGGACACCAGGCAGGTGGCTTCGGTCAGGCCGTATCCTTCGGCAACCTCGACCCCGGTTGCCTTGGCAAAACGGTTGTACAGTTCGACCGGCAGCGGGGATGAGCCCGACAGGGCGGTTTTCAACGACGAGATATCGGCATTGACCGGGCGCTGCATCAGCGCCGACATCGCGGTGGGAACCGTGATCAGAAAGGTCACATGCCAACGCTCGATCAGCTTCCAGAAATTGTCGAACACCCCTTCGCCGCGATAGCCTTGCGGGGTCGGAAACACCACATGCGCGCCCGATGCGATCACCGTCATCAAGACCGGATAGGCGGCAAACACGTGAAACAGCGGCAAGGGGCAGATCAGCACATCCTCGGGATCGAACAGCAACGCCTCGCCCAGCCAGCCGTTGTAGATCATCCCGGAATATTTGTGCTGTGCCACCTTGGGCATGCCAGTGGTGCCGCCGGTATGGAAATAGGCGGCAACCCGGTCGGCGGTGCTGTCGGCAAACTCCAGCCCGCGCGACCCGTGGCGCGATACTTCGGCGGTGAAATCAAGGATGCGGGCATTGTGGGTCACCGGGTTTTTTGGCCGGATGAACGGCACGATCCAGCGCTTTGGCAATCCCAGATAGCGGTTCAGATCGACCTCCAGCACCGTCTTGACGGCGGGGGCATAGCGCAGCGCCTCTGCCACCTTTTGCGGCAGATCGGTCTTTGGAAAGGCCTTCAGCGTCACCACCACCGTTGCCCCGGTTTCGCGCAGGATGGCGGCAATCTGTTCGGGTTCGAGCAAGGGGTTGATCGGGTTGACGATCCCCGCCACCGCACCGCCCAGCAACACCACGGCGGTTTCCACCGTGTTGGGCAGCAGATAGGCCACCACATCCTTTTCCCCCACCCCCAGCTTGCGCAGCATGTTGGCGCATTGGGTCACGCGTGCATGCAGGTCGGCCCATGTCAGGGTTTCGGCGCGGTCGGTCGGCCCCGAGGTCAGCTGAAAACTCAGCGCGGGGCGGGCGGCGAACTTGTCGCGGGTGCGGGTCAGAAACTGATACAGCGTCACGGGTTGCTGCCGCTGCGCCCAGGTCATTTCAGCTTGCAGGGCATCCCGGTCCGCCTTCGAGGCAAATCGCGCCATCATCTCCTCCCCTCGCCCCGTGATCGGGCGTTGGTGCAAGGATGTAAGGGAAGTGGCTTTCGTGCAAGCTTTTCCCGCAAGGATCGGTATGGCGGCGGGCTGACCGGCATCCACCGGTATCAGGCGGGCAGGCATCTGCCAGGACCGAGGCGGCATCCCTGCGCGATGCCGCACCGCAGGCTTGGCATCAAAGCGCAGCCACCCTGCGCCAAACCGCTGGATTTTTCCACCGCGCCGACCCTGCTGGCGCTGACCCTGTTTGATGGCTGGCGATGCGCAGCGACCCCTTTGCCCACCACCCGGAACTGCGTGAACGGATCATGATCCGATACAGTCCTGTTTCCGCAACTTTCAACCCGGCGGCCCTGATGCCGAAAGGGCCGCAATGGGCTAGGCACCCGACTGGCGCCACAGCGATGTTGGGCGCGGGGCACGGCGGGCCGACTGTCTGGGCAGCAGGCTGGGTGGCGATGTCCGAGTGTTTGCCTCTGCGTCGCTGATGTGGAACCCGGGCTTTCACTTTGACGAATGGCGCAAAGGCACGTCGCATGGCTACGCGCGCCGTTTCTGCCTGCTTGACACCTTCAACCGGCGCGGCACGATGGAAAAGCCGGGCCTGATGGCCGGTCTTGACGAAGCGGGGCTGGATGAAGCGGGGCTGGATGAAGCGGAACCTGCCACCGGCTGGTTTGCCGCATCGCCGCCGATCTGGCAGAGGTGGAGACCGAGGTGCTGTGGCGGCGCGAAGCCCTACCCCACCTATATCCCGCGCTTCATC
>Ga0163144_10012926_pt1 | contig 17461 bp, 18 predicted proteins | sample OliLak19BULKMAT1_FD_123175 | JGI IMG/M metagenome (GOLD analysis project Ga0163144, IMG submission 123175) | Freshwater microbial mat bacterial communities from Lake Vanda, McMurdo Dry Valleys, Antarctica - Oligotrophic Lake LV.19.BULKMAT1 | ecosystem: Environmental > Aquatic > Freshwater >...
AGAGTGGCCATTACGATAAGTAACGGTAGCCCGCCGTACTGCGTCGCGACTCAGTCGTCTAGAGTGGCGCCAGGCAATCGAAATGACCCCAGCAGAACTCGCCAAGTACATCGATCACACGATTCTTGCGCCCGAGGCGACGCAAGACGATGTCAAGAGGCTTTGCGCTGAGGCCAACCTATTGGGCGTGGCCGCAATTTGCGTGTCGCCGTCGATGCTGCCGCTCACAGATATCTTCTTGGATCCAGAGATCGCGGTTGCCAGCGTCGTCGGGTTTCCGTCTGGCGCCCATCACATATTCGTTAAGGCCGCCGAGGCCCAGCAGGCGTTTGAGCACGGCGCCGATGAGATCGACATGGTTATCAACCTGGCAAATGTCAAGGCCTCCGACTGGGGTAGCGTTCGGGCCGATGTCGCCGCAGTTCGAGCGGTGCTGCCAGCGAACTTGACTCTAAAGGTGATTATCGAATCGGCTGCGCTAACAAACGATGAAATTATTCGCTGTTGTCAGATCGCGGTCGACGCCGGAGCGCAGTTCGTCAAAACATCTACAGGGTTTCACAAGTCTGGCGGCGCGACGCCCGAGGCTGTCGCGTTAATGCGCCAAACCGTGGGCTCAGAAATTGGCGTAAAGGCCAGCGGTGGCATTCGCACCTACGCCGACGCGGTGCAGATGATCGACGCCGGCGCCACCCGTATCGGCGCGTCGGCGAGCGCGACGATTATTGCCGGTGCTAGCGAGCGGGGCTAGTTAGCACCGGCTAGTGAGCGTTGCTATTTAGCCAGCGAAACTACGCATTGGCAGAGAGTCTCGCTGCAACCAATTATCAGCGGGGTAATTAGCCGTGCCGTCGATTGTGTGCACCGTGTAGGCGTGGCGCGGTTTGTCGCTCAGGTTCGGCCCAGATCGATGTGGCAGCGAACCGCTTAACAGCACCAGGGTTCCGCGGCTAGCCTCAAGCGGCACTAGTCCCTCGCTGGGGTACGGGGCATCGTCGAAAACTTCGGTGATTGTTGCCGTGCGCGATTCGTTTACGCGCGAGCGCGACTTGACGGGGATGCGGTGGCCGCCCGGAAGTGCCCACATGCAGCCGTTCTCGGTTGTCGCATCATCAATCGCGACCCAGAAACCGACCACGCTTTGCGGCTCTGTCCATAAAAACGTGTGGTCGATGTGGCTGTTGACCTCGCCGCCAATGCGCGGTTGTTTGAAGATGTACATCGATTGCAATAGCAATGGTGCTTCGATGCCGATATCCGCGGCGACTGCGGCCATTTCTGGGGTACGACTGAAGCGATCAAACACGGGGTCGAGGTCGTGCATGGCGTGCCCAAGTTTGTTGAGGCACAGGTGGGCGGCGTCACGCAGTTTGCCGTCTTCGTCGAACGCGTCTTTTTCGAAGAAACACCGGATCTTGTCGCCGCTCGCAAGAAAGTATTCGTCTGCGGCGTGTTGCGCGTTGGCGTCGGCGGTAAAGATCGTCGCTTGTTCTGGCGACGGCACATACTGCTCGGCCAGTTCGAGGGCACGCTGGCGCAACTCGAGGCAACTGTTTGAACTAACAAAGCCCGGTAGAACTAGAAACCCGTTTTCGTCAAACGACTTGACTTGACCTGGCGACAACAGCGACACCGCCGTCACGCTTCTTTCGAGTTAGCCGAGTTTTCAAACACCGAGTGTTCGGGAAACGCGAACGGAATCAGTTCTTGCAGCCGACGCGGCTGGCCCTCAACTTCGACTAGCAACTCTGCGCCGCCATGCTCCCACAAGAGCTGGCGGCAGCGCCCGCAAGGAGTTACGGGCTGGTCGTTGCCAACGCAGCAAATTGCGATAATGCGGCCGGCGCCGCCCATGTGTAGTGCGCCAATCACGGCGCACTCCGCGCACAGCGTCAGACCGTATGAGGCATTTTCGACATTGCAACCGCTGACGATGCGCCCATCGTCAATCAAGGCGGCCGCGCCAACGCGAAACTTCGAATAGGGCACATAGGCGTGGGCTTGCGCACCCTTCGCGGCCAACCGCAGTGCAGGCCAATCAATCGGCATTTGCGGCGTCGCCATAGATCAACCTTAGTTCTTAGGTTTGCTGCTGCTCATTTCGCAGCATCAATTGCGCCGAGAACATCGCGCAATAATGCGCCGACCCTACCTGCGGCCGCCTTGCCTACGCGAATTACCTCTTCGCCAGACAGCGGCTCGGGGTTGATACCTGCAGCGAGGTTCGTCGCTAGCGATAGTGCCAGCACCTCCATGCCGAGGTGGCGCGCGGCGATCGTTTCGAGCACGGTCGACATTCCGACCATGTCGGCGCCCCAAGATTTGGCGGCGCGAATCTCGGACGGAGTTTCGTAATGTGGCCCATGAAAACCCAGGTACACGGCCTCGTTGATAGTTGGTTGCACGAGGCGGGCAATGGCACGCAGTCGCGGGCTGTAAGCGTCTGTGAGATCGACGAAACGTCCAGCGAACGGCGCGGGCGCGTTAGTGCCGGTCAGCGGCGAATGCCCTGTGAGGTTGATGTGATCCTTGATAACGACGGCGTCTCCGATTGACCAACCCGTGTGCAAGCATCCAGCGCCGTTGGTGAGCACAACCGTTCGACATCCCGCCATGTACGCCGCGCGTACGCCGTGCACGACCGCGCCGACCCCGCGACCTTCGTATAGGTGAGTTCGGCCCGTGAGCAGCAGAATTCGGCTGCTGCCGATCGTGATCGATCTAATTGCCCCGCCGTGGCCGAGCGCCGAAGGGGCGACGAAACCGGGGATCTCCGTTACCGATAGTTGCGGTCCGTTTCCCAGCATCGTGGTGGCATCCGCCCATCCCGAGCCGAGCACGACGGCAATATCGTGCTGATCGCCGAACTCGCTTTTGATCTTGTCGGCGGCGCTCTGGGCGAGCGCAAAGGCCTCGGGGATTGAAGTGCTCATACCGAGATTCTACGCGCAGTCGTAGAAATTCAATTAAGTCAAGCGTTTCAAGATCTGTAGCGCCGCCTGCTCGATGCAATGCAACGGCTGGTCAAAGGCCTGCTGCTCGCCGAACAAGTCAATGAGGCTGACAGAGTCGACTCGTGAGCGCACCATATCGTGAATATCGCCGCAGATCGCCACGACGGGTTTGTTTAACTCTGTGGCGATCTCGACAACGCCGCCAACGACTTTGCCGTCGAAACTTTCTGCGTCCATAAAACCTTCGCCGGTTATCACTAGATCGACCGATTTTATTTGTTCGTACAAGCCGACCTCGTCGGCAACGATGTTGAAGCCCGCCACGAGCGATGCGCCGATGGCGGCGAGACCGCCGGCGAGACCCCCGGCTGCACCTGAACCTTCAATTAGGTGCACGTCGACGCCGTACTCCGCGAGGTAAGTGCCGCGCAGGCTTTCGAGTCGTGCAGTTAGAAACTCGATCTGCTTTGGGCTGGCGCCCTTTTGTTTGCCAAAAAGTTTGGCCGCGTCAGTGAACTGTGAGCGCACGTCGCAGGCGACGAGAAAATCTATTGCCCGCAGTCGCGCCGGCGAACCGATCGCGTGTACCGCGCCGAGGCCGCCGTCAACCGTGGCCGAGCCGCCCACGCAGACGATAATTTTTTGCGCGCCCATGTTCAGCGCCGCGTCGATTAATTCGCCCGTGCCGACGGTGGATGCGGCGATCACATCGTTGTTCGCGCTACCGCCGACCAACGCCAGTCCAGACGCGCGGGCCATTTCAATTACGGCGACATCTCGGCTGAAGCGCCACTGCGCATCGACTGGTTCGCCAAGCGGGTTTGTTACACGGGTCGTGCGGTTTGGCCCGCCTAGAACTTCGAGTGTTCCTTCGCCGCCGTCGGCGATCGGTTGCTCGATGCATTCGTGGCCCGTTTCCCAGCAAGCGTGTCCGATTGCGGCGGCAACCTCTTGCGCAGATGCGGTGCCTCGAAATTTGTCGACAGCGGCGAGTACACGCATAACCTTCAGGCTAGGTTGCCAAGTAACATGATTACCAATGTTCTTACGCGGTCGTCTGCAATGGTCGCTGCTCGCGATCTGCGTCGTCAGCGGCGTGACCGCGCTGGCTATCGCCCGTAGCGACTCGCAGTCAGTGCAAGATTCTGTCGAGACGACAACGACTTCGTCTGTCCCGCCAACGACGAGCACAGTATACGTCGAGCCAATTCGCTACACAGTGAAATCGGGTGACTCGCTGTTCGCAATCGCCAAGTTGAACAACCTCGACATGGCGCAGCTGATGCAACTTAATGGCATCACCAACCCCGATCACGTTGAGGCGGGTCAGATTCTGATTTTTCCGACCGCGACCGGGTTTGTGCCTGTCGCGCCGTCGACGACGATGGCGCCCTAGGTTCTAAAAAAATAGAAAGTTAGCGAGTTGCATTGCGGCGTGCACTGGCTATCTCTGCGATCTCGCGCATGATTCGCGCGATGTCAAAATCTTTCGGCGTGTACACCGCAACAATGCCAATCTTGCGCAGAAAGGCTCTGTCGTCTTCGGGGATGATTCCGCCGACTATCACTGGCGCGTCCACTCCGACATCTTTAAGCCGCGCAAGCACATCGGGGATCAGCGCGAGGTGTGATCCAGAGAGAATTGACAGACCGATGACGTCTGGGTCTTCGTCTCGTGCCGAGGCGGCGATTTGTTCTGGCGTCAAGCGGATTCCGCTATAGACGACCTCCATGCCAGAGTCGCGGGCGGCGACAGCTATTTGTTCGGCCCCGCTCGAGTGGCCGTCGAGGCCGGGCTTGGCGACAAGAAACTTCGGTGGGCCGCCAGGAATGGTGCGCACGAACGCCGCGACTTCAGCCAATTCGCTGATCCTTCGGCCTGCCGCCGCGCCGACGCCGGTTGGCGCACGGTACTCGCCGAATTCGTTGCGCAAAGCCTCGCTCCATTCGCCGGTCGTGCCGCCGGCCTTGGCCAACACGATCGAGGCATCCATTAGGTTGCTGCCGTCACGCGCGGCCTGACGCAATTCGCTCAGCGCTTCGTCAACTTGATGCTGCGAACGCTTTGAGCGCCAAGTTGCCAGGTCGCTAACCATCTGATGCTCGATGGCCTGATCGACCTTGAGAATGTTGTCGGTGCCGCCTAACGGCGACTCGCTCTTTTCTGTGAACCTATTTACGCCTACAACGATCTGCGCGCCAGACTCGATGCGTCGGGTGCGCTCGGCCATCGACGAGACGAGCCTGCCCTTGAGTTCGTCGACATTGTCGAATGCGCCGCCGCGATCGATTATCTCGTTTAGTTCTGCCCACGCGCTATCGCAGAGTTGCGTGGTCAACTCTTCGATGACGCGCGAGCCGTCGAAAATGTCGTCATACTCCAAAATGTCAGATTCAAACGCGAGCACCTGCTGCATCCGCAGACTCCATTGCTGATCCCACGGTCGCGGCAGGCCGAGGGCCTCGTTCCACGCCGGAAGCTGAATGCTGCGAGCCCGCGCTGATTTAGAAAGCGTCACAGCCAACATTTCGAGCACGATGCGCTGAACGTTGTTTTCGGGCTGAGCCTCGGTCAGGCCGAGAGAATTGACCTGCACCCCGTAGCGAAAGCGCCGGGCCTTGGGGTCTGTGATTCCGTACCGTTCGCTGCCGATGCGATCCCAAAGTTTGGTGAAGGCGCGCATCTTGCATAGCTCTTCGACGAACCGAATGCCGGCATTGACGAAGAACGAAATCGAAGCGAATACTTGGGGAAACTCGTTGTCCGTGATCTGCCCGCTCTTCTTAACTGCATCCAAAATGTCGATCGCGTTCGCCAGCGAGAAGGCGATCTCTTGAGTTGGCGTGGCGCCAACCTCTTGCAGGTGATACGAGCAGACATTGACGGGGTTCCACTTCGGCGCGTTCTTGGCGCACCACGCAATCATGTCGACGATGATTCGTCGCGATTGCACCGGGGGGAAGATGTAAGTGCCGCGCGAAAGATATTCCTTCAAGATGTCGTTCTGGGTGGTGCCGCGAAGTTCGGTTGCAGCGACGCCGTGCTCTTGCGCGTTGGCGACATATAAGGCGAGCATCCACGCGGCAGTTGCGTTAATCGTCATCGATGTATTCATCTGCCCTTGAGGGATTTCGCTCAATAGCGTGCGCATGTGACCGAGGTGGGTGACAGGCACGCCAACTTTGCCGACCTCGCCTCGAGCCAAAATGTGGTCGGGGTCGTAACCGGTCTGCGTCGGCAGGTCGAAGGCGATCGACAGCCCCGTCTGGCCTTTGGCGAGATTGGTGCGGTACAACTCGTTAGAAGCCTCGGCGCTGGAGTGACCTGAGTATGTCCGCATCACCCAAGGGTCGTCGCGACGAACGCCCTCGGTGGTTGGTTTGGCCATGATTAAAGGTTACGTGGTGGGCGCAGCGGCGGGGTGAGCGCAAGGGCAAGACGATTTAGATACTCGGCGCGGTCAATTTCGACGGCTCCGAGTGACTGTAGGTGCGGGGTTTGCCACTGCACATCGAGCAACATCATCTTAGATTCGTTCATCATCTCGATAAGCGTCATTAGCGCCACCTTTGATGCATCGCGAGAGAGATGGTACATCGACTCGCCGGCAAAGAAATTGCCGATCCGGACTCCGTACAGCCCGCCGACAAGCAGGTTGTTCTCGTCGAATGTCTCAATGCTGTGGGCCCACCCGAGTTCGTGCAGGTCAACATAAGCGTCAATAAATTGTTGGGTGATCCACGCCCCCGGCCGATGCGGCGCCGCACACCCTTGCATTACCTGCTCGAATGAAGTATCAACACGCACTTTGTAACGAGTTGCGCTGCGACGCATTGATTTTGTCACCGCGAGACCGTCGAGAGGCAGAACGGCGCGAGACAGCGGCGACCACCATGCGATTTCAGACGCCCAATCGTCGGGCTCGGCCGGCATTGGAAAAATTCCACGGCTGTAACTGTGGATCATCGTCGCTGGGTTTAAGTCGGCACCGCGACCGACGAGATCGCTAACCGGCCATCTGGTGCTCGGCGGAAACTCCCACCGACAAACTTCGAGATCCGCAGGTACGGTCTGCCAATTAGTGGCACTCATCGCTGCCGATCATAAACGACGAACGCTGACGTAAATATTTTAGTACGAGAAGAAACCCTGTTTGGTCTTGCGCCCGAGCTTGCCCTCGGCGACGAGGGTTCGCAGCATTGGTCGTACCTGAAAGTTGTCATCCTTAAACTCAGCGTAGAGCGCATCCAAAATCGATACCGAAGTGTCAAGGCCGACAAGGTCAAGAAGGGCAAAAGGGCCCATCGGAAAGTTGCACCCACCCTTCATAGCCGTGTCAATATCTTGCATGTTGGCGGTGCCGTCTTCGAGCATGCGCACGGCATTGTTGAGGTACGGGAATAACAGCGCGTTGACAATGAAACCGGCGCGGTCCAAAACATGCACGCCGTCTTTGCCACACGCCTGCACGAACTCGACGGTGCGCGCAATTGTTTGGTCGCTGCAGGTGATCGGCTTGATGATCTCGACCAAGGGCATCATCACGGCGGGGTTGAAAAAGTGAATACCGCAAACCTGATCGGGGCGCTGGGTGGCGCGAGCCATTTCGACAACCGCCAGCGTGCTGGTGTTTGTCGCCAGGATCGCCTTCTTGTCGACGATCGCGTCAAGTTCGGCGAACAGTTTTTGCTTGGCGGCGATTTCTTCAACGACCGACTCGAGTACGAGTTCGCAGTCGGCGAGGTCTTCTAGTTTCGAGGTGATGCTGACGTGCGAAAGAACCTTGTCGGCTTCTTCTTGCGTCATCTTGGCCTTGGCGACTTGCTTGGCGAGGTTGGCCGCGACGGTGGCGAGCATTTTCTCAGCGGCCTCGGTGCTGCGCGAACGCACGATCACATCAATGCCGGCCCTGGCGATTACCTCGGCGAGGCCCGCGCCCATGATCCCTGATCCACAGACGCCGACGCGTGAAAAAGTGACGGTTGCAGTTGCTGTCGGATTGTCGTTAGGCATAGCGGGCGACTCTAGTAAATTTGGCTCTGTTTGCCAAGCCGTGGGGACCAGTTCATTTTATATTCACATTTGCGAACTATGTTGAGGTTATGACACCCATGCTCATAGGCGACCTCGTGTCTGACCCTCGGCGACACATTGCCTTACAAAATGTTCACAATTTTCGAGACCTCGGCGGCTACCCCGCTAGTGGTGGCAAGCAGACCAAGTGGCGCAACCTGTTTCGTGCCGACGGCCTATACCGCCTAAACGAGCACGATTTGGTGCAGGTGCGCGAGTTGCAGTTGCGCTCGGTGATCGACCTGCGAACCGAGCGCGAGCGAGCCGAGCGCGGAGTGTTTCCTGTGCAGCACCTGCCGCTGCAGACGCATCACTTTTCGATCGTCGACGTGACGTGGAGCGACGGCGACACGCCGCAGATCGAAGACGCCGTCGAGTTCTTGGTGTGGGGTTACCGCGAGATGTTAGAGATCGGCGCACTGCGATTTGCTGATGCGCTTGAGTTGCTTTCGCAACATGACGTTTTGCCAGCGGTATTTCACTGTGCGGCGGGCAAGGATCGTACAGGTATCTTGGCTGCGCTGTTGCTCGCCAGCATTGGTGTCAGCGACGATGTGATTTGCGCGGATTACGGCCTTACTCAGCAGGCGATGATGCGCACCATTGCCTGGGCGAAGGTGCACATGCCGGAGATGGCTCAACGTTACGCCGACATTAATCCAGTGTTCTTAGCCGCCGACCCGAAGGCGATGGAAATAATTCTCGCCGAGTTGCATGTTAAGTACGGTTCGGTGGGTGAGTATGTCAAGCACATCGGTGTAAGCGACGAGACGATTGAACGTCTCAAGTACTCGCTACTCGAGAACTAGCTTTCGCTAATTGTCACCGAAATAATCTGCAGTGTTTCTGCTGGCGGAACGCCGTTGGCCGCCGGATCTTGGTTGCTGGCGGCATTAAGCGCCGGCACGGTTGAGTCGAGACCATTGGTTACTTGGCCGAACAGCGTGTAACTCGGCGGCAACGCGGCGCCCTGCTCGCCAGTGATAATAAAGAACTGACTGCCATTCGTGTTTGGCCCAGAGTTGGCCATCGCTAGAGACCCGAGTCTGTACGAGCCCGCAGATGGCAACTCGTCGGCGAATGCGTAACCAGGGCCACCAGTGCCGGTTGCGGTGGGGTCGCCGCACTGAACTACGAAATCTTTGATCGCGCGGTGACAAGTTGTGCCGTCGAAGTAGTGATAGCGAGCGAGCGTTACGAAGCTGTTTACGGCCAGCGGCGCCTGCAGAGCGTCGAGCACGATTGTGAACTCGCCCTTATTGGTGAGCACAACAGCGGTGTAGGTTTTGGCCGTATCGATGCAGGTCGGTGGCGCATTTTCGAACGAGGCTGCGCGAGACTCCGAGCCGTCGGCGGCCGGGCAAGGTGTTTTGCCAGTGATCGCACGACCCTCGGCCGGTGCGATCGGAGTGCTGATAGTCGCGGCAACCGTCGTGTCGCTAGTTGCGGCAACTGTTGTGGCGGTCGTGACTGTGTTCTCATCGCCGCCAGAAACTCTGATGATGAAGGTAATTCCAACGACGATGGCAACGACAATCACTACCTTTGTGATTCGCTTTCGCAAGCGCTGGCGGTGAGCCTGCGTCGCTAGTTCGTCGAGACGGTTACGGCGGTTTTCTTTCTTGCGCATTCTCTTGTCGGTACCCATAAGTCCGTAAGGATAGTGGGGTCAAGATAGCGTTAAGAACCTGTGGCTGTGATTGTTCAGAAATACGGGGGCACATCGGTTGCCGATCCTGAGCGGATGCGCAACGTTGCGTCGCGGATCGCCAAAACACGCGCTGCCGGCAACGACATAATCGTTGTCGTCTCGGCAATGGGCAAAGCCACCGACAATTTGATGGATCTGGCGCGCCAAGTTTCGAGTTCGCCGCAAGGTCGCGAGATGGACATGTTGCTGACTACGGGCGAGCGCATTTCGATGTCGCTGCTGTGCATGGCGTTGCACGATGTCGGCTGCGAGGCGATGAGTTTTACTGGAAGCCAGGTTGGTATCATCACCGACACCTCGCACACCAAGGCCAAGATCCTCGAGGTCAAGGGTGATCGCGTGCGCGATGCGTTGGCCGACGGCAAGGTCGCGGTTGTCGCCGGCTTTCAAGGGGTCAGCACGGCCAAAGAAATCACGACGTTGGGTCGCGGCGGCAGCGACACCACAGCCGTCGCGCTAGCCGCAGCGTTACATGCCGATGTTTGCGAGATCTACACCGACGTGGCCGGCGTGTTCAGCGCCGATCCGCGCGTCGTGCCGCAGGCACGCAAATTGCTACAACTGAGTTTCGACGAGATGCTCGAGATGGCTGGCGCCGGAAGCAAAGTCTTGGCATTGCGCTCAGTCGAGTTTGCTCGTAACCACAATGTCGCGATACATGTTCGCTCAAGTTTTACGCAGGACGAAGGCACATGGATACTCGGTCCCGATGATGAGAGGAAGAGCAAAATGGAAGACCCAATTATCTCCGGAGTCGTGCACGACGTCGGAGAATCGAAACTGACGCTTCTCGGGGTTCCCGATAGGCCAGGGGTGTCGGCACTGTTGTTCGAATCGCTCGCCGAGGCAAATGTCAACGTCGACATGATCGTGCAGAATACCTCGATCAACGGCACGACCGACATCTCGTTCACGATGCCGAGCGCCGATGTCGCGACTGCCGTGCCAATCGTCGAGAAAGTCGGCGCCGAAGTTGGGGCCACAGGCGTAACTAAGAATTCCGACATCGTCAAGCTCAGCCTCGTTGGGGCCGGCATGAAGTCGAGTCCGGGCGTCGCTGCAAAAATGTTTCGCGTCCTTGCCGATAATGGCGTGAACATCGAGATGATCTCGACGAGCACCATCCGAATTTCGGTAGTCGTAGAGCGCTCCAAACTAGAAGTCGCCGTGCGTGCGTTGCACACGGCATTCGATCTTGATAGCGGCGAGGATTACTCGTTGCCACTTCCGGAACGAAAGTAGTCCAAGCCCCTTCATGACCAATCGCCGCTCCCACTTCGTGCCGTGGCGCAGCGCGGGCAGCATCACCGAAACAGATATCAACTCTGACGAAATAGTCCGCGAAACAGGCTGGGTATTCAATAATAAGACCGGCGACTCGTTGACCCTTGAGTCATTCGTAAAAACCGGCGAATCCGAAGTGAAGAGATACATGCGCCAATTTGAGTTCACGAACGAGCAACTCGCTGTCTCGACGCTTTTAGAGATTGGTAGCGGCATCGGCCGAATGACTTCGGCGTTTACGCAAAAGTGTGCAAAGGTGATCGCCGCCGATGTCGACGCCGCGTTCTTGGAGCGATGTCGCGAGACTGTCGGCACGCATGGCAATGTCAATCGCTTGCAAACTCTCTACGTCGCCGACGGCAAGACGCTGCAGTTGGCCGACGACTCGGTCGACATTGCGTTTTCGTACATCACACTGCAACACTGTGATCACGACGACGCGTTGCGTCTGACTCGCGAGGCGGTGCGAGTCACTCGCGCTGGTGGCTTCATCGCTCTTAACTACCGATTCAACGTGTCGAGCGATATTTTTCTCAGGCCGCTCGGGCTGCTTGTGCGGCAACTATGGCGAGTGCCGGTAATCGGCAAGAGATTGTCGTTGTGGCGCTGGGCGACGAGGCTTGGTTGGCAGGCCAACAGGTTGCGACCTGATGAGGTTTTCGACTATTTGCGCGGAACTGACGGGTCGTCACCGCTGTATGAAGTTCGCGTCTTTCATTCTCCTCGGCGAGCGCTAAAGATCCGCGAAGTTTCGATAACAACGATGCCGTTGAAGCGAGTCAATTTAAGTCACTGGTGGTTGGTTGCCAAGATTAAGTAGCCTGAATAGATGCGAATTGGCATAGTTGGGGCAACCGGCATGGTCGGAACCGTGATGCGTGCGTTGCTGGCCGAGCGCAATTATCGAGTTACCGAATTGCGGCTATTTGCTTCGGCGCGCTCTGCTGGCTCGAAGATTGACTGGAATGGCACGAGCATCACTGTTGAAGACGCGACAGAGGCAGACCCGCACGGGTTAGACGTTGTGCTGTTCTCGGCGGGGGCAGCGACCTCGCGTGCGCTGGCAGAGAAATACGCCCAAGCGGGCGCGATGGTGATCGATAACTCGTCTGCGTGGCGAATGAACCCTGATGTGCCGCTGATTGTCGCCGAGGTCAACCCCCAAGACGTCGCCAACGCCAGCAAGGGAATCATCGCAAACCCCAACTGCACAACTATGGCGGCAATGCCCGTGCTGAAGCCACTGCACGAGGCCGCGCAACTTGTGCGTTTAGTCGTAAGTACATACCAGGCAGTGAGTGGCGCCGGTGTTGCTGGCGTTGCCGAACTTGATGGTCAGGTGCAAAGCGGTGCGACTGGCGCGCACGAACTCACCTACGATGGCGAGGCCATCTCGTTTCCGGCACCGTCAAAATTTGCTCGCACGATTGCCTACAACGTCGTGCCGCTTGCTGGCTCGGTTGTCGACGATGACAGTCTCGAAACCGACGAGGAGCAAAAACTGCGCAACGAGACCCGCAAGATTTTGCACATCCCAGACCTCAGGGTTTCTGGCACATGCGTGCGCGTGCCGGTGTTCACTGGCCACTCGTTGTCGATCAACGCCGAGTTCGCGAGGGCGATCACGGCCGCCGAGGCGCTGTGGATTCTCGGCACTGCACCGGGTGTTGCGGTAGTCGATATTCCGACTCCGCTGCTGGCCGCCGGCAAAGACCCAAGTTATGTCGGTCGAATTCGCCAAGACTCGTCAGTCGACGGTAACCGAGGACTGGCGTTGTTCGTGTCTAGCGACAACCTGCGCAAGGGTGCGGCGTTGAACGCGTTGCAGATCGCCGAACTGCTCGTTAAGTAATTTTCTCTCGCGCCTGGATTCGGTCCTGTTTAGGCGCCCATCGCCACGACGGTGACGATGCCGGGTAGTTGGCGCAGAGAATCGAGAACATGTTCAGGAACCTTGATCGATGTGGCGATGCACATTAACGCGCTTCCGGCCGTCGCCGTCGTGCCCACAGCCATGTTGTCGATATTGATGTCGGCATTGCCGAGAGTTGTGGCGACTCTGCCGATTGCGCCCGGCCTGTCGTCGTTGGTCACGACAAGCATGTGCTCGGATGGCGGGATGTCGGTGAGGTGGTCGTCGATGATCACGATGCGTGCCTCGCGGCGGCGACCAGTGAGAGTGGCCGAGAGATTGCGGTCGCCAGAACGCAACGTGACCAGGTTGATGTAGTCGTGATGAACTGTTGTTGTTGTCGCCGCGCCGCCAAAAGTTAGGTTGAGATTTCGAGCTAGCACGGGAGCGTTGACGAGGCTGACGAAGTCTTTTGACCACACCGACAATGCGCCCTTGAGCGCACTGATAGTGATCAGGCTCGGGTCGTAAGCGCCAATTTCTCCGCTCGTAACTATCTCTAACGTGTTCGGCGTGTCGCCAAGTAGCGAAGCAAAAACTCGACCGAGGCGTTCTGCGAGCGGGACAAACGGCTTGATGGTTTCACTGGCGTCGCCAGACTGGACATTGACTGCGAACGGCACAAAGTCGCCGTTGAGCGCCAGGCAGACCATGTCGGCAACGACTTCGCCGGCTCGATTTTGGGCCTCGCGCGTGCTCGCGCCGAGGTGCGGCGTGACGATCACATTTTCGAATGCGAACAAGGGCGATGCAATTGTCGGCTCGATGCTAAACACGTCAAGGGCGGCGCCGGCTATATCTCCATTAGCTATTGCCGCGGCGAGATCCGTTTCGATAATGATTCCGCCGCGGGCGACGTTGACGATGCGCAAGGTTTTCTTGGCGCGCTTCATCAGCGCAGCGTCGATCATTCCCGTCGTCTCGGGAGTCTTTGGCAAGTGGATCGTCAGCACGTCGGATTGCTCGACCACTTCTTCTAGAGTCGCCATCTCGACGCCAAGTTCGCGAGCTCGCTCTGGCGAGACGAACGGGTCAAATGCTATGAGGCGCATGTCGAAGGCGCGCGCGCGTCGGGCGACGAGTGCGCCGATTCGACCGAGGCCAAGGATGCCAAGCGTCTTGCCGGCGAGTTCGATGCCCTCCCATTTCGTGCGCTCCCAGCGGCCCGAGACGAGTGCGCGGTGTGCTTGCGGGACATTTCGGGCAAGCCCCAAAATTAGAGCCATTGTGTGTTCAGCGGCAGACAACACATTCGATTGGGGGGCATTGACCACCATCACGCCCCGCTCGGTTGCCGCGCGCACATCGATATTGTCAAGACCCACCCCGGCGCGGGCGACAACTACAAGATCTGGTCCGGCGCCGAGCAGTTCGGCGTTGACTTGCGTTGCCGAGCGCACGATCAAGCCCTTTGCCCCCGCCAGGACGTCGCCTAATTGTTGGGGGCTTAGATCGATTTGCAGATCGACTTCGTAGCCGGCTCGCCGTAGCTTCTCGAGCCCCGCCTCAGCAATTGTTTCGGCGATAACGATACGTGGACGATTCATGAAAGTGCCTCAATTACATAGTCAATACAGTCGGTTAGTTGTCGAACATCAGATGGTTCGATTGCCGGAAACGTAGCGATGCGCAGCTGATTGCGACCGAGTTTGCGGTAGGAATCCGTGTCGACAATGTTGTTGTCGCGCAACACACGGTTGATTTCGCTGACCTCTATGTCAGTGATGTCGATTGTCGCGACAACTGGCGAGCGGTGACTGAGGTTGGCGACAAACGGCGTCGCAAACTCGCGCGCATCTGCCCAGTCGTAAATATGTTGCGACGACTCGAGCGTGCGCGCAGCGCACCACTGCATCCCCCCGTTGCCGAGCATCCACCGCAATTGCTCATTCAGCAGAATCAATGTGCCGATGGAAGGGGTGTTCAGAGTTTGATTGGCGACCGAGTTTTCGAGGGCCAGACTGATGTCGAGCGAGGCCGGACACCAGCGGCCGGACGCGGCGATTTGCGAGATGCGTTCGAGTGCGAGAGGCGAACACAACGCGAACCAAATACCTCCCTCCGATGCGAAGCATTTTTGCGGCGAGAAGTAGTAGACATCAACTTCGTCTGTAGAAAATGCGATCCCGCCCGCGGCCGACGTGGCGTCAACGATGACGAGCGCATTTGCTGGCGCAACTGGGCGCACCAATTTCATGGCCGCACCTGTTGAAGTCTCGTTGTGCGTAAAACAGTATGCGTCGACGTCGGCGATCTGAGCGATAGGTACCTGCCCGGCTGGGGCTTCGACGACAATTGGCTCACCGATGTGCGGCGCTCGTTGCGCGGCCTGCGCAAATTTTGCGGAGAACTCTCCGAAAGCAAGGTGCTCGCTGCGTTTGTCGATTAGCCCGAACGTGGCGACATCCCAAAATGAAGTTGCGCCGCCGTTGCCCAGAACAACCTGCCAGTCGCTCGGCAGCGAAAAGAGAGTTCGCATCTGCTCGCGGATAGAGCCGACGATGTTGCGCACGGGGGGGCTGCGGTGTGAAGTACCGAGAACGTCGAGCGACTGGCGCTGCAACGCACCCAATTGCTCGGGCCGAATTTTGGAGGGGCCGCAACCGAATCGTCCGTCTCGTGGTAGCAGTTTGCCGGGGATAGTGATCTTTGCTGCCGGGGGCATGATGCAGTTTCGCAGTGGCAGTGTTTGTTGAGTGATAATTTTACGAAAAGTTAGTAACAGTCACAGTCGGGAAAGGGAGATTTGAACTCCCGGCCTCCACGTCCCGAACGTGGCGCGCTACCAAGCTGCGCTATTCCCCGGTTATGTGACTCAAAGCCTAACTGCCAGCAGTTTCGGCTGAAACAGGCTTGACTGAAGTACCTTCGTGCCATAACTGGCCCGCCGAAACTGCTTGCGCGGCGCGGCGCAAGCGTAGGGCATCGAGCGGTTTAATCAGCCAGCCCTCTGCGCCGCTGCGGCGGGCGAGGTGTACATCGGCGAGACGGTCAAGCAACATCAACACCGGAACACTTGGGATGCGGCCGTCGCTGTGATCGAGCCGCAAGTCCATCGTCACGGCCATTGCGCCCATCGAACCAATCTGCAAATCGAGAATCGCGAGATCTGGGGTGCGTTGGGCAATCACCGTGGGCACATCGCGACCGTTGCGAACGACGCTGAACGATGTATCGGGCGTGCCGAGCGCGGCCAAGACTTCGTCGAGAACCCACTGGGCATCGGTGGCGAGCAAAATGTGCACGACAAAATACTAACCAGTCGAATTACTAGATGGATGTTCGGGCTTGATCGGCGACGAGATGCGTGGCGATGACTCCGAGTGCGTCTGGGGACGCGACGTCTTGGCTCAGCAGCGGCACGAAGGTAACGGGGGCGGGCGCAACGCGACCAACCAATTGGGCGACGCTCGCTACCTGCAGCGACGCCCGTGCATTTAGATTCTTGAGGTTTTCATCTAGGGCCGAGTAGTCGAACGCTGGGTCGCGATTCTCGAGGGCGGCCGATTCATCAAACGACGGCTGCAGCCGATTGACGATCAGTGCGGCAGTTGACAGATTGGCTTCAGCGAGTTGCGAAATAAAATAGTCTGCTTCGTCGATGGCTTCGGCGCTCGGCGAGGTGATCACGACGTATGCGGTGCTCGGCGATTTCAGTAGGCTCGCGACTTCGCTGGCGCGATCTCGAAAGCCAGAATCCATGCCTTCGAATGCGCGGAAGAATCCCAGCACGTCGTCGAGGGCATTGCCGCCCACGACACCAGAAATGACGCGCAACAATGGCTGCACCGCCGCGCTGATGATGCGCAGGCCACCGGTGTTTGGCGCCAACAGCAGTCTGTAAACCCGATTATCCAAAAATCGCACCAGTCGACTAGGCGCGTCGAGAAAGTTAAGCGCATCACGCGAGGGTGGCGTATCGATTACGACGAGATCGAAGCGATCGTCGGAATGCAACTGAAACAATTTCTCGGCGGCCATGTACTCCTGGGTGCCGCTGAGGTTGTTCGAGATGTTGAGGAAGAACCGATTGCTCGTGATCCGTTCTACTTGCTCGCTGTCGACGCTGTATTGACGTACGACGTCGTCAAATGTTGCTTGCGTGTCGAGCATCATCGCCCACAATTGGCCAGTCTCGCCCGAGCCAATTTCGATGCGGTGCGGCTCGTTGTTGAGTTTCCCAGAGATGCCGAGCGTATCGGCGAGTCGTTTGGCTGGGTCGATTGTGACGACGACGACTCTGCGCCCGACGCGAGCCGCTGCGATGCCGATCGCTGCCGCCGTAGTCGTCTTGCCGACTCCTCCGCTGCCAGCGCAGATAATGATCGACGAGTTGGCGATGATTGGGCCGACGGTCATTGCAGCAACTCGATCTGATGGCGAATTGCCGCCGCGACAGTCACGGCGTCGGTCGAAGTTAAGAATGGCAACTCCAGGGTCGGGATTGCCAGCCGTTCTTTGAGGCGCGCTATTTCGTGTGATTGCTGTGCGGTGCGCGTGTTTTGAAAGTGCGCGGCCCGCGCTAG
>Ga0163144_10012928_pt1 | contig 17460 bp, 14 predicted proteins | sample OliLak19BULKMAT1_FD_123175 | JGI IMG/M metagenome (GOLD analysis project Ga0163144, IMG submission 123175) | Freshwater microbial mat bacterial communities from Lake Vanda, McMurdo Dry Valleys, Antarctica - Oligotrophic Lake LV.19.BULKMAT1 | ecosystem: Environmental > Aquatic > Freshwater >...
GCCGAACGGATCGCCGACGTACTCGCCCAGGCCGAAAGCGGGGCCCTGATCGTGGAGGTGCTCATCGGCTCGGACGGCTCGGCGGACGGGACGGACCAGATCGTGAGTGACCTCTCCGCGGCAGACCCGCGGATCCGTCTCCTGTCGTTGCCTCGCGGCGGCCAGACCCCGACCCAGGCCGCCATGTTCGCGGCGGCCCGCGGGGATGTGGTCATCCTGACGGACGCCGAGACGCGGTTCGCGCCAGGTTGCCTGGCCGCGCTGGCGGAGGCCCTGCGCGATCCGAGAGTGGGCTGCGTCACGGGGCGGCTGGAGTGGCGCGACGAGTCTGCCACCGCGACGTCCGCTCAGGAGGGGCTGTACTGGCGCTACGAGCGGCGCGTCCGGGAGATGGAGAGTCGGGCCGGGCTGTTGACGGCCGTGACGGGTGCCCTGCTGGCCGTTCGGCGCTCGACGTATCGGCCCGTGCCGCCTACGGCCTCCATGGACCACTTGCTCCCCCTTTACGTCCGTGAGGCCGGCGGCCTGGTCGTCTACGTGCCGACCGCGGTGGCCACGGATCGGCCCATCAGCGGCCTCCGCGAGCAGTTCCGCAACCGGACGCGGACCGCCACGCGGGGGATCCGCTCCAACCTGTCCATGGCCGGGCGACTCGCGCCGTGGCGTCGGCCGGGAGCAGCGCTCGCCATCTGGTCGCACAAGGTCCTGCGCTGGGCGACGCCGTGGTTCGTCGTCGCCGCCGCGGCCTCTGGCCTCGTGCTTGGTTTCGGCGGATCTCCGGGTTACCTCGTGGCGCCGGCGGCCGCCGCGGCACTCGCGCTCGTCGCGGCCGCGGCGCACCTACTCATCGGGGCAGGCCGGCATCCCCCGCGAGCGGTCGCCTTCGCCCGCTCATTCGCGGTAGTTAACCTCGCCTTCGCCACCGGCTGGATCAACGTCGTCCGCGGTCGAGGTATCGAGGTCTGGCACCGGACGGAGGTGCGGCTCACCCGCTGACGAACTGACTGGAACCTCCGCCGCGAGGCTAGCAGGGACCGACGCCAGATACTCGTCCAGGATCGGACCCCAGCGTCGGATGCGTTCTGGTACCGCCTGTGCCGCAGCCACCTCTCCGACGAGCATCGGGTCGACCCGACGGAACGGCGGCCATAACGAGGTCGGGAAACGCCTCCGAAGCTCATACAAGAGACGTGGGGGGACGCCGAAGCGAGCTTCCGGCGTAACGCTCCACCAAGGCGGCGGTTCGGGAATCGGGACCGAACCGGCACGGATCCGGGCGAGCTCATCGGCGATCCGCACGATCGGGTCGCCCCTGCTCATCAGCGCAGATCGCGCCCACCGAGCGAGGGGGCTATCCCCGTCCTCTGGCGGCGTAACCACTGCGGCGATCAGTTCCTCTTGAGAATGGAGATGCGGCAGGAGGTCGTGCCACGGGCTGTGCAGGGACTCGGGCCACGGGACCGGCTCGATGATGAAGGACGGACGCCCCGCGACGGCCGCCTCGATGAGGGACGTGCTGTACGAGGAGATCACGACATCGCTCGCGAGGATCCAATCGCGGACCGTTTCTGCGACGGTGATGGTCATGCGCGGCGGTAGGGTCCCGACGATCTCCTCCACCCGCATCCGGAAACGTTCGGGCGATGTCGCTGGGCGTGGCCGAATGATGAGCTCGACGTCCGACCGCCGCGCGAGGGCGGCGCACCACCGCATCGCAGCCTCGAACGATGTCGTCACTACTTCGCGCATCGCAGCCACCTGCGCTGCAGGCTGCCCGGACCGAATCAGCTCCGCGAGCATCGCATCGTCGTACAGCGCCCAGTTGTAGTTCTCGGGAAGGAACACCCATCGGCGAGCCGGATCCAAGCCGCTCTCTTTCGCGATCTGCAATCGGGGCTTGAAGTACCGTCGATACGGCTCCTGATACAGGGCGTATGCGGGCTGCCCGCTGATGAAGATGTGCGGCTCAGGGACGCCGCCTGCCCGCAGGAGGTCCGCATACGCGTCGCTCCATGCGTTGTGGATGACGTGGCGCAGGGCGAATTCACCATTCGGCGACTTCGCGGCGGCGACCCCCGGATAGAAGAGCTGCTCCCAGGTCAGGTTGAAGAACGTCGCTCTTCTCCACCGCATGAGGTAGTGATTGTTGTACCGCTCGTGATACGCGTACGGGAGGATGACGACGTGGGGCCTGATCCGCCCGAATATCGTTGCCCTGGCCTCGTATTGCTGGACGATCTCCATGGTCAGCCCATGACGGCGTGAAAGGATGTGCGCGAGGGCCGTCGCCACGTCGAGCTCACGCGCGGCTCGCTCGAAGAGCAGGCAGAAGTCGACGCGTCTCATCTGAACGGTGGTACTCGTGGGCTGCGCGAGCCGCCGCTTTGCCGCGGCACGGGCTGCCATGCCCACGCGCCGGAGGGCGTCTCGATCGGCCGATAGATCATGTCGTGGATGGGCAGGGCGCTGGCTCGCGGCGAGCATCAAGAGGATGGAGGCGGCTGGCCGTGCCGCGAGTCGCGATCAGATCCTTCATGTGCCCCGAATTCTAGCCATGGGCTACCGCGTCAGCATCGTCGGCATGTCAGCATCGTGGGGAAGCGGCGGCGGGTACCATTGCGGCGCACCACGGACCCGATTGTCATTGGACGAACCCCATGCTATCTGCGTCCGAGCGCGGCCCTGACCAAGGCGCGCGGCGCTTGAGCGGTGATGGGCCTTAGCGAAGCGAGATCGATGAGCACGCAGATCCAGATCGGAAGGCACACGGTTGGGCGTGACAGCCCCAACTGCTTCATGATCGCCGAGATCGGTCACAACCATGGCGGCGACGTCGAGGTCTGCAAGCAGCTGTTTCAGGCCGCCAAATACGCCGGTGTCAGCGCGGTCAAGCTTCAAAAGCGCGATAACCGGGCGCTCTATACGCGCCAGTTCTATGACTCGACCTACAACTCAGAAAACGCTTTCGGACCGACCTACGGAGCGCACCGCGAGGCACTCGAGTTCGGCGAGTCGGAATACCGCGACCTGAAGCAGTTCGCGGAGAGTCTGGACCTGATCTTCTTTGCGACCGCGTTCGATTTTCCCAGTATCGAATTCCTCGAGCGGATCGACGTGCCCTGCTACAAGATCGCATCTGGGGATTTGACGCACATCCCGCTCCTCAAGGCCATCGCCCAGACCGGCAAGCCGCTGATTCTCAGCACCGGCGCAAGCACCCTGGACGACGTGAAGCGCGCGCACGACGCGATCATGCCGCTGAACCAGCAGCTCGTGATCCTGCACTGCACCGCCGAATACCCGTCAGACCACAACGACATGAACCTCTCTGTGATCGGCACATACCAGCTGGAGTTCCCTGGCGCTGTGATCGGCCTATCCGACCACGACAACGGCATCGCGATGGCACTCGCCGCTTACGTGCTGGGGGCGCGCGTGATCGAGAAGCACTTCACCCTCAACCGTGCCTGGAAAGGGACCGACCACGCCTTCTCGCTCGAGCCAGAGGGGATGCGCAAGCTGGTGCGCGACGTGCACCGCGCCGGGATCGCGATGGGCGACGGCGTGAAGCGGATGTACGAGAAGGAGAAGCCGGCCCGAGTGAAGATGGGCAAGAAGATCGTCGCCGCACGCGACCTTCCAGTGGGCCACGTCCTCGAAGCTGGCGACATCGCGTACAAGTCGCCCGGTGACGGGTTGCCGCCCTACCACGATCAGGAACTATTCGGAGCGAGACTCACCCGTGCCGTGAGCGAAGACGAATCGCTGACCCTCGACTATGTCGCGCGGTGACGGCGCTCCCCGAGGCAGGCGAGGTCGGACGTTCAGTCCAGCTCGTCGTGTTCGACTTCGATGGCGTGTTCACGGACAACACGGTCTGGACCGACGACGCCGGGAACGAGTGGGTCCGTTCCTGGCGCGGCGACGGGCTCGGCCTCGAGAAGCTGCGCGAGGCGGGCATCCCGGCGTGGGTACTCTCGACCGAGAAACACCCCGTGGTGGGCCGCAGATGCCAGAAGCTCGGGATTCCCTGTCGCCAGGGCCTCACCGACAAGCAGGCTGCGCTCGAGGCGCTGGCGAGCGAGCTCGGCGTGTTGCTCGGCGACGTGGCCTACGTCGGCAACGACATCAACGACTCCGGTTGCCTGCGCGTGGTAGGCGTCCCGATCGTGGTCCAGGACGCGCACCCGGACGTGCTGCCCCTCGCTCGCTACCGGACCCGCACCGCCGGTGGGTTCGGAGCCGTCCGGGAGATCTGCGAATGGCTCTGCGCGAGCGTCGCCGTTGCGGCCCGGCCCGGTCCAGCGTGACTGCCCTCGCGGACCGGTTCCGGCTCGACGGCCGGACGGCGGTGGTAACCGGGGGTCTCGGCCGGCTCGGGCCCGTATGGGCGCGCGTTCTGTGCCAAGCCGGCGCCCGCGTGGCCGCGGTCGACCTGCCAGGCCTCCCGGTCCCCGACTCGATGGCCGACCTCCTTGGCGGCGGCGCGCTCGAGGTATTCGGGGCGGACGTCACATCCCGCGAGAGCGTGGACCGGATGGCGACTGCGGTCAGGGATAGGTTCGGTGAGGCTGACATCCTCATCAATAACGCGGGCATCGACGCCCCACCCGAAGCCAGCACGCGAACGTTCACGCTCGCCGACCACGACGCCGGGGTGTTCCTCCGAACGCTCGAGGTCAACGTCCTCGGTGCGTTCGTCTGCTCGCAGGTGTTCGGATCGCGGATGGCACAGCGCGGCCATGGCGCCATCGTGAACATCGGCTCCCTCTATGCGTCGGTATCTCCGGACGCGCGGCTCTATGAACACCTGCCGACCGACCCGGCCTTTCTCAAGCCACCGGCGTACGGGGCCTCCAAGGCTGCGCTCGTGAACCTGACCAGATACCTGGCGACCCATTGGGGCCCGGCCGGGGTCCGGGTCAACGCGCTGTCGCCCGGCGGGGTCGAGGGAGGACAGGATCCCGAGTTCAAACGCAAGTTCAACGAGCGCGTCCCGCTCGGTCGGATGTGTGCGCCGGAAGACCTGGAGGGCCCGCTCCTCTTCCTCGCGTCGGGCGCAAGCAGCTACGTGACAGGGGTGGAGTTGCTGGTCGATGGAGGCTTCAGCGCGTGGTGAAGCCGCGATGACATACCCAAGTGACGTCCTGCATTGGATCGGCGGCGAGCGGGCGTCGGCGTCGGGCGAGACGTACGACAAGAAGAGCCCACACGACGGCATGACCATTGCCCGCGTCGCGCGTGGAAGGGCCGAGGACGCACGTCTCGCCGTGGACACGGCGGTGGCCGCATTCGAGGCCTGGGCCAGGACGCCGGTCGTGACCCGCGGCGAGCTGATTCGGCGGGCGACGATGCTCCTCATGGAGCGCCGGGACGAGGCGGCGGCGATCGTGAGCAGCGAGACCGGCAAGTCCCGCAAGGACGCCGTAGGTGAGGTAGGCGCCGCCATCGAGATGGGCTTCTTCGTGGCCGGGGAAGGGCGTCGCTTCTACGGCCGCACATCGACCAGCGCGGTGGCCAACCGATGGGCGATGACCGTCCGACAGCCAGTGGGTCCGGCCGCCCTGATCATCGCCGCCAACACGCCGATCGCGAACGTGGCCTGGAAGGTCTTCCCGGCACTCCTGTGCGGCGACACGGCCGTACTGAAGCCGTCTGAGGACACGCCCGAGACGGCCATGTTCCTGTGCCGCCTGCTGTACGAGGCCGGCCTCCCGGAGGGCGTCCTGTCGGTCCTCCACGGTATGGGCACTGAGGCGGGAGCGCCCCTCGTCGAGGACGAGCGCGTCCGGCTCGTCAGCTTTACGGGCTCGGTGCCGGTCGGGCGCTGGATCCAGCGGACTGCGGGGGAGCGCCTGGCCAAGGTTTGCCTCGAGCTGGGCGGCAAGAACCCACTGGTGGTTTGCGACGACGCGGATCTCGACCAGGCAGTGGACGCGGCCGTGCTCTCGGCATTCAGTAACGCGGGGCAGCGCTGCGCGTCCGGCAGCCGCCTCGTCATCTTCGACAGTGTGTACGACGACTTCCGCGGCCGGTTCCTCGAGCGCATCGGGTCGCTGCGCCTGGGCCCAGACGACGACGACGACCTTGGCCCGGTCATCAACGAGCGCCAGTTGAAATCGATCCTCGGAGCCGTTGAGCGCGCCACTCAGGAGGATGGCGTGACCGTGGCAATCGGCGGGACGCGGCTTACTGACCCGGCCCACGCCCGCGGCTACTACGTCGCGCCGACCGTGCTCGAGAACGCCCGGGCCGACGCGAGCATCTCGCGCGACGAGGTGTTCGGTCCGGTAACCTGCCTCTACAGGGTGCGCGACTTCGACCACGCGATCAAGATGGCGAACGACACCCAGTTCGGGCTGACCGCCGCGATCCACACAAACAGCATCCACCGCGCCGAGGTCTTCCGCGAGCGCGTCAGGTCTGGCGTCGTATCGATCAACGGCCCCACGTACGGCAGCGAGCCGCACATGCCGTTCGGCGGACTGAAGGACTCCGGCAACGGGTTCCGCGAGGCAGGGACCGAAGCATTGGACGTCTATTCGGATTGGAAGACCGTCTACGTCAAGCATGACCCAGACCAGATCTGAGGCGAGCGTCGAGCCGCCTCCGCTGCCCCCCGGTGCCACCTGTGTCGGACTGATCCCGGCGCGCGCCGGGTCGAAGCGCGTGCCGGGCAAGAACAGCCGGATCCTCGGCGGCCACCCTCTCATCGTGTATGCCATCACGTCCGCGCTCGACTCGGGTGTGTTCGACGGCGTCATCGCGTCGACGGACAGTCCCGAGATCGCCAAACTCGCACAGACAGTCGGCGCCGAGGTGCCGTTCCTTCGCCCGGCCGAGATGGCCGGTGACCGCTCGCCGGACATCGAGTGGATCCGACACCTGCTTGCGACCCTGGAGGGCCAAGGGCGCGCCTGGGACTGCTACGCGATCCTGCGCCCGACCAGCCCGTTCAGACGACCCGAGACGATCCGGCGCGCATGGGCGGCGTTCCGCGCCGACGGACGGGCCGATTCGCTGCGGGCGATCCAGCCCAGTCGAGAGCACCCGGCGAAGCAATGGATCGTCGAGGGATCCCGGATGCGGCCGGTGATGTCCAACCCGGACCCAGCTGGGACCCCATGGCACAGCATGCCGTACCAGGCGCTGCCACCGGTCTATGTCCAGAACGCGAGCCTTGAGATCGCCCGGACGGCTGCGCCGCTTCGGATGGGTACGATCTCCGGGACGGTGATCATGCCGTTCCTGACCGAGGGGCTGGAGGGCTTCGACATCAACGGACCAGACGACTGGCTCCTCGCCGAGCACCACGCCCGGGAGCACCCCGAGCTGCTGCCCGCCGTGAGGGGGGAATCGTGACCGTCATCCGATTTGTTCCGCCCGCGGAGTGCGACCGCATCCGAAACGGCATCGAGGATCGCTACGCTCGCTCCCGCGCGCTGGCCGACGCCGCCAGGATCAACACACTCTCGATGATCGAGTATGCCGGCTCGGGCCACATCGGCACGAGTTTCAGCGCCATGGACGTACTCGCCTGGCTCTGGACCGAGGTTCTCGTCGACCCGGGCGCGCAGGCGGCCGGCGGCGGCGACCGCTACTTCTCGTCCAAGGGCCACGACGTACCGGGGCTGTACGCGCTGCTCATCGGCCTCGGCAAGCTCGACGCGACGTTCCTGACTGGGCTCCGTCGCCTCGGCGGCCTCCCGGGGCATCCTGACGTGTCGATCCCATACATGCTCGTCAACACCGGCTCGCTTGGGATGGGCATCTCCAAGGCGCGCGGCATGGCGATCGCCAACCGGCTCGACGGGACCCCGGGTCGGATATTCGTGCTGACCGGCGATGGCGAGCTCCAGGAGGGCCAGTTCTGGGAGTCGCTCCAACCCACCGCGAACGGCCGGTTCTCGGAGATCACCGTCATCGTCGACCACAACAAGATGCAGTCGGACACGTTCGTCGACCGCGTCAGCGACCTCGGCGACGTCCAGGCTAAGGTGAGTTCCTTCGGCTGGGTGGTCGACCGTTGCGACGGTCACGACCCGCAGGCGATCGAGGCGGCGCTCGCGCGGCTCGCAGGCGGCGGCGACCGGCCGCGGCTACTCGTCGCGGACACGATCAAGGGCCGGGGTGTGTCGTTCATGGAGTCCGGCGCCGTCGGTGGTGAGGGCTTGTACCGGTTCCACAGTGGTGCGCCGTCGGTCGAGCACTATGAGGCCGGTGTCGCGGAGCTGGTCGATCGAATCGACCTCACCCTGGCGGGTGTCGGGCTTTCGGCGCTCGTGCTCGACGAGGTCCCGTCTCCGGAGCGAACTGTGTCGGCCGCTCCCCAGCGGCTGATCAACGCCTATTCGGAGGAGCTTGTCAGCCTGGGCCGGTCGCACCCCGAGATCGTGGCCCTGGACGGCGATCTGATGGTCGATACCGGCGTGATCGCATTCGCGCGCGAGTTCCCGGATCGATTCATCGAGTGCGGGATCGCCGAGCAGGACATGGTGTCCCAGGCGGGCGCGCTGGCTCTGAAGGGAAAGCTGCCGATCGTCCATTCGTTCGCGTGCTTTCTCTCGACGCGGCCGAACGAGCAGATCTACAACAATGCCACCGAGCGATCGAAGGTCATCTATCACGCATCCCTGGCCGGGCTGCTCCCGTCCGGGCCTGGCCACTCGCATCAATCGGTGCGGGACATCTCGGCGGTCGGTTCCGTGCCCGGACTCGTGCTCATCCAACCCGGCGACGAGGCCGAGACGCGCCTGGCGCTGCGCTGGGCCGTGGAGGAGAACCGCGAGAGCACTTACCTCCGGCTGACGTCCGTGCCCGTCGACGTGCCGTACCGGCTACCCGCCGACCACCACCTCGTGCTGGGGCAGGGCACCCGCATACGGGACGGCCGGGACGGTGTCGTCGTCGCGTACGGCCCCGTCATGCTCACCGAAGCGTTCCGCGCGGCGGAGATACTGGAGACGCAGGGCCGATCGCTGGCCGTTTTCAACCTGCCATGGCTCAACCGGATCGACGATCGCTGGCTCGCCGATGCGCTGCGCAACCAACCTGCGCTCTTCATCATCGAGGACCACTATCCCGAGCTCGGGCAATCCGCCTTCGTGGCGCAGGCGCTCGCGCGCACGGGTCTCGGGATGCCGACACACGTGTACGGCGTTGACACGATCCCGGTCTCGGGGCAGAACCGCGAGGCGCTCGACCATCACGGCCTCAGCGCCGAACGTCTGGCAGAGCGTATCTTCGCTGCGCTGTGATGGGTCTCGGCTCGATCCTCCGGGCAGAAGCCAGGGACGCGGTCGTGTTCACGGGTTCGACCCTCATCAGCCGGGTCGGCGCCTTCCTCCTGCTGCCGCTGTTCCTGAGCAGGCTATCGCCCGAGGACTTCGGCATCATCGCCGTCATCGCCGTCGCCGGAGCCTTCCAGATCCTCGTCGGCTCGCTCTCACTCGATCTCGCCGTGACGCGGCTGTACTACGAGTGGCCAGAGGCGGAACGGCGTCGGAACCTTGGGTCCATCTGGGTCTGGAACTGGATCGCCACGCTCGGGTCCGGCGCGCTCTTCCTTGTGGCCATGCCGTTTCTCGCGCCATTCCTCTTCCCTGATGTGCCGTACGAACCCTGGCTGCCCCTCGGGATCGTCAGCAATGCCCTCGCCGGGCTGCTGGTCCTCCCGGCCACGACCATCAGGATCAAACGCCTCCCGTGGCTGTTCGCCTCGTACTCCGTGGGAAGTTTCCTCGTCACCGGCAGCCTCGGGCTGTGGTTCGTGCTCGTCCTCGACCTCGGGCTGAACGGCTATCTCTCATCGCTGATCGTTGCCAACGCTGCGTTGGCGAGCGTAGGCATCGTGCTGATGCTGCGTTTCTCGCGCCCCAGCATCACGAGCCCCGGCCTGCGCGATGCCCTGCGGTTCTCCCTGCCCGCGCTGCCGTCAGCCGTGATCAGCACCGTCGGCGTGACACTGGACCGGATCCTGCTCGCGCAATTCGCGAGCCTCCATACGCTCGGGATCTACGCGGTGGCGATGAAATTCGTCGAACTCATCGGGGCGTTGCACCAGTCACTGAAGATGACCTTCGTCCCCTTCACCATGCAGCAGGTGGCCGCGGATGTGGAACGTGGCCGGCAGTTGGTCGGATCGGTCATCCCGTTCTACCTGATTCCGTATCTCGCTACCACGCTTGGACTCGTCCTCTTCATCGGTCCCGTCGTGCGAATCATCGACCAGCCCGAGTACTTCCCGGTGGTCGACTGGGTGCCATGGCTGGCGGGCGCGTACCTCATCGCCTGTCTCTTCGTCTATTTCGGGAACGGCATGCTCCTGGCCAACCGAACGAATCTGCTGACGATCCCCGCCGCTGCCCAGTTGGCCGCGATGACCGTCACCGGCTTCCTGCTGATCCCGCCGTTCCAACTCGCCGGTGTGGTCGCTACCCGGTACGCGGGCGCGATCGTATTGTTCGGGTCGAGTCTGTCCCTGTCCCGCAGGGTGTTCAGGATCGAACACCGCTGGGCCGTGCTGCTCGCGCTTGCAGGAGCCTTCATCGCGTTCGCGGTGTCGGGTTCGTTGGTGACCGCGTCGGACGCCGCACTCGAGATCATCGCGCGGGCGGCCGTCTGGGCGATATTCGTCATCGTCGCTTTGGCGATCGTCGTGGGCGGGAAACGGGTAAGGCACCCCGGCCCCGCGACGGCCCCCTTGCAATAACGAGGTCCGTCATGAGGCTCCTCCCACCGATTTCCGCAACCGTCGCCCGGCTGCGTCAGCTGCTGGTACGGCTCGATCGCCTCGACCGCGTGATCGTGGCGGTCGGGCGGATCGAGGCACGCCAAGTCGCCGCCGATCCGAGCGACGACCTGTGCGCGCATGAATTCCGCGTGTTCTCCCAGAATGGCGAGGACGGCGTCATCCAGTTCCTGTTGTCTCGCGTGAACGTGGGGAACAAGCGTTTCGTCGAGTTCGGTGTCGGCGACTATTCCGAGGCGAACACCCGGTTCCTCGCCCTCCACGACCATTGGTCCGGCCTGGTGATCGAGGGGAATTCCCGGGACGTCACCCGCCTCAAGCGCGATTCGACGTTCTGGCGTTACGACATCACGGTGGTCTCGGCGTTCATCACGAGAGAGAAAATCGACCATCTCCTGGCCGACAACGGGATGACCGGTGAGATCGGGCTCCTGTCGATCGATGTCGACGGGAACGACTATTGGATATTCGACGCCATCTCCGTGGTCCGGCCGGCGATCGTGATCATCGAATACAACCACCGATTCGGGCCGAATCGAGCGGTGACAGTCCCGTACGACCCCGGATTTCGCCGCGACCGTGCGCATTACTCGCACATCTACTACGGCGCCTCGCTCCGCGCGCTCTGCTTGGTGGCTGAACGGAAGTGATACGCATTCGTGGGTTGCGAGAGCTTCGGCGTGAACGCCTTCTTCGTACGCCGCGACCTCATGACGGATCGGCTGAGGGAGGTCTCGATCGCAGAGGGGTGTCGACGTGGACGGTTCCGGGCGGCCAGGGACCGCGGCGGTCGTCTCGCGTACCTCACGGCTGAGGAAGAGGAAGTAATCATCGCGTCGATGCCGGTCGTAGACGTCTCTTGACGATCGAGTCATCCGGCCTGGGGCGGGTCTGCCTCAAGTACCGTGCGCTCCTGGGGCGACGCGTCCAAGCGCTGGTACACCCAGTTGTAGGTCTCGCTCGCCCCGTGTCGAACGACGTTGACTCGAGTGAGTCCCGCCTCCGCAAGCGTGCGCTCCACATGACCCAGGTCGGTGCGACCGGACTCCACCTCGATCACCACGTGCTTGAGCATCGGGGAGCGCAACATCCCCCCGGCGCCATCGAGAACAGCTTCCTCCCCACCGTCGACGTCGATCTTGAGGTGCGTGGCCTTCGGCAGATCGAAGAGGCTCACGGCTTCATCCAGCGGAATGGCCGCGAGATCAAGCCCAGGCCTGCCGGCACGTTCGCCTGGGTGCGACGCCTCGCCGGCAATGGTCGATTCGAGTACGAATGAGCGGATACCGGCGCGCTCCGTGAGCAGCAACTGCAGCGGGGTGATCCGTCCCGTGAAGTCGTTCAACAGGACGTTTGCGCACAGGCTCGCGAAGGTGAAGGGCGAGGCCTCGATGGCGATGATGCGGCTGCCTGGCCCACCTACCGCGGCTGCGACGAGCGAGTACGCGCCGACATTGGCTCCGATGTCGTAGAGCACGCTGCTGTCGGCGAAGGTGCGCTCCAGCCACTCGACCGTCTCGGGCTCCTTCTGAGACGAATGCAAACGCGTGCGCTGCTCGATACTGGACGTCACCAGGAGCCGCAGATTCGCGCTCGGGTAATCGAGGCGGCGTACAAGCCGTGTCCGCTCGGAGACCTTGACGGTCACGATATCCGGCGCGGCGTGGGCAGGTGCCGCCGCTAGCCGCGCCCAGCCCTCCGCCGCTACGTCGGTCAGCCGCGCTCGAACCATCTGCAAGCGCCGCCATGCCTTCGCGCTCACCCGCTTCTTGGCGTTCGCCTTGACCCGTGAGATCACGCTGGATCTCCCTCCTTGCGCCTCACGCGTCGTGGTCGCCCGGGCCCGCGACAGCGATGAGCACGGTCGTCAGCCCGAAGAGTCGCTGACGAACCAGCCTGACGTTCGCGTCCTTGGGAAATAGCGAGAGCAGTGCCCCTGCCGAGAGCGGGTTGAGCATCTCCTCGCGCGCCCACCGCCCTTGACGGAACAGGCGCAGCAGCGGATACCGGAGCCTCGGGCTCAGCCAGTGGATGAACGGCAGCAGTGTGTGGGGGTCGATCGGGAAGCGGGCGTTCGGCGTCGCGATGAACACCCGGCGACAAGTCCTCAGCAACTCGCCGACGAACGCCGCCTGCTGATCGCGGCTCCCGACGTGCTCGACCACGGCATTCGAGAACCCGACGTCGAAGAACCCGTCCTCGAACGGCAGCGCGCGGCCGTCGGCCACGACAAAGTCGACCTCGGGGAACTGACGCTTGAAGGCTGGCATAGGCTGCAACGCCACGGCGGTGATCCGTTGCGGCCACGTGTAGTTCGCTTCCAGGAAGTTGCCCGATCGCCACGCGGTGTCGGTGACGCCGACGTCGAGGATCCGCTCACCCTCGGCGGGGTGCATGAGCCGCATGAACTCCTCGAAGCGCTTCCGCCGAGACGTCGCGGTGAAGCGTCCGGTCAGGCGCCATCGAAGCCCGGACGGGGCAGCGGACCTGGTTGGGAGCTCCTGACCGGGCGAGTCCGAAGGGATCACCGGACCTGGGCGGTAGGGACGCCGCTCGGCGCGTCGCTGTCGAGGGTCCTCGCGGCAAGGGCGAGCGCAGCACCGCCCAGCAGCCAGTTCAGTCCGAAGACGAGCGCGTTCGTGGCTTGGTAGGCGACGAGGAGCGTCACGATCGCCGCCAGATACGCAGCCGCGAGGCCCATCGCCCAGCCCGATCGCGATGCCCGGACCAACGCGAGCAGCAATAGCCCCACCGCGAGACTGAAGAACAGCGCCCCGATGATCCCGGCCTCGTAGACCAGCGCGACGACTAGGATCGCGATGTGATCCGGGGCGCCTCCCTGCGAGGAATCGGCATGCCGCTGGCCGAATGAAGCCGCTCCCAGGCCGATCCACGGACTGGTCGCGAGGTCATCGAGCGCGGGGGCGACGCGCTCCAGTCGGTGCGCGATGGTGTCCGGCGATTCTGGCAGAGGCGTCGGCGCCAAGGTCGCGACTGGGGCTGCGGACGAGATGGGACCACCCGGCAGCGGGACATACGTCGGCGGGGTCGCGAGGATGGCGGCCGACAGGAACACTCCGCTGACAGTGGCGAGCGCGGCAACGGCCAAGGGTCGCAACCGCGTCCCGATCATGCGGCGCCGGAGTAGAACGATGACGTAGATCGCGAAGCCTGTTACGAGGCCCAGATACGCGCCACGCGTAACTCCCAGACCGATCGCGAAGAGGATGACCGCAGCCACCACGGCGTCCCGAACGGTCTGACGTTGCCGCAGACGCTCCACCGCGAAGGGGGCCATCGCGGCCAGGAAGCTCGCGAATATGTTCGGTTCCCAAGCGAAGGCGTAGACCTTGCGCCAGGGCAGCAGCGCGGATGAAAGCCCCGGGATATCGGACGGCCCTTGGACCACGTACCAGGCGGCGACGACCATGCCGGCGCCGGCCATGAGGAACGCGCTGCCGCGATACCAACCCTCCGCGCGGACCTGCTCGGACCGCAGGAGGACGTAGGCGACCACCCCACCAACCAACGAAATCGCCGTCCAAGCGACGATACGCAGACTCGCCACGGGTTGCGGCGCGACGAGTATCGACGAGACCGTGAGAACCGCCACGTATCCGCAAAGCAGGCCCAGGATGGCAAGCTCCGACAGCCTCGGGCGCCGAAGGCGGTACAAGGGTGCGCGACGACCGATGAGCAAGGCGAGCGCGGCGAACGCGATCGCCGGCTGCTCCATGCGCATGGTGCCGAGAGGGAGCTCGATCGTGAACCGGGACAGCGACGCGAGCAGGAAGATGATCCCAAAGGCGGCGATCGGCCGCAGGCCGACGAGGTAAGCGGCCGCCCCGGCTCCGCCGATCGCCAGTGCGAGCAGGGCGGCACTCTCGACGGTTCGATCACCGACCGCCCATGTCGCCGCCCATATCGCGACAGACAGCGCGGTCAGGAAAAGTGCACGGCGTGGCGCCGCTGGTGGTCGGATCCAGCCGCGCGACAGCCGGATCCTCGGCGTCCCGAAATCGGCTCCCGTCATCGACGCAGGCGGGGCTTACGCATGTCGGTCGTCCTCCGGGCGCGGCCGTCCTGCCGATCATTCATGTGAGTGCCCTCCGGTGGGCGAGGGCGTCCGGGAAGTAAACCACGGGTCAGGCCGCCATGTGGGACGCGAAGCCTGCTCAACCACCAAGCGCGACTTGGTAACCCTCGATCGACGCGGCCGCGCACGCATCCCAGGTCAACAAGGCCGCCTGCTGGGGACCCGCCGCCTCGAGCCGGGCACGCAGCGCGTCATCGGTCGCCGCGCGGATGAGGCCTTGGCTCAGCGCCTCGTCGTCGGTGGAATCCACCAACAAGGCCGCATCGCCGGCGACCTCCGGGATCGACGTCGAATCGCTCGCGACAACGACCGCCCCGATCGCCAACGCCTCCGCGACGGGGAGTCCGAATCCTTCGTACAGCGACGGATAGGCCACGATATGGGCGCGGTTGTAGAGCGCCTCGAGGACCTCGTCGGCGACGTAGCCGGTAAGCGTGACCCAGTCCTCCGCACCGACCTTGCGGATCGCATCGACGACATCGTCGGCACGCCAGCTCCGTTGGCCCGCGACGACGAGTCCGATGTCGTCCGCTCCGGCGCTCCTGAGGCGGGCGACGGAGCGCACGAGGCGCGGGATGTTCTTGCGGGGATGGAGGTTGCCGACCGCGAGCACGAACCGCGTGGGCAGCCGAAACGGTGCAAGCCGATCGTCGACAACGCCCTCGTCGAGCCGTCGCCATCGACCACTCACACCGGCCGGTGCGACGATGACCTTCTCGGGTCGTACGCCATAGTGGTAGAGGATGCGGTCACGGGTGAACCCCGAAAGCGCGAGAACAGCCCCGGACCTTCGCACCGAAGCCCTGATGGACAGCTTCAGACGCATCGTCGTGAGTCTGGAGAAGACGTCCGGGACGTCTTCGAAGGAGACGTCGTGGACGGCCGTCACGACAGGTAGGCGCGTGATCGGCGCGACGTACTGGACGTGCAGGAGGTCCGCGCCGTCGCGTCGCGCCCGAAAGGGCAGCTCCAACGGGATCCGGAGTTGCGGGGCACGCAGCCGGAGGTGCCGGACCGATCCCGGCTTCGGATCGTGGGGCCAGGTTCGACCGGCGTCCAGGTACGTCACGAGGTCGATGTCCGGTCGAATGGCGAGCGCGTCGGCGAGGTTGACGACGTATGTCTCGTTGCCGGTCATCTTCCGTCCGACCGTGTGGGCGTCGAGCGCGACACGGATGGGGCCAGATGTCTGTAGCATCCCGGCATTATCCCCGACGGCCCATCCGGAGATTCATCATGCGACTCGCGATCCTCGGCACGCGCGGCGTGCCGGCGAACTACGGCGGATTCGAGACCTTCGCCGAGCAGTTCGGGCGCCGCATGGCCGAGCGTGGCCATGAAGTGACAGTCTATGGGCGGAACCGCTACATCGCGCGTGGCCTCAACACGTACCGGGGGATGCGCATCATCCGACTGCCGGCTCCGCGGGCGAAGTATCTCGAGACCGTGGTCCACACGATGTTCGCGGCGATCCACGCGATCGGCGGGCGGTACGACATCGTGTACGTGTGCAACTCCGCCAACGTACCGGCGGTCATCCTGCTGCGCCTCCTGGGGCGACGAGTCGTGCTCAACGTCGATGGTCTCGAATGGCAGCGGGCGAAGTGGAACCCGATCGGCAAGGCGTACTACCGGCTGTGCGCCTGGGCGGCGGCTCGTCTGCCCGTCCATCTCGTGACCGACGCCCACGTCATCCAGGACTATTACGCCCGGGCCTACGGCCGACGGACGGACTACTTCCCATATGGGACTGACCTCGAACCGGTTCCCGACGACGGGACGCTGGCGCGATTCGGCCTTGAGCCTGGGCGCTACGTCCTCTATGTCAGCCGGCTGGAGCCGGAGAACAACGCCGACGTCGTCATCGACGCGTACGCCCGGGTAACGTCCGACCTGCCGCTGGCCATCGTTGGCGGCGCGCCGTATGCCTCCGACTACATCGCCCGCCTCCACGCGACGGCGGATCCGCGGGTCCGATTCCTCGGGGGGGTCTATGGCGATGGGTACCACGTCCTTCGCTCCCACGCGGCTGCCTACGTCCAGGCGACGGAGGTCGGCGGCACGCACCCTGCCCTGGTGGAGGCGATGGGCTTCGGCAACGTCATCCTCGCGAACGACGTCCCCGAGCATCGCGAGGCGCTTGGCGACGCCGGGCGCTACTACCGTGGACCTGCGGCGCTCGCCCGCGAGCTCCAGGCCATCCTTGACGACTCGGAGCTCGCGTGGGAGCTCGGCCGGCGGGCCCATGCGCGGGCCAGGGCGATGTTCGGTTGGGATGCCATCGCCGACGGCTACGAGGCGTGGCTGACGGGGCTTGTCGGACGCTGATGCCTAGCCGCATTAGTCGGGGCCGCGATTCCCCTCCGTCGCGCGGTCGCTCATGAGTCCACCTAAACGGGGCCGCTCCCCCTGCCGAGGCGGTCGTTGCGCGATGTCAGCGCGCCCGGCTGTATCCTCCGCGAATGACATTCGACCCAAAGGGGACGCAGAACCGGTGACCCGACGCGCGCTGATCACCGGCATCACCGGGCAGGATGGCTCCTATCTTGCCGAGCTGTTGCTGTCCAAGGGGTACGAGGTCCACGGGCTGATCCGCCGCTCGAGCTCCTTCTCC
>Ga0163144_10012929_pt1 | contig 17460 bp, 20 predicted proteins | sample OliLak19BULKMAT1_FD_123175 | JGI IMG/M metagenome (GOLD analysis project Ga0163144, IMG submission 123175) | Freshwater microbial mat bacterial communities from Lake Vanda, McMurdo Dry Valleys, Antarctica - Oligotrophic Lake LV.19.BULKMAT1 | ecosystem: Environmental > Aquatic > Freshwater >...
CACTTGCAATACTTCTTATGCTCGCTGTGTCCGCAATAAATAGCGTTGAGCCGTTTGGCCTCACTGAAGATCTTGTCCATGCGTGCGTTGTAGCGCTGTGCGCCTGTTGTGTAGTTTGCCATGGTGTTAATTAGTTAATTGCCTTGTAAAAGCACGCGCCCATGTTGTGTAGGTAGTAGCCTCTTGATCGCTTGCCTTTAGGGATGAAGAAAGGCTCGTATATCTTCGTTCTTCCCTGATCCTCTACTTTCACTAAACTTTTGATTATCTTTCCTACCTCTTTTATGCTTATAGACATCCAGTCAATTTGCTTCTTGCCCACTAGCTCGGCCGGTCCCTCGTACCCGTTCCACTCACGGCATGGGATGTAGCCCTTGTCGGCCATTTCCTGTACGTGTTTGGCTTTGGCTTCTTTGTCTAGGTATTTTTGTGCTAGGTACACTTCCGTGCCTAGATAGTCGTGCAGGTCTGCGTCTACATTGCATAGAGATAGAATAAACTTCTCCACGTCTGCGTTGTAAGCAGTAGCGTTAGGCTCTAGTGTCGCCTTGTATTGCCTCAAGGCCTCCACCACTTCCGCCATAGGTGCTTTGTTGTATTTTGATTTGTTGAACGTGTTTTGCTCTATTCTCAATGTTTGCGTGTTGATCATAATTGTGTTTTGTTAGTTGTTAAGTACCACTCCGTTAATACCTCGCGCCAGTCTGCCATGCCTCCGCGTACCAGTAGCCCTACGCGCGCCGGCAATGCCGACAAAAATGCGTTGAACTCCAGCTCCGTCATTGCCTCTAGCTTCTTTAATGCCTCGTGCTTGTCGCACTCGCCTTGCCAGTATGCGAACCGGCTCGTGTCTTTTAGTTGTTGCATTGTTTTCTTCTTGCTAGGTTGATAATCTCAAGTGCGCCCGACCTCCGCGCTTGATCTATGAGACGGACGATCTCCGGCGCATAGTCAAGAGCTGAAATGTTTACTCCGCGCGCTTCCTGCGTGGCTTGATTGTTGTGTTGCCACCTTTGACGACCGTGTACCCCATACCGCCAAGCATCCCCGACATTGACGCTATCATGGCGCCATTTTCGGCGATCGCCTCCCCTGCGTCGTCTATATTGCCCGTGTGATAGTAATCCGCCTCGTCCGATACTTCCGCATAAAAGCATCGACCGGCTACGGTCCGGATGATCTCCGCGACCATCCTATGCTCTGCTAGTGATCTCGAAAACTGCGTTTTGCAGAATGATGCACAATAGCTCCGCCTATTTTGTGGGAACTCGTCCACCCTGTACCCTTCCTCGAGCGGATGCTTGCCGTCGTCGGTAAGTACTGCGTACTCGTAAGAGTAGCCCTGCGCCTCTTTTTCTTTGTTGATCTTCTCCACTTCCATAAACTGAAATGAAAGCGTTTCGCATTGACCGATATCAATCAATAGAGCGTTGTCGCTCTCCCTTCGGATCTCGAGCGATATACCGGTTTTGTTTGCCTGCTCCTTTTTGTAAAGCTCTGCTATCTTCTGTGCGTTGTCGAGCGTACCCTTGACGCGATCCGTTGTCTGTCCGAGCTTGTGTGAAATTGATACTCCCATATATTTGTGTTAGCTGTTTATAATCTCCGGCGCCTTCATTGACTAGATGAAGAGCGCGCGCAATACCTCCGCCGTGATGCGTCCGGCATGGAAGCCGTCCACAGGTGTTTGACCGCTTGCGATCCATGCGATGAACCCGAGCGCGTCCACTGTTAGTATCACGGCTACCGCTCCGGCTGTGTACAAGATGATGTTTTTCATGATGATGATGATTAATTGATGATTAATTGATGACCGGCTCGACGATCTCCGGCGATGCGATCCTCATTGCTCGCATGTTTTCATCTTCTCAAATCCTGATTATATTGTCAAGCCCTTATACTTACCGTACTTGTGGATAACTTTCGCCTTTTGTATAAATAGCGAAAACACAAAAGACAATATAGCTTGCTATATATGGACGCGCGCCCTGTGTGCTGTGTGTGTGCTTTCTTGCCCTTGTTTTTTGCTTCCGGCGCGCATCCTCCGAGCCGACCCCAGCCCGAAAAAACCGACCACCTTATATATATTTATATAAAGGTTCCTCCCACACACGCCTGCACGCACTATCATAGGGTGGTAGTGTATTTTTTTTTAAAACAAAATTCCAAACAACAGCCACCCCCCTAGGTTTTTTCAAATTTTTCGTCAGGGAGGTATATGCCCTCGTATACCACTCCCATTTTTTTATCACTTTGTACCATCTCACGGAAATGTCGTAGCTTCCTCCAATACTCAAGTTCACAGAGTAGCAATGCAGAGCCGTATGTAAAGCACTTTCCACACTCTGAACACTTAAATCTCAGACTAGGTGTTACAACTCCTATTGTATGTTTATGTAGTGTTTCCATATTATTTAATTCGATAATCACCAAGAATTCCCTTCTCTCCCATCATTGTAATAGGAACCGAAACGACATTGTGTCCTTTAGGTATAAGACACACCGGACCTGATTCGTTTTTAGACACCTTACCCCCTAAAGCTTCACATATCTGTTCGGGAGTCATTTCATCATTAGAAACGATACCCGATCCTTTATTCATCGGAGCACGCTTGTCGTAGTATTTTTTGTCGTAATATTGTGTGACAATCGAAAACAACGTAGAAGTGAAGGTCCTGTGTCCCTCTCGGATACGAGTATCTTCAACCTTCCTTAAAATGATCTCCGTAAAATCGATAAGCTTCTTTTTCGTCCCAGTGGTTTCTGGGGATATATAGTTATCCATATCTAAAGTATATATTATTAGTATGCCATTTGTCAAGAAAAGATATCCACTAGTATGCTTTTATCCTTAAAACCCTTCTTCTTTTCCCAAAATACCCTTATATTACAATGATTCAAGCTACCTGCTGGTGTACCCCCCCCCTACTCTCTTTACTAAATTTTCTTTGTTATGTCACCTACTACATTACCTAATAAGAAAAAAAAGATAAGTAGATATAGGTAGTAGGGGGGGGGTACACCAGCGGTTTAGTTTTTCTTTTTGCAGGAAAAAATGGGATAATGAAGAAATGAGCAGTCCAGCGAACGACCTGACCAATCAGGTCATCAATCATATTTACCTTGCCGGAGGATTTTCCTACCGTTCCTCCTCTGTCGGCGTATTCGACACCAAGAGGATGCATTTCAGGGCGGCCGCGAAGAAGGGAGTGGCGGACGTCATCGGTTGCTTTAAGGGTCGCTTCATCGCAGTGGAGATCAAGATCGGTACCGACCGCCTATCCGATGAGCAGGAAGGTTTCATGCGAAATATAGAACACGTCGGAGGCAAGGCCATCGTCGCGAAAGATCTCGAAGGATTCAAGGAAGCGTGGGCGAAGGTGGTAGCGACTGTGGTACAATAATTTTAAGATATGCCCAAAGAAGCAACCGCAAAAAAAATCGAAGCTCCTTGTGTCCCGCTTCAGGGTGGCGTAGAAATAGTTTCTATTCCGCTCGCCGAACTGGAAACGGTCGATGTCTCGGAACGTCACATCGAACAGATGGCGCGCGGCTTCATCATGGGATCGCAGGCGATCGGTAGGCGCAAGGAGATCCGCGAGCTGCTTGAGGAGAAGGTGACGAAGAAGATCGGGGCGAAGGGAAAGTATTTGACTGACAAGCTCTTTGAGTTGATCGAGGGCGTCTACATCGTTGACAAGCGGGGGGGTAAGAACGGCCGGGACGTGCGGTACTATCAGGTGCCGCCGAACCTTAATGCGATCACTTACGCGCTCGACCGGGTGCTTGGGAAGCCGAAGGTTCAGATCGAGCAGTCGCAGGAGAGCAAGGGTATAATTTTGGTCGAGCATGTTATTAGAAATCTAGCGAACAACCCCTATGCAAAAATCGGAGTTGGAAAAAATAATGACGGGCAGCTCGCAGGACGAGGCACCGGAAGTGACGCCCGAGATGGCGGAGCTGGTGCAGCACGCGTCAACGAGGGAGCTGGTGAGGTCGCTGTATAAGAACGACTACGGCGATCCGTTCGAGCTGTCCGCCGGGCAGGAGGAGATATTCAACCTGATCTTCTATAAGCAGGGGCCTGGTGGGGAACATCGGGGCCATGTGATGACGCACACGCAGTACGGAAAGAGCGACACGGTGTCGATGGCTGTGCTTACGCGCGCGGCGACCTTCCCGGAGAAGTGGGCGATCGTGGCGCCCTCGCAGCCGAAGGCGAAGATTATCATGGGCTATGTCATCAAACATCTGTTTGAGAACGAGTACACTCTCAATAGATTTAAGCTGCAGGAAGGAGAGAGTGTGGACGTAGTGCGCCGGGAGAGATCGAAGAATCGTTTGACTTTTGATATTGGAAACAATCAGATCGGCGAGATATTTATCTTGTCGGCGGAATCGCGTCTTAAACAGTCGGAAGATGTGGGAAACTCACTGATGGGTTTCGGCGCCCCGAACCTTGTTGAGGATGAGGCTGCGTTGATAAGCGACGAGAGCGATGCGAAGGCTATGCGTATGGTTGGAGGTTTTACTTCTTTCGGTACGGACTTCGTTGTGAAGATCGGCAACCCGTTCACTCGGGGGCACTTCCTCGCTGCGATGGAGGACCCAGCGTATTTCAAGATCAACGTCGACTACCCGCGGGGCATCAAGGAAGGCCGCCTCACTGAGAAGTTTATTGAGGAGATGCGTAAGAAGCCGTACTTCCGAGTGCTGTACGAGAACAGATTTCCGGAAACAGATGACATCGACGCAAAGGGCTGGACCCAGCTCATCACGGAGGATGAGGTTGAGCTTGCTATCTGCAAGGATACCGAGATTAAGCACATAGGCGAGAAGCGCATCGGCAACGACGTGGCGCGCGGAGGCGCGAACTTCACCGTGTGGAATCTCCGATCGATGAACTACATGGAGGTATTGGCGAAGAGCCACCAGGACAACCTGACGGAGATCGCCGGGCGGACGTTGTTCTTTATGAAGGAAAAGTTTGTGACGGCGGAGAATACTTTTATTGACGACGTGGGAGTGGGAGGCGGAGCTGTTGACCCTCTCCACTACCAGCAGAAGAACGTGCGAGGTGTGAACGTCGGAATGCCGGCGCTTGAGTCGACGCGGTTCACGAACATCCGGGCGGAGGCATACTGGCGTATGCGAGAATGGATTAAGAAGGGAGGGAAGCTTTGTGCTTGTCACCGCGACGAATGGCTTGCTCAGCTCACGAAGATCAAGTACAAGCCGGACAGTAAGGGGCGCCTGAGGATCATGTCGAAGGACGATATGCGCTCGCAGGGGATAGATAGCCCTGACGTAGCGGATGCCGCTATGTTGACTTTTGTAAGGCAAGAGCATGGGGATACCGAGGAGCGCAGGAAGCGCCGCGAGGCGAAGCGCCGCAAGGTTCATACTGGCCGAGGTTTGAAATGTACTATGGGTGGTTATTAAGCTTATGAATATACCTATAATCGGACAAACGCCAATAGAAAAAAAGTCGAACTTTATCCTGCCGGGTAAGGAGGATCCGGTTGTTTTAAACGAGCATGGCACCGAGAAGTTTGCGAAGATTGAGAAGCTTCCCGTATCAGACGTGGTGCTGGATCAAATGGCTGTGCAGATTCCGCCGATCTATTATTGGGAGGATGTCGAGGGTGGGAAATCTTACCGGATGACGATGGCCTTCAAGATGTGCGGTAGGTTGTTCGGGATGAGTTATGAGATTGCAGATACAAATGTGGTGAAACTTGATATACTACGGAAGAAGCTCTTTTTTGTTGTTAAGGAATCTCTCGATGTTCTTGTTCATCACGGAGAAAAAGTTTTAGATATGTTTAATAACATCGATCCGAGATTGGTAAACGACGAGGAGGCGTTGCACTTCCGTTACGATCCTACATGGGATAAAAAAGTAGCAGCGTTCAACCAGCTATGTAGAGTGGCGCCGATCACAAAAGCGAAGGCAGTGGAGTTAGGACTTTTAAATAAATAAAATATGCCTAAAACATTACAAGTTAAAACTCCTGAAGGAATCGCAGCCGCTGACGCGGAGACAAAGGTGCCGTATGCTCCGACTGATGAACAGAAGGCGCGTATAAAGTTCGTCTACGATGAGCGTGAGGAGATGATCACTAAGCGAAATGAGCCGTACGTTCAATTTAACGATCGCACTCTAAAGGAGTTTATAGACGACAGTGAGAAGCGTTTGAACGCATACGTTTTAGATAAAGCAACTCAAGGAAAAGAAGAGTGGCAGGCGAACTTCGCCACGCGCGCGTACGCAAACAAAGCAAAGGCACTTCTTGCCGCGACCTCGCGTGATATACCGGACATGCACTTCAAGGCGGTGGACAACGACGACGAGTTCGATCACTTCGCCGCGGACATAGCAAAGAATCTTGTGCGTCACTCGTACTATCAGGGTAATCCGCAAGAGGATCTGTTCTTCCTTGCGTGGAGCAATGTCGGGCACGGCACTGTTATTTCTTGTGAGGACATTCAGAAGAACGTGTATCAGAAATCTCGTATCAAGAGTTTCAATATGTTGACTGGTGATGTGGAAGAGGAACTGCTTGATAAGGAGAGCTATGGTGAGCCGTACTCATACGAGATCCCATTGATGAACTTACTTGTTAAGAATTTTTATATTCGCGACATTCAGGAACAGCCGGCGATCATTCACGAAACTTTTTATGGGGATCGTGAACGCTTCGATGCTATCTTCGGGAAGTATCCTAACGCTGACAAGGTGAAGGACTTGAAGGATATTAAGCCGGACGAACACGCTACCTATTTTCATAGCTACTACAAGGAGCAGTGCAAGGAAGGCAAAGGGTTCCTCATCTCGCGCTACATGAACAAGTACACCGGGAGACGCGGGACGTACCGCATAATCGCGAACGGAGTGGAACTCTACAACGGACCGATGTTGTGGGTTGATATCACTCGCCGGAACTTCGGACGCCCTATGTATCCGATGGCAAAGACAATTTTTGAGCCGTTTGCAAACAGCGACTTCTTCTACGGAAACTCAATGCCGAACGCGGCGATGGGAGAAGGCGATGTGTTGAACACGCTCTACAACACCGGACTTGATAAGACTTATCGAGCGATGGTGCCACCTCTTCTTGTGGGTATGGTTAACAAGGATATGCTCGATCTCGAGGACGAGGTGGTAGCTGGCGACACGAAGATTTATGTTGACGACATCAATCAGGTGAAGCAAATGGAACTCAAGGGCATCACTGATTCTGATGTGAAGATGATCGACCTCATCTCTCGCGGTTTAGACCTCACAACCTTAGATCCTCAACAGGAAGGCGCGGCACAGAAGTATGTCACTGCCAGAGCTTCTGTCGCAGCTGATGAGCGCGCGCGACAGCTCAAGGGGATCTTCTTCATGTTTATGGAATCGCTTTGGTTGCAGAAGGTTCGACTACGTTTGCCGAACATCCTGATGACCTACACGATGCCGAAGCTGGTGGAAATCCTCGGTGAGGATAATGTGAAGAAGCTGGTAGAGAAGCCACAAACATTCAACGTTGATCGTGCAGAATTGTCTGATGGTACGCGCGGCACACTCGGTATTGAGTTCAGGCCGCGAGATCAGATGGCTGATCGTAAAGGAATGATGCTTGATGTTGAGGCGGAAGAGGAGAGAAACTTTCTTGCCGGTAAACCGTATGAGAAAGTGATCATGACGTATGACCGGCTCGAGGAGCTTTCGTTTGACATTGAGATTGTGCCGGAAACATTATGGCAGTCGTCGCAGGCGATCAGTATGGCGCTGGCCGTAGAAAAGATTTCACTAATCAAAAGTGCTTTCCCTGAATACTTTGCCGAGAACAAGGAGATGTTGTTCAGAGATCTCATCAAGAACTACGGCGACGATCCGGGAAAGTATAAGTTGCCGAAGCCGATGGACTTCGCTCAAGAAAAGGGGTTGGAGTTGGCGATGGGACAAGCCGGTAAGGGGCAGGGTGGTGGGAGTTCAGCTGGAGGAGGGTTAATTTCAGATATTACTGGAAACGGGACTAATAACGAAGGAGTTTAATGATATGAAAAGACTACTCATCGGACTGTTGATAAGGTTACTTGACAGTTCAGTCCGCATCGATTACAAGCAGATTGACAAAAATGCTCTTGAAAATTGGGCGTTCCGTAGCTTTGATGATAAAGGCTGGCGCAGCTACTTCGCTTACGAGGATATAAAAATCCTCAAGGAACTGTCTTTTGGTAAGGAGCGAGATCAGTACCACATCCTTATTGGTAGACGGCTCCAGCTCCTGTATCTCTTCGATGAGATGCGAAAGGCGTTCGAGAACAAGAAGTCGTCAGCCGAGAAGAAGTTATCAGCCTCACAAAAAGACCATGACAGCAATTAGAAAAAGGGTAGCGACTAGCCACTTATCCTTATCCTTGTCTGGGAAGATTCGACACAAATGTGCTAAACTAAAGAGGAACAAAAGGTCGACGAAAAAGTATTAAACATAATCAAGTAAAAAAAACGATATGGCTACAAAAACGTTGAAAATAAAAAGGGTGTTCGCTTACGCGGTGTATAATAGTTTGAGGAAAACTCCTCCTAAGGATTTTCCAACGACTGAAGAGATTAAGACAACTATCTCTGATATCCTTCCAGCTTTGAAAATTCATGCGGCGAAGTACGTCGACATGATCAAAGCGGCAGAAGCGTTGAGCGTCAAGGTTGCTGTAAAGGAGCTTGATGAGAAGGAAGCCACTAAAGCCGTTGAAGCCATCAATACCGACTGGAGAGAATACACGAAAGAACACGGTGATGATATTGTCGAGATTCCTCTTGAGAGTGATGCTCTCCCTACGTTGAAAGCACAGTTTGATCGTGAAGGTTGGGGTAAGACGTGGCTTGCAAACATTGAAGAGTTCGGAGAGTTTTCCGACGCAATGCACGACGCAGCAAAGTAGATCATTGACAGATTAATAGTAACGCTAACAAAACGAGGACAGCTTTTTGTAAGAGGCTGCAACGGGTCGACAAGTAAGTTTCTTTTTCATTTCGTTTTAGAAACCCTTGTCGCCCGGTTGCAGCCCCCTACAGTCGAAGGTTGTTCGTTAGTATAAGATCGAACGCACTAATCGATTAAAAATAAAAGTGTTTAATATATGCTTGGTAACAACAATGACGAGGGTGGTGCTGGTGGCAACGATGCCGCAGCAGTTGCAGCAGCGAAAGCTACTGCAGATGCAGCCGCAGCAGCCGCCGCAGCCGGAGCCGGTGACGGCAAAGGAGGCGGTGATGGCGAAGAAACCGTTACCATCAAAAAGTCCGACTTGAAGAAAATCGAGGAGGACCGTGATAACTACAAGAAAATGGGTCTGCAGAAGAAAGCCGACGAGCGTGATCTTCACGCCGGAGCCGGTGGTGGCGGAGGGGGTGGTGCAGGGGTAATGTCGGTCATCGATGAGAAAAAAATCGGTGAAACCGCAACAGCCGCTACGAACAAAGCCATGCGTGATGCCAGCGAGAGAACCGCCAAGCGCACTTTCTTGAGGGCACATCCCGAGTACGTTGACGATGCTCAATGGACTTCAATGATCTCAAATCTTACCTTTAGAGGTAATGAGGTGACGGTTGAAGAAGTTTCAGATCGGATGGAGGCAGCAGTTCTTGAACATAAGCGGTCCACTGGCAAGTTGGACGAGTACCTCAAATCTGAACACGGGCGCGGTATACGCGAAGGTCGGATTCAAGGAGAACTTGGATCAGGACACGGTACTGGCGGCGCTGGTGACAGGAACGATGGAAAAGGCGCTGGTCAGCTTTCACCGAAAGGTGAAGAGATGGCTAGGGCAATGCACACTGATCCCGAGAAGGTTAGAAAAGTCGATACCTCAAAGGACAATGTGATTGATCTTTCAAAGGTCTAAAGCATTAACAATTAACAGTTGGAAAGATACTGTTTCATTCGCCATTAGCGACTGGAAAAATATCGCTTTCCACCACACAAATCTATGACTATTCTATTGTTTAGAGAGAATGGCGCGAACGCGCACCTTGAGTGGTTCCAAAAAGCGGCATCCGAAACATTTACTTTTAATGATATCGTAGGTATCAACACCTCCGGTTTTTTGACGAAGTATCTTGACGGATCCTCTTTTCCTGAACTTGGTTTGATTCAGCGCACGATCGCTGCTACTGCAAGCGACTACGCATCGAACACGAAAGTGCCGGTGCTTGTGGCTGGTGCAGAAGCAGAGTATCTCTGTGATGTCTCAACGGGTACAGCAGCTCAAACGGATGTTGGTGAGTACATTGACGTTGACGATTCAAACTCGGTTGACGTTGGTGCTTCTACTAACAACGACTTCTACGTTACGCAGTTCATCTCAACAGCCCTCGTGGTTGCGAAGATGACTCGCAAGGTAGTTGGCGCATTGATCGTTGAATAACAATTTTAAAACGAAGTGAAAAAACGAAGGCATTAGCAACTTAATATTAAAAATCTATGCCTATTCTAACTTCACAGTTCAACGACCTCGTGAAAAACGCGCAGGTCATGTGGAGGGAGGAGTACGAATCGGTTGAGAAGAACGCTCGTCAGCTTTATGACATAATGCCGAACGAGCAACTCACTTCCGAACATTCGCATATTGATAGCCCGGGATTCGCCAAGAGAAAAGACGAAGGCGGCTCCTATGTTATCGGTTCTCCACGTCAAGGATACACTTTGAACCTTACGAAATCTCGTATTGGTTTGAGGAATTCCGTGACTTGGGAAATGCGAAAGTACGACAAGTATCGCGAAATCGAAAAGAAAATGCGCGGACTTGGAGAATCAACTGCGATGAGAATCGAGTTGGATCTTACTCACCTCTTCACCTTCGGTCTGCAAGGATCGAGCTACACGAACATGGACGGTGAAACTGTAAACACAGTCACTGGCGATGGTCTCGCAATCTTCGATAACTCTCACACTGTTACAGGTTCAGCCACAGTGGTTGACAACCTTAACGGTACCCAAGCTTTCAACCGAAGTGGTTTGGAACTTGCCGAGAGATTGTTCGCAAATATGGTGAACATGAACGATGTCAAAGTCGTTCCAAAGCCGGACACCATCATCACTTCAGACGAACCGGCTGTCGTCAACTTGGTACAGGAGTTCCTACGTTCTACAGGAGCACCTGATACTGCCGAGCGTGCAGACAACGTTTACAAGGGGAAGTACAAGCACATTGTTTTGCCGTTGCTTGCAACGACGAACCTTGGCGCCCCTACTTCTACTGGACGTTTTTATTGGATGCTCGCAGACACGAAGCATAAAGACGCGATCGTCGAGTTTTCCGAAATGCCTACCTTTACTGCGCCTAGTCCGGGTGGTAACGGTGAATCATTCGATACGGATGATTGGGCCTTCAAGAGTTCCGCTTCATACGCTTACGGTATCCTCGATTACAAATGGATAACGGGAAGCGCCGCCACAAGCGTCTAGTTGATATCATATAAAACGAAGATTATTGGAAACTTTAATCGGGGCGCTGTATTCTCATCAATTAGGATGATCTCGCAGCCCCTACAAACATTATGGGAAACTACAATTCAGGTAGAGCTTCCGATTTCGGAGGCATAAATGTCGAGCAACGTCGAGCAGACTCCCTAAACGGTATTCGCTTTGATGCTTCTCGATCTGCTCCTACCTCATCCAGTGACGCGGTTCTTTTCAGAAATGGAAATGATCTCGTTTGGTGGAATGGTAGCAGCTCAACCGTCATCGGTTCAGTTGGAGCAGTAATCCCGAGTTTGGATGGAATCTTCGCTGGTGACAAGACACTCAATGTCGCAGGAACTACGTTGACCATCGACAACTCAACAGGGAGCAACGACGTGCTTACCATCACTAATAGTGGTGCAAGTACGGGTGCTCTCATTCAGATCACTAACGTAGGTACGGGTAGTGATATAGACGGCACAAACAATACTTGGTCTTTTTCAAAGACAGGTGTTGCGGTAATGCTTTCTGCAACAATATCAGGTACCGCAGGATCGACCATCTTCGCTATTACGGCTGGAGATGTGGTCATGTCAGACAGCTCTGTTGCTATCACGGATGCGGATGACGCTGCTTCGTTCACGGTAACGAACAGTACAGCGACAACTGCTTCGGTAGTTGTACTTGCTGGTTCAGGAGCTTTCACAGGTAATACAACCTCATCGTGGATGACGCTCACTCCTTCGGGATTGACGACAGGAACGGCGTTGTATATTCCTGTGGCTGCGCTTACAACTGGTAAAGCAATCCATGTAGTTGCGAATGCTGTGACAGATGGATTAGTGGTAAACATAACCTCTTCTTCTGCAGTGCAGACAGCAACAGGGCGCTTGTTGAACATTGCTTCAACGGCGGCTACGAACACCAACGCGGTCCTTAATGAGATCGCAACAGCGGCGACTGATGAAACAGTTTTGCTTCGGCTTACTGCTTCTGCCGCGCTCGCTCTCGGTAAGATTCTTCACATCAGCGCTTCATCAATGACCACAGGTACGGCTATTGATGCCGCGGCTCTCGATGCGCTTACCACGGGTATTGGTCTTTCTCTTGCTTCAACAAGCACAACGACTACGACAGGATCATTGATCCGAGTTTCAACAGCCACCACTGGTGCGGTTGCAACGAACGGAATCGTGGCGATTCGTGCAACAGGTAACTATACAAGTACCTCAGCTATTGATGGTGGTCTGCTCGATGTTCGAGCGTCAGCAACAACAGCTGGTACGATTGTCAACGTTGTCGGTGCAGCTCTCACAACTGGTATCGGTTTGCAACTCTCGAACGGAACTTCGGCTATTACAACCGGTAGTTTGATTCGAGTAACCGGTAGCGGCGTCGGTACTCTTGCAACAAACGGCTTGGTGAGTATCACTCACGCAGGTATCTTCGTAAGCACAGCTAACGCTGGCGTCCTTGATGTTAGAACTTCAGCTATGGTCGGTACGGCTTCCAACGGAACGTTGGTAAACTTTATGACCGCTGCGGCTTCTCAGGTTGACACTACAGTGTTGAACATTGAGAACTCCGGGTTCACTTCCGGCTACACAGGTTCGATGTTGCGAATAAAATCGCCTACAACGACTGGTACTGGTAAACTCGTTGAGGTTATTGCAGACGGTATTACCTCAGGCGGAACAGCGATGAGTATCTCTGTTGCCGCCCTGACGACAGGCGATGGATTGGTAATCAGTAACGGCACTGCCGCTACTACTACTGGTTCTCTCTTGAAAGTCACCGCAGGCGGTACTGGTGCTGTTTCTGCTGACGGTATTGTGAGCTTCGCTCACACTGGAATCTACACCTCAACAACTGTTGGTTTCGTGAACGTTAGTGCCTCCGCCACAACTGGTGGAACGGTAATGACAATCACCGGAGCCGGAGTAACGGATGGTGTTGGACTTCAGATCAGCAACGTTGCCATCACTTCAGGTACTCACTTGAGTATTCTTGGAGCTGCTGGCGCTTCGATGTTCTCCATTAAGGCGAACGGAGCAACGGTTATTGCTGGTAGTGCCTCAGGTACTGCCGCTCTTACAGTCTCTGCAGGCGACTTGGTTATTACTTCTGGATTTATAGTATCTTCAGCAAACGCTAAAGGTATTACATTCACAGGTACAGGTGCCAACGGTGGAGTGCTAAAGAATCTTAAGAATAGTGCCAACACTACTGCTAATGGAACTGCTAAAACAGTTGAAGTAGATATTGCCGGTACTCCTTATTACTTCTTGGTATATCCAGCAACTTCTTAATAGCTCAATAGTTATTAAAAACTAATTATTGAACTTTCACTCTCCTCTTTATTGTTGAGGTCACACTCACAATCAATAATAGAGGAGAGAAATGAAAGTTTAAACAAAACAAAATGACAACTCGGCTTACAAATACAAATTTATTATTCACATTTCAGTTTTTGGTGACAAGTAGTGGAACACCAGAGCAGCTCTCCGTGAAGCGACGCGCAACGACGATTGCTTTCGTAGAAAACGATGCAAGTGCAGATACAATTACGGACAGTTCAAGCCTCTTCTTAGTTACTGGCTTTCAGGCAGGCGATCAAATCACAGTATCAGGATCTGCTTCAAATGATGGAACTTACGTCATTGCTTCTGTTACTGCTGGTACAATCACTCTTCTTGCAAGAAACGACTTAACAACAGAATCGGCCGGCGCAACGGTGAAGATTGTTGCACCAAAAACAGTACCGGACGGAATTTCGGTGAATATTAAAGCAAAAAAAGCAAACTCGGGAGATATTACTGTGGGATACAGTTCTGCGACTGCATTAAATACCGGCACTGGATGGGTCAGCTTAGACGCTAATGAATCTCTCGGCGTACAGGTTGAGAACATCAATGCTATCTGGCTTGACGCAACCACAACTGGTGAGGGCGTTGAAGTATGGTTTGAGAAAAATGTGCAAGCATAAACTGTATGTAAAAAGTGGTATAAAAAACATATGACCCTACTATTCTTCAAAAACAACAAGCTGGACAATCGAATGGTCGAATATGATCAAGCGGTTGTTCGGCTTGGTTTGGAGAAGGCTGGGTTAGAGTCGGAAGCTGAACGAAAGAGAAAAGACATTAAGCAACTTGATATTTCTCGCAGTTTGATTCTTGAATCAATGCGGAGAGATAGAGAGGCGTTTGACGATGGTAGGATAGAAGAACTGGAAGAGAAAGCTACAGCCGTTGTTGACTATGAGGACCGTGTGGCTAAAGCTCAAAAAGAACTTAGTGTCACTGAAGAAAAAAAGTCCTCACTTGGTGGAGAAATATCTGTTGCCGAGAAACGGGTTGGTGAGCTTAGTGAGAGTATCGCTGACTTGGAGAAAGTTGAGATGGCAAAAAAAGAAGGTGTTTCTCTTGTTGAGATACAAAAAGCCGAAAAGAATAAAGAAATACAGCGGCTGAATCAAACTCTTTCTCCCCTGAAAGAGCAGGAGAGGAAACAGGCGGCTCAAAATTATGAGTTGGCTTTAAAGAGAAAGGAAACTGAAGATGCGATTGAAGCAAGTAATAATGAACTGACGGAATTGAATGACATCATATCTGTGCTTCAAGCAAACAACAAACAAGGTCTTGAACTTGTATCTTCTTTTGAAGGCGAGCGAAAACGCCTTCAGGAGAAAGATGAATTCTTAATCCGCAAAGAAAAGGATTTACAAAAATACGAAGAACGTTTGGAAAAAGGTCGCAAAGAGATGGGAAATAATAACCCGATGACTTTTAAATAAAATGACCAGATTTGCAAACTTCACCCCGCCGACATTAGGAAGAGAACTCACAACCAGTGAGATAACTATCCTTGAGGGTTTGACATCTCTGGCTAATTCTCCTGTCGGTCAGTTTGTTAGAAAATCAGGTGGCGTGTTTGTGAATGATACTCCGGCTGGTAGTAGTCTTTCGGGCACCATAAACGAAATAGCATATTTTGATTCAGCTACATCTGTTGCTTCTCTCGCAGTAGCAACATATCCTTCACTTACAGAACTCACTTATGTCAAAGGGGTAACGAGTGCAATTCAAACACAGATGAATTTGAAAGCACCTCTAGCCTCACCTACATTCACGGGAACCGTAGTACTACCAAGTGGACAGGCTCTTATAGCTCCTGCACTCGGTACTCCAGCAAGCGGTGTAATGACAAACGTCACAGGAACGGCAGCAGGATTTACGGCGGGGACAGTAACAACCAACGCCAATCTCACTGGCCCTGTTACCTCGGTAGGCAATGCAACAGCAATTGCAAACGGAGCCATTGCAAATGCAAAACTTGTAGCCTTAACAGCAAGTCAAATAGTTATCACAGATGCTTCTGGTGTTATTTCTTCAGCAGCAGTAGCAACCTATCCTTCTCTCACTGAACTAACTTATGTTAAAGGAGTAACCAGTGCAATTCAAACACAACTTGACCTCAAAGCACCTCTAGCCTCACCTACATTTACAGGGACAGTGGTCTTACCTAACTCTCAAGCTCTAGTAACTCCAGTATTAGGCACTCCTACTTCAGGTGTAATGACAAATATGACTGGCTTACCACCATCTGGACTTACAACAACCACAGCAGGAAACATAATTGTAGCCGCAGTAACTACAGGTATTCCAACTTATGTAGCAATGAGTGGAGATGTAACTATCGGCACCACTGGAATAACAGCTATCGGTGCTTTGAAAGTAACCAACGCAATGATAGCGGCTACCACCATTGACCTTACTGCAAAAGTTACAGGCATTCTTCCAACAGCCAATGGTGGCACAGGTATAGCTTATTTCACTGCTGCGGGTCCAACTGTAGCTAGAGTTTATACTTTCCCAGACGAAGCTGCGACTATTGCTCGCACAGACGCTGCTCAGACATTTACTGGCGTACAGACCTTTGTTGCACCTATCCTTGGCACACCAACGTCAGGAACACTTACTAACTGCACGGGACTTCCGATTGCAGGGCTCGTAAACTCTACGTCGGCTGCTCTCGGTCTAGGAACAATTGAACTCGGCCACGCAACTGACACGACACTCTCTCGTTCAGCAGCAGGGGTACTGGCAGTTGAGGATGTAGTCGTAACCACAGAGGGGACGACAACAGAAACGTCCAGTGCCACAACTACGGTTGCTATCGCTGGAACAAGGCACACACATACCATCACGGCACTCGCGGCAGCAGACGCCATTGCAGCGCCGACTTCGGTCATAACGCTTTCAGATAGAAATACGCTGGTGATTAGGATTAAGGACAATGCTACGGCGCGTGCTCTTACATGGAACGCTGTCTTTAGAGCTGTGGGGGTAACACTTCCAACAACAACGGTAGTCAGCAAGACAATGTATGTCGGATGTAAGTACAATGTTGCCGATACAAAATGGGACGTAATCGCGGTGGCGCAAGAAGCTTAGTATGGCTATCCTAAACAACATCTAGTATGTCTACACACTCCACAACTCTTGCGTCAGCCTCAACTCAATACTGGAGCATAACAGACGTTTCACAGTCTGGGCTAGATATTACAGGGGACATCAGTTTCTCTGCATGGGTAAAGTTTACAACGCTTCCCTCAAGCGGTAGTAATGTGATTATCGCGTCCAAGTATGGGTATGAGAACAACACTCGACAGTACGGCTTCTACATAAGAAACACGTCAGGGACGTTTTCTTTAAGGATGATTAACTCCACTGACGGCACTTCCTTCGCTGATGGAGGTGTAAACTTTCTCTCAGCACCAACCACCGGCGTTTGGTATCACCTCGGGTGGTCTAAATCAGGCACTACAGTAACCACTTATGTAGGAGGGGCATCTCAAGGAACCGCAACAGTGGCCGGAAGTCAGGCGAACTCAACCGCCGCGTTTGCAATCGGTATCTTCGTCGGAGGTTCTGGGGGTACAGACTCTCCGTTAAACGGTCAGGTAGACTCAGCTCTTATCTACAGCGTGGCGATAAGTGCA
>Ga0163144_10012930_pt1 | contig 17460 bp, 14 predicted proteins | sample OliLak19BULKMAT1_FD_123175 | JGI IMG/M metagenome (GOLD analysis project Ga0163144, IMG submission 123175) | Freshwater microbial mat bacterial communities from Lake Vanda, McMurdo Dry Valleys, Antarctica - Oligotrophic Lake LV.19.BULKMAT1 | ecosystem: Environmental > Aquatic > Freshwater >...
AAATAAAAATAAGGCAATTGATAAAATTAAAATTATAATTAGCACAATTAATTTGGTGGGATTGTGGCCAATATCTGCTAATTTTTGTTGAAGCGGGTTAAAAATTAATCGGCTGGCTAATCCACTTAATTTTTCAAATTCAATTAAAAGAGTAAGTACAAAAATTATCAAAAATAAAATAAAATCAATAATACGCTCGGTAATTACTGTGCCTAAGCCAATTTCAAAAGGCACTTTATCGTATTTTGCAGCTAAGGTGCAACGTGTTAATTCGCCCATGCGCGGTATACCGTAATTGGCTAAATACCCAATTAACACGTAACAATTGGCATTAATTAATTTTGTTTTATAGCCAAGTGGTTGTAATAAATAATTCCAACGGTATGCTCTTAAAAAATGACTAAACAAAGCAATTAACATCGACATAAAGACCCAAAAATAATTAGCATTTGCAAAAGCAGCAATAATTTCGTTTTTTTTAGGGGCAACTTGCCTAAGTGTTAGCCAAATTAGCAAAATACCTATACTTAACAATATTATAAATTGAATTATTGATTTGGTCTTTTTTTCAGCCACTTTATTTTAATTTATTTGTTTTAGTATCGGGAAAAATTACCCAAGGTCTAAACGCTTTTGCTTCTTCAAAAGGCATTATTGCGTATGAAATTATTATTACAACATCGCCTAAATTTACGTGTTTTGCGGCAGGTCCGTTTAAACAAATTGTACCACTTCCGCGTTCGCCTTTAATAACATAAGTAACTAAGCGTTGCCCATTATTTTTATTTAAAACATGTACCTGTTCATTTTCAATAAAATTGGCTGCATCCATTAAATCCTCATCAATGGTTATGCTGCCAATATAATCTAATTCAGCCTGTGTAACTGTTACACAATGCAATTTAGATTTCATCACATTTATTTGCATACGTTTGTAAAAGTACTACTTTTTAATGGAAAATGGATTACGTAAAAAGGTAGAGTGGGTGAAGCATTTTGCATCTCCTTTTTCCATTTTAATAATAATTTTTTAATAAAAATAAAATTTTTCAATAAAAAAATAAACGTAACTTTAATGTTTATTAATTGAAAGTATAATGAGTGCGTTTGATAATGATGCTGAAGGAAGCAACGAACGAGAATTTGAACAAAATTTAAAACGTTTTGAGGAAATGCTTGCCACTGGCGAGCCCCTTTTTTTTGATGCTGACGAAATTGAAGAAGTAATTGATTATTACCTGCAATGGTACAATTACGAACTGGCAAAAAAAGCCATCGATTTTGGTTTGGAGCGCTTTCCATTTTCATCTATAATTAAAATTCGTTACGCACAGTATTTGTCAAGCCAGCATTACACCCACGAAGCGCTTACCCTTTTAAACGAGGTGGAACAAATAGAACAAGGCAACTTCGATTTATATATGGCGCGTGGCTATATTTACAGTCAAATGGGTTTAGGCGAACAAGCTATTGAAAACTTTAAAACCGCAATTCCTTTGGCAGAATATAAAGATGAAGTGTATGTTGCATTAGGTATCGAATTTTTAAACGAAGAAAAAGCCGACGATGCTCTTTATTACCTAAAAAAAGCCATTAAACTAAATCCTAAAAACGAGGTAGCATTAAATGAATTATCACTTTGCTTTGATTTAACAGGCAAAAGCGAAGAGGCTATTACTTTTTATGAACAATATATCGATAATCATCCTTACAGTTATTTTGCCTGGTTTAATTTAGGTTTGGCTTATAACCGCGTAGGCTTGTTCGAAAAAGGCATTGAAGCTTACGATTTTGCTATTGCAATTAACGAGCAATTTAGCTCAGCATATTTTAATAAAGCCAACTCCTTAGCGCAATTAGAGCGTTATGAAGAAGCAATTGATGTATATAAAGAAACCTTTAAGCACGAAGATACTGACCCCACAACTTATTATTATATTGGCGAATGCCTCGAAAACCTTAACCGTTTTGAAGAAGCATTAGTTAACTACAATAAATGTGTAAAACTCGATCCTGCCAATGCCGACGCTTGGTTGGGTATAGGTGTAGTGTTAGATGCTATGAACCGTGTTACAGAAGGCATTCATTATGTAAAAAAAGCCATCGAAATTAATCCTAATGAAGCAGAATATTGGTATGTATTTGCCGAAGTACAGCAAAAATTAGGTTTTATTGAAGAATCGGCCGCCGCTTATCAGCGTGTAATTGAGTTAGAATATACCGATTACGATTTGTGGTTAGATTATAGTGCCCTATTGCAACAAAATGGTTATAGTAAAGATGCCCTCGAAGCCCTTGCACAAGGTATAAAATTACACCCTACCGTGGCTGAATTGCACTACCGTATGGGTGTTTTACTACTTTATCGCGAAAACAGAAAAGAAGCCTTACAATACTTTACCCGAGGTTTAGAATTGAATTACGAATTGCATCAAGATATTTTTGATTACGCCCCCATTTTACAAAATGATAAAGAACTGTTACATTTGATTGCTAATTACAAAAATTAAATATGCCAAATCCTTATAATTTTCCCCTTTCCAATTTACCAGATAGAACATTTAAACCTCGTATAGATGGCGTAACAATGGTTATGGATAAAGGTATTAGCCTCCGTCAAGCCGAAGATATGCTTAGTTCAAGTGCCGATTACATCGATTTTGTAAAATTAGGTTTTGGCACTTCCATCATCTCAAAAAACGTTAAAGAAAAAATTAAACTCTATCAAAGCGCAAACATAAAAGTATATGTTGGTGGTACTTTGTTCGAAGCCTTTATCGTGCGTAATAAATTCGATGATTATTTAAGTTACATTACTAGTCTAGGTATTGATAGTGCTGAGGTAAGCGATGGCAGTATTAATCTTAATCACGATAAAAAGTGTGAGTACATTTCCAAACTCGCCAAAAATTTTACGGTGTTAAGCGAAGTAGGCAGTAAAGAAGAAGGCGTAATTATTCACCCAGCCCGTTGGATAAAAATGATGCAATCTGAATTAGATGCAGGTGCTTTTAAAGTAATTGCTGAGGCACGTGAAAGTGGAACTGTAGGTATTTTCCACAAAAATGGCAGCGCACATACAATGTTAATAAATCGAATTGTAAATAAAATAAAAATTGAAAACATTATTTGGGAAACCCCACAAAAAAGTCAACAAGTATATTTTTTAAAACTATTTGGTTGTAATGTAAACGTTGGTAATATTAGTGTTGATGATGTAATTCCATTAGAAACTTTACGAATTGGTTTAAGGGGTGATACCTTTTTTACCTATTTACCTGATACAATGAAAGAAGAATTAAATTAATTTAACCGTACCCTAATCTGTAATTCTAATCAAAGTCGAAGCAGAGTCTAAGGGTACAATCCCACAAGCCAAAACTCTTTTCAAAAAACCATTTGTAAAATGAAAGAAATAACATCCTCCGAATTAAAAACATTAATAGATAACAACGCTAATTTTCAATTAATCGATGTGCGCGAAGAATACGAATTTGACGAAGCTAACATTAACGGCATTCTCATTCCAATGGGCGAAGTAATTGACAATATAGATAAAATTAGTAAAGAAAAGCAAGTTGTGGTGCATTGCCGAAGTGGTAAACGAAGCGCAACCGTTATTAGTACTTTAGAAAACCAATTCGGCTTTACCAACCTTTACAACTTAAAAGGCGGTATTTTAGCCTATTTAGAAGAAACTAATAACTAATCCTAAAACTTTTAAACTTTTCAAACTCAGTAACTTTCTAAACTTATTTTTATGGTCGAACTTTTTAAACACATACTACATTTAGATTTTGAATGGCTTTTTGCTAACTATAACACAGCTATTTATGTTGTTTTATTTTTAGTAATTTTTATAGAAACTGGCTTAGTAGCTATGCCTTTTTTACCAGGTGATTCACTTTTATTTACTGCCGGTTTATTTGCACGTAGTGGTATGTTAAATATGAGTTACCTACTTATTTTATTATTTATTGCAGCAGTTTTAGGTGATAATTGCAATTATTGGGTAGGTAGAAAAATTGGCGTTAAAATTTTTGAGCTTAAATTTAGAAACAAACCCTTAGTTAGAAAAGAATATTTGGATAAGACCCACCTCTTTTTCGAAAAGCATGGTACAAAAGCTATAATTATGGCGCGTTTTGTACCTTTTGTGCGCACTTTTGCTCCATTTGCAGCTGGTGTAGGCAAAATGGATTATAAAAAATTTGTTAGTTTTGATGTTTTAGGTGGCGCTTTGTGGATTGGCAGTTTAACTACTGCAGGCTATCTTTTGGGCGAAGTGGAGTTTATTCGCAAACACATCGACCTAGTATGTTTAGGTATTATTTTACTTTCGGTTTTACCAATTATTTTTAGTTATTTAAGAAATAAATTTTCTAAATAATTTATGTTTGACCCTATTACATTAAAATATAAATACTTAAATTGATGCAATTGTTTTAATAATTTGCTTTTAATAGTTTTTTTAAGATGTAGGTGTCGATAAAATCCCCATTTTTACTGACGAAAAATTTGTTATTTAGAATCATTATAAATTATCTAAAACGCTATTTTTTTTTAAAATATCACTTCATATTTGCTAACATTCTATTAAATTTGTCATCGTTTAATGTCATTATTTTGTCATAAAAAAACACTTAAAAGCATAATTTTCTTATAATATTATGAAAACTAACATATCTCCTACTACTTTAAAAGCCTTACTAACATTAGTTTTCACGGTTTTTATTTTCTCTTCAAATCTCAAAGCCCAAACTGCTGATGAGGGCGCTAAAATTTTTAAACTAAATTGTGCTGTTTGTCATGCTTCCCACACCGACCAAATGGGAACTGGACCTGGTTTAAAAGGTTTATTTGAGAGAATACCCAAAGGCGATTGGATTACAAAATGGATTATTAATAACGAAAAACTTATTAAAAGTGGCGATTTATACGCCAACCAAATCTATACAAAATATAACAAAACAGCAATGACTGTTTTTGAAGGGCAAATTGATGAAAAAGGTGTTGCTTCAATTGTTGCTTATTTAAAAGGACCAGATCCAGCTTCTAAAGTTGTTGCACAAGGTCCGGTTGCAGGCGGCGGTGTAGAAGTCGTTGAACCAAAGGGAGGTATCGAACCTTTATATTTAATTTTAGGAATTATTGTTATTTTAGCTATTTTAATTGGTGCTTTTCGCAGTGTACGCACTTCCATGCAAAACTCTGCTAATCGTTCTGAAGGTAAAGCGGAAATTTCAGAGGTTACATTTTTTCAAGAAATTAAAGGTTGGATGAGAGGTCACCGTCGTTTAGTGGGTGTATTTACTATTATTATCGCTTTTGGTGGAATGAAATCATGCTGGGACGCATGCTACAACATAGGTGTTTATTACGATTGGAAAACTCAAAAAGGGTATAAGCCCGAGCAACCTGTTAAATTTTCTCACAAACTACACGCTGGCGAAAATGAAATTGCTTGTCAATATTGTCACTCTTACGTTGAAAAATCTCGTCATGCTGGCATTCCATCTGTAAATATTTGTATGAATTGCCATAAAGGTATTCAAAAAGGACCTCAATATGGCGAAAAAGAAATTGGTAAAATTTATGCTGCCAATGGTTTTGATCCAAAAACTGGGCAATACGATCCTTCAGTAGATAATCCTTTAAAATGGATAAAAGTTCACAATTTGCCCGATCACGTTTACTTTAATCACTCTCAACACGTAGTAATAGGCAAAATTGAATGTACTGAGTGCCATGGTAACGTTAAGGAAATGACTGTTGCCGAGCAAAAAGCACCGTTAACTATGAAATGGTGTATCGAATGCCATCGCAAAACCGAAGTGATAATGGAAGGTAACGCTTATTACGATCGTATACATAAAGCATTAAAAGAAAAATATGCAGGTCAATACGATGTTAAATTAACTGTAGAAAAAATCGGTGGATTAGAGTGTGGAAAGTGCCATTACTAGAATTAATATTTAAGAATTTAGAGTTTAGAAATTAAAATAATGTCTATGTCAAAAAAATACTGGAAAGGCTTACCTGAACTACACAATAGCCCAGAGTTTCAAGAGAAAGCAAAGAATGAATTTGCTCAACCTCTTCCAATGGATGAGTTTTTAAGTAGCGATGAAGCTGAGCAATCTGGCACTTCTCGTCGCGATTTCCTAAAAGTAATGGGCTTTAGTACTGCTGCAGTTGCTTTAGCCGCTTGCGAAACGCCTGTAACAAAAGCAATACCTTACGTTTTTAAACCTGAAGAGGTTACACCAGGGGTTGCTAATTTTTATGCTACAACTTTTTATGATGGACATGATTACTCATCTGTTTTAGTAAAAACTCGCGAGTCTCGCCCAATTAAAATTGAAGGAAACGATTTATCAAAAGTAACGCATGGTGGCACCACAGCGCGCGTGCAAGCTTCTGTTTTAGGCTTATATGATGGCGCACGTTTACGTGGTCCAATGTTAAAAGGCATAGATGCAAGTTGGAAAAATGTTGACGATGCTGTTGCTGCTTCTTTAGTTGGCGGTAATATTCGTATTTTAACATCCACTATAATATCTCCCTCTACTAAGGCAGTAATTGCTGAGTTTAAATCAAAGTATCCAAGTACCGAACATATAACTTACGATGCTATTTCATATAATGCACTAACGTTAGCAAATAAAAATGTATGGGGTAAATCAGTAGTTTCTTCGTACGATTTTAGTAAAGCAAAAACCATTGTTGGTTTAGCCTGCGACTTTTTAGGTAACTGGTTAAACCCAACCGAATTTGCTAAGCAATATGTTCTAACTCGTAAAGTTTCTAAAGAGAAACCAGAGATGAGTAAACATTATCATTTCGAATCTAATCTTTCATTAACTGGTGCCAATGCCGATGAGCGTTACATGGTTAAAGGTTCTGAATTAGGTAATGTGGCAGTGGCATTATTTAATGAGGTTGCTGGTGCTACAGGAAACGCAAAAGTAGGTGGCAACGAAAAAATTAGTAATGCTGAAGCCGTTAAAGCAATTAAAAAAGCAGCAGACGCATTAATAAAAAATAAAGGTCAATCTATAGTTGTTTCAGGTGTAAATGATGAAGGTGTTCAAACCTTAGTTAATGGAATAAATAAAATGTTAAACAATTACGGTAAAACCGTAGATGTTGAAAATCATTTTAATTTAAAACAGGGCGACGATAAAAAATTTGCTGAATTAATTTCAGAAATGGCGGCAGGCAAAGTAAATGTATTAATGACTTATGCTTGTAATCCTATTTATACTGCCCCTGCAAGTTTAAAATTTGTCGAAGCTTATAAAAAAGTGGCTACTAAAGTATCGTTTGCTAATGTGTTAGATGAAACTGCACAGATGGCTGATGTTGTTTGTCCTGACCATCACTGGTTGGAATCATGGAACGATGCTAATCCAAAACGTGGACATTATTCGTTACAGCAACCTACAATTAATCCAATATTTTCTTCACCTCGCCATGAGGGCACTCGTCAGTTTCAAGACAGTATGCTGAAATGGAGTGGTCAAAAAACTGATTATTTATCATTTTTGCAAGGTGTTTGGAATAATGGTATTTTTCCTAACCAAGGTAAATTTTCAGATTTTCCTAGCTTTTGGGCAAATGCTTTACATGATGGTGTGGTTAAAACATACATTCATAAAGATGTAGTAGTTATGCCAATGGCTAAAGATTCTTTAGGTAAACCCGTTTTAGCAGGTGTTGCAACTATGATTAACGAATTAGTTGGCGATTCAATTATTAAACCTGTTGCACAAGAAAAAGCAAAAGATAAAAAAGAACCTTTTGAGGCTGTAGAATTTCATCCTACGCCCGATTTTAATAAAGCTGCAACAATGGCTACTGCCATTAAAGGTGGTGCTTTTGATTTAATAGTTTACGAAAAAATTGGTTTAGGAAACGGTAATAATTCAAATAACCCTTGGTTAATGGAGTTACCAGATCCTATTAGTAAAGTAACTTGGGATAATTATATTACAATGAGCCCTATTGATGTAAAAGCAATGGGATTAAGCGAAATGTTACGACAAGATATCATTGGTTCGTTAGTAGATTTAACTGTGAATGGGATTAAAATTACAGTGCCACTATTTCCTCAGCCTGGTCAAGCACCTGGTACAATCGGTTTAGCTTTAGGTTACGGTCGAAATGCAGAAACTATGAAGGTAGCCCATAATGTTGGTGTTAATGCCTTTCAATTTTTAAATTTTATTAACGATACAATACAAACTGTTTCAGGTAATGTTACCGTTACTAAATCTGAAGGAACTCATAAGTTTGCAGCAACTCAAATTCAACACACCATCATGGGTCGTGAAGAATATTTGTTACGCGAAGTATCATTATCAGAATACACAGCTTTAGATAAATCTGCTTGGAATCCTGAAACTGAACTTCCAGTTCATGGTGGTGGTAAAAAAAATGTAAAAGAAATCGATTTATGGGATGATCATCCACGATTGAACCATAAATGGGGCATGACTATCGATATGAATTCGTGCATTGGCTGCGCTGCTTGTGTTGTAGCTTGTACAAGCGAAAATAATGTTACTGTTGTTGGTAAAGAAGAGGTTGCCAAATCTCGCGATATGTTTTGGTTGCGTATCGACCGTTACTATAGCTCAGATATGAGCAAAGAAAAGGCAAGTGAAGAAAATGTTGGAACTAAAGAAATGTACATTGAAATGGAAAATCCTTCGGCTAATCCAAAGGTAACTTTTCAACCAATGATGTGCCAGCACTGTAACCACGCACCTTGCGAAACAGTTTGCCCAGTTTTAGCTACCACCCATAGTGGCGAGGGTTTAAACCAAATGACTTATAACCGTTGTATTGGTACGCGCTATTGTGCAAATAATTGCCCATTTAAAGTACGTCGTTTTAACTGGTTTAATTATACCGAAAATAAAGATTTTGCAGATTTTAATCCCTCTCAATTAGAGTTAGGTAAAATGGTATTAAATCCAGATGTTACTGTACGTTGTCGCGGGGTTATGGAAAAATGCAGTATGTGTACACAACGTTTACAAGCTGGTAAATTAGTTGCCAAAAAAGCTGGCATGCCTATTGTAGATGGTGCAATTAAAACTGCCTGTCAACAAGCTTGCCCTACTAATGCTATTATGTTTGGTGATGTTAATGATACAGAATCAGAAGTAGTTAAATGGCGTAAAGATGAACGCAACTATTTATTGTTAGAAGACGTGGGTGTTAAACCAACTGTATCTTATATGGTAAAAGTTCGTAATCAAGAAGAAAAAATATTACCTAAAGATGAGTTAATTGGCGCTAACAAGCACGAGGGTAAAAAAGAAGAAACTCATACAGAAAAAAAACATTCATAATTTAAATTAAGAATTAATTAATAAGATACTATGCACGCAGAATCAGACATAAGGATACCACTGATATTAGGTAGTAAAAGTTACCGCCAAATATCTGATGATATTATTGCACCTATCGAAGGTAAAGCCGCAAAAGGCTGGTACACATTAATTACATTGTGTGCTTTAAGTTTTTTATGGGGTATAGGCTGCCTTGCATACACTATTGGTGTGGGTATTGGCGCTTGGGGAAGTAACAACGGTGTTGATTGGGCTTGGGATATTACCAATTTTGTTTGGTGGATTGGTATTGGTCACGCTGGCACTTTAATATCTGCTGTATTATTACTGTTCCGTCAAAAATGGCGTATGGCTATTAATCGTTCGGCAGAAGCTATGACTATTTTTGCTGTATTGTGTGCAGCTATTTTCGTAACTTTACATACTGGTCGCCCTTGGTTAGATTATATGTTATTCCCATTGCCAAATCAATTTGGTAGCCTATGGCCTAACTTTAACTCTCCATTATTATGGGACGTTTTTGCAGTTTCAACCTATGCAACTGTTTCAATTGTATTTTGGTATATTGGTTTAATACCTGATTTTGGAATGATTCGTGACCGTGTAATTAAACCTTGGCAAAAGAAAATGTATGGTACCTTATCATTTGGTTGGGGTGGAAGCGCTCGTCATTGGAGCCGTTTTGAAGAAGTATCGTTAGTATTAGCTGGTTTATCAACGCCTTTAGTATTTTCGGTTCACTCTATTGTATCCTTTGACTTTGCTACTTCGGTAGTACCAGGTTGGCATACAACAATTTTCCCACCTTACTTCGTGTCAGGAGCAGTATTTTCAGGTTTTGCAATGGTATTAACTTTAATGTTAGTGGTTCGTAAAATTTATAAATTAGAGCATTATTTAACTATTAAGCATATTGAATATATGAATATTGTAATTATTGTTACAGGTTCAATAGTTGGTGTGGCTTATTTAACTGAATTATTTGTTGCTTGGTACAGTGGAGTTGAGTGGGAGCAATACGCATTTTTAAATCGTGCAACGGGTCCAATGGCTTGGAGTTACTGGATTATGATGAGTTGTAACGTTTTATCGCCTCAATTATTTTGGTTTAAAAAAATTAGGACATCTATAATTGCAACCTTTATTTTATCGATAGTAGTAAATATTGGTATGTGGTTTGAGCGTTTTGTAATTATAGTTCCTACTTTATGCCGTACTTATTTACCATCTACTTGGAATTCGTATTCGCCATCGTTTATTGATATTGGAATTTTTGTAGGAACATTGGGAATGTTTGGGACTTTCTTTTTATTATTCTCTCGTTATTTTCCAGTAGTAGCCCAAGCAGAATTAAAAACAATATTAAAATCGAGTGGCGAGCAACAAAAGAAAGATTCAGCAGCATTAGCTCATCATTAAAAAATTTAGAAATTAGAACTTACAGACATGGCATCAGCAGTAGCAACAAATAAGCACATAATACATGGTGTTTTTAACGATGAAGTACCTTTGTTAGAAGCTTGTAGAAAATTAAGAGCATCAGGCATTCGTATTAAGGATGTTTTTACACCAATGCCTATACATGGTATTGATGGAATAATTGGTGTACCTCGCACTCGTATTGCAATTTGCGCATTTATTTATGGCATAACTGGCACGGCCCTTGCTTCGCTTATGATGTGGTATATGATGATTAGCGATTGGCCTTTAGATGTTGGTGGCAAGCCAAACTGGGCGTATTATTTTAATATACCAGCCTTTATTCCTATTACATTTGAGATGACCGTTTTTTGTGCAGCTCACGGTATGGCGTTAACTTATTTTTTGCGTTGTTGGTTGGTGCCAGGCGCTAAAGCTAAAAATCCAGATCCTCGCACAACAGATGATAAATTTTTAATTTATTTAGAATTAAATGATGAACAAGCAAAAAAAGCAGAAGAAGTTTTAAAAGCAAATGGTGCAGAAGAAGTAAATCATAAAGGAACTTTTGTTGTTGAACCAGCTTACGTTTTAGATGAAACACATTAATTATTAAAAATGAAAAAAGACTATAAAATATTAAAATTTGCGGTATGCAGTGCTTTAACTGGATTGCTAATTGCAGGTTTTTCATCGTGCGGAAAAAGAGATGTTAACAGCCCTGGTGTTGAATTTATGCCAGATATGTACCGCTCACCATCTTTAGAGTATTACCAAGTTCACACTGTTGACGGAGATACAATTAACAATTCTGCAATGAAGCCTGTAAATGGAACAGTTGCAAGGGGTTATATGCCTTACGCATACGAAAATAATGCTCAAGGTTATGAAACTGCAGGAATAAATTTAAAAAATCCTTTAGCTGCAAAGTCACGCGAAGATTATGAAAAAGATGGTGAAGTTATATACGGAAAGTTTTGTGTGCATTGCCATGGCGAAGCTGGAATGGGCGATGGTAAAGTAGGGGCAAAACTACCTGGACCACCTCCTGCATACAATGGTACTTTAAAAAATTTATCTGAAGGTAAAATGTTTCATACCTTAACCTACGGTAAAGGCACTATGGGCTCTCATGCAAGCCAATTAACACAAGAGGAGCGATGGAAAGTGGTATTTTATGTGCAAAAGTTACAAGGCCCTAAAGAAGTAGCAAGCGATAGTACTAAAAAGCTATTGGCAGCTGTAACACCAATAGTTAAAACAAAATAATAATTTAATAAAGAATTTAAATACATTATATGAATACCGAAAAATTAAACTTTGTTGTTACATCAAAAACTAAAATGGCTTCATTTATCTTAATGGGCATTGGTTTAGTATCTATTATTTTAATGTTTATAATGGATAAGGGTAACGAAGTAGAGCATTATCATGCAGGCACTCGTGCTTGGAGTAATGTTTTTGCGGGTTCATTCTTTTTTATGGCGTTATCGCTTGCGGCGGCTTTCTTTTTAGGATTACAATACGCTGCCGAGTCAGGTTGGAGTACAACTATTAAGCGTGTAATTGAAGCAATAATGATGTATTTGCCTTATGGTTTATGTTTAATGATGTTGTTATTTATTTTGGGTCAATTACAGGTACACCATATTTACCATTGGATGACCCCAGGTATTGCAACTCCTGGACACGAAAATTATGATGAGGTTATAGCAGCCAAAATAGGTTATTTTGGCCCTTTTTGGTGGATACGTACCGTTTTATATATGATTGGTTGGTTTTGGTTTACAATGAAATTACGTAAAAATTCATTAGATGCTGATAAATTAGATATTGATGTAAACAACAGTTACCACTGGAAAAACATAAAATTAGGTGCTTGGTTTATGGTTTTATTTGCTGTAACTTCTTCTACTTCAAGCTGGGATTGGTTAATGAGTATTGATACTCATTGGTTCTCTACAATGTTTGGTTGGTACATTTTTTCGGGTATGTGGATTAGCGCTATTGTTGCCATTACAATTTTAGTTATTTGGTTAAAAAAAGTAGGGTATTTAGAGTTTGTAACCGAAAGTACAATTCATGATATGGGTAAATGGATGTTTGCGATATCATTTTTATGGACGTATTTATATTTTTCTCAGTTTATGTTAATTTGGTATGCTGATATACCTGAAGAGGTAATTTATTTTCAAACCCGCTGGGAAAGTTACAAAGCATTAATGTGGACAGTTTTATTCGTAAACTTTGCCTTCCCAATGGTAATGTTAATGAGTAGAGATTGCAAACGTAACTTTTTCTTTTTAATGTTTATTGGCACTATAATCTTTATAGGTCATTATTTGGATTTGATAATGGTTGTTATGCCAGGAACCGTGGGGCATTCTTGGACAGGATTAAGTTGGATGGAATTTGGAAACTTTTTCTTCTTTTTAGGGTTATTTATATATGTTGTGTTGAATGCTTTAGCAAAAGCCCCATTGAGAGTAAAAAATCACCCGTTTTTGCAAGAAAGTTTACACCATTCAATTTAATTGTAAATTAGAATTTACGCAAGGATAGAAAGTTTGAAAATTAAGAATTATATAATATAAAATAAATAAAAATGAATTTTTTAGTACTGTTTACAATCGTTTTATTAATAATTGCAGGTCACCAATTATTAAGAGTAATTGAATTGAGCCGTGGTTTAAAAAAAACCAAAGAGTGGCAAATTACAGATACAGATAACAATATGATGGGAAAAGCCATGTTGATATTTATGTTTTTGTTTTTTGGATTTTTTATTTGGCAAGCAGCACGATGGAACGAACGCGTTTTGCCTGGAGCAGCGTCTGTTCACGGTGAAAAAATTGATACTTTGTGGGATTGGAATATGTACTTATGTACTTTTGTATTTTTTGTAACTAACTTTTTTCTATTTTATTTTGCCTACAAATACCGCGGAAATAAAAAAACTCAAGCTACCTATTTTCCACATGATAATCGTTTAGAAATGGCTTGGACAATTGTACCTGCAATAGTTTTAGCTTTTGTAATTATTTTTGGTTTAAAATATTGGAATGAAATTACCGACGAGGCAAAATCCGCTAATAAAATTACCATTGAATTATATGCTAAACAATTTGCTTGGACAGCACGGTATACTGGTAAAGATGGCAAATTAGGGCAAACTGATTACCGACAAATTGGAGGCAGTAATAGTGTTGGTATGGATACAAGTGATATAAAAGGTTTTGACGATATGATTGTGAATAATGAATTTCATATACCTGTTGGTAGAGAAATTGAATTTTTTATGCGCAGTCGCGATGTTTTACACAGCGCTTATATGCCTCATTTTAGAGCCCAAATGAATTGTGTACCAGGCATGGTAACTACTTTTAAATTTATTCCAACAAAAACTACTGCTCAAATGCGAAAAGACCCTTATGTAGTGAAAATGATAGCTAATATTAATAAAGTTAGATTAGCAAAAAATAAAGAGCCTATAGAGTTTGACTACTTACTAATGTGTAATAAAATTTGTGGACAATCACATTACAATATGCAAATGAGTTTAATAGTTGATACCGAGGCTGATTATAATGCATGGATTGCAAAACAAAAAGCTTTTAAAATTGTTACTCCTAAAAATATTGCTTTAAAATAAAAATTCTATAACTAAAAAATAAATAACATGGCAACTGTAACTACCTCCGCCTTAGAAAAAGAACATTTGGTTCATCACGACCATGTTCACGAACACGATCATGATGATCACCACGAAACATTTGTAACCAAATACATTTTTTCGCAAGATCATAAAATGATTTCTCGTCAATTTTTAATTACTGCAATTGTGATGGGAATTGTAGCCATGACAATGAGTATTATTTTTCGTATGCAATTGGCATGGCCAGGCGAAAAATTTGCCTTCATTAACGCTTTATTGGGCGATAAATGGGCTAAAGATGGCATTTTAGATCCTAATATGTACTTGGCATTAGTTACAATACATGGTACTATTATGGTGTTTTTTGTATTAACAGGTGGTTTAAGTGGTACCTTTTCTAATTTATTAATTCCATACCAAATAGGTGCTCGCGATATGGCTTCGGGCTTTTTAAATATGCTATCGTACTGGTTTTTCTTTATTTCTAGCGCTATTATGATTGCATCTTGTTTTATTAGTGATGGTCCTGCAGCAGCTGGTTGGACAATTTATCCTCCGCTTTCTGCTTTACCAGAAGCTATGCCAGGGTCTAAATTAGGTATGACTATGTGGCTAATTTCTATGACAATATTTGTTGTTTCATCGTTATTAGGAAGTTTAAATTATATTGTAACTATTGTTAACCTTCGCACAAAAGGCATGAAAATGACTCGCATGCCTTTAACTATTTGGGCATTTTTAATTACTGCTATTTTAGGTGTTTTATCATTTCCGGTATTAGTATCTGCTGTTCTATTATTAATTATGGATAGAAGTTTTGGGACCTCATTCTATCTTTCTGATATATACATTGGTGGTCGTCCTTTAGATAATGTTGGCGGAAGCCCTATTTTATTTGAGCATTTATTTTGGTTTTTAGGTCATCCAGAGGTTTACATTGTATTGTTGCCAGCTTTAGGCATTACATCCGAAGTTATTGCAACTAGTTCTCGTAAACCTATTTTTGGGTACAGAGCTATGATTGGTTCTATGTTAGCAATTGGTTTCTTATCGTTTATTGTTTGGGGTCATCATATGTTTATGACAGGTATGAATCCATTCTTAGGCTCTGTTTTTGTATTTACAACATTATTAATTGCTATTCCATCAGCAGTAAAGGCTTTCAATTACATTACTACTTTATGGAAAGGTAATATACAGTACACACCGGCTATGTTGTTTAGCATTGGTTTGGTTAGCTCATTTATTACTGGTGGTGTTACAGGTATTATTTTAGCCGATTCAACTTTAGATATAAATGTACACGATACTTACTTTGTAGTAGCTCACTTCCATATCGTAATGGGTTTAAGTGCTATTTTTGGGATGTTTGCGGGTATTTATCACTGGTTTCCTAAATTATTTTTGCGGATGCTTAATAAAAAATTGGGTTATGTACACTTTTGGTTAACATTTATAACCGCTTATGGTGTATTTTTCCCAATGCACTTTTTAGGGTTGGCGGGTGTCCCACGTCGTTATTATACAAATAGTAACTTTCCTATGTTTGATAACCTAGTGGATATACAACAAATTGTTACAGTATTTGCAATTATTGGAGCTTTAGCGCAAGGTGTGTTTTTATTTAATTTCTTTTACAGTATTTTTAGAGGAGAGAAAGCACCACAAAACCCTTGGAATAGTAATACCTTAGAGTGGACTAATCCAGTAGCACACATACACGGTAACTGGCCAGGAGCCATTCCGCATGTTGAGCGTTGGGCTTACGATTATAGTAAACCAGGTGCCGAGAAAGATTTTGTACCTCAAACTGTTCCTTTACAAGAGGGCGAACACGATGGCGGTGGACATTAAAAACTAAATTACAAAAACCTTCAAATTATTTTGAAGGTTTTTTTTTACAATATATTGACCGCCGATTCAAGCAATGTAATTCTCCCAATGTCAGCATTAATTTGAGCGTTAATTCCTAAAGGTATTGTAAATTTATTTTCAATATGACCAATCATGCTGCCATAAAACGCAGGTATACCTAATGGCTTAATGTGTTGGTTAATTACCTCATCAAAGGTAAATGCTTTTAATGGTTCTTCTGCTAAGCATTTGGCACACTTCCCAAAAACAAAGCCGTTAATACTATCCAAAACTCCGCAAAGTTTTAATTGCGTCAACATTCTATCAATACTGTATGGTTCTTCTTTAGCTTCTTCTAAAAATAAAATTTTATTTTTAAAATTAGGTAAATAATTACTACCCATTATACCTGTTAGTACCGTTAAATTACCGCCAACTAATTGTCCTTTTGCAACACCATTGTTTATTGTTACTATTTTATCTTCTAAAACTGGGTTTTCGGGAAAAGTATGAGCATTGCCTTTTATACAAACCTCACTAAATACATTTTTAGTATAATCGTTCCAGCTAGAATTACCTACTGGACCATGAAAAGTAATTAAACCTGTTTTAGCTGTAATAGCTATTAAAAGTGTTGTAATATCGCTAAAACCTATTAAAATTTTTGGATTACCTTTTATTTGATCATAATTAATTTTATCTATAATACGTGCACAGCCCCATCCGCCTTTCATACAAAAAATAGCTTTAATATTTTTATCAGCAAAAAAATCATTTAATTCTTTCGCTCTAAATTCATCGCTACCCGAAAAATATCCGAATTTTTCATAAAGGGTTTTACCAAGTACTACCTTAAATCCAAATCCTTTTAAAATGTTTGTAAATATTTCAATTTGTTTATCGTCCCAAACCGCTCCAGCAGGCGAAGAAATAGCCACAGTATCTCCAAATTTTAAAGCTGATGGTTTTATGCTATTAACATTAATAATTAAATTTGAAGCGGCTACATTAACTGAATTTATTAATGATGTAGCAAGTAGCAATGTACTTTGTTTTAAAAAATTTCTTCTGAGGGTCATTTAACAAACTCTAATATAAAAATTTGCTTTAAATAAAATCAATTAAATTTTACATTATATTATATTTAAAAAAAGCTGTACAAAATGTACA
>Ga0163144_10012934_pt1 | contig 17458 bp, 10 predicted proteins | sample OliLak19BULKMAT1_FD_123175 | JGI IMG/M metagenome (GOLD analysis project Ga0163144, IMG submission 123175) | Freshwater microbial mat bacterial communities from Lake Vanda, McMurdo Dry Valleys, Antarctica - Oligotrophic Lake LV.19.BULKMAT1 | ecosystem: Environmental > Aquatic > Freshwater >...
GACTTACGGTGAGGTGGCCGAGAGGCTTAAGGCGGCGGTTTGCTAAACCGTTGTAGGGATTTAAACCCCTACCCAGGGTTCGAATCCCTGCCTCACCGCCATTTAACTCAGGCCTTCGGCCTCCACCCAACCCTTCACAGATTGTCGCGAGAATTTTGCCGGCTGGGCCGTCTTCATAGGCTTGCGCCCGTGACACTCAGCCGTTAGTCTTCATGGCACGTGCCTGAGAAATCCGCCCAAGACACAATTCGCGCCTGGTTTGCCGGCCACGGGTGGGCACGGGACGTCGCACTAAACCTCGCCGTCGCGGTCCTGTCCTGGGGGCTGGCCGAACTAGTGGTGATGCCCACCTTCGAGGGTCGGACGGTGACGCCGCTGTGGCCCGCCGCCGGGTTCGCCGTCGCCATCATCTATCTGGGCGGCTACCGCTTGCTCCCCGGCCTCATGCTCGGGTCGTTCGCCTTTAATGTCACCCGCACGCCCATCTACTGGGCGGCCGTGCTCGGTGCGGTCCAGGCCATCCAACCGTGGCTCGATACACGGATGCTCAAGGCGTTGAAGTTCGACGCCCGGCTTGAGCGGGTCCGCGACCCGCTCATCCTCTCGCTGATCGTGGCCCCCGTGGGTGCCTTGGTCGCCGCAGCCGTATCGGTTGGGCTCCAGCACTTCAGCGGCGCCGTGCTGCCAGGCACCTTCTTCTATTCCCTGGTGCTGTGGTGGTTGCGTGACTGGCTCGGCGTGATGGTCATGACGACGCTGATCTTCGCGTGGGTCGCCGGCCGAGTCATCACCTGGAGCTGGCCCCGTGTGGCCGAGGCGATTGGCCTCACTCTGGCGCTCCTCGCTGGCTCGCAATTGATGTTCGGTCTGTGGGGCATCTTCGCGACGCGTGACGTGCCGATTGCCTTCATCTTCTTCCCGTTGGTGATGTGGGCAGGATTGCGGTTTGGGCCGAAGGGCGCGGCCACCATCGTGGCAGTGATTGCGGTCTTCGCGATGGCCATTGCCGCCTTGCGGATCGGGCCGTTTGCCGCGTTCCCGATCCAGTTCACGCAGTTCCTGCTGTTCGTGTTCATCGCGCTCGGCTCGGTCACCGGCCAACTGCTGGCCGCCATCATGGCGGAGCGCGCCGACGCCATGGAGCGACGCTTGCTCCTCGAAGAGCAGCTGCGGCACTCGCAGAAGATGGAAGCGGTCGGCCGCCTGGCCGGTGGCATCGCGCACGACTTCAACAACTTGCTGACCGCGATTATCGGCTACACCGAGATCGTGCTGACCTCGCTCGATCCGAAGGATGAACGCCGCGCCGATGCCGAGGAGATTGCCCGCGCTGCCATGCGCGCCGCCGATCTCACCAAGCAGATGCTCGCGTTCAGCCGCCGCCAGGTGTTGCAGCCCAAGGTCATCGATCTCAACGTCGCGCTCGCCAAGGTCGAGCCGATGCTGCGCCGCGTACTCGGCGAAGACATCGTGATGACGGTCACCGGCAAGGCCGCGTCGCCCTGGGTTCGCGTTGACCCGGGCCAGGTCGAGCAGGTGGTGATGAACCTGGTGGTGAACGCGCGCGATGCCATGCCCCAGGGCGGCCGCCTCACGGTTGAAGCGAGCGACGCCGTGCTCGACGAAGCCGCGCTCGCCGATCAATCGGACGTCAAGCCCGGCCCGTTCGTGATGCTGTCGGTCGGTGACTCCGGCGTCGGCATGCCGCCGGAAGTACGCGCCCGCATCTTCGAGCCGTATTTCACCACCAAGGATGTCGGCAAGGGCACCGGCCTCGGTCTCTCCACCGCCTACGGCATCGTCCGCCAGAGCGACGGCCACATTTCGGTGTCGAGCGAACTGGGGCTCGGGACCACATTCCGCATCTACCTGCCATGCGCCGAAGCGCCGCCGCAGGTCGCCGTCGATCCGACGGTGGAGAAGATGCCTGACGGCACCGAGCACATTCTGCTGGTCGAAGACGATCCGTCCGTGCGCCGGCTGTCGAAGGAGTTGCTGATCCGGCTGGGCTATTCGGTGACGGAGGCCGCCTCCGGCAGGGCCGGACTGGCGCTCGGCAGTGACGACACGCGGCATTTCGATTTGGCGCTGTGCGACGTCATTCTCGGCGACATGAGCGGCCCCGCGGTGGCCGAGGCGCTGCGTGCGCTCCGGCCGTCGATTCGCGTACTGTATATGTCTGGCTACACGGACGAGGCGATCGTGAAGACCGGTGTGCTCGACGAGGGCAAGGCCTTCTTGCGGAAGCCGTTCACGCCGATGCAACTGGCGAAGAAGATTCGCGAGGTGCTGGACGAGCCAGAGACAGGAAACCTGTGATCGGCGAAACCATCTCGCACTACCGCGTGCTGTCGCGCCTTGGCGCGGGCGGCATGGGCGTGGTCTACGAGGCCGAAGACACGCGGCTCGGCCGCAAGGTCGCGATCAAGTTCCTGCCCGACGCGGCCAACGCCGACAGCGAAGCCGTGCAACGCTTCCTGCGTGAAGCACGCGTCATTTCAAGCCTGAACCACCCGTACATCTGCACGCTCTACGATATCGGAGCTCATCACGATCAGCAGTTCATGGTGATGGAACTGCTCGACGGCCAGTCGCTGAAGGATCGCGTAGCGAAGGGCCCGCTGCCACCGGACGAAGTGCTGGAGCTCGGCGCGCAGATGGCCGATGCCCTCGACGCCGCGCACGCGCAGGGCTTTGTGCACCGCGACATCAAGCCGGCCAATCTCTTCATCACGCGTCGTGGCTCGCTCAAGGTGCTCGACTTCGGGGTCGCCAAGTTGAGCACGGCCGGTCGCCGCGAGCATCTCGAGTCCACCATTGGCGTCACCGACCAGTTGACGGGCCTGGGCACGACCATTGGGACGGTCTCGTACATGTCGCCCGAGCAGGCGCGTGGCCAGGAGATCGACGCGCGCAGCGACGTGTTCTCCGCCGGCATCGTGCTCTACGAGATGCTCACCGGGCAGTTGCCGTTTCCCGGCCCGACAGTAGCGACGGTCTTCGAGGGGCTGCTGACCAAAAAGGCGGTGCCGCCCTCGCAGTTGCAGGCGGGGCTGTCGCCGGAGTTCGATCGCATCATCGACAAGGCGCTGGAGAAGGATCGCGAGACCCGTTACCAGAGTGCCGCCGAACTACGCGCCGATCTGAAGCGATTGCGGCGCGCGAGTGAGTCGGGGATCACCACCGCTGTCAGCACCACCGCCGTGACGCCGGCCGCGCCGGCTGCTGCGACTGCTGCCATTCCCGCTGCGTCCCGCCGGCCTGTCGCGCCGACGCCAGCCGACAGCGCCCGAGTACCAGCGCCGGCTCCCGCCTGGAGAAAGCCGCTGCTGGTCGGCGCGCCGCTCCTGATGGCGGCGCTCGTCGGCGGCGGCCTGCTGTATCGATCGATCACAACACCCGCGCTGACCGCCAAGGACACGGTGGTGATGTCGTCGGTGGTGAACCGCACCGGCGACGCCATGTTCGACGACACGCTGGGTGAGGCCCTGGCGCTGCAATTGCGCCAGTCGCCGTTTCTCAACGTCGTGCCCGATGCACAGGTGCAAGCCACGCTGCGCCTGATGAGCCGCGACCCGACGACGGCGATCACGGCCGAAGTGGGCCGTGAAGTGTGCCAACGCGCCGGCGCCAAGGCGCTGCTCGGCGGCACCATCGCCATGCTGGGCTCCGCCTACATCGTCACGCTGAACGCGCAGGACTGTGTCGACGGCACGGTGCTGGCCGAAGAGCAGGTGCAGGTCAGTTCGAAGGAAACCGTGCTGGCGGCCATGGGCGCAGCCGTGTCCGTGTTCCGCGAGAAGCTGGGCGAATCGCTCGCTTCGATTCAACGCTACGACGCGAAGATCGAGGAGGCGACCACGCCGTCGCTCGAGGCTCTTAAGGCGTACAGCCAGGGATTGAAGACGCGCCGCACGACCGGCGACTTCGACTCGGTGCCGTTCTTCCGGCGCGCCGTCGAACTCGATCCGGAGTTTGGGTTGGCCTACGCGCGGTTGGGCACCGTGTATTCCAATTTGGGCCAGGCCGACGAAGCGCGCAAGATGACGGCCAAGGCGTACGAGCTGCGCAGCAAGGTCAGCGAAGTGGAGCGCTTCTACATCGAGGCGCGCTACTACACCACCGTCGAGCCCGAAACGAGCAAGGCCCTCGACGTCTATCGCGTGTGGCTCGCGGCCTATCCGAACGACTACACCGCGCTCGCCAACTCGGCGCTGCTGCTCAAGCAGCGCGGCGAGGTCGCCGAAGCGCTCCGCAACCAGGAGGCGGCGGTGCGCGTGGCGCCGGACCAGCCCATTGCGTGGGGCAACCTTGGCGACACCTACATGGGCCAGGGTAACTATCCGCAGGCGCGAGCGGCGTTTGAGACGGCCTTGAAGCTGCAGAACGGCGTCGGACCGCGCGCCAGCCTGTTTGCGCTCGGCCTGATCAGTGGCGACCTGGCCCTGGCCGATGCGCAGGTGTCGGCGATGGCCGGCAAGCGCGAAGAAACAGAGTTTCTTGCCATCCGCATGCAGGGCGCGGCGTTTCTGGGCCGGATGCAGGAAGCCGCGGCCATTGCCATCGATTGGCAGGCGCGCATGGAGGCGGCCAGCCGGCGCGCGCAAGTGGGCGGCGGGTTAATGCAATTGGCGATCAACGAGGCCCTCGTCGGCCTGGCCGATGCCGCGAGCGCGCGCGTCAAGAAAGCCGAAGACGAGGAGATGCTGAGCCCGAACACGATCGACGACCGCCTGGTCGTGGCGGCCATTCTTGGTGACGCGGCCCAGGCCCGCCGCCTGCTGCCGCTGGCCATCGAGCAGATTGGCAAAGACGGCGACGGCAGTTCATCCCCAGGCACCGGCGTTCGCGCGTTGCGGGCGCTGGGAATGATGGGCGAAGGCCGGCCCGCCGAGGCCGTCACCATCTGGACGATCGCGCAAGTTCAAGTCAAGAACTGGGAGCCGGCGCTGAAGGGCCTGAACCTCGTCATCGAAGATACCTGGCAGCGCGGCCTCGGCACCACCAAAGCCTTGGCCATGGTGGAGATCGCGCGCGCCCAGGTTGCCCTCGGCAACCGCGATGAAGCGCGGAAGCGCTACCAGGCGTTCTTCGAGTTCTGGAAGAACGCCGACGCCGACGTCCCGCTGCTGGTGCAGGCGCGCGAAGAGTTCTCCAAGCTCGGGTCGTAGGCGGGTCTAAAGACCCGCCTAGCGAATCGTCTTCGGCGCCCTCTGTCCTTCAGGAATCAGCGTCGTGTATTTCTGATCCGCCATCGTCTTCTTGAGATCTTCGCGCGCCCGTTGAATCAGCTCGGGTGAGCGGTAAAGATCGATCGCCGCGCCGGCCAAGGTCTTGGCGGCCACCATCATCCCCTTCTCGCCGATGCTCGTGCCCGTGCATGCGACGATCTGCCAGCTGTGGCCGGGCGCGCCGTACGAATAGGTGGCGGCGGTGAACTGGCCGACCGGGAAATGCCAGGTGAGGTCGCCGACGTCGGTGGAGTGCGTCCCTTGCCGGGGCGGCGTGGCGGGCAGCGGTTCCACGCGTTCAGAGAGGGCCAGGGCTGGCATCGGCTTCAGGTCCTTCTGTGTCGCGCGCGCGAAAGCCCTCTCGCGATCGTCAAACTTCGGCGCGCCGACCAGCTCCAGGTTCTTCTGGATCACTTCCACCAGCGTGCGGTTGGGCAGCACTTCGTGCATGTCGGCGTCGATGCGGGTTTCGATCAGCCTGGTGCGGCTCATCGCCGCGGCCGCGCGGGCAATCTCGGTCAGCCACACGAAGTACTCCTCGACGTCGGAGTGCTTGTTGGCGCGCAGGTAGTACCACACCTCCGCCGAGGGTGGCACCACGTTGGGCTGGCCGCCGCCGTTAGTGATCACGTAGTGGATACGGGTGTCTTCCTTGACGTGCTCGCGCATGAAGTTCACGCCCACGCTCATCAACTCGACGGCATCGAGCGCGCTTTTCCCCTGGTGTGGCGAGACCGAGGCATGCGAGGCCAGGCCCTCGAACTTGAACTTCACCGAGATCATGGCCTTGGAGTAATCCCAGGCCGCGGCCGTCAGGTCGCCGGCGTGCCACGCGAGAATGGTGTCGACGTCCTTGAAGAGGCCTTCGCGCAACATGTAGGTCTTGCCAATGCCGGTTTCTTCGGCGGGCGTGCCGAACAGCTTGACGGTGCCCTTGATGGCGCCAGACGCGAGCGCCTGCTTGACGGCGATGGCGGCACCGCTGCTGGCCGTGCCGAACACGCTGTGGCCGCAGCCGTGCCCCGCCGTCGCGCCGGCACGGTTGGTGCGCTCGGGCGACGAGTCCTGCGAGAGGCCTGGCAGCGCGTCGTACTCGGCGAGTATGCCGATCACCGGCTTGCCGGTGCCATAACTGGCGACGAACGCCGTCGGCATGCCGGCGACGCCGGCTTCCACGGTGAAGCCGTTCGCCTTCAACAGGTTCTGCAGTTCCTCGGACGACTTGGTTTCCTCGAGGCCGGTTTCGGCCCAGGTCCAGATGTTGCGGTTGACGCGGTTCAGCACCGCCCCGTTCGTGTCGACCCAACCAAACGCTGCCGTCTTGGGATCCGATTGGGCAGACGGTTGAGCCAGCAGCTGGGCCAGCGAAGCGAATAACACCAGGATGACCAAAGCGAGGGTCTTCATGGGAGAAATGCTAACAGACCCTGCTTGATCTGCGTCATCAGCGTCATCTGCGGCCCCGGATAACACGATCTGCGTTTATGCTTACCGGAATGGTCAAACGTTTCGTCGCCGTCTTCATTTTCGTGCTGGTGGCTGGCACCGCGTGGGCGCAGGCCCCGGTTGAGTACAGGCTCTCGTTCCCGTCCCCCGAGCACCGGTGGATGCAGGTCGAGGCGAAGTTCGCGGCAGTGCCTGCCGGCGTGCTGCAAGTGCGGATGGCGCGGACGTCGCCCGGGCGCTATGCGCTCCACGAGTTCGCCAAGAACGTCTTCGACGTCACCGCGGTGAATGGCAAGGGCCAGCCGCTGACGGCGACCAGGCCGGATCCCCACCAATGGGACTTCGCCACCCACGACGGCACCGTGGTCGTCACCTACAAGGTGTTTGGTGACCGCACCGACGGCACTTATCTCGGCATCGATTCGATGCATGCGCACATCAACATCCCCGCGGCGTTGATGTTCGCGCGCGGGTGGTTCGAGCGGCCTGCCAGGGTCACCTTCGTGCAGCCGGCCGGCAAGGCCTGGAAGGTCGCGACCCAGTTGTTCCCGACGCCCGACCCGCTCGTCTTCACCGCGCCGAACATCCACTACCTGATGGACAGCCCGACCGACTTCAGCGCCTTCACCATGCGCGAGTTTACCGTAGACGAAGGGCAGAAGCGGACGGGACCGCCGCCGACATTCCGCATTGCCCTGACGCATGATGGCACCGAGGCCGAAGCCGACGCCTTCGCCAAGGATGTCGAGCGCATCGTCCGCGAAGCCATCCCGGTGTTCGGTGAGTTGCCGCGATTCGAGACCAACACCTACACGTTCCTGAGCGTCTACCTGCCGTGGGCCAGTGGCGACGGCATGGAGCATCGCAACAGCACGTCGCTCACCAGCTCTGGCGCGCTGCGCAATCCGCAACAGCGCCAGGGCATTCTGGGGACGGTCTCGCACGAGTTCTTCCACACCTGGAACATGGAGCGACTGCGCTCGAAGGGCATCGAGCCGTTTGATTTCGAAGCAGCCGACATGAGCGACGACCTGTGGCTCGGCGAGGGCTTCACTAACTACTTCGACGGCCTGATCCTCGAACGCGCGGGCCTGCAGACCATGGACACGTTCATGGGCGACCTGGGCGGCATCATCAACGCCGTGACGCTAAGCCCCGGGCGCAACTTCAGGAGCGCGATCGACATGAGCCGGCTGGCGCCGTTTGTCGATGCCGCGGTCTCGATCGATCGCACCGCGTGGCCGAACCTGTTTATTTCGTACTACACCTACGGATCGGCGATTGGCCTGGGTCTGGACCTCTCGCTGCGCGATCGCTCTGACGGCAAGACCACCGCAGACGACTTCATGAAAGCGCTGTGGGCGCAGTTTGGCCGTCCCGGGCAGAAGGAAGCCGGCAAGGTTGCGACCGCCTACACGATTGATGGCTTGAAAGAGACGCTGGCCAAGGTGTCGGGTGACCGCGGCTTCGCCAACGACTTCTTCGGCAAGTTCGTCGAGGGCCGCGAGCTGGTGGACTACACGCGCCTGCTGGGCCGAGCCGGCATGGTGCTGCGCAAGCGCGCGGCCGGCAAGGCGTTTGCCGGCCAGGTGCAGTTGCAGGGCGGCGGCAGTGCGTTGCGCGTGTCGGGACTGGTGCCGTGGGAATCGCCGCTCTACAAGGCCGGCGTCGCGCAGGACGATCAGCTCGTGAGCCTCGGCGGCGTGGACCTCACGTCGATGGCGGCATTCGAAGAAGCGCTGGCGAAGCAGAAGCCCGGCGCCGCGGTGCCGCTCCGTTTCATCCGTCGCAGCGGGGAGGCCGTCACCGGCACGATCACGCTCGACGAAGACCCGCGTCTGGAAGTGGTGGCGATCGAAAAAACCGGCGGCACGCTGACCGACGCTCAGCGGAAGTTCAGGGAGTCATGGCTCAACTCGCAAAGACGGTAGTAGAGGCGGGTCTTTAGATCCGCCTGTCAGCTGACCGCCCCTTCGATCATCCGAATCGTCCCCTTCGTCGCATCGACCTCGACCTCGGCACCATACGGCAGCGTGAATTGCTTTTCGATGTGGCCGATCTGCGCCCCGTGCCACGCCGGCACGCCGAGCGGCTTGACGTGCTCGACCAGGGCATCTTCGACGGTCAGTGAACCGAACCCGTTTCCCGGGTCGCAGTCCGTGCAGTTGCCAAACACCACGGCGCTGGCCTTGGCCAGAATGCCGGCCAGCTTCAACTGCGTCAGCATCCGGTCGATGCGATAAGGCGCCTCTTCAACGTCTTCCAGGAACAGTACGCACTTGTTGAAGTCGGGAAGGTACGACGAGCCGACGATGGCGGTCAGCACTGTGAGGTTGCCGCCGAGCAGCCGTCCTCGGGCCATGCCGGGCGTGAGCGTGCGGATGCGGTTTTGCCGCTGCACCAGCGTGTCGTCCTTGTCGAACGACTTGTCGTTCTCGAACGTGACGGCCTCGCCATCGAACAACACGCGTCGCAGCCAACCGACGTTGAAGGCGTTCCACTGCGAGATGCCTACCGGTCCGTGAAACGTCACTAGTCCGGTGCGCATGTGTATGGCGGAGTGCAGCGCGGTGATGTCGCTGTAGCCGAGCAAGACTTTCGGATTGCGGCGGATCAGGTCGAAATCAAGCCTGGGCAGGATGCGAGCGCAGCCCCAGCCGCCGCGGATGCAGACAATGCCGCGGACGTCGCGGTCCGCGAACATCGCGTTGACGTCAGCGGCGCGGTCCTCGTCGCGGCCGGCGAGGTAGCCGTAACGATCGAGCACGTGTGCCCCGACCTTGACCTTGAGGCCGAGGGCCTCGAAGGTCTCGCGGACGATATCGAGGTCGACGCCGTTGTAGGTGGCACCAGCGGGATTGATCAGCCCGATGGTGTCACCCGGTTTGAGCCGTGCCGGCTTGACCGGAGCCGCTTGCGCGGCCAACCGGACGCCGAGTGCTGCCGTCGCCATGCCGCCGAGGGCCAGAAAGTCTCTGCGTGTCGTCATCGTCTCAACCGCTCCTGCTCGTCTTCCATCCACGCGTTCCAGCCGTCGGCCGTGACGACATGAAGCTCACCGCGCATTCGGTAATGTCCGAGTCCGCACAACTGCGAACACGCAATCTCCCAGTCCCCGGTCTTGGTCGGCGTAAACCACGTGCGCGTGGTCGTGCCGGGTACCGCGTCCTGCTTCACGCGCATCTCGTTCAGCGTGAAGCTGTGGACCACATCCCGGCTCCCCAGCTGGACCACGATGGTGCGATCGACGGGCAGGGTCAGGATATTGAGCAGCCCGATATCGTCTGTGGCGGCAGCGTCTTCGCGATCGATCCCGACCGGGTTCGATGCGCTGATCAACGTGTTATCAGTGCGGCCAAACACGCCGTCGGGGCCAGGGTAGTGGATGTTCCAGGCAAACTGCTCGCCGGTGACGCGCACTTCGAGCGGCGTCACGTTGGCGGGTGGCGGCGCGATGCGGGTTGACCAGGCGGGCAACGCCTGGGTCGTGAGGATGAAGGCGTCGCCGATGATCACGCCGCCGATGGCGATCGCGGGCCACCGGCGGCCAGCGCCGGCGGTTCGCGGCTCCGGGTTCGCGCCCTGGCGAAACTTGATCAGGATCACGATCAACAGCGCCAGCCACGCCGTGAAGATCAGCAGCATGTGCCAATGGATGCCGAACAGTACGGCGTCCAGTGCCGGCGCGTGCGCCGAAGCGGCGGCGGGCAGCCAGCGTTCGATCATGGGTTGCGATCCCTGAGCATCCACAGACGCCACGCGACGCGCGCCATCCAAAGTAAGACGAAGGCGGTGACGACAATCAGCGTGCTGACGCCGGCCCGCACCCCAGCGGCGATGGCCGCGCTTTCCGAGGGTCCGCAAATGGAGCAGCTCATATGAAGAAGCCTCCGACGAGCGCGAGCCACACGAGGGCCACGAAGATCCAGTACCGCCGCGTTGCCTCGATGCGTGCGAGCCACCGTTCGCGTTGGGCGGCTTTCATCGCAAATGACGGCCCCGCCAACCAACCCGAGAACACGGCCGCCCCAAAGACGAAGGCCGTGTGCACCGCGCCAAGGGTGTACCAGCACGCCAACTGCAGGCTGGCCGAGGGCACCAGGCCCCTGCGGATCAGGATCGCATCGTTCAGCAGCCTGATGGCGACGAACGCGATGCCAAGCGACTGGGCGCTGATCAACCGGATGCGCGCCTCGCTGAACGACGCCGAGGCACCGAGCAGCAGCGCCGTTTCAAGCCACGGGAACTGCGCCAGGGGTCCGGGCCATTCGAGCGATCCGGCGCGGAGCATGACGTAGGCCGAGAACAGCGACCCGAAGAACATGGTGGCCGAGGCGAGGAACAGCCCGAGTCCCAACGCCGATGCCGAAGTGCCAGTGTCAGGCCTTATCAGTGCCGTGTCGGCTCTTGGGGTCAGGTCACGGAAATCACATTTTGGGATGATTGGGGACAGGTCTCGGACCCACTCCAGAGTGTTGCCACCCCATGGGTTGTAACGGAGACCTGTCCCCGATAATCCCAAAATGTGATTTCCGTGACCTGACCCCAAACATCCCTTCCACAGATTCCAAATGAAGGGCAGTTGGAAGACGCCCAGCAGGATGGCGGCGTACGTCATGTACGTCTGCCACATCAGCGTGGGCTGGGCGAGTGCGTAGCTGGCGCCGGCGTCATACAGGCGGCGGTTCACGCCCATCAGGCCGACCACGAACATCGGCATGAAGATCAGGTTCATGCAGATGAAGGATCCCCAGAAATGCACCTTGCCGAGCCGTTCGTCCAGCATGCGGCCGGTGATGCATGGGAACCAGTGGTAGATGCCGGCGAACAACGCGAACATCGTGCCCGGCGCCACCAGGTAGTGGAAGTGCGCGACGACGTAATAGGTGTCGTGCAGCGAGACATCGCTGGCCGCGAGGCCCAGCGGCAGTCCGGTCAAGCCGCCGATGCCAAACATCGGCAGGAACGCCAGCGCGAACAGCATCGGTGTGGTGAAGCGAATGGAGCCGCCCCACAGCGACATCACCAGCGACGAGATCAGGATCACCGACGGGATCGAGATGATCATCGTCGTCACCTGGAAAAACAAGCTGAGCGTCGTGCCCATGCCGCTCAGGAACATGTGATGGGCCCACACCACCATCGACATGCCGCCCATGAACAGCACCGCCGCGACCATCAGCCCGTAGCCCCACAGCGGCCGCCGCGCGTTGACCGTGATCACCTCGGCGACAATGCCCATGGCTGGAAGGATGAGCACGTAGACCTCGGGATGCGCGAGGAACCAGAACAGGTGCTGCCACAGCAGCGGATTGCCGCCACCCATCACGCCTTGCAGCGGCACACCACCGATGACCAGGCCGGTCGGCAGGAAGAAGCTGGTGCCGGCCACGCGGTCCATCAACTGGAAGATCGCGGCCGCTTGCAGGGCGGGGAACGCCAGCAGCAACAGCAGCGCCGTGACCAGCTGCGACCAGACAAAGAACGGCAGCTTCAGCCAGGTGATGCCGGGCGCGCGGCTTTGCACGATGGTCGCGATCATGGTGATGGCGCCGAGCGTGGACGACAACCCGATCAGGAAGATGCCGACCAGCCAGAAGTTCTGTCCCGCCGAGGCGATCACCGCCAGCGGCACGTACGAGGTCCAGCCCGAGTTCGGCGCGCCGCCTTCGATGAAGAAGCTCGCGAGCATGACGAGACCACCGGCCAGATACAGCCAGTAGCTGAGCGCGCTCAAGCGCGGGAACGCCACCCCGTTGGCGCCAATTTGCAGTGGGACGAAGTAGGTGCCGAACGCCGACGCCGCCAGCGGAACGACGGCCAGGAACACCATCACCGAGCCATGCATGGCGACGAGTTGGTTGTAGAACTCGGGCAGCATGATGCCGCCGGGCGCGTTGGCTTCGCCCAGCATCGGCACCAGCCACGCCGGCAGCGGCTGGCCGGGCCAGGCCAGTTGCCATCGCATCAGGATCATCAGGAGGAACCCGACCAGCAGGAAGAAGAGGGCGGTCAGGCCATACTGCAGCCCCACCGTCTTGTGGTCGGTCCAGCGCACTTCGTGATTCTACAGGGCTTGCGACCTGCGGCTTGCGGCTTGCGGCCTGCGGCCCTGTACAATACCGACCACCATGAGCCGTTCCACACTTTCGGTCGTTGTCTGTGCGCTTGCCCTTGCGGTCACGACCACCAGTTCACTTGGCGCACAGGCGGTTGAGCCCATCCGTTACACGCTGCGCTTTCCCGCGCCGCACACTCACTACGTCGAAGTGGAGGCCAGCATCCCGACGGCGGGCCGTCCCGACATCGAGGTCTACATGGCGACGTGGACGCCAGGGTCGTACCTGATTCGCGAGTACGAGCGCAACGTCGAGGCCGTCACGGCCAGCACCGGCACCACCGCGTTGGCGGTGGGGAAGTCGCGCAAGAACCGCTGGAAGATCACGACCGGCGGCGCGCGGACGATTACGCTGCGCTACAAGGTCTACAGCCGCGAGATGACGGTTCGCAACAACTGGGTCGAAACCGGCTTCGCCATGCTGAACGGCGCACCCACGTTCGTGACGCTGCCCGAGGGCGGCAAGCGGCCGCACGAAGTGACAGTGGAGTTACCGGCCGCGTGGAAGGGCGTGCAAACGCCGCTGATGCCAGTGGCCGGCGCCGTCAACAGCTTCCGCGCAGACGACTTCGATACGCTCGTCGACAGCCCCATCATCATCGGCAACCCGGTGGTCCGCGAGTTCACGGTGGATGGCAAGAAGCACGCGTTGGTGCTCGAGGGCGACCCGTCGTTGTTCGACGCCGACCGGGCCGCAGCCGACGTCAAGAAAATTGTCGAGGCCGGCCGCAACGTGATGGGTCCGCTGCCGTATCCCCACTACTACTTCCTCAACATGGTCACCGAGTCTGGCGGCGGCCTCGAGCACAAGAACAGCTTCCTCGGCATGTCGGGTCGCTTCACCACCCGCACGCACCGCTCCTACCTGGGGTGGCTGGGCCTCGTCGCCCACGAGTACTTCCACAACTGGAACGTCAAGCGGCTGCGTCCAGTCGAGCTCGGCCCCTTCGACTACGAGAACGAGAACTACGTGAAGACGCTATGGGTGGCCGAGGGTTTCACCGACTACTACGGCGACGTGCTGCCGCGTCGCGCCGGCCTTGCCACGCGCGAAGAGTTCCTGGACGGCCTCTCGAATCAGATCGAGTCGGTCCAGACCACGCCCGGCCGGCTGGTGACGCCAGTCAACATGTCGTCGTACGACACCTGGATCAAGCAGTACCGCCCCGACGAGAACACGGCCAACACCAGCATCAACTACTACCCCAAGGGCGCGGTGATCGCGTTCCTGCTCGACGCCAAGATTCGCAAGTCGAGCAACGACGCGCGCACGCTCGACACCGGCATGCAGTGGGCGATGCAGCGCTACTCCGGCGACAAGGGCTACACGCCGACGCAGTTCTACGACGTCATGAGCGAGGCCGCCGGCACGGATCTGAAGGGCTGGTTCGCCAAGGCCGCCGAGTCCACTGACGAACTGGACTACAGCGAGGCGCTCGACTACTTCGGCCTGCGGTTTCGTCCGACCGATCCGAGCGGTGCGCGCGCCTTCATCGGCAGCGGCACGCGCAACGACAGCGGCCGGCTCGTGGTCACGTCAGTGCGCCGCGGCACGCCGGCCATCGAGGCCGGTCTCAATGTCGACGATGAGATTCTGGCGATTGACGATGTGCGCGTGCGTGCGGATGGACTGGCGGCGCGGCTCGATCAGTACAAGCCGGGCGACAAGATCGCAGTGCTGGTGGCCCGTCGCGACAAGCTGACGAAGATCGGCGTGACGCTCGGTGCCGAGCCCGGTCGCGCGTGGCGGCTCGAAGTGTCGCCGACGGCGACCACCGAACAGAAAGCGCGCCTCACGTCGTGGATGGGTCAGTAGTCACGACGTTCGTCCCATAATCACTTATTCGGGCGCAATCCCAGCCAGGCAACCCCACGAAGGGGTGGCCTCCACCGCACGCCAGGCAACCCACAAAAGGCTGGCCTTCATGGCACCGCCCAACCTTTCCAGGGCAATCGCCGTCTATTCCTCGTGGTTATGCAATTCATGCGTTGCGGCCGGTACGCCGCCCTTGCTCTTCTCGTCCCCACATCCACCTTCGCGCTAGGCGCTACGGCGGACAAGCTGGCAACCGCGTCGGGAGAACGTCGCACCAACATCATGGCGATCGAAGCCGTCGCTGTGCCCACGAATGGCCCCATCCTGGTCGACGGCAAGCTCAACGAAGAGATCTGGCAGCAGGCGCCAGTGATCAACGAATTCATCCAGCGCGACCCGGCCGAGGGCCAGCCCTCGTCCATGCGCACTGAAGCACGGGTCGCCTATGACGAGAGTGCCATCTACGTCGGCGTGCGGGCGCACGACACCGCTGCCGCCAGGCTCGTCGGCATCCTGACACGCCGCGATCAGCGATCGCCGTCCGACTGGATTCGCATTGTCATCGACTCCTACTTCGACAAGCGGTCGGCGTATGAATTCGGCGTCAACCCGGTTGGCGTGAAGACCGATCGTTACTATTTCAACGACGGCCAGAGCGACGACAGCTGGGACGCCGTGTGGGATGTGGAAGTGGCGAAGGACGCCAATGGCTGGAGCGCCGAGTTCCGCATCCCGTTCTCGCAACTGCGCTTCAACGCGCTCTTGGGTGGCCCGGTGGGCTTTGCCGTGATTCGCGAAGTCGGCCGGCTGGCCGAGACCTCGAGCTGGCCGCTGCTGTCACGTAGCGCCAGCGGCTTCGTGTCGCAGTTTGGCGAGATGCGCGGCCTGAAGATGGCGGGCACGCCGAAGAAGTTCGAATGGCTGCCGTACAGCGTCGGCAAGGTCGAGACTCAGCCCGTAGACGCGGGCGACCCACTCAATTCCGCCACCGATCCCGGCGCGACCATTGGCCTCGACATGAAGTACGCGGTCACGTCCGGCCTCACGCTGACGGCGACCGCGAATCCCGACTTCGGCCAGGTCGAAGCTGATCCCGCGGTCGTCAACCTCGACGCCTTCGAGACGTTCTTCCCCGAACGCCGGCCGTTCTTCGTTGAAGGGTCCGGCACGTTCCGCTTCAACATGGACTGCAACGACGGCAACTGCACGGGCCTGTTCTATTCGCGCCGCATCGGCCGCGCCCCTCAGGGCTACGCGGCCACGGGCGACGGCGAGTTCTCGAAGGCGCCGGACTCGGCGACCATCATCGGCGCCGCCAAACTGACAGGCCGTCTCGCCGGGTTCTCGCTTGGTGCGTTGACGGCGGTCACCGCCCGCGAGGATGCGGAGATTGCCGGCGTGGGCTCAGCCGGCCGCCGTGGCCAGACGGTGGAGCCGCTCACCGGCTACACCGTGCTGCGCGCCCGCAAGGAATTCAAGAACCAATCGTCGATTGGTGTCATGACCACCTCGACCAATCGCCAGCTCGATGACGCGGTGTCGTTTCTGTCAAAGAATGCGCTGGCGGGTGGTGTCGACTACGACATCCGCTTGTCGCCGATCTACAACGTGACCGGGTATTGGGCCGGCACCCGTCTCGAGGGCAGCCAGGAATCCATTACGCGGCTCCAGGAAAACACCGCCCATGGGTTTCAGCGTCCCGACGCCGACTATGTGGATCTTGACCGCGCGGCGACCAGGTTGCAAGGTCACGCTGGCGCGCTCTCGTTCGGGAAGATCTCAGGCGAGCGCACGCGCTTCAGTTCCAACCTCGGCTACAAGAGTCCCGGCTTCGACAGCAACGACCTGGGCTTCATGCGCCGCGCCGACGAGAAGACCCTGGGCAACTGGTTCCAGTGGCGCAACTTCACACCCGGCAAGTACGTCCGCACGCGCATGTTCAACCTCAGCCAGTGGGCGGCCTGGAACTTCGGCGGCGACCGGCTCTACTCCGGGTTCAACGTCAACTCGCACTGGACCTTCACGAACTACTTCAACATCGGCGGCGGCTTCAACCTCGAGGCGGCGCCGTTTCGCGATCGCAGCACACGCGGTGGCCCAGGCGTGCTGGGCAACCCGGGCAAGAGCCTCTGGCTGTACGCCAGCACCGACAATCGCAAGGCGCTGTCGTTGTTTGTCAACGGCGACTTTGGCGGTGACCGCTTCAACAGCATGCGCCGCGGCTTCAGCCCCGGCTTCAACTGGCGCGCCTCGTCTTCGATGTCGCTCAACATGGGCCTCCGCTACAGTATCAACAAGGATGACGCGCAGTGGGTGCGAAACGTGGCGCTGGCTAACGGCGCAACCCGCTACGTCTTCGGACGCATCGACCAGAAGACCATGTCGATCAACACGCGATTCAACTACACGATGACGCCGAACCTGTCGCTGCAGGTCTACGCCGAGCCGTTCGTATCGGCGGGCGAGTACACCAACTTCAAGGAGCTGGTCGACGGCCGCGCCGCGAACTACCAAGACCGCTACCGGCCGCTCGACTACGCCGGCAACCCGGACTTCAACATCCGTTCCTTCCGGACCACCAACGTGCTGCGGTGGGAATACCAGCCGGGTTCGGCGTTGTTCGTGGTGTGGCAGCAGGGCAAGTCGGACTACGAGAACTTCGGCGACTTCCGCTTCGGCCGCGACTTTAGTGGCGTGTTCTCGGCGCCGACGCATAACGTGTTCCTGGTCAAGTTTTCCTACTGGCTCAATATGTAAAGCGCCCTACCGGGACGGCACTTTCCGGCGGGGTGACACAACTTGACGGGGTAGCACGGCTTGACGGGGCGCCCGACGCGGGGAGCCGCA
>Ga0163144_10012935_pt1 | contig 17458 bp, 14 predicted proteins | sample OliLak19BULKMAT1_FD_123175 | JGI IMG/M metagenome (GOLD analysis project Ga0163144, IMG submission 123175) | Freshwater microbial mat bacterial communities from Lake Vanda, McMurdo Dry Valleys, Antarctica - Oligotrophic Lake LV.19.BULKMAT1 | ecosystem: Environmental > Aquatic > Freshwater >...
CGGTGGTGGCCGTATGCATAATACTCTGCTCCATCGACGGGACGATAGTGGTCCTGGCCCTGCCCACCATCGCGAAAGCATTCGGGCAGAGCATTGCTGCGATTCAATGGGTTTCCGTGGCCTATACCATCACCTGCGCCGCCACACTAAGCCTGGCTGGAAAGTGGGCCGACACCCTCGGTCGCAAGACGGCTTACCTGACCGGATTTGCCATCCTGACAACTGCCTCGCTGGCCGCAGGGTTGGCATCGAATTTTGAATGGCTCGTGGCCACCCGTGTGTTCACGGCGTTCGGCACAGCTTTTTTGCTCTCGAGCAGCAACGCAATCCTCAGCTCAGTTTTCCCCAAAGAACAACGCGGACTGGTCTTGGGATTGGGCGTCACGGTGTTTTCCATCGGGGTCGCGGCCGGACTTTCGATTGGTGGCGCGATATTGCATTTCGCCTCCTGGCGGTGGATTTTTTTCGTCAATTTCCCCATTGGCATTTTTGCGCTGGCCGCCGGGGCCCTGGTATTTGATCCGAATGCAATCGGTCCCGCGCGGCCCAGGACAAAACCGGTGGACTGGTCCGGGTCCGTTTTAGTCATTGTAACTTTGTTCGGTTTTTTGCTGGGACTGCAGCGGCTGGCCGCAGGCGAGGCGGGGCAGTTTGTGGTTCTCGAGGTAACGGCCACCGTTGCCGCCTATTTTTTCATCCGCACGGAACGGCGCGCAGCTGATCCGATTTTGCCGCCCTGGTTGTTCGGTGTATCAGAGATTTTCCGAGGCTCCATCACACGGGTCATTATGCGGATGGCCACAGCCGGAGTGAGTTTTACACTGCCGTTTTATCTTCAGTTTAATCTTGGTCTGTCGGCAGCCCATGCGGGTTTGATCATGTTGGCCTATGTGGCGGTGCTGGCCGTGGCCGGTCCAGTATCCGGCCATCTGGCCGATCGTTTCAGTCCCCGTCCTGTCTTGCTGGCTGGCTTGATCTTTCTGGGCCTTGGTTTGGGCCTGCTTTTCCTTTTACCAGGTGGCAGGGTATCGCCGGTCGCCGGGGCGATCGCATGGGTTGTTATTGCCCAGGGGATCATGGGACTCGGCACCGGCATGTTCGGTTCGCCCAACGCGAAGTCAGCAATGGAATCGGTCTCCCGTGAACATCATACGGTTGTCTCCGGCCTGCTCTGGACGACCACTTTCATCGGTCAGGCCCTTGGAACAACTGCGGCAGCTCTGTTATTGGGTGGTTCCTCTTCGGTTGCAGGTGCTCCGCTTCAAAATCAACAGCAAGTCTTTGCATTGCTGGCAGCATTTGTGGCCGGTGCTTTTGGACTTTGCCTCTGGTCGAAGCCAGCACCCGACCTTACCAAAAGTTCAACCGATCCGGGTCGTGTCCGCAAAGTTCAAAAATGATCTTTAACCTGCGTGCCGCAGACTGGAAAGAGCTGTTCCCCTGTGCTGTGAACCACGGCACGCACTTGGTAGAAGGAAGCTGTTGCACGATTGTGCTGTCGAAATTCGTTTTACTGCCAGGTTGTGGGAGAAAGTTTTCTTAATTGAAACGTATCTACCTGAATTCTGGCCTCAGCCGGACTTCCGCGCAGTCCGCAGATCAAATCGACTTCTTCTGCCGCGGCCCCCGGAGCCACATAAAAATCGTAGGAGAGTGTTCCCCATCCTTCGTATTGCCGCACGGTTCCGAAACGATTTCCTGAATGATGAAGTATGATCGAACTTGGAATGGGTGGGATTCCGTCCTGCGACTGGCCCTCCAGTTTCGCCCGGGCTGTCAGCCGGTATCGGCCCGGTTCAAGCCGGCCTTTCTGGCGAACCGATCCCCCAATCGCACCGGCAGGAACGGTCAGGTGGATCACCTGCTGGGAATCCATCTCCTTGACCTCGGCGGTCACTGCGGGATTTCCATTCGCGCCTGCCGTGCGCCACTGTTCCAGATGGCACACGCCGTTGGTGTCAAAAACAAAAAATGGGGCCATTGGAAAGGAGTTTGAACCCCGCAATTGTTCCTTCAAGAAGGAGGCTCTCTGCTGAACTCGGACACACAGGTCGTCGATGTCTTTTCGATGATCTCCGCTGCTGACAAAGTCCCAGTCGGGATTGTTCAGCAAGACGGCCCATCGCGCCGAGGGATCCGGGATTTCATCCGCAATCCTGGCATCGATGGCCTTGATTCGGTTGCTGATGGTGGTGGGGGAAAACACTCTTGATGCGAGCAGTTTCACCTGGTCAACATGCCTTTTCCTTCCTTCCGGTGTCGAGATCAAGGCACGGGCTGCCATTCCCTGCATCGGGGGAACGACGGGCAGATCCAGGTTTGGCAGGAAACCTCCGAGCACCCGGTCCATGCCGTGCGGCATAAAAACCAGCCTGTCACTTTTTGGATCGTGATAAATACGATAGTTGCTTCTGTTGATGGAATAACTGTCCCAGTGGCAGAGAATCGTTTCCATGGCGGTCATGGAGAAAAACCGGTCCAGGTCGATGATCTTTTCGAGTGCGGCATATCGCTTTTCCGGTTCAACGATATCGATGGCCGAACGCAGCCGTTTCAGGCTGGAGAGCTTTCCTTTGTTTTCTCCTGATATCACCTCCAACGGGCGGTCAATGTCCGTCAGTAAACCGCCGTCGTAAAGGTCGCCATCGTTGTCCTTGAAATGGCGTTTGAGAAATTTTTTATCGTAACCTTCCATCAAAAGATAAAGACCGAGCTTGCGATTGTTCAAGGTGACCACGGCATAGTCGGAACGGGCCACCGGCACCCCGGCGGCGGCAAAAAGTTCGCGCGAAACCTTTTCATTCATGCAGGTCGGATCCTGGACCGAGTTGTTGAGCGAGATCTTGGTCAATCCATGAAATTTTTGGTCCGGGGCCTGGTTATCAAAATTCAGGGTCAGGGAGGGAAAGTGATCGATCGGGCGAAAACTTCCGGCGCCCTTAAGATGCACCAGGACATTGGTGTAAACATTGCCGCCCTCAACAACCCTGGCCAGCACCTTGGTGCGGGTCATGTCTGGACGTGAGCGGCGGTTCGCAAAACGCAATTCATCCATCCCGGAGGGCGGAATCTCGATCGAAATCCGGATGAGGTTGGTGCCGGAGAAAAGCGCTGCGGACGAATCCAGAGAAGCGAGACACCAGAGGCCCGCGAGCACGGCCAGAATTTTGTTTCTGAAACCACCCTTCGCAACAAACAGGGTTGTGAACAAGAATTGTTTCAAGAGATTTCAAATTTGAACCTGCCACAATCTGTCCGGAAAAAAAAGAAACTGCCGGGCCTTTTAATGTTGGAATGGGGGGCAGTGTTCATGGGGCAGCCTTATACTTTTTTTTCCTCCCGACGCCAATCAAGAAGACTGAAACTCAGTTTTTCCGTTCACCTTCGCGGTTCGAGCCCCTTCGCGAATTCGCTCAAAACTCCGTGGCGGCGCGGTTCAGAGGGCGGTTCCTTGTCCAGAAGGTGGCTATGTTACGTTTGGGTTTCGCCGTGCAGCGACCGGTAAACCGACGGCCTGGCGCAAGGTGTCGGGCCGTTTCGGGGGAATCAGAGAGATTCCGGAACCGGCTCAAACCTGTGTCGAAATGGCTTCGATTGGAGCGCTTCCAAAGCTCAACTCAAGCAATGCAGTCATCAAATTTGACCTGGACGGTTGGAGTGATCATCGGGATTGCTCCGTCGCCAGTGCTGCCTCTGAGTATAACGTCAATTTACCGCTCTGGAAGCGAGGTCGGTTTTGATTGGATCGGAGGAAAGGCCACTTACCAACTCGAGGCTTCAGACAGTTTGAATGGTGGAGATTGGACCTCTTTGGGTTCTCCCCAGACCCAATACGCCGCTGCGATCCCGATCTGCAACAAACTTCAACGTTTTTTCAGAATCAAGGGGCAGCCTTAAATTGCCGCGAAATTCTCGTGCAGTTGCCAAAGCCTTTCCCTGTTGCATCAAACCAAACATGGGTGTTTTCACCCAACGGCGGGTGAAATGACCCGTCAACCCGCAGTTTTTTGCATCGGTGCTCTGGGACAGGAAAAAACTCTCCGGCATTTGATCCGGCTCGAATAAGCCTGGGGAGGGCTGAAAGAGATGATTTCTATTCGCTTTAATTCGCGTCCATTGGCGGTTTCCTTCTTTTCCTTCTGCATGGACACGGCTAAACCGTAACGATGCAGTTGAAAAAACCATCGCCCTCACCCTAACCCTCTCCCCGGGGGCCCCCGGGGCCCCCGGGGAGAGGGAACGATTCTACTTCGCGTTGGATTTGCAACTGGACGGTGAGCGTGATCCTGCGGGCGGAAACGCCTCCCTCGCCCTTTGGGCCCTTTGGGCCCTTTGGGAGAGGGCTGGGGTGAGGGGCTCCGAAGGCCCCAACTGCATGGACACGGCTAAGAAACCGCATCTTCCAATTGGGTTGACGGCTGCATGGGGTGGTTTTCGGCGTTAGTATTGGAGGATAACAGCGATCTTGCACGGGTGTCACTGGTGTCCATGGCTGCGCTTCCGACTGGATTTTTGCGACAATGTCCAATGGCCGGACGGGACTGATCCCTGGAGCGGCACAAGCTTTGCTTACTAAGCTCCGGCGAGAAACGGATTTTATCCCTTTAAATCGCCACTTCACGAAAACTTTATGAATTCAATAATCCAATCCAGCAAACTTTTGGTCCTGGCCGTGGGACTTTCTTCGGTGTTTTCCGGCCGTTTGCCTGCTGCCGAAACTTCACCCGCACCCGAAACTAACTCTCCTCCAGTTGTGAGGTTGGTTTCGCCGACCAACGGCACAGTCACTGCCACTGGGGTTACTTTGATTGCCGAAGCAACTGATGCCCAGGGTGAGGTGGACAAAGTCAGTTTTTACGCCAACGACGAGTTCCTCGGAGTGGTTAAAGAGCCCCCGTTCAAGCTGGAGTGGGAACATGTCAAGGCCGGGCGCTACGCCCTCTTCGCCAGGGCCACCGATTCCGACGGAGTTTCTTCGTTGTCACAGGTTGTTCATTTATTAGCCTCCAACTCTGTTCCCACGGTGAAAATAACTACTCCCACCAACGGCGCAGTATTCAGCGTCTCCACTCCGATCCGTATTGACGCCGAGGCAACTGATGCGGATGGATCTATTACCAAAGTGAGGTTTTTCGACGGCAAAAAATTATTGGGCGAAGATTCTACCGCTCCATATTCCATCACTCTAAGCAATCTGAATTCGGGTAAATATCAGATATTTGCCAAGGCGGAAGATTCTTCCGGCAAATCAGTTCACTCCGCCCCGGTTCACTTCAGCATCTCGAACGCAGCCCCCTCAGTTCAAATAACCAGTCCGTTGCCTGGAACGAACGTGCTGGCGCCCGCTACCCTGAATCTGACAGCGGTGGCCACCGACCCCGATGGAGCAGTGAAATCAGTGCTCTTTTTCGGTGATGGCCGGTTTCTGGGTGCGGATGAGCAGGCTCCCTATTCTCTTGTCTGGTCCAACATTTCTCGTGGAACGCATAAAGTCAGGGCGCAAGCAGTTGACACGTTTGGTGCGCGAACAACCAGCGAGTCGGTAGAATTCACCGCCGGGAACATTTCTCCTTCAGTTCAAATTAGTGCTCCCACCAACGGAACTGTATTCGCTTCCCGAACGAATATTCTGATTGCCGCGATGGCCACCGACCCTGATGACGCCATCAAAGAAGTTCGTTTTTACGATGACCGTCATCTGATCGGCGTAGTCACTGCCGCGCCTTTTTCCATCACCTGGAGCAATGCTCCATCCGGACGTCATTCGCTCTCGGCCAAAGCCATCGACGCGGGAGGTTATGAAGCCACCTCGAAGACTGTCAAAATCCAGGTGGGTCCTCCCGGACGTCCTGATAAGGATTAGCATCTGATTTGTTTCAGATTCGGATGGATCACCAAAGACCTTTCCAGTGATGGAAAGGTCTTTTTGTTTTTCTTCACAACAAGCTTGTTTTCACAGCCCGATTCCTTTGCTAACTTCGGCGACATTCACCCCAAGTTTTATGAAGCCAAAGTTTTTTTACTTCTTGTTGCTGCTGTCGTTGAAGCTACCCGCAGTGGCCTTGAATATTGTGACCAATGTGGAGTGGCAGCCGGTTCAGGCCCAGGTTCAGCGCATCGCCGAGGCCATGGACTATCTGGGTCAGCCGATGCAGCAGGAAGATCTAGGTAAGATCGCCTCGTTGCGCGACCATCCGCAGGCTGTGACGAAAGTTCAGCAGATCCTGGATCGTTATTCCCTTTTCGGAGTGCATATCAATCCTGAAATGAGGGTGAAAGTCGCGCAGGGCCCGGCCTCGGCGGAACTGGATGAACAGGGCTGGAAAATTTTCCTGGTGAAGGTTGAAAATGAATCCGGAACCACTGCGCCGCTCCGGGTGAAAAGCCCGAACGCGGGGCGCATGGCTGGAGCCGATTCCAAGGAGATACCTAATCGCTGGCTCGATGTGGCGATGTACGACGCCCAGCCTTTAAAACCGGCCTTGAGCGGTCTGCCGCTGGAATACCGCATCATCCAACTTTATTCACGGGATCGCGGAAGCCGCGAGGCGCGGTTTTCGTTCGATGTCGGCCAGGGAACGCAGGATCTTGGATTCCGCAACGAAACAGATGTTTTGTTCCGGGCCCGTGCCGCCGCAGAAATTGTGCTGAAGGTCAAAGATGAGAATGAAAAACCGACCACCGCCTCCTTTCTGATCAAAGACAAGTCCGGTCGGGTCTATCCGGCGCAATCAAAACGTCTGGCGCCAGACTTTTCATTTCACCCCCAAATTTACCGGCAGGACGGCGAGTCAATCCGACTTCCGTCTGGTCAATATGCCATCGAAGTTTCCCGCGGTCCGGAATCGATCACCCAGCGAAAAACCGTCGTCATTGATGAAAACATCCGGGAGCTTTCCTTCAAGATGGAAAGATGGATCGACCCGTCGCTGGAAGGCTGGTGGTCAGGTGACCATCACATTCATGCCGCCGGCTGCGCCCATTATGTAAAACCAACCGAAGGTGTTCATGCCGCCGATATGATCCGGCATATCATTGGAGAAGATTTAAAAGTGGGGGCGAACCTGACCTGGGGCCCGAGTTTTGACTATCAGAAACAGTTTTTTTGCGGCGAGGTGGACAAGGTTTCAAAATACCCCTACCTGCTCCGTTACGACATCGAGGTGTCCGGGTTCGGATCGCATCAGTCCGGTCATTTGTGTCTTCTCCGATTGCGGGAGCAGATGTATCCCGGTGGCGATTCCAAACACCACTGGCCCACGCTGGGTTTGAACACATTAAAATGGGCCAAAGCTCAAGGGGCCGTGACGGGACCGGCCCATTCCGGGTGGGGTCTCGAAGTGCAAACCGCCGAACTGCCCAATCATATCATTCCCCCTTACTCAGGTATCGGCGCCAACGAATACATCATGAACGTGACTCACAAGGTGCCTGATCAAAACGGGGTCATGGTTCCCGCCGTCGATTTTCTTTCCATGGTGGATACACCATACGTTTGGGAACTGAACATGTGGTATCACACTTTGAACGCAGGATTTCGCACCCGCATCAGCGGCGAAACCGATTTCCCCTGCATTTACGGTGAAAAAGTCGGGCTCGGGAGATCGTATGTAAAGCTGGACGGGAAGCTTGACTACGACGCCTGGTGCGAAGGGATTCGGAAAGGCAGAAATTATGTCGGGGACGGCAGGAGTCATCTGATCGATTTCCGAGTCAACGACGTGGTCATGGGCGAGAATGGCAGTGAGCTGCGAATGGCCCGGCCGGGGAAGGTCACGGTTCAGGTGCGGGTTGCCGCGATGTTGCCCGAGACACCTGATGCTTCTTTCAAAAACAAGGATTACACCCAGAAACCTTACTGGGATCTGGAACGTTCGCGGTTGGGCGATGGCAGGGAAGTGCCGGTCGAACTGGTGATCAACGGCGAAGTCAAAGGACTGAGGAAAATTCAGGCGGACGGAAAGTGGAACAAGTTGGAGTTTGAACTGGAGCTGGACCGCAGCGCCTGGGTCGCCCTGCGAATTCTTCCCTCTTCACATACCAATCCGATTTTTGTCCTGGTGGGAGACCGTCCGATTCTTGAAAAGAAGAGTGTGGAATGGTGTCTCAAGGGGGTGGAAAAATGCTGGTCTGAAAAGGAGCAGTTTTACGCCCAATCTGAACTCGAAGCGGCACGCCAAGCTTACGATCATGCTAGAAAAACTTATCGCGCCATGCTGGATTGACCGTTTCGTTGGCGTTGGAAACCTAGCGCGGACAGATCAGATCAGTTTGCCGCGTTGAAAATCCAGGGGGCTCAACAATCCCAGCCTGATCTGAAAAGAATCTGCGATGCTGCGGGCAAACCCTTTGGCTTCCTCCGCTTTGGCTCCGGTGAACAGCTCGTCCACGGTGGTGACGAACAATTCCACCCAGCGTTGAAAATGTTCGCGTCGAAGTTCGAGTGCCGCGTGTTTGGGAAAAGGTTGGCCTTGGAAAGTTTTGGTTTTGAACAGCAGCATCGACCAGAAGCGTTCGATGTGCGGCAGATGTTCGTCCCAGTCTACCTTGGCGACATCGTTGAAGATGGGCGACAACATGGTATCCAGATTCACCTTGGCATAAAATGCTCCGACCAATTTTTGTATGTCAGACCCAGCTTTGATGTCTCCGCGCAAATCCATGCTGAGATCATGCTGCGAAAACCGCGTTTGCACAACTGACACTGCATCCTTCACAGAGCCGCGCTTCGGGGAGATCTCTTTACATCTCACCCACTTTTAATCACGCCCTTCCGGCTCCATTTTCTTGTTGCCACTTTGCCTGTGCCGCCATGATTCTTTGATCTAACCAACGATGACGCAGAGGATCACAGAGAGAACCAGAGCCGCAGACAGGGAGATTTTTATCTCTATTCATCCAGAGGTTGCAGGCTTATGGACCTAAAGCTTCGCAATGCTGTGGTTGTTGTCTCGGGCGGTGCCTCTGGAATTGGGCGAGCCTGTGCCGAGCTGTTCATGCAGGAAGGTTCGAGGGTGGTGATTCTCGATTTCAACCGCGAGGCGGCCGGTGATTTTTGTTCAACAACAGATCCGCAAGGAGTTTCGCTTTCCTGGATCGAAGCGGATCTTTCCAAGGAGGAGGATTGTCGGAACGCCATGGAACAGGTGTTCCGCAAGTTTGGACGGCTGGATGTCCTGGTTAACAATGCCGGAAAAAACGACGCGGTCAGTTTGGATGGTTCTGTCTCAGACTTCCGCCGTTCGCTCGATCAGAATTTACTTCATGTCTTTCTCCTCACGCAGCTCGCCCTTCCTTCGCTCAAAAAAGCCAGAGGTAGCATTGTTAATATCGGATCAAAAGTCGCTGTCACCGGGCAGGGCCGTACATCGGGTTACGCCGCCGCGAAAGGTGCGGTCAATGCCTTGACCAGGGAGTGGGCGCTGGCATTGGCTCCGGATGGGATTCGAGTCAATTGCGTCCTCCCCGCCGAGTGCGAGACGGAGCAGTATCAGGCTTGGTTTCAGTCACAACCGGACCCTGCGGCTGCGCGACTGGCGGTTGAACAGCGTGTTCCGCTCGGTCATCGGCTGACCACTCCGGCTGAGATTGCGAGCATGGTCGTGTTCCTCTCGTCTCCGCTAGCTTCCCACGTCACGGGACAGTTGATTTTTGTGGATGGCGGTTACACCCATCTGGACAGGGCAATGACTTCAGGCCCTGGCTCGCAATGGGGTTGACTAGCTCCAGGATTTAAAGCTCCGATTTGAGCGGTTTGCGCAAGCCATCATGAGAATTCTTGTTTCAGGGCTGGCGCTCAAGTTCGTCTGCTCCCGAAAAGCTAAATTCTACGGGATGGAATTTTCGCGAACCCGGAGAGTTGGCTGTAGGGGTTGACATTTGAGTACGGTTCGGAATCATCGCTTTACAAATGGGATGCCTGATTTATTCATGGCGCTTGAAACGATTGCGAAGTGACTCGGCGATTTGATTCATCGCCGCAAAAATCATGCTCTTCAATTCATTGCCATTTCTGATTTTTGCCGCGATTTTTTTCCTTCTCTGGCCGTGCTTCAGGAAAAGCCTTCACGCCCGATGGGGTTTCCTCAGCTTGGCTTCGCTTCTTTTTTACGCCTGGTGGGATTGGCGTTTTATTTTTCTCCTGATTGGAAGCGGATTGGTGGCGTTTTACATCGGCCGGGCGATGGCGAAAATGCCGGGGCGCAGGAAATCCCTGCTTCTCCTGGCTTTGATCTTGCATCTCGGGCTGCTGTTGCTTTTTAAATACGCCGATTTTTTCACGGAAAATGTCCGCGTATTTCTGTCGGCTCTTGGCGTTTCATGGCAGCCAAATAGGCTGGCATTGCCGCTCCCGTTGGGGATCAGCTTCATTACGTTTGAATGCCTCAGTTACGTGATCGACATTTATCGGGGAAAACTGGTTCCCACCTCCCGTTTCCTGCATTTTTTCTCTTTTTTGTCACTCTTCCCGCACCTGATCGCCGGTCCAATCATCCGGCCCGCCGATCTTTTACCTCAGCTGGAAAAAACCGGGCTGGCCACTGAAGAGCAGAAGTGGCGCGGACTCCGTTTGATGATTCTGGGATTTTTTAAGAAAATGGTTCTGGCGGACAATCTGGCCCCTTTGGTGAACGCCGCTTTTCAGGGCGACACTCCGGATGGAGGGATGCTTTTCTGGTGGCTGGTCACCACTTCACCCGCTTTTCAGATCTATTTCGATTTCTCCGGTTACACCGACATTGCCCGGGGGCTGGCCAATTGGATGGGGTTCGAATTTCCGCTTAATTTTGACCAACCCTATCGGGCGAAGACTTTTCGAGATTTCTGGGGCCGGTGGCACATTTCACTTTCAACCTGGTTTCGTGACTATGTCTATATCCCGCTGGGCGGTTCCAAGCGCGGGACGGTTGCAGGAATTTTTGCCCTTTGGATCACCTTTTTGCTTTCCGGCGCCTGGCATGGTGCTGGCTGGACTTTTATCTTGTGGGGTGCGCTTCACGCGTTTTACCTGACCGTCGAAAGGGCGACATCCTGGCAAAAACATCTGCTGAAAATTCCAGCGGGCGGTTTTCTGGTGACACTTTTAATGATTGTTCAGATCTGGGTCGCCTGGGTGATTTTTCGAGCGGAAAATCTGGATCAAGCCGGTCACATCATCGCGCGACTTTTTGATTTCCGATCACCGTTCACCAGGATTACGGAGGCGCCAAATTTCAGGGCCATTACCATTATTTTTTCTATCGTTTTCTGGGAGGTCGCGCGGGCGCTTCACCGGAGGAAGTGGATAAACTGGGGCAGACGTCGTCGGGAACAGATCGAGTTTGCTCTGCTCGCCGTCATGGTGGTGGCCGCGATTTACCTCCGGGGCGCAGGTGGCGCGTTCATTTATTTTCAATTTTGAGACCGGCATCCAGATGACTAAAACGAACAAGCTGCTCCTGGTTTCCACATGCCTGATTCTCGCATTTGGAATCGCACGCCATCAATCACGCCGACTTCAACTTCTGGTGTCCTATGGAACCAAGCCCGATAAGCGGGAATGGAGGGGTCGTCTCAACCTGGTTTTCGCGGGCAATTCAAAAGTTGAACGGGGCGTTTCGCCGGCGGCGGTTGTTTCCGTCCTGGGTCCGGCGCGCGCGGGGAATTTTGCCTATAGCGCCTGCGGTTTCGGGTCCAATTACCTGGCGGAAATCTCAAGATTGTTGGACATGAACCAGCAGGAAAAAATAATCGTTCTGGGAATTTCCGTAAGCACGTTGTCGGAACGCAACGCCAATCTGGACAATGAGTTTCTTCGGATGTATCGAAATCCTTACCAAGTTGAGCTTTTGGAATCCCGTCTGCCGCGAGTATACGATTTTTTGAAACCTATGGATTGGGGGGTTTTTGGATATCTTCTCAAACCTTCCAAAAAATATACCAGTTTCGAAATCCGCCATGCGGATGGCTGGGAAGCCAGTTGGAGAATTCCAGAACTTCGGATTCAAGTGCAGAAACCCCGTGAAAGGGTTGGATATGCCAGAGTTTCAGACAAAGTGATCCAGAAGCTTTTGCAACAAGTCAACATGTGGACAAGTCAGGGCGTGGAGGTTTTTGGCTTCGATGCACCTCCGCAAACCATGGAGCGCGTTGGAAGCAAGTCATACGGCTTCGACCCGGACGGTTTCATCCAGGATTTCCAGAAGGCCGGAGCAGTCTGGTTAAAGTTTGAGGATTCGAAATACCATAGCTACGATGGAGGGGCGCATTTGAGAAATGATGCGGCGTTGATTTTTTCCACAGACCTGGGGCGGAGCATCAAGGATAAGAAACTTGAGCGGTCGGATTCCGGGAAATAGACGCAGGATCTGGTTTATCGACTGACTCGAATGAACTTTTCCAGTTCGGAAGCCAGGAGGCGTGAATGTTTGATTTGGTATTCTTCACTTCTCAAATCTGATAAGGAATCTGGTCTGTGACCTCCGGCAGCCGATAGTTATCAGGATCCTCGTATTCGTAAGGGCGGTCGGTCAAGTTTAGAATGAGGGCGGGGGTCGCTCCAATGTTTTTAACACCGTGCCAGACGCCCGGCGGCACCTTCAGCAATCCAGGACGTAGTGTGCCGAGTCGAAATTCGTTGATCCGGCCTTGAGTGGGGGATTTTTGCCTGGGATCGTAGAGGACGATCAAGGCTGACCCTTGGGTCACAAACAACCGGTCGGTCGTCAGATGGTGCGAATGCCAGGCGCTGACGCCGCCGGGGTTCAGAGTGACCTGAAACACATGCCGGATCGGGAGTGAATCAATATTCCACTCGGGTCGGATGATTTCCACCAGGGAACCGGAGTTTTTCAGCACGTTTTTTGCTTCAAAAACCCTCACTCCTTCAATCAAGCCAGGCAACGGATTCCAGTCGGCAGTGATGCTCTGTTTATCCTTTACCGCTCCCATCAACATTCCCCTGTTCGCTGGCTCCATGAGTTTTCGATTCCTGTTTTTCCGAGCTGATTGAATTCAAACCTTGGTCTAAACCTCGTTTCTTACGCAGTTTCTTGATGAATTTACCGCGTCGATGGTGCCGAAAAAAGGAAACGGCTTCAATCCAATTGATCCCAGTGAACTCAGTCAGAATGGCGGCGCATTTTTGCACCATTGCTTTCAGCAGCAATGTAGCGGGGAGCCACATCAGCCTGTGCGCATCTTTTTTTTGATTACAAAGCGAAGTTGCAAGCAGATGATGGCGCAGCTCCGGGTCGGTCTTCATGCGTTGAAGCCATTCCTGGTGCTCATGGTCTTTCCCATGGAGGTAGCAGTTCGGCCTGTCGCCGCTTGCAATGCCCAGGACGGTCAAGATTGGAATGTGTTGGATGGGCGCTCCCGACTTAAACACCCGGTGCAGGAGATCTTGTGAAGGGGCACCGTAAAGTGATGACGGGCTTTTCCATCCTCCGGTTCGGGAGAGTAACTCTGTGCTCAATATCCAGGAGGATGCCGGGGCGATGACTCCCGGACGGTGTTTATTTTCAGGTGCTCCATGCAAAAGATGGATTGAACCCTTGGGGCTGATTATCGCCTCCATGGTGCAGACCATTTCCAGATTGTCCTTCGTCGCCGCATCCAGGCAGATTTGCAGGTGATCGGGAAACCAAAGATCATCGTGATTCAGGTAGGCGATCCATTTTCCGCGTGCCATTGATGCTCCAAAATTGTTGGGACCGGACTGGTCTCCACAGTTTTGTGAAAGGTTCACGAAGCGGATTCGCGGGTCGGAAATGGAATTCACCACCGCCTCCGTATCATCGGTGCAGGCGTCGCCGACCACGATCAACTCCCATTCTTGAAAGGACTGATGCAACGCCGAGCGAATCGCATAACTGATGATGTTGCTGCGGTTGTACGTCGCCATGATGATGCTGATGACTGGCAGTTTCATAGCCGGGTTGCTGACCTGGACATAAGCAGGCATTTAAGTCCGCAAAGACGCGTTGATCGGAAGTCTATGCGCGAACCGGCAAATTCAGGACAACAAAAACGCGACACAACAAAAACGCAGACCCGGTTCCGGAGTCTGCGTTTGGTTCCATCCTGAAATTTGTGACTAGCTACCGGCGTTGACGGCGTTTCACATGCAATTGCGCCAGTGAATGTGCCAGTGCGGCGGAAACCAGCGCCTGTTCTTCGTCGTTCAGTTTTTCGCTCAACCGTAGTTCGGCACGTTTGCGGGCCTCTTCAGCCTTGACCTCATCAATGTCATCCGCCTTGATTGCCATGTCGGTGAGGATGGCCACCCTTTCCTGCGTGATTTCGACAAAACCCTCGCCGATCGCCAGAAAGAAGTCCTGCCCACCCTTGCGGACCGTGACTTCTCCAGCCACGACCTGGGTCATCAGAGGAACGTGCATGGGATAAATACCCATCTCACCTTCCACGCCCGGCAGCGTGACCATGTCCACATCTTCGGAGTAGGTTTTTGCCTCGGGCGTTACGATTTCGAGTTTGAGAGTTGCCATTTTAGCAGAAAATGAAGGCTCCTGAGATCATCAGGCCTCTTTGATTTCGTCGATGGTGCCCTTCATATAGAAGTTACCTTCGGCCACGTCATCGTGTTTGCCTTCGAGAATTTCTTTGAAGGCCCGCACGGTTTCAGCCACCGGAACCTGCTTTCCTTCGCGGCCGGTAAAGACTTGGGCCACGGTGAACGGCTGGCTCAGGAAACGCTGGATTTTACGAGCCCGGAAGACTGTCAGTTTGTCGTCAGGTGACAATTCGTCCATGCCCAGGATGGCTATGATGTCCTGAAGATCCTTGTAGCGTTGCAATACTTTTTGAACGCCGCGGGCGACATTGTAATGTTCTTCACCAACGATATCAGGGGCCAGGGCGCGGGAGTTCGATGCCAACGGATCCACAGCGGGGAAGATGCCCAACTCAGCGATGGACCGCTCCAATACGATGGTGGCGTCCAAGTGCGCGAAAGTGGTCGCAGGCGCAGGGTCGGTCAAGTCGTCAGCAGGGACGTAAACGGCCTGGAACGAGGTGATGGAACCTTTTTTGGTGGAAGTAATACGTTCCTGAAGGTCACCCATTTCAGCGGCGAGGGTCGGTTGGTAACCGACCGCCGATGGTGTGCGACCGAGCAGGGCCGAAACTTCAGATCCGGCTTGCGAAAAGCGAAATACGTTGTCCACGAACAAGAGCACGTCCTGATTCTTTTCATCACGGAAATACTCGGTCACGGCCAGAGCCGACAGGGCGACCCGGAGACGAGCGCCGGGCGGTTCGTTCATCTGACCATAAACCAGCCCGATTCGTGAACCGGGTTTGATGATAGGAAGGCCGTTGGCGTCTTTTTTGGGATGACCCTTTTCGTCTTCTTCAACTTTGATGACCTTGGCTTCGATCATTTCATTGTAGAGATCGTTTCCTTCACGGGTTCTTTCACCGACACCGGCGAACATGGAGATACCGCCGTGCAACTTGGCGATGTTGTTGATCAACTCCATGATGACAACGGTCTTGCCGACGCCGGCACCGCCGAACGCCCCAACTTTTCCACCCTTCAAGAAAGGACAGATGAGGTCGATCACTTTGATCCCGGTCGTTAAAACCTGCGGTGATGTGGACTGGTCAATCAAGGGGGGGGCCGCCCGGTGAATCGGATAATATTTATCGGCTTTGACCGGACCTTGTTCGTCCACGGCGTCGCCGGTGACGTTGAAGACCCGCCCCATCACCGCTTCGCCTACGGGCATCGAAATCGGCTGACCCGCGTCGATCACTTCCTGACCGCGTTTGAGGCCTTCGGTGGTGGACATGGCGATGGCGCGCACCCATCCATCTCCCAGATGCTGCTGCACTTCGAGCACCAGCTTGGTGAGCGTTCCGCCGGGAGGGGTGAACTCAATGTTCAGTGCGTTAAAAAGCGCCGGCAATTGTTCCGGAAACTCCACGTCCACAACGGGACCGATGATTTGAACGATTTTACCTTTGTTCATTGTCGTAAATATAAATGCTTAACCCATTGCCATCGCGGCGCTGGTAATTTCGAGAAGTTCCCTTGTGATGTTTGCCTGACGCAGCTTGTTGTATTCGAGCGTCAAGTCTTTGATCAATTGTTGGGCGTTGTCGGTCGCGCTTTTCATCGCAACCATTCGCGCGCTATGTTCCGAGGCCTTGGCTTCCAGCAAAAACTGAAAAACCTGAAAGTTAAGGTAATGCGGCAGGAGATTTCCTAAAACAGTGCCGGCCTCCGGTTCGAACAGGAATTCGGTGGCACCGGCTTGGAGGGCGACCGCTTCGCCTTCTCCGCTGACCCCCGCCTCCACCGCAGTAATCTCACCGAGCGGCAGCAATGGGCGTAATTCAGGCTTTTGAACCAAGGTCGAAACGAAATTGGTGTAAAGGACCTGAACTGAATCCACTTTGCCGCTGAGGAAAAGATCCTGGGCAAATTTGGAAATCGCCCTTGCCTCGGAAAAGAGAGGGTTGTCTTTGTAAGTGAATTCGGCCGCCAGATTGCGTTTTGTCCGGGCCACGAACTGGGACGCCTTGCGCCCTGCTGTCACGTAAAGTGTCGTGTTCTTGTCAAACTTGCCGGCCTCGCGTAGGAGGTTGGTGTTTAACCCACCGCAAAGCCCTTTGTCGGTGCTGATCACGATCACGGCCCGCTGGCTCACCGGCCGTGAAGTCATCAGAGGATGCGAAAAATCGCCGGCGCCCGAGGTTGCCGCACCCAGGATTTCGTTCATCAAAGCCGCGTAAGGACGGCCCGCGAGAGCCGCCTGCTGCGCTTTGCGCATTTTGGCCGAGGCCACCATCTGCATCGCCTTGGTGATCTGGGCCGTGTTTTTGACGGACTTGATCCGTCGGCGTATGTCGCGTGTGCTCGGCATGTTTTCTCAGTTCTCTTAAGCTTGGGCTACCTGGAAAGAGTCATTTCCGCCGCTTAACGATAGGACTGCTTAAACTCGGTAAGTGCGGCCTTCAATTCAGCTGCAAGCGGATCAGTCCAGGCTTTCTCGGCACGGACTTTGGCCATCAAACTGTCTTTTCGAGTGGACAAAAAGTCAGTCACCTTGGCCTGGAAATCCTTCACTTTTTCCACTGGAACGTCATCCAAGAAATTGTTCTGCATGGCCCATAAAATCGCGGCCTGAACTTCCACCGCTTGCGGGTTGTATTGAAGCTGTTTGAACAGTTCAACAATGCGTTTGCCACGTTCCAGCTGCGCCTGGGTTTTTGCATCGAGATCAGAACCGAACTGGGCGAACGCCGCAAGTTCGCGGAACTGAGCCAGGTCGAGCTTGATGCGCCCGGCCACTTGTTTCATGGCTTTGATTTGAGCTGCGGATCCGACCCGTGAAACGGAAAGACCGACCGAGATCGCAGGGCGAATACCTTGGTAATAGAGGTCGGTTTCCAGATAAATCTGCCCGTCCGTGATCGAGATCACGTTTGTCGGAATATAAGCAGAAACGTC
>Ga0163144_10012936_pt1 | contig 17456 bp, 18 predicted proteins | sample OliLak19BULKMAT1_FD_123175 | JGI IMG/M metagenome (GOLD analysis project Ga0163144, IMG submission 123175) | Freshwater microbial mat bacterial communities from Lake Vanda, McMurdo Dry Valleys, Antarctica - Oligotrophic Lake LV.19.BULKMAT1 | ecosystem: Environmental > Aquatic > Freshwater >...
AGGGCATTCGTTGTCGAGCTCTTAGGGTCTTTACTTCAGCCAAAGTAAAGTCTTCTACAAACCAGCCGCTCAGCTTTTCTCCGTCGACAAGCTTTACTGTTTTTCGATCTGCAAATTTATCGGCCACGTTGGTCGTCACCGACAACTCGACATCATGCAGGGCGACTAGAACCCCATCTTTCGTCACTACTAAATCGGTCTCAATATAGTCCGCCCCCATCTTTATGGCTGCAATATAAGCCTCGAGAGTGTGCTCAGGCAAAACTCCAGAGGCGCCTCGATGCGCAATCACCAAGGGGGTTGTAACGAGGAGCGCGCTTATCCATCCAAATAAAAACATAGACTCCGTTGTATTCCGAAATTCTTAAGATGACTACAATCTGCACGAGGCTTGATATGAAAACTGTTTTAATTACAGGTGCCAATTCGGGATTCGGATATGGCCTGAGCAAATCTCTCTTAGAGCGTGGCTGGCGCGTGATCGCCGGAGTTAGAAATTTAGAGCCGCGCCGTCATCTATTTGCAGATCTCGATCGCACGTACTCCCACCACCTCGAGCTCTTAGAGCTCGACCTAGAAAAGCCTTCTGATTGGGATCGCCCTCTTAAACTGATGAGTGAACGCAGAATTGAATTGGACTGCTTGGTCAATAACGCAGGCTTTGGAGTCTTCGGCCCGTTAGAAGACATTTCTGAAACTCAATTGCGAAAACAGTTTGAAGTAAACTTTTTTGGCCTCTTTCTGTTGACTCAAAAGTTGCTGCCGTCCCTCCGTAAAACCAAAGGCAGAATTATTAATCTCTCATCGACCGTTGGCTTCACAGGACTTCCCCTCGGGGGTCCATATGTCGCCAGCAAATTTGCGGTCGAGGGCATGAGCGAGTGCCTGGCTTTGGATCTTAAAAAATTTGGAGTTCAAGTTTGTCTCGTGCAGCCCGGGGCTTTCAAAACCTCGTTTGGCGCTAATGTCGCTTGGGCCGAAAAGTCTAATTCAGACGAGTCTGTTTATCGAGACGAAGTCAAGGCGACCCAAAGATTTAGGTCTCCTAATCGCAAGAGTCCTGATCCCGAGATCGTCATCAAAACTTTAGTTTCACTTTGTGAGCAAAGAGTGGTGCCCCTCAGAAAACGAGTCGGCAAAGATGCCAGCCTGGCCTATTGGTCGAGAAAGCTTTTGCCACAGGCTATCTACCACTGGCTTTTGAGCTGGGTCTTTTCTCAAGCCCAAAAAAAAAGGACGGGATAAACCGTCCTTTTTTAATTTAGAAACCAGTTGGTTCTAAATTATTTCTTCGCTCCGATAGTGACGCCAGTAGGCAAAGCAGAAGCTACTTGAGCAGGAGTAAAGCTCTCTCCAGAAATAGAGGTCTTACCGGTTGCAGCATCAATGCTAACGCTTTTAACACCTGGGATCTTAGCAATCGCAGTTTTTACCATTTCTTGGTTGGCAGTTGTAACGCCAGAGAGTTCGCCGGTCCAAGTGGTAGCTGCATTAACAGCTTTTTCTGCATTAGCGACGCCCGAAGCAGGAGTGTGCGCTTTAGGGGTGTTGGCCAAAAGCATTGCTGGTGCAGAAAGAACGATAAGTGCTGATAAAATAGTTTTCATTTAAGTACCTTTCATAAGAGACATTAGTAAAAATTAGGGCCAACTTCATGAGAGACCCTACAGAGATAAGGTAGGCTCAATCCAAAAAACATGTAGCCTCCAAGTTTTGGTATTTGACGGAAATGAAAGAAGCCTCACCTTCCGGTGAGAGAATCTTCATTTTTATAAGAAAATGCTGCATTTTGGTGAGAAATACCGCTAGTTTGATGTCTTGAGTTAATAAAAATGAGGCCGCTATGGAACAGTTACAACCGCTCCGTAGGGCGTGATGAAATGGTAAAGGAAGGAATCTAAAATGAACGCACTTCGAATCTTGATGGTAGTTGGTGGATTGTCGGTAATTTTTGCTTGCACAAAAAAAGAAGAGGCAGCTCCCGCAGCTACCACAATCGAGCAGCCAGCAGCTCCCGCAGAACCTACAGCTCCTGTAGAGCCAGCAACTCCTCCGAGCACTGAAGCTCCGGCAAAGTAAGTATAATGAACCTTTTTAGGTAGATGCAATGGGCCCCCTAGGGGCCCATTGACTTTTGCGCTCTTAAATTGGGACATATCGGCCATGAAGGTTGTCATCCTTGAGGATGAAAAAGCAGTCGCCGAGTTCCTTGCGCAATCCATAAAGACTTCTGGTTATGCTGTTCAACACTTCGGCGATCTGGCCCCCTTTCATGAATTTCTAGGGCAGCAGCATTCTGAACCCCCTCAAGTTTTCGTTCTAGATCGTCTCATCCATCGCGAAGACACCGCCGACTTTCTCTCAAAGATAAAAGCGAGCTTTCCAGACTCAAAAATAATTTTTCTTTCGGCTATCGGGACCAGCGGTGAAAAAATCAAACTCTTGAATGCAGGGGCTGATGATTATATGTCGAAGCCCTTTGCCATCGAAGAGCTCATCGCGCGTATTGGCGTGCTCTGTCGAAGGACTATCGCCAGTCAGACCGCCAACATTCTAGAAGTTGGCAACATCAGCCTTAGCAGCTTGCATCACACCGTTGACGTAGAGGGAAAGCGCTTGGATTTGTCGAAAAAAGAATTTCAGCTGCTTAGCTTGCTGATTAGCCAACCCACTCGAGTCTTCAGTCGGCTACAACTTTTGCAGAAAGTCTGGGACTCTTCCGACGAAACCGCCTCTAATGTAGTTGAAGTGACCATGAAGAACCTCCGCAAGAAGCTCCTCGAATCGTCGGCTAAAGTGAAAATTCAAAGCAAAAGATACTTAGGTTATTGGCTTGAAGTTTAGGCTCTTCTTCATCATTTGGATTGCCTGCCTCCTTACCGCTTCGACTAGCGCTTTGGTTTTTGCAGAACTACTTCGAAGAGAACGAATCAATAACCTCGATTCGCAAATCAAAAGTCTTTCGGCTTTGATCCTAAACTCAGAAATGGTTGGCGAAGGAATCGCCGAACTTAGAGAAGCCGACGACCTCATTCAGGGCATTATCGGAACATACCGACTTGGCCTCGTCGTAATTCTTAAAAATAAAAACCAACGTATCATTTATCGGAGTAAAAATGCTCAGGCTCTAGAATTAAACCCTAGCACCAAAGAGGAATGGCAGTTCGTAAAGCAAGAAGATGATTTAATTCGGCTCCATACCTCAGCTCGCGGAAATAAAATTTTGCAGCTCGGCTTAGTGGCTGATCAAGAAGTCTTGCGTCCTAGTCTTTGGACATTCTTGGTCAGCGGCTATAGCTTGTCCCTCCTTATCATTTCAGGAATCCTCGCTTATCTTCTAACCCTTGGGCTTTTAACTCCCTTGCGAAGACTTAGTCGATTCTTGAACGAGCTCACTCGGAATTTTGATCCAGAAGGTCGAAACACCCAGATTCCAAAGGCTTTCATTCCTGTACCGAGCGGGCCCTTCGGGCGATTTGACGAGTTTCAAACGCTACTCCACTCCCTCAATCAGTTTCTCGATCATCTTGAGGCCTCGCTAAAAATTCACGGCACGCAAGCGGCGCTACTCGCGCATGAGATCAACACGCCGCTGACCGTGGCCATCAATCGTCTGAGTTTATTAAAGCCAGTGTTGAACCTAAATCAAACCACCAAGGTCGTTGAGATCGAGCAGACTCTTTCTCAGCTGGCTGAATTTGTAAGACGCTATTTGCAACTTGCCGAGGCCGTTCACCAACCCCTCACGGCGACCAGCATTTTTGCTATCAAACTAGAAGAGTTTGTACCTCCTTTGATTGAACGTTTGGGAGGGCTTCAAGGCGGAGAAAACTTGAGCGTCCATTTACGGACTGGACTCACTATTTTTGCAAACAGGTCAGACCTCGAGCAGACGCTTTCGAATCTCGTTCGAAATGCAATTCGCTATGGGGACCCAGACCGTGCGATCGAGATCATCTTAGATCATCGCGAAATCACGATTCAGAATCAAGGACAGCCGATCCCTGAAGAAGTTATGCGACGCTTAGGCGAGCCCTTCAATAAATCGCGACATGGGGGCAGCGGACTCGGCTTGGCTTGGGTGAAAGCCATTTGTAGAAAGTACGATTGGCAGCTGAAGATTCAGTCAAATGATGGAGTCACTCAAGTCAGCATTCACTTTCCGGATGACTCCTTAAATGATTAAACTACTAGCCAATCGAAGGCGCCCCGTGTGAATCTCGACACGCTAGAAACTGCTTACGCCGAAGCCTTTGGATTATTCGAAGCCCTCAAAGATCTGCAATTTATTCGAGAACCTAACTTTCAAGCGACAGTGGGTCATGGCTACCCCCCTCTTTATAACAACGTTTTTTGTAGCCGATTCTCTTCTGAAAATTCTGCCGCCATTGAAGAAGTAATCGCACTTTTTCAGACCCGCAAAACTTCTTTTCATTGGAGGATCTGGCCTAATGATACGCCTTCTGATTTGAGCGAGCGTTTGGTGAAGTTGGGATTTGTGCTTGTAGGCAAGAATGTCATTCTAGCGACGGACCGCTCCCGATTAGAAAAAATTGAACTCCCAGCGCAACCAGGAATTTGCGAGAAAGTTGAAAATTCTGAACAGATGAAAGAATGGTGCCGACTGTTTCGCACTGGCTTTCAGTTGTCGGAGCGTGAAAGCCTTCCTTTCTTTAAACTTTTCGAATTAAATCCAAACCGCCTCGATCACTATATTGTTCGGTTCAAGCAAAAAGCCGCGGGCATCATGTCAGCGATTATCAAAAACTCCTCGGTTGGATTCTATAACGGAAGTGTCGATCCTGAGTTTCGAAGGCTCGGTCTTTATCGGCAACTCTTTGATTTCGTACAACGTCAGGCCTTAGAGCGAAGTTCGCTTAAAAGCTTTTACGGAGAAGTAGTGCCCGCAACTTATACCGAACTAAAAAGAAATCACTATCAAGATCTCTGCTTCACGCACCACTATCGCTTTGACTTCAAGACTTAAGACTTAAAACTTAGATCCGAACTTCTTTTTTTCTTCCCAAAGAAAAAATAAAGCCCTGCCACCAAAGAACCTCCAATCAAAACGGCAACGGTCTCTACCAAAACCAGTCGTCCCATGGCCCATTCTGTAGCTGGAGCGCAGCTAATGATATCTACCGGGGGAGTGAAATACCAAGTGATCATCCCTGGCGCAAGCCAACCCGCAACTAAACCCCCGACCAAACCGCCCAAAAGAAATAAGCTGATAAAATTTTTCACTAAATTCTTCTAATCAAGCCCACACTCAGAAGCAAGCTCAGTCGGGATAAACAATATCTATGGGAGCCCAAACATCGGGATGAAGGCTACGATGAACCGGGCAGGCCTCTGCGGCGTGCTGCAGTTTTGATCTTGCCTCCACCGGGATTCCACTCGGCATTTCAACTTTCACGATCAATTGCGCGATTCTTCGAGGGCTACTTTGCATCTCTTTAATGACCTGTGCTCTCGCTCCCCGCATATCTACATTCTCATGAAGAGCTTTGATCCCCATCGTCGTCAAAACACAAGTAACCAGAGCTGCCCCGACTAAATCTGTTGGTGAGAAGCCTTCGCCTTTGCCCAGATTATCAACCGGCGCATCGGTTGTGATCTTCATTTTTGAAGGGCCGTGAACGGCCTCACAACGAAGCTCTCCTTGATAAATAAAATCCATAGAAACTGACATCTACACCTCGTGCACAAAAAGCTTTTCGTCAAATCGAATACGACCGCTATAAATTCCAGTCGGGTCTCGGCGGCCTACCGCCAAACCCATGACTACCCGAGCTCCACATTTTAAACCCAAAACTTTTTTTACTCTTGCTTCGTCGAGACCCTCCATCGGACAGGTGTCGTAGCCCTGCGCAACGATCGAAAGCATAAAATTCTCACAAGCCAGAGCGGTGGTTTTAATCAAGACCTCTTCTAAAGCTTGGAGTCCAAAAGGTCCCCTAGGGACCGGCTTGAAAAAGCCAGCAAAGAACATCGCCAATCCAAACAGCTTTCCTCTCCAGCCCATAAAACCTTGGTTATACATGAGAGGAACAATCTTATCGTAGTACTCCGTCGCAGAAGGGGGGACTTTTCCCAATTTTGATAAAGCTTCTTTCATCAATCGATTATTTCGTCGCCAAGTATCTCTTCTTGCGACTGCCACCAACAACTCGGCTGCAGTCTTAGCAGCAGGCTGCGAGAAACATGCTGTGACTAAAGCGGCTTTTTTTTCGGGAGAACGTACCCAATAGAATTCCCAAGGCTGCATATTCGAAGAGTTGGGAGCCAACAATGCTTCATGCAGAGCTTTTCTAATTACTATCTCTGGAACCCCTTCTTTCAAAAATTTTCGAACGCTTCTTCGACTCTCAATCGCTTCAGATACATTCATAGAGCCGCCCTTTTCACAAAAAATTTATCTAAAAATCTCATTAAAAAATCCCAGCATCATTTCAAAAGATCTTTTGTCAGCAGCCGAGTTGTAAGCGTAACCACTTTTCACATTGTTACCCGCATCCCTTCGCGAAAATCCGTGAACCGCACCGCCGAACTTTACCAACTGCCAATCGGCCTCTGCCCCTCGCATTTCGTTTTCAAAAGCCAGGACTTCAGAATCAGGCACGTACGAATCTTCGGCGCCATGCAGAACTAAAATCTTCGCATCAATATCGCCATTCTTTGCTGGCATAGGAGTACTCAGTCCACCATGAAAACTCACAACCCCTTTGGCTTTGGCGCCTGATCGAGCCCATTCCAATACCGTAGTTCCTCCAAAGCAATAACCGATCGCCGCCACTCGTTTAGAATCAAAAAATGCGTGCGTTTTTAACTTTTGGTAGGCTGCGTTCATTCGGCCACGAAGCTTCTTAGGATCTTTTTTGTAGCCAGTGGCCATTTTGCCTGCCTCTTCATTCGTTTTGAGAATCATTCCCTCTCCATAAATATCTACCGCCATCGCTAGATAGCCGCGCTCGGCGAGTTGAACCGCTCTTATCTTTGCGTAATCATCTAAGCCCTTCCACTCATGAACAATAAAAATGACCGGGCGCTTCTTCGAGCTCAACGTGTCGTAGGCGAGAAAACCCTCTAAAATCGTGTCGCCGTCTTTGTAAGTAAGAGTCTCGGTTTTTACTTCAGCAAGAAGTCCCGCCGAGAAAACAAAATAGCCAAGAAAACAAAAAGTTAAACTCATAGATGTGATTTAAAAGACTTCAAATCCCTTGTCATCTCGCCATTTCATACAATGAAGAAAACGGTCCCGCTTGTTTTTAGAAATGGGGGCTTTTTGTTTGCCTCCAAAAATCACAGCCTGTAGCGTCAAAAAATCTGGAGGGGTCTTGAAATCAAAAATTCGTTTCGTGAGTTTGATTTGGGTATTTTCTTTGGTCCTTGTATTTCAGACTTTCAGTTTTTCGCTCTTCGCGAAGAGCTGTGCAACCGCTTTAAATGGAATCTCTATCGTAAGCATAAATGTTTTAAACCTTCTCGATCCCACTCCTGAAGGGGGTAAGAGATTAGATTTTTTGCCAGGCTACAACCAAGATGTCGTTCGAGACAAAATTGCACGGATCAAACGAATAGTGACTCGAGACGGCACCTGCCTTCCAGATATTGCCTGTGTCATGGAATTAAATAATGAGAATATGGCCCATCAGCTGGCTGCCGCTCTAGGGTATGAGCATGTTCAAATGACAAAGAGTCCCGATAGTCGCGGGATCGATGTGGCGCTGATGTATAACACCGGGTCCGTTTTAAACCGGGCGCGATTTAAAGAAGAGATCCCCTATCAAGCAGATGTGTTTAAGCAACGACCCTCTCGAAATCTTTTGCTTGTTGATTTTGACGTGAACGGAAAACATTTTATTGTCGTGGTCGTCCACTGGCCGTCGATGAGAAACCCAATTGAAATGAGTATGGCAGCCGCGGCCGAGACCCGAAAGGCCGTATTAAGTAAGCTCGCTAAATTTCCCGACGCAACCGTGGTAGTTTTAGGGGACTTCAATTCTATCCCCTCAAAGAATGACCTCACCGGCAGAAACCCCTTCGACCACGAATTTCAACTTGGCGACGGCAAGGGCCCAAAGATAATCAATGCACGCCAACTTGCGGATCCAAAAGTTTTGCTGACCCAACCTCCTGGAACTTATTTTTATCGCGAAGAAAAATCATGGAATGAATTAGATCGGGCCGGCATTGTTCAGGGCCCCGATATCGTCTTCGACCCATCATCGTACCTCGTCTATGCGCACCCTGAATTCTCAAAAGTTGAACCGAATTCCAAAGGTTGGCCGACTCCCACCGGCTACTTCTTTAAGTGGGAAGGCAACAAATTGAAGGCCAGCGGTGCCAGTGACCACTTTCCTGTCTTCGTACAATTCTTGGTTACAGGAATAGTCTCGCAAAGCCCGCCCAGCCCAAAATAATAGTGGACGCTCAAAAATTTTAAGAATCATCGAATTGCTAGTGCCAAAGCAAAGCTCCCTAAGGTAAATTTAAATTCGTTCCCCGGGGGGTAGCCATGTCGCGTCGTTTTAAGATCTGGGTTTTTTCGTGCTTTGCGTTTCTTGCTTTTGATGTGAATTTCGCACAAGCCGAAATGACTCGAGAGCGTGGAGTCTATTTAATCCACTTGAAAGGTACGCTCAAAGAAAGAACCGAAGAACATGCTCGATTAGTCGCTCCACTTATTTCAAGCACAGCTATTCCCTACTTCTCTACATTATTTGATCGTTTACTCGCTCGCAGCGGAAAAGTACGACGCTGGCCAATTCTGTCGGGAATCGCTCGAAGTATTTTGGATAATAGCATCACCATCCCTCTTCGGACCGGCCTCCCGAGTGAGGCCAAAGAAGCACTGCGTATTTATGCAAACGGTGTGGGACTCAGTTACGAAAAAATTCAAGAGTCCATGCTCTTTCCGGACATGGCTCAGGCTTTATATAATCAATATTATGCGAAACCCGAGAACCGCCCGGGAGAAAGCTTTCAACAACTTCCTAGTCTTGGCTGTACTACGATTGCCACACCTTCTTCTCAAGGTTGGTTAGTAGCGCGAAATCTAGATTTTGCGGGTGGTGGACCATGGGATGCCATGCCTGCCATTTATTGGATCGATCCTCCAAAACCTCAGATTCCCTATGTCTCGATTAGTACCCTAGGAATGCCGATGGGAGTTGTGACCGGAATCAACGAGAGGGGGCTCATACTTAGCCTGCACCAACTTTTTCAGAAAGATATGAATCTTGGCGGCGAAGCGATCTTGCTTTTGACAGAGCGCGTCTTAAGCCGCGCTAAAACTATCGATGAAGCCGTTGCCACTCTTTTGAAGGCGACTCCTACGTCTTCTTGGCGGATCATTCTTTCTTCGGCCAAAGAAAAGAGAACTGTGGTGGTCGATGTAAGTCCTTCTCGGAACTACGTCTCGGAGTTAAACGAAAGCCGTCGTGCCATCACCAACTCCCCGATGGGAAGTGAGTTTCAATCTCATTCTTTTTCTAAAGATTTTATCTCTTATCAGGACTCCTTTTACCGGGCCGAAAGCGCTCACGAAGCCGTAAAAAATTCTTCAGCTATGAATTTGCAAAAACTCGCTGACGCCATTGCCTCTCGCGAAGTCTTTGACCCTAGCCAACAAACATGGAGCAGCCGATCCTCAGGATTCACCGTTGCTGCAAGAAATAATATTCAAAGCGTAATTTTTGCTCCTGAAAGCAATTTAGTTTATTTGGCCGTTGCCGAATCCCCCATGCAACGTCCTGTTGATGGAAACTACCATGCTTTTCCTTTGAACCTAGACGGTGAGGGTCCACTGCTCATTAAGAAACTGCCTTGGAGGGCCACATCTACGACCCGGCTTTCGGCAGAGGCTCGAAAAGCAATGGCACTCCTTCGAACTGCGAGTATGAGAATTACCGAGTATGGCGACTATTTAGAAGGACGACAGCTTTTAGAATCGGGAATGCAACTAGACCCGACTGATCCCAACTATCCGCTGATGGCGGGACTCACGTCTTTCAATCTTGCTTATGAAGAATCTGATTCGGCCCTTAAAGAAAGGTGGCTTGCCGAAGCCATCGCTCTTTTAGAAAGGGCGAATTCTATTCAGCCAATTAAATACTACCAATCCTTGGGAAATCTCTTCATTGCCCGAGCCTACGATCTTTTAGATCGAGATTCTGAAGCTCGGTTTTATCGAGGTAAAGTCGGTCGAGGCGTATCTGCCCTTCTCGATAAAGCCTTGATCTATGATTTAAATGGTAATTTTGGCTGGAGCGACATTCCCTACATGACCGTCGATTTTGCATCCGGAGATGTTTCAGGATTCCAATAGCCCTTATATTTTAAATCCCTACCCCTCTTGACCGAGAAAGTGCTCCCCATTAACAAGGCATGTGTCTTCTACACCTGCAAATCTCATACAACTTCAAGGGGCGGCTAAATCCTTTGGATCTCGGTTTTTATTTCAAGATGCTACCTTCTCGATTAATGAAGGCGAGCATGTTGGCGTTATTGGCCCAAACGGAGCCGGCAAAACCACACTTTTCAAACTTTTAGCAGGTGAGATCGAAGTCGATGAAGGCGAAGTAATCAAGTCCCGTAACTTGAGCATGGGATATTTGCGTCAGCACGATGTCTGGGATGAATCGAAAACTTTGGATGAATATCTCTCTGATCACACCAAAATGCCGATTTGGGAGTTAAAGCAGCTTGCCGTCGATCTCGGCCTTAAAGAAACTCAGTTTGACCAACCCATAAAGAGTCTAAGCGGTGGTTATAAGATGCGGGCCAAGCTTCTTCATTTATTAGGAGAACAGCCCAACCTGATGCTTTTAGATGAGCCAACAAACTACTTAGATCTTGAGACCTTGTTAGTCTTAGAGAGATTCTTACAAAGTTTTGAAGGCGCTTTTTTGCTGATCTCTCACGATCGAGAGTTTTTACGAAGAACAACCGATCACATCTTAGAAATAGAGGCTGGTGACTTTGTAAAATACTCGGGGAACATCGACGACTACTTCGAACAAAAGCAAATGCTTAGAGAGCAACTTGAAAAGCAAGTGATGACCGAGCAAGCAAAGAAGAAGCAAGTTCTAGATTTTGCCGCCCGCTTTGGCGCTAAAGCTTCTAAAGCTCGTCAGGTTCAGAGTCGACTGAAGCAATTAGAGAAGCGAGAGAGCATCGAACTAAAATCTCTGCCCGTCGCCGCTAAGATTCGCATTCCTGAACCCACTCACACCGGTCGAATGTGTTTAGAATTAAAAGATGCAGACTTAGGCTACGGCGAAAAAACGATTCTGAGTCACGTCGATATCACCATTGAAACCGGCGATCGCATCGGCGTGGTGGGCTATAATGGCGCCGGAAAATCGACGCTCCTAAAGACTTTGGCCAAAGAGCTTCCTCTTTTACATGGCGAAATCGGATATGGTTATCAGGTCCAAGCCGCCTACTATGCGCAGCATGTCGCCGAGAGACTAGACCCCAAAGACACGGTTCTAGGCTCGCTCTCTAAAGTGGCTCACCCCTCGGTCAAGCAACAAGAAATATCTGACTTAGCAGGCTCACTTTTGTTTTCAGGAGACAATGCCAAAAAATCAATCTCAGTTTTGTCAGGAGGCGAAAAAGCCAGAGTGGCCTTGGGGCAGATTCTTCTAAAGCGCTACCCCTTCTTACTGATGGATGAACCCACCAACCATTTAGATTTTTATACAGTAGAATCTTTGACCCAAGCTTTAGAAACTTATAAAGGCACCGTGATTTTTGTAAGCCATGATCGCGGCTTTGTTCGCCGAGCTGCCAACAAAATTCTCGAAGTTCGATCGGGCCAAGCTCGACTCTACCGTGGAACTTACGATGAATATGTTTGGAGCGTAGAGAATAATCCAGTTTCTGAAGAAGAAAAGGCATTGAAACCTAGGCCTCGAAATACAACAGCATCGACGGCCGTGGTCGCTTCAACTTTAGAAGTATCCGAGCCAGCGAAGGTCGCACCCGCTTTCGATAGAGAGAAAGTCAAAGCGCTAGAAACTGAGAAGCGCGGGCTCGAAAAAGTGATGACTGACCTCGATAAGAAAATTAAAATCATTGAATCCAGAATGCAAGAGCAGAGCATAGAGTTGGCCAGTGTCCAGGGGACTCGAGCTGCAGACTTGGCTCGAGAGCTCTCGATGGCTCAGAAAAAACTTCAAGAGCTAGAATCCATCTTCATGCTCGAAATGGAAAAAAAAGAAGGCTTACAAAAACAGATCGAAGATCTGAAAGCCGGCCATTGAGCCACTCCAATAAAAAGCTTAATAATCAGTTTTATAGTCTATCCTCTGACGAAGTTTTGAATTCAGTTGAAAAAGCACTGGGCCGAACTCAGCTGGGAGAAAGAGCGACCGGTTCCCTCTTGGCGCTAAACTCTCTTGAGAATCGCGTCTACCAAATGGAGTTCGAAGACAAGTTTCGGGTCGTCACTAAATTTTATCGGCCCGGCCGCTGGAATCGAATTCAGCTTCAAGAAGAACATGACTTTCTTGCTAAGTTGCAAGAGGCCGAAGTTCCCGCGGTTGCCCCCTTGAGTTTAAAAGGATTCAAGAATGGTACCCTGGGCGAAACTGCCGACGGAATCTTCTTTACCGTATTTCCGAGTGTGGGTGGTCGTTTGTTAGATGAACTAACTCCGACTCACCTCGACGTCTTGGGCCGGCATCTCGCTCGTATCCACAGTGTTGGTGCAAATTTTCGATCCAGCAGTCGAAAGCGAATTGATGTAAACACTTTTGGTCGTATTCCTTTACAGCGCTTGATCGATCAAGAATGCTTTGAAACTGCCGCGCTGCAAAGTCAGTACGAAAATATTTGCGAACAAGTTTTTGCACGCGCCGAACCGCTACTCTCTTGGTGCAAGTACATTCGAGTTCACGGCGACTGCCATCTTGGCAACACTCTGTGGCGAGACGAGCAAGCTTTCTTTTTGGACTTTGACGATCTTTGTTTAGCTCCCGCAGTTCAAGACATTTGGATGATCATACGGGGACGAGATCAAGAGGCCGTCGACCAGCGAGAAGCCATCTTAAAGGCTTATCGTCAAATGTATGATTTTGATCCTGCTGAACTAGATCTAATCGAAAGCTTGCGAGCTTTGCGGATCATTCACTATAGCGGCTGGATAGCCGAACGCTGGGAAGATCCGAGCTTTCAACGAGCTTTTCCTGATTTTATGAGTGCCCGTTACTGGCAAGATGAAATCTCTGAATTATATAGAGCTCTCGAGGCAAACTGAAACCTCCTTAAAACGCGCTTAGTCCGGTAATCTTCTCGCCAATAATTAACTTGTGAATATCAAATGTTCCTTCATAAGTGTTCACGCTTTCTAAATTACACATATGCCGCATCGACTGGTACTCGTCCGAGACCCCATTGGCGCCTAGAATATCGCGAGCCATTCGAGCTACTTCGAGAGCCATCCCCACATTATTCATTTTGCCCATTGAAATTTGATGGGGCCGAATCTTTCCGCTATCTTTTAACTGCGCTAATCTTAGGGCAAGCAATTGAGCCTTCGATATTTCGGTGATCATCTTCACCAGCTTATCTTGCACGAGTTGCTTTTGTGCCAACGGCTCTCCAAAAATAATCCGATCTTTAGAATATGAAAGCGCTTCTTCATAACAAGCCATGGCCGCACCTAAAGCACCCCAAACAATTCCAAACCGAGCCGCGCTCAAACACTGAAGGGCCGCCTTCAAGCCCCTGGCTTTCTGCAACAACGAAGTAGCCGGAATTCTACAGTCATCCATAATTATTTCTGAAGTTACCGAACAGCGAAGCGATAACTTGCCAGGGATATCTCGGACCAAAAGCCCAGCAGAATTGGTAGGCACCAGAAAACCTTGAATTTCATTATTCAGCTTGGCCCACACAATCGCGACTTGAGAAATAGAACCATTGGTAATCCAACGTTTGGTTCCGTTTAAAACATACTGATCTCCTTTTAAAACCGCCGTGGTCAGCATTCCCGATGGATCGCTACCAAAATCTGGCTCACTTAAACCAAAGCAACCAATGATTTCGCCCGTGGCCATTTTTGGGAGAAAATAATTTTTCTGCTCCTCGGTTCCAAATTCGTGGATAGGAAACATGCACAAAGAAGTTTGCACCGAAGCAAAAGAACGAAGCCCACTATCGCCGCGCTCTAGCTCTTGCATGATGAGTCCGTACTCCAAGTGACTGAGTGCAGCGCATCCGTAGCCTTTCAGATTGCAGCCCAAAACTCCTAGAGCTCCGAGTTCAGAAATCAGATCCCGAGGAAAGCTTCCGGCCTGATAATGCCTGGCGACAACGGGCATGAATTTCTCATCTACCCATTTTCGAATGTTATCGCGGACCTGAATTCCTGATTCGCTCAAAAGTTCTTCGCATGCGAGGTAATCAACCCCCTGAAAATTCTTCATTTTCAAAGGCTAAGCCCAGATCCGAACAGTGTCTATTTACTAAAAGTCCGTGTTTACGGATTCCAGGATTTCAATTTTCAACTCGCTCTAATCTTGAATCATTATGTCGATGCTACTTAAGGACGTTCTTGCTTCTGCCAATCGCCCTCCGCGACGCCTCGCTTCAGCTATTTCTTCGGGCTCTCGTGATTTCCACATTGCCTCCGTCTCTTTAAGATAGGCTAAAAAAAGTTCTCCAATTCTCTCTTTACTTTTTTCGATGAAATCTTCTCCAAGTAAATCCCCAGCCTGCTTAAGAATCTCATTTCTTCTTTGAGCCTCAGCTTCTTTGGCTTGAGCCTCGGCTTCTTTGCCCGCAGGGACCGTACCGCGCCGACCTAGCGAATCTCCAACCTTTGGCAGGACTCCGTAACATGCCCCACTATCCGCCACTTCAGCGGCCAAACCCGTATAAATCGAGAGCCCTAAAAAAAAGCTTAAAAGTAATAACTTCGAAACCACCAAGACCCATCCTTCGAGAATGAAACGGTTAAGGCATTAATTAACTGCACCTAAATATTTGCAACTAATTGGAAATAGTTGCAATTGTAATGCCTATTTAAATGGCAATCCTTTCCGGCTTGAAGCCCTTTTAGGCTGAAATCGGGCCGTTTGGCTAAATAAGGCGCGGTCTTCTTGCCCCAGTGATTAAAATCAAAAACCCCCCTCAATAACTGCCGCTAGACTTAACGCTGACTCTTCAGCTAGCTGAAGGCGTTTTATGAACGCTTGGATTATCTTATTGTTAGCCGGGGTATTTGAAATTGGTTTCACCAGCTTTATGAAACTTTCTGAGGGTTTCACGCGCTGGGGTTTCAACATTGGGTTCGCGGCCTGTGCGATCACAAGTTTCGCACTCTTAAACAAAGCGACCGTGAGCATCCCCTTAGGAACGGCCTATGCCGTTTGGACCGGAATCGGTGCTTTCGGAACCGCTACCGTAGGAATTATTTTCTTCAAAGATCCATTCACCTTATGGCGTTCGTTTTTTCTTAGCCTCCTCATCATTTCGATTATCGGATTGAAGATGGTCGCGCTGAAAGCTGAAACATGAGAGAGCCCGCCTCGTCTTTGGCCGAGACGATCGAGCCACTCCTAGAAGCCGTCGATCGAATTTTCAATCAAGACTGGGCAGAAGAGTTCACCTTTGATCGAGAAGAAGCCAAGCGAACCGGAATCGTGGTGGTTTTGTATGCCAAAACAAATAAGCCCATCCCGCTTAAGATGCCTATTTCTGCGAAAGCTTTTGAGAATCTTGAATTCGGCCATCGCGAATTGCAAAGAAAGATTAAAGACCTTCTCGCTTTGAATGTAATTAGCCTGCGAATTTCAGACGTAAATAATGTCTTGAGAAACGCAGATCGCCGCACTCTTAAAGATGTTGAAAGAGATTTCTCTAACTGGTTAGCCAAAACTTCTGACGACATTGACCGGTGTTACGGAGAGTCCTTTTCGGTTTCATTTAGAAAATCCATTCCCATTCCCTCTCATATTCGCTACGGGAGCATTCAGGCCCTCCAGTTCTTAATCGGAGAAAAGATTGAACTTCTTCAAGAACTCTAATCGAATGATCTTGCCGGCTTTTAACCCCTTGATTTTACCCAAGAATCCTTAATTAACAGAATACCAGAGGCTTCTAGTAATCCCCAGACCTCTGTGCTACCAACCCGGATGCAAACATTCCATGAATTCGGCTTAAGCGCAGAATTTCTCCGCGCCGTAGATGAACTTGGCTACAAAACTCCAAGTCCCATTCAAGTTCAAACACTCCCTATTCTTTTAGGTAAACCAACAGACTTTATTGGCTTGGCAGCGACGGGCACCGGCAAGACCGCAGCCTTCGGCTTGCCTCTTTTAGAGCGAATCGATTCTACCAAGAAGCAAGTCCAGGGCTTGATTCTTTGCCCGACTCGCGAACTCGCTATCCAAGTTTCTGAACAAGTTAATTTGCTTGGCCGATATAAGGGTATCAAATCGATTCCTGTTTACGGGGGCGCAAGTTACATCGATCAAATTCACGGTTTGAAAGCGGGGGCCATGATCGTGGTCGGTACGCCTGGTCGAGTGATTGATCATATGAAACGCGGCACCTTGATTCTAGAGAATGCTAAAACCATTGTCTTAGATGAAGCCGATGAAATGATTTCGATGGGTTTTAAAGAGGACCTAGAAACTATTCTAGAATCTATTCCACGAGAAAAAAGTCAAATCTGGTTATTCTCTGCCACCATGAGCCGAGAGGTTCGAAGAGTGGCCGACGCCTATTTAAGAAATCCTCAACAAGTTCAAGTAAACCGCACCGAAATGCTTTCTACGACGGTAAAGCAATTTTACTACTTTACCAGAGAGTCCGACAAACCTGAAATTCTTTGCAAACTCATTGAGTCTGCAGACGACTTTTACGGATTAGTTTTTTGCCAGACGAAGATGCTGGTTTCGAATCTGGGCCTTTATTTAAATGGTCGAGGCTACCAGGTCGATACGCTTCATGGAGATAAAGATCAAAAAGAGCGAGAACACACCATGCGACAATTTCGCGATCGCCGGGTGAATATTCTCATTTGCACGGATGTGGCCTCTCGGGGACTAGACGTTAAAGACGTTTCACACGTGATTAATTATTCGATCCCTAGAGAGTTAGACAACTATGTCCATCGCATCGGACGAACGGCTCGAAGCGGAAAAACCGGTATCGCGATGAGCCTTGTTACCCCAACCCATCGATATTTGATCGATCGCATCGAGAAGATGACCAAGAGTCGAATGGAAGAAGGCGTGATTCCCACTCGCAAAGAAATTGGCATGAAGCGAATTTCAAAAATTCTTCCTAAGTTTTCGGAGCAGACCTTTCACACTCGAGTTTTAGAAATCATGGGCGAGGACTGGAAGTCCGCGATAGATAAAATGAGCAAAGAAGAAATCGCGGCCCGCTTTTTGTCGATGATCGCCGCTGACATCTTTCATGAACGCGCTGAAAAG
>Ga0163144_10012937_pt1 | contig 17456 bp, 13 predicted proteins | sample OliLak19BULKMAT1_FD_123175 | JGI IMG/M metagenome (GOLD analysis project Ga0163144, IMG submission 123175) | Freshwater microbial mat bacterial communities from Lake Vanda, McMurdo Dry Valleys, Antarctica - Oligotrophic Lake LV.19.BULKMAT1 | ecosystem: Environmental > Aquatic > Freshwater >...
ATAGTCGCCTTCGGACCCATACTTGCCCCGTATGTCCTGCAACACCCGGATGTACCCGCCGTTCACGATCACGTCCGCCGCGTTGTCATACCCTTGCAGAATCGGCCCCAACCGCGAGCTCTGCGTATGGTTCGACAGCGCCTTGGCGTCATAGGGCGTCCGCGTTAAAAGAATCGGTGCCTGCTTCGCCCCTTTCGGGACGAGAACGACGGTGAACAACTTCACCCCATCCCGCATCGGAATCATCACATGCTGCCGCGTGTACTGGAACGCGTCTGCGGGAATGGTCAGCTTTGCCGGCGTTTCTGAAGGGAATGCGGCCGTCTGCTGCGCCCGTAAAGGAAGCAGGATGAGAAGAGCGGAAAGTAGCTTTGCGGATTTCATATTGCGATTTGAGAGCTCAATCGATCATGCCATACGCGGACCTCAGGCCCCCCTTGCCCACCACCCTCATTTCTGATAACGTTCTCATCTCCCTGCTCTTTTCCCTCCGGGCTCCCCTCTTCCTGGAACATCCCAACACAACTCAATCCCCCCATTTGGAGTAAGCAATGGTTGCTTCCTATCGCCTCGTCTTCGCGGTCTTCCTCGGGCTCTGCGCCGCACTGCCCAGCCTTCCGCAAATCACCACCGCCGAAATTACCGGCACCGTCACCGATCCCGGAGGTGCCGTCGTAACCGGAGCTAAGGTCACCGTCACCAACGTCGCCACCTCAGCCACCCGCACCTCCACCTCCAACGAGGAAGGCGTCTATCGCATCCCCTCCCTCAACCCCGGCCTCTACACCCTCCGCATCGAACTCGCCGGCTTCACCGCCCAAGTCCGCACCGGCGTCGAACTCCAGGTCGCCCAAGTCGGCCGTATCGATGTCGCCCTCCAAGTCGGCAACGTCAGCGAGGTCGTCGAAGTCAAAGCCTCCGTCCCCCTCATCGATACCGACACCACCTCCCTCGGCACCGTCATCGAAAACCAACGCATCGTCGAACTCCCCCTCAACGGCCGCAACTATCTCCAACTCGCCGCCCTTACACCCGGCGCCACCACCGCCGCGCCCGCCTCCTTCGTCGCCGGACTCCGCCAAGGCGGCACCCGCTCCCTGTTCACCCTCAGCGTCGCCGGGCAACGCATCTTCTTCAACCGCTACTCCCTCGATGGCCTCGAAAACACAGACCCTAACTGGCAGTCTTATATCTTTCTTCCCTCCCTCGACGCCCTCCAGGAATTCAAAGTCGAATCCGGCACCGTCCCCGCCGAGTATGGCCTCAACGTCACCCAAATCAACGTCACCACCAAGAGCGGCGGCAACAACGTCCATGCCACCGCCTGGTGGTTCGTCCGCAACAACGCCTTCGACGCCCGCAATTTCTTCACCCCGGCCACCGCCCCCATGCCCCCCTTCCGCCGTAACCAGTTCGGCTTCACCCTCGGCGGTCCCGTCGTCATCCCCAAACTAATCAACGGCCGCAACAAACTCTTCTTCATGGTCAACTACGAAGGCCTCCGCGAACGCAAAGCCCTCGTTCAGCCCTCCACCGTCCCTCCCCAAGGCTGGGTCGCCGGTAACTTCTCCGCCGTTAACGGCACCATATTCGATCCCTTCTCCCGCCAACTCGGCCCCACCGGAGCCGTGCTCTCCTCCACCCCCTTCCCCGGCAACATCATCCCCCGCAACCGGATCGCCCCCATCTCCACCGCCTACATGACCCAATGGATGCCTCAGGTCCCTGGCCTCACCGTCTCCCCCAATAACTTTGTCAACACCGAAGGCCGCCCCACCGACGCCAACCAGCAAAACGCGCGCTTCGACTACACCCAGTCCTCCAACGTCAACTGGTTCTTCCGCTACTCCCATCAAGGCGAGTTCCAGTACAACCCCACCCCCATGCCCGGACAGGGCAACAATGTCCCCGTCCAGGCCCACTCCGGTGTCTTCGGCAACACCCGCGTCTTTGGCCCCAACAAGGTCAACGAGTTCCGCGCCGGCGTCAGCCGTTTCGAGAATTCGAACATCCCCATCCAGGCCGGCGTCCGCAACGTAGTCCGGGAACTCGGCATCGATCCCGCCCAGATCCCCAGCGACTTCCCCCTCTATTGGGGCGTCCCCAATCTCACCCTCGGCGGCGGCTTCACCCTCGCCGGCAACTCCGCCGACTCGCCCTTCAACAACTACGACACCATGATTCAGGCCAATAACAACTTCTCCTGGAACAAAGGCAAGCACTCCTTGAAGTTCGGCGGCGAAGTCATGCGCACCCGCTTCAATCAACTCGGCGGCGTCACCACCCGCGGCCGCTTCAACGTCAACGGCCAATACTCCTCCAGCGGTATCCCCGGCCAACCGATCATCTCGGCCAATAACGTCGCCGACTTCATGCTCGGCACCTTCTCGGTCGCCGAAGGGCAAATCGGCGTGCCCCTCGCCAACTACCGCAACCTCTATCACGCCTACTACCTTCAGGACACCTGGCGAGTCGGCAAGAAACTCACCGTTAACTTCGGACTCCGCTGGGAAAACTATACCCCCTGGACCGACAAGTTCGACAACATCATCAATGTCGATATGAAGTGGGACAACTCCGTCATGCCCACCTTCGTCCGCGCCGGCAATGGCGACCCCTATCAAGGCAACCCCTGCTGCCGCCTGCCCGCGTCCATTCCCTTCGTCCGCGATGGCCGCCGTGGGCGCGGAGTCCAGAAAAACCGCCTCGATAGCTGGGGACCTCGCATCGGCCTCGCCTACCAGATCAACTCCAAAACCGTCTTTCGCTCCGGTGCCGGAATCTACTACGCCCAGGAAATTCAGAATAAAAACTTCGAAGTCGTTCGCAACGCCCCCCTCTCCATCCGGCGCAACGAAGTCGCCAATACAAACTTCCCCAATCTCACCTGGGACCGCATCTTCACCACCGGCAACATCCCTTCTCTCGCCTTCGGTCATGAGTACGACGTCGCCCGGCCCCGGATCTACCAATGGTCAGCCGGAGTCCAACGCCAGCTCTCCGCGAACGCCTCTTTCGAAGTTGCCTACGTCGGCTCCTCCGGCAACTATCTCGAAGGGCCCGGGACCTTTAACGTCGCCGCTCCCGGACCCGGTAACATTAACGCCCGCCGCCCCTTCCCCATCTTTAATGGAACCTACGTCTGGATCGAAGGAGCCTACCAATCGAATTACAACGCGCTCCAGGCCAAGTTCCAGCACCGCCTCTCCAACGGACTCAACTTACTGAGCGCCTATACCTATGGCAAGTCCATCGATAACAACAGCGCGTACCGCACCCAATTCGGCGACGGCGGCGGCTCCGATCCTTACAACAAACGCCTCCTTCGCGGTCGTTCAGCCTTCGACTTCCGCCAAAACTGGACCACCTCCCTGCTCTACCAACTCCCCTTCGGACGCGGCCGGCACTTCGGTCCCACCATGTCCCGCCTCGCCGACACCGTCGCCGGTGGCTGGCAGGTCGGCAGCATTATCACCATGGTCACCGGCTTCCCCTCCACCCCCGGCTGTGGCTCCGGTGCCGTCCAAAACGGCGACGGCGGGTGCTATCCCGATGCAACCGGCATCAGCCCCAAACTACCCCGCGGCGAACAGGATCCCCGCCGCTGGTTCAACACCGCCGCCTTCGTCAACCGCCTCCCCAACTCCGGCTTCCGCTACGGCAACTCCGGTCGCAACGTCATTGATGGCCCCGGACTGATCAACTGGGATGTCTCCGCCATCAAAAACTTTAAACTCACCGAAAAACACAACCTGGAACTTAGAATCGAGTACTTCAACGCCGCCAACCATCCCAACTTTGGCATCCCCGGTGGAACCGTCGGCGGTCCCACCTACGGTGTCATCTCCAATACCGCCAGCGACTCCCGCCAAGGCCAGTTCGCGCTCCGGTACTCCTTCTAACCGGCTAGGGCTGTAAAACGTCAATCGGGTCTGCAACTGTAGCGCAGACCCGAGCGAAGTCTCGGAAGGGAATGCGACCGTATGCTGCGCCAGTAAAGGAAGAAGGATGAATAGAGCGGAAAGTAGCTTTGCGGATGTCATGGAGCGATTCGAAACCTTCCAGTGACGATGCCACACGGGCCACTTTCGGCCTGAAGTCTAGACCTTAAGCGAGCCGCGGAACGCCCTGGATGCAAAGTAAGACTCCGCGCCGTTGTGATACACGAAAACAGTGTCGTAGCGTCGATCGCAGAAGAGGGCCACTCCGAGTTTTCTGATTGGAGCAGAGGTTTTAATCCAACTCGAAGTTTTCATATCGAATTCCCCGATTTTTTGCAGCGCACGATACTCTTCCTCCCCTAGTATCTCAATGCCCATAGCAGCTGCCAAATCGAGCGCGCTATTCGCTGGCCTATTTCGTTTTCTGGACTCCAGCGCTTCACGGTCATAGCAAAGGTTTCTGCGGTCTTTCGGGCTCTCGGCGGAACAGTCGTAGAAGTTAAATTCGCCCGTCTTTTCATCGTGGCCAACCACGTCCGGCTCACCCCCGGTTCTCTCCATTTCATGCAGTGCCCAAAGCTTTTTTGCGTTAGCTTCCAGCCTCTTTTGTACTTGACTCCATTCAATCCCTTTGTGACGGTTCATGTTTTTCTCGAAACGGGCCCGCAATGCTCTGAGGAGTGGCTCGCGATCGTCGGGAGCCAAGTTCTCCCGGCTATCTACGCTTTGCGCGACTTTAGATTTCATAAACGAATCTCCCGTTGCCTGAACGAAAAGCAGCCAACTCGGCGGCGGGGTCATGATGCGGTTCACTTACGCTGGCGCTCTTCGGCGGCGCGATATGCGCGCAATTGCCCGCTCGTGCGAACGAACATCACGCCGGCTCCCAGCGCGGGCGACGCGACGAGCGGCTCGCCGAGATCGAACGAAGCAACGGCTTCCCAAGGGCGGCCGGAACGAATGGCCGTGATTTTTCCTTCGGCGCTGGCTGCATAGACTTTCCCGTCGCCCGCAATCAGTGAGGCGAAATACTCACCGGGTGCTTCCGAAAGTCGTTCCTCCTTGATCATCACCCCGGTTTCGGGATCGAGCGCTACGAGGACGCCGCCGCTGCGCACCGAATAGAGCACTCCTTGATAAAGGATCGGCGAAGGAACGTAGGGGATGCTGCGCGTGTAGCGCCACAAGATCTTTTGATCAGACAAGCGAACCGAGGTGAACCCGAATTCACCGAAGCCGCGGGCGGCAAAGGCGTTCCATTCGGGTTCGGTGATAATGCCGTCGCGATTGGAGTCGAAGATACCGAAGTCCTCGATGGCGTAACGCTTGACAATCTCCAGCGGAACGAGATTGCCGTCGCAGTCGGTATCAAGTGCACGCAAGGTGGCTTGCCAATCGGAAACACTGAGGCCGGGGAACCACGAATGACGGCGATGATGCGATCGCGGTTCAGGAGCAGGGGGACCGGTATCATCAAGGAGTTGGGCGCGGGTACCAGCCAGCGCTGCACGCCGGTTTCGGCTGAGAACCCTTCGAGGCCGTTCGAAGATAGGGTAACCACTTCGCCGCGTGGAGTCAGGATTGGTCTACACCAGGCTTCGATCGTGGCGCGGCACTCGGTCTTCCAGCGGGCCGTCCCAGTGCGCCGGTTGACGGCGAGTAGATAGGATCCGGCGGTCTGATCGATCTGCAGAAAGACGGTCTCGCCGGCCACTACGGGTGACGACGCCATGCCGTGGTTGTTGATGAAGGGACCAAGGGCGCGTTCCCAGAGAAGCGCACCCTTGCGCGGGTCGATCTCCACAATGCCGAAATCGGGAAAGAACGCGTAGATGCCCGTGGAGTCAGCGAAGGGTCTGGAGGAGGCGGGATCGTTCTGCTTCCCGTCGATTTCGTTTTGCCGCATTGGAGTGCGGGTTTAGCGCCAGCGGGGTTTGCCGGTACGGGCGTCGAAGGTGAGCACGAGAAGTTGGCCGCCTTCGACGGCTTGGAGAATGACTTGTCCGGCGGCGGCCACGGGCGAGGAACGGCCCAACGGGACCTTGGCGCTCCAGGCGAGCCTGCTGGCGTCGAATTGTGCCGGAAGTCTGGTCGCGGCGGGAAAAACGCCCGCGCTATTAGGCCCGCGAAAGCCAAGCCAGTCCTGAGGTCTAGCCTCCATTAGGAACGCTGCACAGACCAACAAGCGGTAAGCCGTCGGACGTAAAATGCGCACCTTGTCATGATATACGCACTTCCAACCTGGCCACGGTGGCCGGATGCACCGCAACGCATTCTTTACCCGCGATCAATGGCGCGAGGCACCTCGATTCGAGGCTACTTTTGGATTAGCCGGCTCGACCAGAACGGCCAGAGGTGCTCTGATCCAACGCCTGGCGCAGGAGGGTTTTGATCACTGGCTGCCTGCTCACGTTGAGGCGCGCGGCACGCTCGTCGAGTTCCCGCAACATTCCACCGGTCAGATCCACATTCACCCGGCGAATCGGCCGGACGACCATAAATTGATTGGTTAAAAACTTCGAAACATCCTCGCGTCGAGTAGCCATCTCAGTTATCTCGTCGGCCGAGGGCAAAGGTTTAGATTCGTTCAACAAACACTTCCTCTTCCGGCTTAGTTGCTTTCCACACCGTGACGAGGTGAATCCGATTCGCATCAGTGACACCAATCTTTTACCACCCCGTCATCCCCTCTCCACATACCGTTTCAGCGCCTCCAGCCGCTTCCCCGTCTCCACCCGAAAAACTAATCGAAGCACCGGATTCATCACAAAACGAAGCCACTTCGGCCGCGCCGCAATCCGCAAGTTGTAAGTCACCCGGCTTCTCACTCCCGCCGGCGATGGAATCGTGGCATGAAGAATACTAGCCGCAAAGTCCTCGAGAAACCAAGGGCCCTGCGTCATCTTCACCGCCGCCACCCGCCCCCTCTGAAAGCTCACATAGACCGTCTCCACCCCCACCCTTCCAAACGCCGCTCGCCCCACACACAGCGTCCTTACCCCCACCCCAGCCTCCCCCACCCCTTCTTCCACCATGCAGGCTTTACTCAACAGCGTGTCCCAGCGCAGACGAATCCGGTAGTCGTGAATAACATCGAATACCTCCTCGCACGAAGCATCAATGTCGACACAACAAGCCACCGCAATTCCATGCTCCATCGTCAACCCTACGCTCTTATTGTAGGGCTGATAGAATCCGATCATGTCTAGCAACCGGCCCAACCTCCCCGGACGGCGATTCTTCCTCCGCGCCACGGGAATCCAGCTCGCGCTTCCGGTCTTCGATTCTCTAAGTGCCAGTGTGCTCGGATCCGGCCTCGCCGTCTCCGCCCTCGGCGCCAACGAAAAAACGCTCCGGCCCATGCGCATGGTTGCCATCGGCAACGCCTTCGGTTTCTACGCCCAACAGTTCTTCCCCCAGGCCACCGGCCCCGGCTACGACACCCCCCACCTCCTCGAACCCATCGCCCAACATCGCCAACACATCACCGTCTACTCTGGCCTCGACCACGGCGTCAAAGGCGGCCACTTTGCCGTCCACTCCTTCCTCAGCGGCGTCCGCCAAGTCGACGCCAAGGGCATGCCCGACGGCAACATCAGCCTCGACCAACGCATGGCCGAAACCGTCGGCGGAGCAACCCGTTTTCCCTCGCTCACCCTCGGCTCCGAAGAAGGCCTCCACGGCGGCTGCATGATGTCCTGGACCCGCGGCGGCACCCGCGTCAATCCCATCCAAGGCCCCCGCGAACTCTTCCGCAAACTCTTCCTCAATGAAAGCGCCGCGGAACAAGAGCGCACGAAAGACCGCCTCACGCTGCAAGGTTCCATCCTCGATTCCGTCAACGGCGACGCCCGCTCGCTGAAGCACCGTCTCGACTCCCAGGATCAGCAAAAGCTCGACGAATATTTCACCTCCGTCCGCGACGTCGAAAAGGTCCTCGAGCAACGGCAAAAATGGGCCGGCGTGCCCAAGCCCGGCGCTCCCATGCCGGAACCCGAAAACCGCGGCCTCGTCACCGATATTCCGGTCCTCTACGATCTCATCGCCCTGGCCCTCCAAACGGATTCCACCCGCATCGCCACCCTCGAAATTGCCGGCGGTTTCGAAGCCGCCGTTCTCGGAGTCCGCAAAGAATACCACTCCCTCTCCCATCACGGCCAAGTCCAGGAAAGCATCGATCTCCTCGTCAAGCTCGAACGGTACCAAACCGAGCAGTTCGCCCGCTTCCTCGGCAAAATGACGTCGATCGAAGATGGCGACGGCTCCCTGCTCGACCACACCATGGTCCTGTTCGGCAGCGGCATGGGCAACGGCAACGCGCACACCAATGTGAACCTCCCCGTAGTCTTAGCCGGCGGCGGATTCAAACACGGTACGTACCAAGCCTTCCCCGCGGATAGCCCCAACCGCCAACCCCTCTCCAATCTCTTCCTCACCCTGTTGCAGCGCTTCGGCGTCGAGCAAAAGAAGTTCGCTTCATCCACCGGCACCTTGCGCGGGATCTAGGCCATGACCTTCGTCCTCCTGCTCGCCGCCGCTCTCGACCCCGCGACCGTATTCCTCAATTCGTATTGCGTCTCTTGCCACGGCGAAAAGGTCGCTATGGCCAACCGCCGCTTCGATCGCGGACCACTCAGTCCGGTCGATTTGCTCGCCGTCTCCCGGCGCGTCGAATCCGGCACCATGCCGCCGAAACCGTCCCCCCAGCCGACCCCCACCGAACGCCTAGCCTTCGTCACCGCCTTAGCGAACCAAGCCCCCGCAAAAGTCGCCCTGCGGCGGATGAACCGCCGTGAGTACCGCAACACCGTCGGCGACTTGTTGCAACTCGACATGGATCAATTCGATCCCACCAGCCGCTTCCCCCGCGACCAGCAGTACGCCCACATGGATAACACCGGCGACGCCCTCATCACCTCCGGCTATCTCCTCGAACAATACCTCGACGCCGCCGAAGCGGTGATCCAGAAAGCGCTGCCGGGCAAGCCCGCCCCAGCCCCCCGCACCTGGGTCTTCAAGGATCACTTCGTCCAACAGAAGGAGCTCGACGGAGCCCGGAACCGCAACAAACTCACCCAATACATGTCGCTCTTCGAGCACCCGCGCACCCCTCACTATGAAGGAGCCTACGCCCCGATCCACGCCTTCGCCGAAGGCGTACCCGTCGACGGTTTCTACGAGGTCAAAGTCCAGGTCGAAGCACTGCACCGCAAGAACCCCTATGACCCCAAGCTCTTCGGCATGGACCCGGAAGCGCCCTTCCGCTTCGGCGTCGTAGCCGGGAATGCCCGCGCCGGCTACCTGCAGCACGAACAACCCCTGCAACCGCTGATCGCCGAAACGGTCGAACTAGCCGACGGAGGCCCTTACTGGCTCACCTTCCGCGTCCGCCTCGACGCCGGCTACCAGCCGCGTTTCATCTTCCCCAACGGCATGAACAACGTCCGCAACGTCTTCAGCTCCTTCGGCCGCCGCTTCCCCCAATTTCTCCCGGAAGCCGAGCGAAACGTCGGCGCTGGCATCGTCCTCGGCCGCATCGCCATGATGAAGTTCGCCCCAATTCCCCAGATCCGCATCCATCAGGTCGAAATCCGCGGTCCACTCGATCCGCCCGCCATCCCTCCCAGCCAACGCGTGCTCTACGGCGACCGCCCCTTCGCCCCGGAACGAACCCGCGAGATTCTCGCGAACTTCGCGACCCGCGCTTACCGCCGCCCCGCTACCGTCGAAGAGGTCAACCGCCTCGAAGCCGTTGCCACCAAGCGCCGCGCCGCCGGCATCCCCGCCGAGACCGCCCTGCAGGACGCCCTCAAAGCCGTCTTGTGCTCCCCCGAGTTCCTCTACATCGCAACCGGCGAAAGTGATGGCAAAGACCGCCTGCCCGCCTACGCCCTCGCCACCCGCCTCTCCTACTTCCTCTGGGCCACGACACCCGACGAAACCCTCCTCCAGCAAGCCAGCACCGGAGCCCTCCTGCGCGACGACGTCCTCAAGTCGGAAACCCGGCGCCTCCTCGCCAGCCCCAAATCAAACGCCTTCATCGAAGGCTTCCTCGATAGCTGGCTCAACCTCCGCAGCCTCGGCGACATGCCTCCCGATCGCGACGCCTTCGGAGCCTATTACTGGGACGATCTCCAGAACGCCATGAAAACCGAGTCGCGCCTGTTGATGCGCCATCTCCTCGACGCAAACAAAAGCCTCCACGATTTCCTCGACGCCCGCTACTCCTTCCTCAACAAACCCCTAGCTCGCCTCTACGGCATGGACGCTGCGATTCCCAGCGCAGGCGGCCACCTCTTCCGCAAAGTCGATCTCCCCGATCCGCAACGCGCCGGCCTGCTCGGTCACGGCAGCATCCTCACCGTCTCCGCCAACGGCATCGAAACCTCGCCCGTCACTCGCGGCGTCTGGGTCCTCGAGAACATCTTCGGCACCCCGCCCGCTCCCCCGCCCGACGATGTCCCAGCCCTCGACCCCGACGTTCGCGGAGCCAAAACCGTCCGCGACCTCCTCGTCAAACATCGCGAAAGCCCCTCTTGCATCTCATGTCATCGCTCCATCGACCCGCCCGGCTTCGCGCTGGAAAACTTTGATCCCATCGGCCGGTGGCGAACGAACTATCCCGGCGGCAAAGCCATTGATGCCTCGGGCGTTCTCCCCTCCGGCGAAAAGTTCAACGACATCGTCGGCCTCCGCAACGCCTTGGTCCGGCGCAACGCCGACTTCACCCGCACGCTCACCCATAAGATTCTCACCTATGCGTGCGGACGAAAGTTCGACTCCGCTGACCGGCCGCAAATCGAAGCCATCGCCACCAAAGTCGCCGAGCAAGGCCATGGGCTCCGCGATCTCGTCGAACTCGTCGTGCAAAACGAAGCCTTCCGCAAGCGATGAAGCTCAGAACTGGCCGAACTAGAAAGTTCCTATTACTTGCCGTTCGTGTTCCGGTAAAAGTTTGGCAGGTCGGTGCGGCTGCTCGCGTCCTGACCATATTGGACGTACATGGTCGCCCCGTCCTGTAACTTATCGGGGTCGTAGCAGGAGAAGCGGAGGATAGTATTTTCGGCGTTGCCGAATTGGTAGGAATCGAGGGTCAGGCCGCCGATTTGCAGAATCGGGTCGAGGGCGCGAATGGGCCAACGCTCCTCGGCAATCAACTCAATCACGACGGGGCCGTTCTTATCGGCGTTCTTTTCTTGCGCTTGGTCTTTCGATGCGCCGAGAACCCGGTAGCGCGCTCCTTTGATCGGACGGGCCACGAGGATAGACGGCGAGAGGGTGAGGGTGAGAGCTTGTCTTCTGGTCATGAAGGGTTACTACCTCGGACTGGGAGAGAACATGACTTCGGTGAGGAACAGAGACCCTTGGGGGTTCTTGTCAAAGATGAGGTCGACGCGGACGACTCGGCGAAGGTCGACGTTCCTGAATGCGGTGAGCGGGATGCGGACCGTCCGCAGGACCGAACGGCGGAAGCCGTAGCCGGTGGGGTAAGGAATCGTCTTGTAATCCGTCACCGCGATACGAGGCGAAACGGCTCCACTGGCATCGAGAAGGCGAATGCTGAAATCCTGGCTGCCAGTGACGGGGTTCTTCAAGTCAAAAGCTGCGGCCACGCGGAACGATAGCAGGGCGTACCCGGAAATGTCGCGGGGGCCGGAGTTGTCGCCGATGTGGATGGCATAGTACGGCGTTCCCGTTCCGTCGGCGGGCCAGTCGAGCCGGGCGGCGGCTAAGCATTGATCATGACGCCACGCAGCGGGCGCGGGGAGCTGGCATTGCGCGCCGAGGCAGCGCGTCACCTTGAGGTTGCCCAAATTGTTCAGACCTCCGGCGTTGTTGACGTCGGGAGTGAATTGAGCCGTGTAATTGTCGATCAGGATGCTCTGCGTTGGGCTCTCCATGTAGGAGTGGTTGACCGGGGTAAGAGTGGACGCGGGTTGTGGGGCGTCGCCGTTGAACAGAGACTTGAAGTCCTCTCCGCTGAGGTGCGTCCGCATGAAGCCCATCACGTAGACAAGGCCGATGGCTTCCTGCTGCGGGCGATCGGTAATGATGGGGAAGTCGATGCAGGAGAAGCCAGGATCCTCGGGGGTCCCTTCGGAGTTGTAGAAGTTATGGTTGGCCCCGAGGACGTAGAGCTGGGACTTGGGAGTGGGGCTCGAAAGCTCGCGGGTGGCGGCGGCGCGGTCGAAAACGCGCATGCCCTGGTTATCGCTGACATCGGCGTCGCAACTCGGCAGGATGACCGAGAACGCCGTATCGGTGGCGTTGTAGGTCGGGTTGCCGGTGGTGAGGGCGGTGAGCGAACTCGTGCGACCGAAATCGACGGGGCCAATCTCTATAATGCCCTTGATGTTGTAGGGGGAGCCGGCCTGACGGCTGAATTCGAGGGCGGCGCGGGCACCTTCGCCGCCGCGACTGTGTCCCATCAAGCCGACGTTCTGCAGGTTCACCTTGCCGGAAAAGAGTTTGCCGAAAGGGGCAGCACCGTCGGCGCTGTTCCACACGTCCCAGTAGCGGAAATGCTCAAGAACGGTGGCTCCGCGTTCCGGGCCACCGTTCGCGCGGACGTTGATCGCGTTGACGTTGATCGAGGCCACGATGAAGCCGTGGCTGGCCAGACGCGTGGCGATGTACTCCTAACCGGAGTGGTTGGGAGTTTGGATCTGACCGGCGGGGCAGAACGGGGGGGAAATCGTGGTGCCGAGGTCGGTCTGCGTGCCGGGCAGGCGGCAGATGCCGTGGTTGCCGTGGAGGAGGAGAACGAGAGGCAGGGGGCCGCCTGTCGTATCTTCGGGATACCAAACGGTGCCCCAGACGTCGATGGGATAGGAGACCGTCGGCAAGGGAACTCCGGTGATCTTGTACTCTTGCGAGGTGACTTTCCGGGGGCCAGCGGTCGTGGGGTCGCCCTGGCCGTATAGGGCGGCCCCGAGGAGGAATGAGAGGACGAAGAAGATCGGGCGCATGTTAGTTCAGAGTGACGGTGGAAAGGACTCGGTTGGCGGCAAGGTCAATGGTGGTGACGAGGGGACCAAAGCCGGTGACGTAGGCGCGGGCGTTGTTGGGGGCGATGGCGAGGCCGGCGGGTTGCAGGGGGAGGGCGATGCGTTGTTCGACTAGATTGGTGGAAAGGGGTTGATCCGGGTGACGGTGGGAGAGAAAGCGGAGACAACCCAGGCGGTGAGGCCGTCGGGGCTGAGAGCGAGGGCGATGGGGGAGTCGGGTACCGGGATGGTGTCGATGACGGGATTGTTGACGGTGCCGGCGCGGGTGGGGTCGAGGACGCTGACGGAGTTGCTGAAGGTATTGGCGACGTAGACGCGGCCGTTGGCCGGGGAGACGGCGACCGCGCAGGGGCCGAAGCCGACACGGACGGTGGCGATTTGGCCGAGGGTGGCGGCGTTATAGACGGTCAGGCCGGCATTGCCGTGGAGGGTCACGTAGAGACGGGTGGCGTCGGCGGCGACCGCCATGGGGAGCTGGCCGATGGAGAGGTTGGCGACGAGAGAGTTGTTGGCGGTATTGTGAACGGTGACGAGTTGGGAGTTGGGGTTGGCGACGTAGAGCCGAGTGCCGTCGGGCGAAAGGGCGACGCCGGAAGGGGAGAAGCCAGTCGCGGGAGTAGCGGCGACGGCATTGGTGACGGTGTTGATGACGGCGACGTTACTCGCGTTTTGGTTGGCGACGTAGAGGAACGGCTGGGCGTAGGAGATAGTACCCAAGCTGGACAGTAGCGCACAGGCCGCGAAGGCACGGCACCAACGGGCGTGCCGGAACGAATCAGTTTTGCGCAAATTCAAAAGGAGCGATCGGGCCATGGGCGAGAGTAACATGGTGCCGATTTCGAGACAAGTCGTTTGTGGCGAGTTCCTAACTTTGGGGAGATAAAGCGACCCCGGCAAAGCTGTGCGAACATACCAGCAGGGTTTCCCAGAAGCTCTCTTCATCGGAACTTTCTACGTTGGCCTGACAGGTCTTGCGGGGAATCAAATGTGCGCCTATCGATCTTCCCTCTCATCGCCTCCACGCTCTCCGCCCAGCCCTCGCTACAGTTCACCCCTCCGCCCAACTGGAACAGTACCCCAGGCAACCTCAAAGCCTTCGTCCGTACCGACGGACCCACCTTCGCCCAACTCGCTGTCTATGACCCCGCCGCCACCACCGGCGATCCCGTCAAGGACTCCGCCGCGGACTTCAAATCCATCGTCTCCTCCAAGTACACCATCCGCTCCACGGCCAGCCCCGTCATCACGAACCTCCCCAACGGCTGGCGCCTTACCGTCACAACCTCCGAAGTCTCCTTTCCCGCCACCGGCAACTTCTCCACCGTCCTCCACACCTTCTCCGGACCCACCCACCGGCTCACCGCCCTCTCCAGCTACAATAGCAACCGCTACCGCCCCGAACTCAATGCCTCCTGGCAAAGCCTCCGACCCACCGACCGACCAACCACTTCTTCCAACTGGACCCTCAACCCCGAAGCCGAGTCCGTCCGCTTCACCCAGGCCAACAACACCGTCTTCGTCTACTACCCCATATCCATCACGGACCGCCTCCACCCAGGCGACCTCGTCGACGCCTTCTGGGCCCACCTCGTCGACCCCGCCTTCCGCACTCTCAACCGCACCAAACTCCGGCCCGAAGCCTACTCCAGCGCCCCCGCCAACTTCTCCTCCGGCTACGTCGATTCCAACGTCGGTCGCCGTTTTGCCGCCCTTATCGTCCTCGCCAACACCGGCCGCTACACCGGTCTCGCCGTCGCCGCCGTCGCCGCCCGCCTCGAACTCACGCCCGACTCGCGCACCGAAACAGAATACGATCGATGATGCAGTCTTCATCCCCGTCCGGGGCGGCGGCGTCCTTCGCCTCACGAACCGCCAGTATCCCGGCATGGTCTATGAACTCATGCGCCAACAACCCTAAACTCTTATGAAAATCGCCGTCGCCGCCATCCTCCAGGAAAGTAACAACTTCTCCCCCGTCCCCACTACCTACGACGATTTCAACCCCGTCTTCGGCCCCGCCGTCCTCTCGCGCCATACCGGCAAACTCACCGAAATGGGTGGCTTCCTCGACATCCTGAACTCCGCCCAAGTCGAAGTCGCCCCCGTCTGCGCCGCCTGGGCCATCACCGCCAACCGCCTCCGCAAACCAGATTTCGCCCGCCTGAAAAAGGATTTCGCCATCCACCTTATCCAAGCCAACCCCGACGCCCTCCTCCTCGCCATGCACGGCGCCCAAACCGCACACGGCGAAGACGACGTCGAAGGCGGCATCCTCGTCGCAGCCCGCGCCATTCTCGGTCCCCACAGGCCCATCTTCCTCACCCTCGACCTCCACGCCAACCTCACCCAACGCATGGTCACCCTCGCCGACGCCATCGTCGGCTACCACACCTACCCCCACATCGACATGTTCGAAACCGGCCAAAAAGCCGCCCGTCTTCTTCTCCGTACCCTCGCCGGCGAACTCCGCCCCACCATGGCCTTCCGCAAACTCCCCCTCATCATCCAAGCCGAAAACTCCCAAACCCACCGCGGCCCCATGCACACCCTTTTCTCCGCCGCCCAAGCCATCGAAGCCTCCGGCCACGCCGAAGCCATCTCCATCTTCCCCGTCCAGCCCTGGCTCGATATCGCCGAAATGGGCTGCGCCGTCGTCGCCGTCACGAACAACAAACCCAAGTCCGCCCAGCGCTACGCCGACTCCTTCGCCCGCCGTCTCTGGCGCGGCAAGTCCGATTTCGAAACCACCCTCACCCCCGTCCCCGCCGCCATCGCCGCCGCCCTCGCCCTCCCCGCCGGCCCCACCATCCTCGCCGAGTCGTCCGACTCCACCGGCTCCGGCTCCCCCGGCGACTCCACCGGCGTCCTCAAGCATCTCCTCAAAGCCCCCCTCACCGGCCCCGCCGCCATCTTCCTCGTCGACCCCGCCACCGTCGCCGCCGCCTTCGAAGCCGGCGTCGGCGCCACCATCACCCGTAAAATCGGCGCGTCCTTCGACAAGAAACACTCCAAACCCGTCCCCGTCTCCGCCTACGTCAAGCTCCTCTCCGACGGCACCTGGACCGCCCGCGCCCGCGGCTACAACACCGGCATCACCACCTCCATGGGCCGCGCCGCCGTCATCGTCTCCGGCCACGTCCACATCCTCGTCGCCGAACGCTCCGCCATGACCGTCGACCCCGAACTCTTCCGCAGCCACGGCATCGAACCCGTCTACTGCCAAATCGTCGTCGTCAAATCCCCCAACGGTTTCCGCGCCGCCTACGAACCCCTCGCCGCCGCCATCTTCGTCGTCGACACCCCCGGCGTATCTTCCGCCAACCTCCGTCAACTCCCTTTCAAACGAGTCTCCCGCCCCCTCTACCCCCTCGACCCCGACACCCCCACCCCCGAAGGTCTCTAACCCATGGCCGTCCGCCACCGCCTCGTCCTCCTCGCCCTCCTCATCAACATGGTCTGCTACACCGACCGTGTCTGCATCGCCATCGCCGGCCCCGAACTCCGCCGCAATTTCAACCTCTCCCAAACCGAACTCGGCTTCGTCTTCAGCATCTTCAGCCTCTCCTACTTCCTCGGCCAAACCCCCTGGGGCATCCTCGCCGACCGCCACGGCTCCCGCGGCCTCGTCGCCTTCGCCATCGCCGGCTGGTCCCTGTTCACCGCCCTCACCGCCACCGCCTGGAGCTATCTCTCCCTCCTCGTCATCCGCTTCGTCTTCGTCGGTCTCGAAGCCGCCTTCTCCCCCTCCATCGCCTCGGCCTTCGGGCGCTGGATCCCCGTCCACGAACGCGCCACCGCCTTCGGAGCCTTCCTCGGCGGAGGCCGTCTCGGCGGCGCTCTCACCCCGCCCATCGCCGGCTACCTCCTCCTCCACTACGGCTGGCAAGCCCCCTTCCTCGCCTTCGGTGCCTTCGGCCTCCTCTGGGCCGTCGCCTGGTTCGCTTTCTATCGAAACCGCCCCCAGGACCACCCGCAAATCACCGAAGCCGAACTAGCCGCCATCGGCCCCGCCGTCCCCGCCCTCTCCTTCACCACGCCTTGGGCCAACCTCCTCCGAAATCCCCGCCTATGGTCTCTCCTCGGCACCGCCTTCGGCTCCACGCTCCTCTGGCAGTTCTACATCACCTGGTTCCCCACCTATCTCCGGGAGCAGCGAGGCATGTCCCTTACTGAAGCGTCTTACTACGCCGGCCTCCCGCTCTTATTCGGCGTCGCTGCCACTTGGGCCGGCGGTTTCCTCACCGACCTCCTCACCCGCCGCTTCGGCCCCCGCCGAGCCCGCACGGCGATCGGCTTCTGCGGCCTCTCCACCGCCGCCGCGCTCTTCACTCTGGGCATCTGGTACCCCGAACCCGCCCTCGCTGCGCTGTTGATGAGCAGCGCCGCCGGTGCGGTCGATCTCTATCTCGGCGCGGCCTGGTCCTCGGCGACGGACATCGGCGGCCCTTTTGGAGGCACGGTGGCCGGTCTAATGAACGCCGCCTCCAACGCCGCCGGCTTCGTCGCC
>Ga0163144_10012939_pt1 | contig 17455 bp, 9 predicted proteins | sample OliLak19BULKMAT1_FD_123175 | JGI IMG/M metagenome (GOLD analysis project Ga0163144, IMG submission 123175) | Freshwater microbial mat bacterial communities from Lake Vanda, McMurdo Dry Valleys, Antarctica - Oligotrophic Lake LV.19.BULKMAT1 | ecosystem: Environmental > Aquatic > Freshwater > Lake...
ATACCAATACCAATACCAATACCAATACCAATACCAATACCAATACCAATACCAATACCAATACCAATACCAATACCAATACCAATACCAATACCAATACCAATACCAATACCAATACCAATAGTACCAACATCAATCTTGCCAAAAACAAGAGAATGGAAGACAGTGGGAACCCAGTCGGTATTAAAGCACGGTTAACCAATGCCATATTACATAATACTACACAAACTATGGAGTTGTTGCGCAATCAGGAAGAGTCTGATTACTTTAACACTCGCACACAGTTGCAAACTCCAGAATTCATGGCACCCGACCAGGGACCCATTAATTCAAACGCAGTCAGCGCATCCAAATGGGAGCACCATTTGGACACTGTGACAATGAGGATCCATCATCAGTACAATTTAAGCAGTTTGACTAATTGTGAAAAAGATTCAGACTTACAGCTTGTGTCATCTGACACAACTGTTGAGCATTTAGTGTCCGAAAACGACAGGACACGACCCAGCAACCAAGACGAGTTGATTATGCTTCAACCTGAGTTTAATGAGACTCCATCCACTCACTGCAGAGTTGTCTGGGATCACGACACTCACAACCAACCTTTGTGTGAAGCCACGTGGGCCTCAAAAACCACAGTTCGCACACATCAAGGTACTTAAATACACCCGCCAACACAAGGCCATAGGGGATCCAGGATTTGGGTAGCTGATTCATGATCTGTGCAATAATTAGCGTTATTTTACATTAGGACCATTTTGTATTCAAAACATTTTATGTGCATTAATCTAATCTAATCTAACTTCGACCGATAACATTAAACAATAAAAAGCAACATTTATATAATAACAGCTTCTTTTTCTAACAAATAGATTTAATCTCAGCTTTGGGATTATTAGCATCTTCTGGTCGACTTGGACGCAGCAGCTGCCATTAAATTTAAACAATTCACATTTACATCCTACCACGTCTATAAAGCATGTCGTGGCAACATCTCAACAATGATAATTCTGCTTACCCTATGAACAATGCCTTCTCCGGAGGCTCCTATGCAACTCCCCAAATGGCCGGCAACTCTTTGCTTAAAATGTTCTCTCCTGGTGGTGATTTGCCAGGACCCACCATGCCAATATTGGATCCCTTTACTGGCAAACATCACACCCGGTTCGAAGTACCCGACACTGCCAGCGTGGTCAATCTGGGCGAAGTGGTACTATTTAAAATGCAATCCAACAATGAAAGCTTCATGACACGTGAAATTTTGCCCATTGTGCCCTGGGGTTGGGCAGTGCGCACGTTTGCCTGGGGGGTGTGGAACTTTCCACAATTTCCAGTTCGTCCCACCCCAGAGACGGCGCCTCCAAGGTTCCTGTCATCCTACAAGTTTAACGAAACCAGTACGCTTCACCGATTTGCCATCGGTCACCACATGTCCACCGAGTACGCCAAAACAACCATGGGAAAAGCCAACCAGCAGTACAATTTGCAACAGATTGAGTACAGCGTTCAAGAGTGCCTCAATAATGAAGCCGTTAAAGCCTTACACAATTGCCACTACCAAAACCGCGCTCGCATGGAGAAAATGAATCAGTACTCCACCGTGGACATTGAAAAAGCCATGTGTGACGAAGTGACTCAATTCGCAATGACTATCAAACGCGAACACGGCTTCCAGTTGCTATATGAAGCCATCAATCGTAAGTTGAACGACATTGGTGGCAATGCAACAGCAATCATCACCACTGACCGAATTAACACTTTGGTACTTACCAAACCCGAGCTCATTGAGTATTACAGAGCTGGTCCCAAAGGTCCAGCATTGCTCGACTCCCCAAACAGGACCTTTTTACCCAATGGTATCATGGTTTACTATACCAAAACCTACCCAGAGCGCTTCGGAACCAATGTCAGTGGTCTGTGGCAAAGAGTCACTCAAATTGGCAACTATCACAAGAGCATGGAATTGCCAGCCATCCGAGGAAGAGACATTAACTATTTTGAAAAATACACTTCTGACTTGCGAAACATTAGCATCTATGATCAAGAGTCCGACGCAATCCACACCATTGATGTCACCACACTATTGAATAATAGTTATATCTTCGACTACGATGGTAATCTGAGAGACGTTGACAATCCACCACCTGGAGCACCCGGCACCGACCCTGGTTTTGGCGATGATGGACACCATGACCATGGGCCCGACTTTCTATCTTTCGACAAGGATGATTTGGACGATGACTACAATGGGTCCAATAATAACTCTGGCAGAAACAATCCACCGCCAAATTCTTTGGAAGTATTCGGTCAACTGCGAAAAGGTGACTTTACGCCGGTGGACGTGCTCGAAACTGGCAGTATGCTGGCCTGTCGATTGGCTACGCGCGTAAATATGGACGTGAAAGCATTCAATACATGCATTACAAAAGGACTAAAGATGTACAGCGACATGTGTAAACGTGATATTGACATGGAATTCATTACTCTAGTATTAAAGGTCTTTTTTAAAACAAAGTACGAAACTAAACGTGCGATCGTCCTGCAGGGACCATTTAATGCTCGCGTCGGAAACATACCTGGACATTTGAACCGGGTGTGGGTTGATCTTGTGGCAGCTACGATGGAAGATGTTTTTAACAACATCACGACTACTGCAATAATGCGAACTCCAGATAATGTGCAGCATTTAAAAATCAGAGATGTCAAAAGTGTTGAGAAATTGGTGCCACCACTCCCCACGCAATCCTCTGCTGAATATCCGGACTTTGAGGGGAAGAAATTCGGCAACCTGACCGGGTACGCCTCTTACCACGGTTTCAAGGCCATGGCTGAACTGTATCGCAATATTACCACGGTGGTGCAAGAACGCTACATGGTGGAGGAATTGCGCATAGCCTCCGAGTTTATTGACGCCATTGAAGGAATTGCCGAATTCATCGACGTCATGTTGCCTGGTTGTAAGTGCTTCGAATCCAAAGGCTCTGTTTACAAAGGTGAAATTATCGCTGAACAATTGATGAATATGGTTGGGTTTCCCCTGTGGATCAATGCCAAAAAGGCTGGCCTTTTCATCATGAATCAAACTACTCATGATAATTTGGATGGCAGAGCTTTGAATAATCCCGTGTTGTTAAAGGCGATAACACACGTTTTACTAGCGACAGACACTGGTGGATGGGATACTGATTGGGTTACTACTGCCACCAATGTTGCTGGTGGTGGTGGTGTTCCTATAAGGAACTTTGTCGCGGCTAGAGACATTTTTGGTGAGTTTTACGAAGAATATGTTAGGGCTGGATTGAAACGATACTATGCATCGGAAGATGGTGGTCCTCACGTATTTGAAACCTTTTGGACAGCCATGTCCACACGCCTCAAGAGCATGAAGGGTGTTGATTACACGGTCAATTACACTGCTTTGACAGGTGATGCAAGTAAACTTTACTGTGACCTGAATGCTAATTATGCAGCAGACACGCCAGATTTGATGTTGGCCTTGTTAAACGATTGGATACATCCCACATTGCGCCGAGGATTTGGGCACAGGTTTGGTGTTGGTGGAGGTGATACAACCCTAGCAACACTTGCGAATGCTATTGCTGCTCCTCATCCCACTGCTCAGTTAGTTTATATTGGTGATACTGTGACTGTCAGTCAAGTCAACGAGCGTTGCAATGGAGATGAGGTTATGGGATTGGCACTCTCCAAACCCGATGTCAGTTACACTCTTTTGCACATGTTTGGACCCCTGCGGTTATGTTTGTTTCAAGCAGTTTTAGATGCTGCGCTGCTAGCTGCCCAATATTTGAAGAATGATAAAGACTTTTTAGAAGCGCTGATGATTTTAAATTTGCTGATGCTCCCTTTTTCAAGAGATGTGAATTTGGCAGGAGGCAGACAACGTGACTTTGCTTTTCTTCTTTATGGAAACAGTGCTGCTGCTGGTGGTGGTGGAGTGAGAGCGGCAGATACACATGACCCCGCCGGTGTTGGTGGAAATGTTGCCACAACTTATAATCTGGACGGTTACTATTCCAGAAGTGATTCTAGGGCGCGAGAGACAGCTGCAATGGGTGTGTTGAATGCTCATGCACCCTTTAACACAGCTGGGGTCGGGTTAACTCGCATCAGAGGACAGTTGCCGAAGATCTTGGACCACATATTTAAAAACCAGCCGGACGGTGTAATCGCACTCGTTGTCGAAATAAAACAGAATATTAGTGAAGCCGAGGCTGAAGAACAAGCCTTGAACATGACCGGGAAGCTGGGACTAGCAGGATTTAGCGATAATCTTCCCTTTTTGGAAGGAATTAGTGATGACCCAAAACAAAATAAAGTCCATGTGCCACTTCTTGCTGCTGATACCAACAATGCCATTGTGACTGAGATATTTTTCACAGAAGAAACAAATCATATTAGTAGGATGCTAGGGTTAACATGGCGAGATCAACCAGATAACTTTTCAACACAAGTGCCACTTGCCATAATCGGTGGTCCTCAGAAAAGAAAGAAAAATGCAACTCAACAACAGTCCAGTCCTGCAGACATATCTGAGCTGATACCCGAACTCAAGATACAAAGTTTTGTAAAAACTGGATTGTATATTTCGTCAGATCAAATCCATTTCCTCATTCAAAAGAACTCTCCGAATCAAAGCAGGCCATATTTTGACTTGCGTGTGGGAAGTTTTCAGGAGCCCAAGACCTACATTGCTTACGATTACCAAGATACTTTCCTCAATGAAATTCAGGGAATTCAACACGCTTACCAAACCAACCGCGGCATGAACAGAACAGCCAAGGATTTGCTTTGTCTCCCGGTAGATACACGGATGCGATCGATTCATATTGCAGGCAGCTCTGGTGGTAGAACGGAACAGGACATTAGTGTTGGCTCCAGAATAAAAATCCACATGACAAAAAGTTTCAAAGAAACGTGCAGGAGTCTGGAACTGATGGCTGCTAATCACTTGGACCGTTTGATGGCACTATTTTGGATGTGCACGCCATTCACAGAACAGGCATGCAAGGCCTTAATTTCACACAATGTGCGCCTGCCAATCAACTTTCTGGTGGTTCGACCACACGCCAACTATTTGATGGAAACCTGTGCAATGTTGACGCAGGGGATTGATAATTTGGGGTTCACTGCAGTTGCTGGCACCGACTACGTTTGGTCCAGCAGTGTACTGACTAAAGAATTTAACGGACACTTGAGCTTTTGGGCCAATTGTATAGTGACTAAGCCACAGAATTGCGTCATTGTTCGCAACGTGGTGCCTGTGGGCTATGGTCCAGGAGGTGGTGTTGAGTTTTTCAGCCCAAAAAACTACGATCCCAGCAATTTGGGGGAACATCGCAAGCCTACTCAGCCGTCGCGTTCGTTAATATGTCTGCCAATCCCATTTACTGAGAATGTTACACGAAACTACATTTGCACAAGTGGCAAATTGCCTCACGTAGAAGAAGGTCATGGTGGTTCAACTAGTATTTTAAAGCCCAGAGACCAACATGACTTGCATTATCGCACGGCTAAGCGAGCCAATAGAATATGGCGTTGGACATACGCTGTAGATTCAAACTTTATGGATACCCTTGGTGCAAATGGAACATATCCTCTCTACAACAAAATCTGCTACTCTGGAATGACGTTTTATTCCAACATACCCACTCTTTCGCAATCCATTGGCGGTTTTACACACATGACGACTAACAAGGGTCATTGGGGCTCCAATCAAGGTCCCGGTTGTCAAGCTGTCTATTCGGGCATCCCTCAAGCACTCCCCAACTTTAACTATGAGACAAGTGGCAAATATACCATTGTGTCTTAAATAACATTGTTTAGTAAAATAACGTCAAAAAGTCGTCAATAAAGCTGTTTTACAAACAATTAGACTAAAACATGTGTAAATGATTAAATTTATTATACTTTCAATAATTGACTGGTCATTGACAATTATGGGAAGGTTAGAGTTATTTGAGTCCAACATCGTGGAATGCGTGACAGAAATCATGCAAGGTGGTAGTTTGGGCCTTTCGGTACAATGTATAGGCCTTTGAACGACTGAGCCACCTATCCACCAATTTACTCAGGAACATTCGTATTTTATCGACGGCCTCCGTTGAGTATTCCACCCGGACCATTAGGTCCTGATCATCTTGAGGAAGGTGCGACCTGCGCTCGAACAGATCGTCAAGTTTTGTGAGAGTTCCCTCCGAATCTTTGGGTGATGTGGAGGCACCCTGGTCATCATAGACAGGATCGCTGACTTGTGTCTGCAGGAGACCGCGAAGGGCTTCGATGTGGCGAATAGGTGGATATTTCTGCATAACGTATTGTAAGTGTTTGGCAACGCATTTTTTGGTCACATGCCAACACAGGGTGCCCGCTGGCAAGCGTTGATAGAAGGAGTGTTTGGCCTTCTTTTGTGACATGATTGCCGAGCGAGAACGCTTCTTCTCTACCTTTCCGGAATTAACACTCGTCATATTGTCCTCGGTAGACTTTGCTTTTTTATAAAAGCGACGAGCTTTAGATTTGTGTTTACCTTCAGCACGCGGTGCTTTAGTGGGGGCAGCGGGGGGGTTACCATCCATCAACATGTTGTGTCAATACTTTAATCTGACAAACTAAATTAATTATGTGTAAATAACTACAGTAATGGGGGTAAAATGTGTGGTAAATATTATATGGCTGTTATACTTGTAATAAGTACCGATAATGAACATACTAATATCAGCTGTTAATATTAATATTTAATTGACAATTGGCCAACTCGGGACCGCTGTATGAAACGGGCCAACCGTTCCAAGAAAAGGAGCAATGGCGGCAGAGCTGAAAAGCAGCGTCGCACTTTGATGGGGTCTAAGAAAGTAGTGCCATACGGGCAATATTGCGAGTTGGTGGATGAAATGCGGTCTCCTGATGGTCCAGACTCCGTGGCTGAGTCTGGTGGCACGCAATCGTCCAATGTGTCCAGAGCAACTGTTGAATTTGACGAAGATACAGTGTCACGTTTGAACCTTGCAGAGTTTCTGGACAATTTGTCAGAGGACGAGGAAGATTACGCCATTCAGGATGAACGAAAACGGCATTATGACGTCAATTCTGCCCATTTGAATGCTAGGGACCGTAATAGAGCAGAAGCGTTGAATAAACAACGGCGACTTCCAATAAGTAAGGCCGATAGATTGCGATACACAACTAAAATGGATAACATGACGTGGAAACCAAGCAGTTCTGATCTGGCCATGATTCGCCGAGATTTTGAAGCCAACACTAGAGTTAATGGTAAAAACCGTCATCCTAATGACGGTTTGGCAGACACGCCGACAAGTGGCAAATATAATTTGTCAGAACCCAACACCCAAACTGAAACAGTGAGTTTACACAGAGTACATAATAAAGTTTATTTTTGAATTGTGATATTGGGATAATTAATTAATTTAACATGGTGGTGGTGATGATAATGTTAAGGGGCAACTGTGCGAGACAGTTGGCCGTCATTCATGGTTGTCGGTACAAGGGGTCGTTTAATTCATTAGTGTTAAAATTCAAAGGGTACAATTTATCATACAGATCCTGTTCAATGAGTCCGAGATAGGCGTGTGTTCTTTGGGTAATGCCGGAAGTCAACATTTTCTTATAATAGCCATATTTAACGATATCACTTACTGGCGGGGCGCATTGAGACGCGTAGTGTACTTTAGGAATAATGACACGATCGTTATTCATGCTGAATCCTCCACCGGCCATATCGTACAACACTGCCAGACAAATGCTGATAAAGTCTACCGGAGCTGAATTGGAGGTTGTTGCATTGGCAGTTTTAGATAACTTGGCGTGTGCACAGATAACCATCCATTGTAACCAACACATATTGGCGTAAAAGGCCTTGAATGTTGCACATGGCCCCATGTTTAATAGCCTCAGTGTTTCTGTGGAACATCCATCCACATAATTGTGCACAACTGCCAGAGTTGTAAGCATATTGAGGTGTCCCACCTGGGTTGTTGGCAAGGACTCTATGCTCAACATGTGTTTGTAATAAAGTTGTTTAATGAGCATATTGCAGTGGTTTAAGGTTTGGTTTTCAATGTTTGTGATGCGAGACTTGCTGTAGAATAAATTATTAAGCAATTGGTCACACTGTTGTCGCCTTCCCTCTTTGGTGCCCAGTTGCATATTCTGCATTGACACCTTCTGCAAGTTGGTCCAATTGGCCGAGTTGGAAGACACTAGGAAGAAAGTGAACAATCTGACGTCACTTACTTCCAAAATGTCCTTGAATGAGCAGTTTGGCGGGTATTGTTGTGTATCGTAAGTCATAATGCAAAATTCATCAATAATCTCGGTGGAAGCGTTACGTTTACACACCGTGTGACCGACGTGTTGATTGTAATCTTCTATGGTACCTATTCTTTCACAGCGCGATAAATCCACAACTTCCAATTGTTTATCCTCACCCGTGAACAGCGTGGAGTTGGTTACTGAGCTGTCTTCCAGTACAATATCAATCATGTTAGGTTGATTGTTGGGGCAAACAGTGGCAGCTCGATGATTGTACAATTTAGCCGCTGCTTTCAATGACGACGTAGACCCAGACCCACGCGAGTTACCAAATGGCAGTTCTGACGTATTTGAATGAGACCTAAGGGATACTGCTGCTGGGTTGAACCCAGTAACACTGATATCTTCGGATTCCTGAACAACAATTGTCTTTTGACGTTTGTCTCGATGGTGCCTATTCGGCACTGTGCCACCACCACGATAGTCTTTTTTTAGCTTAGTTTGAGGGGTATAGGAGCGCGCGTTGGTTCCATATGTTCGCGCATGCACTGAATGATGTTGAAATGGGGTAATAATATCTTTCACGTTCAGGATACTCATGTTCTGGTTGGTATATTCATCAAACTTTCGCTTTACTCCATACAGCTTTGACTGATTGAGGTCTTCGTCGGCTGTCTGGATCATGGCGTCGGTCGAGTGGCAGGCAACATACCGAGAGTTATTGTGTTTTTTCACAAAGTTTTTAATGATATGATCGGTCCGACCGGCGCAGGCTTGTGCTGGATGTGGGACGTCATAGTACTCAAAGGGAATCATTTCAGTTGGTTGATTGGTAATCAAACACATACATTGTCCATTTTCAAAATACTCATTCATGTCGATAATACACGGGGATAATAGGCCCCCTCCATGCTTACACACGTGAATTGTGCCACATTTACCCAAATATATATTGTTACACAGCGGAATGTAGGTTGTTGGTAAGTACTTCAAGGTTTTGGCTCTCTCTTCGTTAACTGGCGCGCACACATCATAGCTACAGTGATGTGTGAAATTGGTGTCACATAACAGGCCTTCTATCCGTTTGGTTTGTTCAATACTTATGCATTCTGGTTGATATGGTGCCGAGGCAGAGTTGTGGTCATTCAAATGAGTATTGATTAAGGGATATGTTGGGGCTTTGGACGGATCTGACACCACGTGATTTCTAAAAGGAATAACTTTATAAAGTATAGAAATCACAGTGTCCACCTTATTACTCCAATCAGCTACCGAATACATGTGTTGTGGTTCCGATGCAAAGTATAAGTGATTAATTTATTGAAAAAATAGGTGACACCTCTTAAACAGAACTTAGGTCAAATAACAGATTGTTAAGTTAATAATTTGTTTATTTATTTCATTTCGACTGGTAGACTTCCACTACTATATGTGACTTATGATTATTGTTAACTGCTAACGTTTTTCTTGGGGCCGAATCCCACAAACTTAGCAGATTTTCCGGTGACACTGGTACCGGTGTTGTTCATCTTGGACAGACTGTCTTCAGTTGGCTTGGTTGACTTATGTTTTGGCTTCTTGCTAGATGGAGCACGGTCATCTAGATGCGCTTGTTCCTTTGTACGTTTTAGTGTAGTCGAAGCCGGTGTCATGATGGAAGAATCTTTCTTCTTACTAAGGTGCTGGCTGTTGTTGTTGGAATTCGGTGTATTCTTGGTTGCATGTGCTGAAGATTGTTGCGAATGGCTACCGTGGTCTGTTTTCTTAATCACACTAGTCGTGGGTGCTGATGGTGTTGATGGTGTTGGTGTTGTGGATGTTGTGGATGTGGTTGTAGGTTTTGTTGATTTAGTAGTGGGAATATCTCTGGACTTGGCAGTTGTTGAAGATGACGAGACTTTCTTCGACCCATTTGAGCCGGATTTCACCTTAGGATTGATATCCTCTTTGGGCTTTCTATCGGACACGGACTTGCGATTCTTGGATGATGTCTTGGCGGGCGTTGCCTCCTCAAGCACTGTCAGCTTCCCTGCAATACTGTGTTTTGTGGTTTTAGGACGCAGCGTCTTATTTATGACAATCGTGTCAACAATAACATGTTTCAGCGACTTTACCGGGACCACGTTTTTGGTCAAAGAGTAGGGTTCATTTTTATTCTTGTACGGAGGCGGCAGAGCGTTTTCTGGATAGCAGGGAAATGATATCTCTCCCTCACAAGATTTAATCTTGTCTTTTTTACCACTGCTCTTTTTCTTATAGTCGTAAGATAACTTGGCGGTTTGTGGTGCTGAAATCACAGCAATCATGGTATTTTCGGCGGAAGCTCGTTGAATGGCGTTCATGCGTCCCTTGCCCTGAAAGATAGGGTAGAAGAGTCCCAGCTTTTTCAGAATAGTCGGTTTGATTACAACCAAGCGCGCTGGATTGACTTTACCGACTGCCGATGTGGTTATAACGCGCGCGGCGTAATACCAACGGGATTTACCAGACGTTCCCAACACAAACGAACCAGTGTAGGAATCTGATTGCGAGTCCTGGATGTAGGGCTCATCCAAAGTGACCGAGTATCCCACGTGTTGAATATCGATATGTTCGGATGCTTCAGCCAACTTCATACCGGCTGACAATCGCAAAGTTTGAGTGTGTTCCATTTTGATAAATAACGTGGGATTCGGCAAAGACTGGCCCTTAGACTTTCTTTTGGTAACAGGCTCCGAGGTCTTCTTTTTGCTTTCAACGCCATTATCACCACTCATATCGACCTCATCACTGGCACTCTGACAACCCCCCGAACTGTTGTCGCCATTATTGTGACTATCGTCGGGATCGTGGTGATTGTTGCTGTTGTCGTCATCCTGTGAACCCGAGCTCTGTGCAGAGCCAGCGTTATTGTCCTCCTCCAGCGACTCCACTACTTCGCTGCAAAAACTATCATCATCACCATCAGACGACTCAGAAGATGACGGTGATTTCATGTTTGATTTAGGCTGTGTTTTTTTGTTGTTGGGTTGTGGCAGAACTTGTTGTTGTTGGGGTTCAGAACTCGAGTTCAACTTGAGAGCAGGCGAAGATGTTGCCTTAGACGAGGAGGAGGAGGAGGAGGAGGTCAACACCTGTTTGGGTTGAACCGTTTGACTCACCGGCGACTTAGCAACATGTGGGGAAGGTGTTGGAGGTTCAAAGGCTTTGGTTGGCTTAATGGAGTTGGTATTTGTATTTTCTGAGGGGGCTGGGGTGGTTGTTATTGCTGGTATTGACATTGGTGTAGGTGTAGATTTAATGGGGGTAGTGATCGGAGGTGAGGGAGACACGTTATCCACTTTGTCGACTATGGTTGACATTGTCAACCATAGCTTAGCCGTCGCGTTGGAGAGTTTTTCCACTGCGTCATCTGCCAACAAGGCATTGGGAGACATCAGTTTGGCTTGGATCAATATTCTGAACGCGATGGCTATCAAGTTCACAAATAGTGCAGGGTGTGCTAAAACGGAAGAGTCGACTCTGTCAGTGGAGCGGTCACTGTTGGGCTGTTGGTCATCGGGACCGTCATAACAGAGATTTGCGTCTTCGTAGCAATAACTGTCCCACTCCTCCATAGGTTGGTTTAATTTAAGGCAGCTGTTGACGAATGTGTTGTAAAAGGAAAATGCGGCAGTGTTGGCTTGCAATGGGTACTCAGCAAACGATTGCACTAATTGACGTCGGTCTGAATAAACGGCACCGATTTCGATATGAGTAGCGTTATAACTGAAGGTGTAATCCTTCAACACCGTTTGCATGGCGTATTGTAACAAGGACATTTCTTGACCGCAGTTATCATCGGTGGGCACCGGCAGGTCGTTGGTCACATCTACCGTAATGCGAGAGTTAGGTGTCGTCATGTCAACGGAGAACAAAATATATATTTGTCTTTTAATTATTAACTTAATTGGATGTGTGGTATTTTAGTGGGTAAGTTAATATTATTTTATGCCATTTTGGCGAGTTAGTTCAACCATTATAATTATGATTATAATGCAATGCAAATCACGGTACTACACATATTGCTTACTTGTGTGTTTATTCATGGTTACGTTGGTCCAATTGCTTGGGCTGCCGGCGATATTCACCAACCAGGCGTTTTATTACCAGAGGAGCGCCAACCAGGCGTTTTATTACCAGAGGAGCGCCAACCAGGCGTTTTATCAACAGAGGAGCGCCAACTAGGCGTTTTATCAACAGAGGAGCGCCAACTAGGCGTTTTATTAACAGAGGAGCGCCAACCAGGCGTTTTATTAACAGAGAAACGCCAACTTGGCGTTTCATTAGCAGAAAACCACCAAGTAGGCGGTTTTTACCTAGTGAGGGCTGTGAAAAGCGCCAATGCCAGCAATGGCGAACCTGGATGGGTAAAGAAAACAGCTTCAGAATTGTGGGAAATTGATGCATTATCCACAACCTTGGCAAATATGATAAAAGTGGTCAACTCTACAAGCTCAGTTAAAACTGATCCTTCTTGGTTCAGAACCACCAATAAGATACGAGTTTTATATGACGTCTCTGAAAAACAACTCATGCGACGACTGGTCCATTATAGAATTGAACTGTGTTGTCCATTAAACCACGGCGACAACCTAAGCTCTGCCATTTTGAACTATTTGAAATCTCGCATTTCGAATGAAAAGGGCCCCATGCTGCACGACATACAGTTTGTGGCAGTTCCCAGATGGACCGATGTTACTGGGGCATTCAACAAGCATTCGAGACTGTTGCTAAAACACAACCACCCTGAATCATTTGGCCTGTGGTCAACTATCACGATTACGGCAGCGACACTGTCAGCTTTTAGATTACATTTAGAAAGTCCAACCTCACCCTCAGCTAACACTAATTTCAGTACATTGTGTTTCAGCACTCCCACGTATGTGACTGTAGTGGGACAAACGATGACGCTTGACCCACTATTGTGGGACTTGTATGTCTGGGAAATTCAGCAAGGGTTCAGGTTGCCCCAATTGGTCACTTTAAACTTGACAAGCCCAAAATTAAGATTGGTTACACAGTGTAGTGCAGAATATCATTGTGATCCTGACATTCCGGACAATGTGTATGCTGGGTTGGTTGACAACCTCTCCACGTTTAACATGGCCAATATTGCCGTTTTGAACGGGTCTCATTGTGTAAGCCCGTGTATCGGTGGCGATCAGTGTGGCTATTCAGATTGTGGGGAGGTATGTGGGGAGGGGTGTTTTGACGGGAAGGTGTGTGACTCTTATATCAGACAGTGTTGGAGCCCTGGTACCTCTGAAGGCAGCTGTCAGAAACCTAAGATATTAATGAGAGAAGGCTTAAATAGTCAAGGTCTTCCATATGTACCAGTTCCTAATGATCATATTAATACTATTGGCGGTGACGTTGATTACAGTCCCAGTTATCCATTGCCAGTGGTCAGTCACGAGCGGACCATCAGGGGACACTTAATGTCAAAGGTCAATTTTACAAGATCACAAGATTATTACAAACCCAGTTGTGGTTCCGCAGGCTCTGATTTGTTGTTCTATGTCTTCGAGGTACGCCAATTGATTGGTTTTACTGCCGAAGTTATTGGGTGTGACGCGGCTGTCAACTTGACCGTTGGACCCGCTGGATGCTGGGGATCCTTGGATGCCGTGGTGGAAATCAGGCGGCTAGACACTTACTGTTCACCCATATCCAAACAATCATTGATTGGGTCAACATCAGACTCAGCTACAGCGTGCATTACAAACACAACCTCTCTGGACGCCGTGTGGTGGGACCTGTGGGAAAATTGGAATGGAGGAAAGTACAAAAAGCAATCGGTGATGGTCGGAAGTTACAAAAACTGTGAACAGGCAAAGCTGTGTGCTGTTAAAACCAACTCCTCTTTGGTCAGAATAGAGACCTGGTTGACTGTGGGTAAATATGTAGTTGTAGTGGCCGGTAACGGGCCTGCAGTAATTGGAGACTACACTTTGCGAATTACCAGCAATCCTGGCTGCTTGCAGCAATGTAATAATGATTGGCAATGTGGCAAAGATCCAATTTGTAATGCCTCATGTGGCAGTTGCGTAGTTGATCACTATTGTGACATTATAACACATCAATGTATAGTTAATATAAGTGAACCCGGTCAACAACAGTCAGATGGCAACAATACAAATGGCGATGGTTCTTCAGGATCTGATATACAGTCAGTATTAAAGAAGGTTGAACAATCTCTGTTTGCCACGCCATTACCAACTACATCGCAATGTGAACCACTGGCTGCCAGCTGCGCAAGTCCAACAACAACAGGTTGGGACATTGAATATCAGTCCTACTGTGGGGCCTCTTGCTATTGGATAAACCAAACAAGACGTGATAAGATGCCAGATCTGCAACTGAGAGTGTTTTCAGATACGCTACTTCAATTTCGGTGGATATTGGTAGATGAACTCTACACTAATAACACTGATTGTATCTCAGGTTCGGCAGATGCTTGCTTTCACGGCACCGGATGGCGACTCATTATGTATACTCGTGTCGTCATTGCTAATGCTGGGGAGAGTGCTTTCATAATGAGCAGCAGTGATTCCAGATGGAGTTGGAAGCGTCTGAAATGTGGTCCATATCACAATAATGCACTATATGCAAGTAGCCTATTAACAATGGATTGGCACGTGCCACTCTCAACGCTAGGCCTCAGTTATGACAATGCTCTTTCAGAAACTAATCACGACATTATGTTAGGCACCCAGTTAACATTCAAGTATCCGCTGTACAAAATGTTTCAAACATCAAACTCGGGGTTAGGCTTGGAAAGGTTCCCCAATAACAACACTTTGGATAATACAACATGGATTCGCCCGCCAAATCCTGCATTATGGACTCAGTCAATGCCAATGTATTTAAGCTCGGCTCAATCTCAATCTTTGGAGCCCAACCAGGTATTTAGTAGCGCACACTTGCCAAGTAATCCCTGTTTTTGGTTTGACATTACAGAACAATACAACAATGTCAAACGGCATCGAGACATTATTCTTAAAACTGAAGAGAGTTCATTTATCATCACAATAGAAATCAATCCAAGGCGCATTGTGGAAGAATCGCGCTATGACAATAATGTGCTCAGGTTCTCGCTAACCCCTGATGATTTACCACCGTTGCCTGACCCTAACTCACAAGTGTGAAAGAATAAACAAATGCAGATAAAACAGATGAACTGTTGTAATTTATTAATCAGAGGAAGTAAATCAGGGTTTATGCCTTTAACTGAGAAGCCTGGGTGGATGCCTGAGTTATGGCTTTGCTTGGGGTTCGTGCTTTAGTTTTGATAGTCTTTCGTGGGGTTTTGGGCACCTGTGACCTTTTGCGAGGCTTGTTTTTGGATTTGTTGTCAGTGCAGTGTTGTTGTTGTTGTTGTTGGTGATCAAGTGACTGCTGACTCATGGCCTTAAGCGCGTAGTGTCCGCGTTTAATGCCGTGTTTTTTCATAAGCTGAGTTGCACAGTGTGACGGATGTATAATGAGCATATTTTGATCGCGACACACCTCGTTCTGATCTGCTAAGGCGCGCATTTGTATAATTTCCATAATGTTGTAGAGAAATTGTTGAGCATTCTTTTTGATTTTGGGCGGAGAAAGAAGCACCGGCAGTAAGTCAACCCCAGTCGTCAAATTTTTAAGGGAGGATACTGCGCCCTCTCCGTGTAGGGTCTTTATCAGAGTGATCACTTCTTCAGTGGTGATCCATTCGGAGGCTTTGTGGGTTGGATTCTTCTTGTCATTAATGGAGGGTAATTTGGAAAGAGGTGTTGCTTTCAGTTCATTTTCAACACATTCAATGTCAACAGATGACATAATGTCAGCAAAATCGGTGTTGATAATATCTCTCCAGACACTGGCTATAGACACATAGCCGAGATAACGGAAGTTGCGCAACCATTGCCCCTTTTCCCCCCTGTGGCGGGCGATCTTTGGGCGGGCTGTGGGTTTCTTCAAAGTGTCAGCAGTACTCAATATTCCGGGAGGTGCTTGGGAACTTGCTGAAACAATGGGCTTGGTAGATTTACCTTTGACACTCATGTTGTCTAGGTGTGTAAATAGACACAATAATAATCATTGACAGTGTTAATATTATTTAATCATATTAGAAATCTGTTATTGGCTGGGGTTGTCCCGAAAATGAATGCTGAGGTTAATTGTATTATTAACACTTTAGAGGTGACGACACTAGTAAATAAAAGGATATATATTTATAACAGTAAAGATTGATTTTATATGTATAAAATGGCATATATACATATAAAAGGCCTTATTTGTGGTATTTATTGTATCGCACAACATGGCTCGTATCTCCCAGAAAGAATCGAGCGCTGTCACCAAAACTAAGAAACAGCATTCGAAGAAAAACTCTGTATCAAAACAACCCCCGAGCAAGCTCGTCTCCAAAAAGCCTAAACCATCCATCACCAAACAAAAGGTTAGGGTGATGCCTACTAAAACGTTGAAGGCTCCCACCAAATCCTCGGTATCCAAAGCTAAGGCTACAATATCTAAGAAAGCCCCAGCAAAGGTCAAGAGGGCCTCAGTGAAACCAACAAAGTCTAAAAATGTATCAAAGCTATTACAGTCCCAACCAGACGAGTCCGAAGACTGTGATATGGACACTGGCGCTAATAAGACTGCTGTCACCCCTATTAAAAGAAAGAAAGCTTCTCGGCGGAAATCCAGTCTTGTGGAGTCCACAGACAAGTCTCCTGACCTCACGTGGTTCATGCGACGTCCTATTCGCGGAGGAACTCGTCTGCTAAAGGACGGCAAAGATAGGGAAGTGTTTTTGTACCGAGCGAATATTCTTAGAGCCGGCAAAGGGATCATGGGGGCCGCATCACATGCCGTCGACTTGACCTGTAAACGCCTCACACGGCACTTGTATGCTGCCATTATGCCTAAAATTCTGACCATGGCCATCAATGGGGGCATTATACCCAAACACAAGGCTGGTCAGGAAGCTGCCATTCGCATTACCGATCATCACGTAGACGTTGCATTGCGCAGTCTCGACACTCCTTGTGTTTCTATTCAAATGTGAACAGCACAACCAACCAACCAACCAACCAACCAACCAACCAACCAACCAACCAACCAACCAACCAACCAACCAACCAACCAACCAACCAACCAA
>Ga0163144_10012942_pt1 | contig 17454 bp, 17 predicted proteins | sample OliLak19BULKMAT1_FD_123175 | JGI IMG/M metagenome (GOLD analysis project Ga0163144, IMG submission 123175) | Freshwater microbial mat bacterial communities from Lake Vanda, McMurdo Dry Valleys, Antarctica - Oligotrophic Lake LV.19.BULKMAT1 | ecosystem: Environmental > Aquatic > Freshwater >...
AGGTCATTGAGGAAATCGGCCAAAGCGAAGTTCCCCGCCTCGAACACAACCTGCCACTACTCGCCACGATTGCGCAGGTGGCACCCTTGCTTGGCCTAATGGGAACGTTGTTCGGGTTCGCCGCGGTCTTCCGGGAATTGCGGAGTCCAGATGGTTTGGCGGTGGGCTACGCGGCCCCCGGACAAATGTTCGATGGCATGATGCAGGCCTTATACGCCGCCTCCTTGGGCATCGGTGTCGCCGCCTTCTGTTACGCCGCCTACAATTACCTGGTTCACCGCGTCAACCTGATCGTTCTCGACATGGAACGAGCTAGCCGCGAAGCCGTCAAATTGGCGCTCGGCGAAGGCGGAAATAGCGGCGATTCTTAGAGCTCGGCATGACTGTTCACCGCACCTCTCGGTTGTTTCGCGGCCAGCTTGATCTGGCGCCCTTCCTCTGTGTCGTGTTCCCCCTAGCCTTTGTGGCGCTGTTCAGTAGTTACCTCGTGTTGCCGCGCGGCGCCCGGGTGACGCTGCCCGCCATCGGAGCGAGTGCCGCCGTCGCACCCGGCGAACGAACCTTGGTGGTGGCGGTGGATTCGGCCCGCCGCCTCTTCTTCGAGAACCAAATTACCAGCCTCACTCAACTGGAACTTCTCCTCGCCCAGCGGGTCCAATCCGGCGGCCCCACGCTCCTCCTCATTCAAGCCGATGCCTCCGTTCCCTACGGTCAATTGGCGGAACTCGCGGCGTTGGCGCGGCGGGCCGGCGTTAAGGAGGCGGTCTTCGGCACATTATCGGCCACTAAGCGATGAACCCGCCGGTGCCCGCCTCGGAACCTCGTTGGTCCCGCCTGAACTGGGTCCTAGTGATTGGGATTTTGGCCGGTGCCCAGGTGGGTATTCTGCTCGGTTTCGCCCGCTGGCCCGTGTTGCCAACGGTCCCACCAACCTCTCTCGCCGGGTTTTCCCTAACCCTGGGATCCGTGGGGAATTCCACCTCGGCGATCGATTCCTGGACGGCTGACCCCCGACAATTCGCTCTTCCCGATCCGGCCGGCTTCTCCGGGGTGGCTGAGCGCGCCCTCCCGGTGCCCGAATATCGACTCGCCGAATGGTCGAGCCGACCTCACTGGCTGGGAGCGTCCCCGCAGCCGGAGCGTCTGGGCGCCGCCCCGACCCTGGCGCACCCGCCAATCTCAACTTCCCCGCAGCCGTCCTTGTCGCGCCCGCCCGGCGACACCTCAACGCCACTTGTGTTACCCAGACAAAGCACGGCGTCACTCCGAGGAAACCTCGGAGGACGTGCTTTCACCGCCCTTTCCGCGCTCCCGACCGCCCTCGGTTCCGATGTCCTCGCCGGGACGGTGATTGAACTGGCGGTTTCGCCCGGTGGAGAAGTAATGCTCACCCGCCTGGCCTCCAGTAGTGGCAACCGCGAAGCGGATGTGACGGCGCTCGACTGGGCCAGGACCCTCCACTTCGCACCCACCGGTCCGGACTCGAGCCCCAGCCTAAGCAACCCCACTACCTGGACCTCGGGCGAACTGGTCGTGGTCTGGCATGTGCAGCCCAGCCTTCGTTGAATCATGTCACCCGAGAGCCTGATTTCATTCTGGATTTTGGGCCTGTTGGGTACCCTGGCCGCGATTGCCTTTCGCAATGAACTTCGCCGGCGACGGGTCGAGCGAGAGGTCTCCGAGGACCGGATCTTTCGCTGCTCCAACTGTGGACTGGTGTACACCGATGACGCGGAAGTGGATCGTTCCCGGTGCCCAGGCTGCGGCCGAACCAATGTCCCGTTTGTGTTCTAAATTGCCGCTCCAGGGGTCGCCGCCCGGCGCCGTAACTGACCACAAGCCGCGTCAATATCCGGGCCGCGCGACCGACGGAAATGCGTGACGATCTGCTCGCGTTGCAACACGGCGGCAAAGTTCTCCGCCCTCAGGTCGGTTGACGGCTGATAGTCCTGACCCCGCAGACTCAGCCCGGTCGGATTGTACCGGAGCAGGTTCACATGCATTCGGCGACGGCCCAGGACGGCTGCTAACTGGCGAGCCTGCTCCTCGGAATCGTTAACTCCGCTCAGCAAACAATATTGAATCGTTACTGGACGACCGCGTTTCGCCTGAAAACGGTCGGCTGCCGCCAAGATATCGCCGATCGGGAACCGTTTTCCGACCGGCAGTAACTGGGCCCGGGTAGCATCGTCCGGAGCATGGAGTGAAACCGCCAGATTGATATTTAGCCCGGTGGCCGCCAACGCCTCTATGCCCGGGATGATGCCGACGGTGGAAACCGTGATTTGCCGCCAGCCCAGCGCTCCCAGCGGATTTTCGGCCAACCGTCGAACCGCGGTCAGGACGGCGTCCAAATTGAGCATCGGTTCGCCCATGCCCATAAAGACAACAGTCTGCACGGTGCGTCCTACGGCTTGGGCCTCTCGACGCAGGGCGAGGAATTGCTCCACCATTTCCCCCGCGGTCAGGTTACGCTCGAAGCCCGTCCGAGTCGTAGCACAGAAGTCGCAACCCATGGCGCAACCTACTTGGGAGGAGAGGCAACCCGCCGCGCGATCCGGCCGGAAATCCGGCATCAGGACCGATTCCACGGTGCGTCCATCGTCCAACCGCAACAGCAGTTTGGTGGTCCCGTCCACCGCGACCTGGCGCTCCGCGATTTGGGCGGCACCCGGAAAATCCTGATGCAACCGCTGGGCCAAGCCACGCGGCCAAGGAAGGCCGGCGGCGAGCAGGTTCCCGCCGGTCGCATAATAGGTCCGCAGCACGTGGGCCGCATGACTGGGTTTGAAACCCCAGTTCGTCAACTGGTCCGCCACAGCGGGAAGATCAAGATCGGCGAGCGCAGCCGGCACGACCCCATCCACCCAAGGAATTCAGCAGAAGCCAAGCGCCGGGAGGTTTAACTTTCCGCTCCGATCCGAACGCTCCCGGAGAAACCGCGGTTAGTCCTCAGCCCGTTCGCCGCTGGGAGCCATTTTGACCAGCTTAGGATCAAAGCGCGCCAACACCTCAACCAGATCACTCTGGGCCGCCATGACCCGATGGATGTCTTTGTAAACCATCGGCACCTCGTCGAGGCCGGCGGAGATCAGATGCACATTCCGCTCATAAGCACGCGGTTCACCTTCTGCCATTCGAAGGTTTCAAGCGCCTTGGTCCGGCTCATCACCCGGCCGGCTCCATGGGAGGCCGAACCGAGCGAATCCACCCCACCCTTACCCCGGACGACAAAGCCGGGCGTCGCCATGGACGCGGGAATAACGCCCAAAACTCCAGCGTGCGCGGGAGTCGCACCTTTGCGATGCACTACCACCTCCCGTTCGACTCCGCCGATGAGGTGGCGTTCTTTCCAGGCAAAATTGTGATGGTTTTCAACATCCAGCAGGACCCCCACTCCCAGATGCGTCTCAATGTGCTGATGGATCAGCCCGTGATTGGCGGCGGTATAGCGGCCCATGAGCTCTATGGCCGCCCAGTACTCGGCACCTTCGGCGGAATCAAGCGGGAGCCAGGCCGGGTTTTTAAGTTCCTTAGGCAGCTCGGCCTGCCGTTCCAGCGCGCGTTTGCTGTAATAGTCGCAAACAGCCGCACCAATACCGCGAGTCCCACTGTGGGAGAGCAAGGCCACATATTGACCCGCTGGCAGCGCGGGACGGCCGTCCGCAGCTTGAAGCTCCGTCTCGCTGGTCAAGACCCCGAACTCGACAAAGTGATTGCCGCTGCCGCTGGTTCCCAGTTGCGCCCGGGCACGGTCCTTCTGGTTCTTGGTAATCGGACCGACCGTCCAGTCCGCATCCAGCACCTCATGTTGACGCCGCTCTTTGAAATGGGCACCGATCCCAAAGCGGGTCTCCTCCGCAATGGCGCGGACGAGGCGATCACGACGACGGTCGAGATCGCGAAAGGGCCAGTCGAGAACGGTCAGCTTCATCCGACGGGCAATATCAACGCCGACCGCGTAGGGAATGACGGCGTTCTCCGTCGCGAGGACGCCTCCAATGGGCAATCCATAGCCGACATGCGCATCGGGCATAAGCGCACCGGCCACCGCCACCGGCACTTGGCAAGCCCGCGCCATTTGGTTAACCGCTTCGGGTTCCAACCCGTCACCCCATTTCCGCCAGGGAGCGAAGCGTTCGCGAAGGACTCGTGGAGAACGCAGCGCGGCCTGGGAAAATTCGCTACGCAACGGATCGCGAACGAACTCGGCGGGAGCCTTTACCACCGCCTCGACCTCGGCACCCAATTGGGATCGGTTCAACCCCTTTAGGCTATAACGGGTGATGAAATCCATCCCGCGCCACATGGCTTCTCCTGGGGGGATGCCCAACCGGATCAGATCCTTTTGATTCATGAGTTCAGCCCAAAGCCACCCGGGCTGCCGCCTGATCGCGTCCAATTTGCTCGCGCAAAGCGTCTAAAGATTCGAAGCGTTGCTCGGCCCGGAGGAATTCTACGAAGGTAACTTCGAGCTCCTCACCGTAAAGATTGCCGGTGAAGTCCAGCAGGTGAACTTCGAATCGTAGTTCGCCGTCCGGTTTTCCCAGCGTGGGTCGAACGCCGACATTGAGCACAGACGGATGGTCGGTGGACTGGGTCAGCCGCCGGACCCGAGCGGCGTACACGCCAAAGGGAGGCAGTTCGAGACCGTCGATCGCCAAGTTTGCGGTAGGCACTCCCAATTGACGTCCCAATCGATCCCCCGGTCGAACAACTCCCGAAATGGCATACGGACGGCCCAGTAACTCGGTGACGTACTCCAGATTTCCTTCGCGCAAACACTGACGAATTCGCGAACTGCTCACGACTGTGCCTCCCAGGGAAACCGGCGGCGCCACGTGGACACCAAATCCGAGTTCTTTGCCCAATCGCTTCAATAAAGGCACGTCCCCACTGCGGTTGTGTCCAAACTGGAATCCCTCGCCCACACTCAGACTGCGCAAGCCTCCGGCCCCACTCACCAATCGGCGAATGAATTCATCGCCCGACCAATCGGCGACATCGCGGGTAAAGGGAAAAACCAACGCTGCGGTCAAGCCGAGGTCGGCCAAGACTCGGAGTCGTTGCGGGAGCGGTTGCAGCAGTCGGGGAGCTCGTTCCGGACGAACCACACTTAAGGGATGAGGATCAAACGTCAGAGCGACGGAAGGGGCATCATGAGCAAACGCGTCGGTCAAAGCCGCCCGAATCACGTGTTGATGTCCCAGATGAACGCCATCAAACAGGCCCCAGGCGACACAACAACCGCGGAGCGCACGGGGCAGTTCAGCGGGCGTGCGGGTGACCAACATGGGCAAGGCAATCCGGCCTATTCGAAGCCCCGCAATTTCAGCAGAGGGATCACGTGGCTTTCGAGGGCCTTGCGATCCAACTTGAGCAACTCCGCCAACGGTAGGGCTTCGGCGACATCGAAACGGCCAGAACCCGTACGGCGCAGGGCCGCCAGATGGGCACCACACCCCAGCTTTTGACCGAGATCATGAGCGAGGGACCGGACGTAGGTTCCTTTGGTGCAACTGACTCGGAAATACGCGAATGGCTCCTCGTAGTCGTGAAACCGATACGTGTAGACGTGAATCATCCGCGGTTCACGAACGACCTCCTTGCCCTGGCGCGCCAATTTATAGAGGGGAACGCCGCCAATTTTCTTGGCGCTGACCATGGGCGGAATCTGCTGAATATCCCCTACAAACTCCTGCGCCGCCGCATTCAATTCCTCGAGCGTGAGCAAAGGAATTAAGCGCTCCTCGAGCACTTCACCGTCGGCATCATAACTGTCGGTCGTTTCACCCAACCGCATGGTGCCTTCGTAAACCTTGTCGGACGACATGAAACGTTCCGAAAGGCGGGTCGCTTTGCCGAGCACCAGGATCAGTAGGCCAGTGGCCATGGGATCGAGGGTTCCGCAATGCCCAACTTTTTCGAGGCGGAAATGGTTACGAACCTTGGCGACGACATCATGGGAGGTCCAATCGCCCGGTTTATCGACGAGCAAGGCCCCGTCGAGGGGTGTAAACGGCTGCTTCATTTCACTGACTTGCCGGCGAGCACACGTTTGACGGCGGCGAGCACACGACGCTGGGCGGCGACCGCACTGGCCTTAATTCGGGCACCCGCCGCGGCCTTATGCCCCCCGCCGCCGAACAGACCGGCGATTTCGCCCACATTGACCGCATCGCTCTTGCTGCGAATGCTGATCCGCGTGGTTCCCAGTTCGAGTTCCTCGAACATGATAGCGACGACCACGCCTTCAATGGCCCGGATATGATCAATCAGCCCCTCGCTCTCCTCAGAATCGGCCCCAGCCCGCGAATAGTCCGCCTTTTTGAGCCAGAAGTAGGCCGTGCGATTATCGTGAGCGAGCCGGAACTTGCTGTAAACATGGCGCAAGAGACGTACTCGGGTAATCGGGTAGCTTTGATAAATCTCTTCGCACAGGACGCCGAGTTCCGCGCCGGCGCTGACCAGTTTGGAGGCCACTTCGAGAGTCTCCGGAGTGGTGGTGGAATACTGGAAACTTCCGGTATCGGTGCTGACAGCCGCAAAGAGACAATTCGCGATGGGTTTGGTGATTTTCCAACCGGCCCAACCGCAGAGTTCGTAGACCAATTCGCCGGTGCTTGGTTCTCGAGGGGAAATCCAGTTGATGTCGGCGTAACGGGTGTTGCTCGCGTGGTGGTCAATGTTGATGAACACCTGCCGGTCCTTGGTGTGTTCCGCACATTTCCCTAAACGCTCGAAGCTGGCGCAATCCGTGGCGATGACGGCATCAAACCGTTGTCCGCTTTGCGGCTTTTTTACCCGCCGATCCGGATCGAGGATTCGGAGTTTGTCGGGACAGCCATCATCATTCCAAACCGTGACGGTCTTGCCGGCATTCTCGAGCGCCACAGCCAGGCCTACCTGGGAACCAATGCAGTCACCATCGGGGCGGATATGGCCAACGATGCAGACCGTTTTGACTCCAGTGAGTGCTTCGAGCAGGTCCTGGACAGTCTTCGGTGGGGATTTCATGGCGAGCGAATTCGATTTCGACAGCTATGATTCAGGGCGTTGCGGCCGGAGGATTCGGGGGAATCGAGGGTTGAAGTTGGTCGAGGATGGCCAGCACACGGTTGCCCTCCTCAATGGAATCGTCGATCTGGAAACGGAGCTCGGGTGTGAACTTGAGTCGAACGTTGCCCCCGACCCGGGACTGAATCAGCTTCCCCCGCTCAGCGAGCAGTTTGACCACCTCTTTGCGTTGGGAAGGGGTCCCCACAAAGCCGAGAAACACGATTCCCGAGCGAAGATCACGGGCGATGCCAACATCATTCACCGTGAGCATACCAACCTCATCGAGCGCCATTTCCTGGCGCATCACCTCGGCAACTTCCTGTTTCAGCAACTCACGAACACGGGCGATACGACGGTTATTGTTTTCCATGGCGACAGACAATGACGTTCCCAGGCGGAGGTACGGCAAATCCCCCTCCGGTCCTGGGTCATAGGCGGGTCAGGACAGTTTCTGGGCCACCTTTTCGATGGTGTAATACTCAATGATATCCCCTTCCTGAGGATCATCGAAACCATCGAGGCGAACACCACATTCCATGCCGACGCGAACTTCGTTCACCTCTTCTTGGAAGCGCTTAAGCGTGAGCGAAACGCCCTCGTAAATAATGTGCGTGCGGCGGCGGACGCGCATCTTGCCGCGAACCAGCTTGCCCGAAGAAACGTAACAACCGGCCACCTTGCCTCCGTTGGACAACTCGAAGACCTTCCGAACTTCGGCCTGACCGACCACGACTTCCTTTTGCAAGGGATCGAGTAGTCCGGCCATGGCCTCTTTGACCTGGTCAATGAGCTCGTAAATGATCGCGTAGAGCTTGATCTGGACCCCTTCCCGCTTGGCGGCCTCAGCGGCACTACTATCCACCCGGGTATGGAATCCGAGGATTACCGCGTCGGCTGAACTGGCCAGTAGAACGTCACTTTCGGAAATTGCGCCGACGGCATCACGGACTATTTCCAACGAAACCTTAGCCGCTTCAATCTTTTCAAGCGCCTCACAAATGGCCTCAACCGAACCCTGCGTGTCGGCCTTAACGATGACCTTGAGGACTTTGGCGGATCGTTCGTCGATGCGACCGAAGATGTCCTCCAGGGTCTGCCGCTTGGGCCGCCCCCCGTCGAGATGAGATTTTTTGCGAGCGATCATTCGCTCTTCGGCCAGATCCCGGGCGGCCTTCTCATGTTCGACGGCACTGAATTCCGAACCCGCCTCGGGGACGCCATTAAGTCCCAAGACCCGAACGGCGACGGAAGGAGCGGCCTCCTTAAGTCGATTCCCTTCCTCATCCATCATCGAGCGCACTTTACCGTAGTGCTCACCGCAGATGATAACGTCGCCCTGACGTAGAGTTCCTTTTCGCACCAAAACCGTGGCGACGGGACCGCCCGGCTCGATGCCAGACTCAATGACATTGCCCTTGGCCTTACGGTTGGGGTTGGCCTTGAGTTCGAGCAATTCGGCTTGAAGCAGAATGCTTTCGATTAGCTTATCGACGCCTAGTCCCGTGAGTCCGGAACATTCAACATACAGCGTATCACCACCCCAGTCGTCTGGTACGAGTCCCTTTTCCTGAAGTTGCTGGCGAACCTTGAGGCTATTGGCGGCGGGATGATCGGTCTTGTTAACCGCCACGATGATCGGGACGCGAGCGGCGCGAGCATGAGCCAAAGCCTCAATCGTCTGCGGCATGACACCATCGTTGGCCGCGACCACCAGTACCACGATATCGGTGACGTTGGCGCCCCGGGCCCTCATGGCCGAGAAGGCCGCGTGACCTGGAGTATCCAGGAAGGTCAATTGCTGCAGTTTGCTCGTTAGAGGATTCGGATAGGAAATCGTGTAAGCCCCAATGTGTTGGGTGATTCCTCCAGCCTCGCCCGCGGCGACGTCCGACTTTCGGATGCGATCCAGCAGGGTGGTCTTACCATGGTCGACGTGACCCATGATCGTGATGACCGGAGCACGCGAGCGCAGGTCTTCCACGATGTCATCCTTATCCAGCTCAATCTTGGGCTCGCGAGGCTGAATGTTGGTCTTGTGCGTGTCGAGATCGCGGCGTTCGGTCTCGAATCGAAATCCATTCTTTGCGCAGAGACGTTGGGCGACTTCGGCGTCGATGGTTTGATTGACCGTGACAAACACACCCATCCCCATCAAATCGGCGATAATCTGGAAGGCCCGCCGGTTCATTTTTTCAGCCAACTCGCGAATCGCGATCGGCGGTTTCATGATAATTACCGGGGCATTCGAGGGCATCTGCACCCGCGGCGGAGCGGGTCGGGCGGGCGGGGGCGCGGGAGGACGGGGCGGCAGCGACTGTCCCGGACGTCCTCGGTCGGATGGGCCGCGTCCACGATCATCCCGAGCCGGGGGAGCGTTGCCGCCAGTCCTTCCTCGTTGAAAGCGGTCCAGATTAACCCGGCCAACCAAGTCACCCACCCGTGCGGCGGGCGGAGTCGGCGGTGGTGTCAGCGCCACCGGAACGGGTACCGGCGGAAGCGAGGGGGAGGGGGCCTGGGGCGGCGGCGGCGGGGCCGTGGCGGTCCCAACCACGGTGGGAACTTCAGGGACGGGTGCGACTGGAGCCTCGACCACTGGAGCCGCAGCCGGAACCAGAGCACTAGGCTCCGCGGTTTTCGCGAAAACCGGGGATCCTGTCTCGCCGTGAGGAGCGGTCGAGGTGGGCGGTCTTGGCTCGGGGGCCACCGCCACAGGGGGCTCCACTGACACCACGGGGGTCACCAAAGGCTCTGGAATTGAAACAGGAACCGGGGCCGGAGGAGCGGGTGGAACGATGATAAATGGCTGTTCTGACTCATCCGGGGCGGACTCTCCAGCTGTTGGAATCCCATCGACCCCGGCTGGGGCCAACGGCAGCAACTGGTCGCGCAGGTACTCGGCCGTGATTTTATCGAGCGAACTCGAGGCAACCTTCGCGGCAGTGATGCCCAATTCCTTCGCCTTGGAAAGCACGGCCTTATTCTCCAGCTTCAGCTCCTTGGCGATTTCGTAAATTCGAACGGGCATATTTTCGTTTTCTTCAAATCAAAAGCTCCTAACCTCGGAAATTCCGATGGCGAGGAGCGGAGTGGTAGACGGCCCACTCGGCCATTTACTCAAACCGGGGCGGGTGCCTCGGCGGCAGGCCCGGAAGCCTGTCGGCGAACCAACTCGCCCCGCACTGCCTCCAAAATGGTGGAAGCGGCAAGACCAATATCAGGGTTTTGGGCGAGATCAGCAACGCTGGCGTCCAGCAAGTCCTCGACCCCATGAAAGCCCATGTTGACCAGAATTCTGGCCTGATCCTCGGTAATTCCTGGAACGGCGGCCAATTCTTGAACCGCATGACCCACTCGCGCCTCAAAGCTATTTATATCAGCCTCGGGCTCGATGTCGATCTCCCAACCGGTCAAGCGTGAGGCCAAGCGAGCATTCTGCCCTCGACGCCCCACCGCGAGCGGCAGTTGATCCTGGGGAGTTGTCACCAAAATTCGTTTCCGAGCTTCATCCACCACGCAGCTCTTGATCCGGGCGGGATCCAAAGCCTTGGCCACAAACGCCCGAATGTCGGACGACCAGGGAATGATGTCGACCTTCTCGTTGTTCAATTCCCGAACGATGTTCTTAACTCGCTGGCCCCGCAGTCCAACACAGGCCCCGACCGGATCCACTTTGGAATCGCGGGAATAAACCGCCAGTTTGGTCCGAAATCCCGGCTCCCGGGCGATGGCCTTAACCTCAATGGTTCCATCCTTCAATTCAGCAACCTCGGACTTAAACAAGCTGAGCACGAACGCGGGATCGGCCCGACTGAGAATAATTTCCGGTCCGTGAATCGATTGTTCGATGGTCTTTAAAAGGCACCGAATCCGTTCACCAATTTGGTATTCCTCAGTCGGAACGCGTTCCCGATTGGGCAAAAGCGCCTCGGATTTTCCTAAATCCAGGACGACGTCCGATTTTTCGAAGCGCCGAACCGTTCCGCTCACAATTTCGCCGACTCGATCCTTGTACTCGGCATAAACCTTTTCCTTCTCGGCTTTGCGGATATAGCCAGTGAGGGCTTGTTTGGCGTGTTGGGAAGCAATTCGACCAAATCCGGAAGGTGTGACTTCAACTTCAACTTCGTCACCCACCTTAGCCTCAGAAAAACCGGCGCGTCGGGCATCAAAAACGGAGATCTGGTCGTGCTTGGAGATAATCCGATCGGCCACGATCAGCTTCGCCCAAGCTTGAATGACGCCAGATTTAGGGTTGATCTCGACCCGAAGTTCCCGTGCCGGCCCGACAGCCCGCTTGGCGGCCGCCAAGATAGCTTCTTGGACGGCACCGAGCAGGATTTCGCGGCTGATGCCCTTTTCCCTCTCAAAGAACTCTAGCTGTGCGAGCATGTCAGCATTCATAGGTCGTCAACATTCATCTCACTGGGGAAATAAAAAAGCCGGTTTGGAAAACCGACTTCTCCGTGGCGAACAACGCCTCCAGCAAGACGCTTACGAGACACGAGTAAACTTTCCCGACACTTATGCGTCAAGCCGAAGTTCCCAATGCCTCGAAGTGAGGAGGAGTATTGGTCGGCTGGCGCCGCAAGGTGCAGGGTTTCCGACTAGGTGCATCAAAGGTGGACATGCTCGGATACGGCACCGTCCGCCGCCAAAAAGTGTAGGACGCTCGGCAATAACGATTTTCCCCTTCGCTCGCGGTCCAACTGCGTTCCCGTTGAAAGCCGCCCGCCAAAGCCTATCCGGCGGCAGAGGATAAACACGGGCACCGCCTATCCAGATCTATTTCCCACCCAGGATCCATTTCCGTCCGCGTATGGGTCGTGCATTTGGCTTCCCCGTATTTGCCATCCGAGTTGCCGACCTCGGCCCAACTCGACTCTCCCTGAGTTCTTCACAGGAGCTAGAGACGGGCGTGGCGGCGCCGTCCAAGCCCAGTGCTGCGACTAATCGGCACCTTGGTCGATTCAGCTTCAGAGTACCTTCACTTCCGTCGGTGTTAGCGGATTCTTAGCCTCGGACGGAGGAATGACGTCCTCTGGTTCCCGGGTGAGAATGCGATGGGTCAATTCGCTGGCATCCGGATCGCCTGGCACCACCGCTGCGCAAAGGTTTCGGAACCGTGAGGATTCGGCCAGGGAATTCGGTCGGAATTTGGCTTTGCGTGATCCCTCATCGGGACCTTCACAGTCAAAGCACTTCTTCGAGAGGATGGGCGGTGCCTGGGATACAAAATCAAAGTGGGCTGCGGAGGCGGGGGCCGAAGTGCGGATCCGGTCGGCGGCGGTGGACGCACTGGCAGCGCCATCCGCGAGTATTAAAGGTATGTATCCAGGAATGGATGACGAGGTATGCCGGTAAGAACGACCATCGATGCCGACGGCGCGATAGTCCGAGCCATTCAGAAGGCTTCCGGGGACTTGGCGGGGCGGGGCGCCTCCGCCAAATTGAATGCGCGGATCCGAATCGTTTTGCCTTGCCGCCCCCCCAAAAATCGGCGTAAGTATCGTTCAGCCCAGCGAAATGTGCTCGGTCTCGTTTTAATACATGGTTAACCTTAATCTGGAGAGGGTCGCTTGAGCCGTCCCTTTATTCCTCGTCACGGTCCCCCGCAGCCGCAATACCGCATCAACGGGAAAATTCGCGCCCGTGAGGTTCGGGTCATCAATGCCGATGGGTCCCAAGCCGGCATCATGGATCTCGGAGCGGCCATCAATCTGGCTCGGACCCAAGGTCTCGATCTTGTAGAGATTGCCGCCTCGGCCACTCCACCCGTTTGCCGCGTAGTCGATTTCGGTAAATTCAAATACGAGCAGGCCAAACGGGAGCGCGATTCCAAGAAAAGTCAGCACGCGCACACCGTTAAGGAGGTCCAACTTTCCCCCCGAATCGACCCCCACGACCTAGGTATTAAGCTGGATCACGCCGTCGGCTTCCTCTGTGAAGACCACAAGGTGAAGGTCTCGCTTCGTTTTCGCGCTCGGGAAATGTCACGCACCCAAATCGGCATGGCCGTGATGGAGAAGTTCCTCAAGGATTTGACTCCTTGGGGCCTAGCCGATTTCGCCCCGAAACTTATCGGGCGCTCGATCACCGTCATGATCAGTCCGCTGCCCAAGAACAAGCGGGCCAAGAATCCCAAGGATAGTGGCGAAGCGGCTTCAAAAATGCACGAGCATGACATGCCTGCCCAAGTGGCCGCAATCGTCGCGGAACGTCCTCGTGACCAACGGATCGTGACCAATTTGGCCGATCAGTCGGTGCCAAACCTGGCCAACAATCCGTTGAAGAATTTCTCAGCTCCCACCAACTCCTGACGGAGTCGGTGGAGTCGGGGTGGGTGCAAGCATTCCACGTCTTCGCAACATTTCCTCCATAACCCGGTCCATGGCGTGCTCCGCCAAGGGCCGGGTTAGTTCGTCCAGACGGGCATTGGCCGCCTTCAGTTGCGTCGGATCGCCAGTTCTGGTCATGGGATTCTCCCGAGCCAAGACGCTTTCCACCTCTTCCAGTCCCCGTAAGAGCTGGTTTCGGTAATCCTCATCCAACTCGGCATCGTAATCGCCCATCGTGTTGCGAGTCGCCGTCAGGGTTTCGGCCGCCTTCAGCTTGGCCTCAATCCATTGCCGCGCTTTCAAATCGTCATACGCGTTTTCTACCGATTCCTCAATCATCCGGTTGACCTCGACGTCGCTCACGTCCACCGCCGACTTCATCTCCATAACCTTTTGGTGTCCGGTCTTCACATCGCGCGCCAGCACATGGAGCACCCCATTGGCATCGATCTCAAACTGCACGCCCACACGGGGCACCGCTTTCGGGGCCGGCTCAAACTCCAATTCGAAGCGACCCAACGACCAGTTATCCCGCGACCGTTCCCGTTCGCCTTGCAGCACGTGAATCAGCATGGACCGCTGTTGGTCGACCGCCGTGGTGAACAGTTCCCCTGCCTTCACCGGAATCGTGGTGTTGCGAGGTATAATCACATTCATCAGCCCTCCAAACGTTTCAATGCCCAGCGAAAGCGGCGTCACATCCAGCAGCAGCAGATTCCGGAATCCACCCGCCAGGATTTCCGCCTGAATCGCCGCCCCCAACGCAACGGCTTCGTCGGGATTGACGCTGGTGTTTAATTCTGGCCCTTCCTTCCGATGAAACTCCTCACCTAGTCGCAGCTCACCTCGCGCTTCGGCAAATTCGACACACCCAAACCATTCGGCGACCCGCCGACGCACCAGCGGCATGCGCGTCTGACCGCCCACCAGAATGATCTGATTTAGCTCCTTGGCTTCCAATTTGGCGTCTGACAGCGCGCGCAAGCAATGGGGTCGGGTCCGCTCGATCAAATCGCGAGTCAACCGTTCCAAGTCCTCCCGCGTGACGCGGCAGCTAAAGCTGAATTCCCCCTGAAGGAACGGCAAGGCGATCTCCACTTCAGTTTCCGAACTCAGCCGGATTTTAGCGTGTTCCGCGGCTTCTCGAAGCCGAGACAACAAGGATAAATCCCGAGTGACGTCAGGCCCTCCGGCCTGGCGAATCCGTTCGGCCAGAAACTCCGTGAGACGCCGGTCCAGATCATCTCCCCCCAGGCGGGTATCACCGTGGGTGCTGAGGACCTGGAACGTGCCTTGATTTAGCTCCAAAATTGACAGGTCAAAGGTTCCACCGCCCAAGTCATACACGGCGATTTTGGCCTCATCCTTCAGCTTGTCCAAACCGTAGGCGAGCGCCGCCGCAGTGGGTTCATTGACAATTCGTTCGACCTTAAATCCCGCCAACTCACCCGCCTTGATGGTGGCATTCCGTTGAGCATCGTTGAAATAGGCGGGGACCGTGATTACCGCGCGGGAAACTGGCTCACCCAGGGAAACCTCGGCGTCCTGCTTTAATTTCTTCAGAATCTCTGCCGAAATCTCTTCGGGTGTCCAAGCGCGACCCCAAAGCTCAATAGTAACCGGTCCTGCGCCCTCACCTTTTACCGGATAGGTGACGAGCATGTCCTCCCGGGGAATCTCGAAGCCGCGCCGCCCCATGAACCGCTTTACCGAATAAATCGTCTCCCGAGGCTTGAGCACTCGTACGCGGTTGGCGGGGTGTCCCACCAGAGGTGTCTGACCGAGACCCGGAACATGCACCACGGAGGGGGTGAGGCGCTGGCCGTTGGCATCCGCCAAGACATACGGGATTCCGCTGTCCACCACCGCGACCAAAGAGTTGGTCGTTCCGAGGTCAATTCCGACAATCTTTCCCATGAGCCCGACCAGCGTGGGGTAAGAAGGGCCGAGCGGCAAGCAGTGGACCCAAGCAGTCATTGACTTGCTTCGGCACTCGTTCAGGTGCGTTGATGCCCGCCCCAGGCTGCGCCTGCCCAGCAAAATGCCAATTCCGAAGCTTGCTGGAATCCGGTCGACTGAGCAGATTTTGCACTTAGCCCGCCCGCCCCTCTCAATCAATCATGAATGTCGAATGTCGCCACATCGGCCCAACTCGCCGGGCTTTTACGTTGATCGAGTTGCTGGTGGTCATTGCGATCATCGCCATCCTCGCCGGCATGCTCCTGCCCTCGCTCGCCAAAGCCAAAGCCAAAGCCACCGAGGCCAGATGCCGCAACAATCTCCGCCAACTGGGACTCGCCATGCTCATGTATCTCCCGGATCACCGAGAGGTGTTTCCCGGGGTGGCTTCGAGGGGGGCGTTTGAACCCATGCGAGAGGACTGGATCTTCTGGAATATCAATCGGACGGGAGTGGACCCGTTTTTTCTAGACCCGAAAAACAGCGCCATCGGACCGTATATCGGTCAGTTCTCAACCAACTTATTTCGGTGTCCGGCGGACCTCGACGTTCTGGATCGCCAGAAGGCCTTTCTCAAAAACCCGCGCTCAGGAAACCCGTTTCTCTACAGTTACGCCCTGACCAGTGTCGTCGACTCCCGTAATCACGGCATGGGGTCGATCTACGCGAAGGGCCAAACTCCGCTGCATTTTTATTCCCATCAGACCGTCAGTCCGGTCGAAAAAATGATGCTCGTGGAGGACAATGGTGACCCCAAACACGCCCAACTCATGAGCGGCGACGCTGGAAATGTGATTGATGACGGGCGCTGGGTCCCTCCGGGAAACATTCTATCGGCCCGACACAAGTATGGTCGCGGACAGGCGGCTACGCGCAGCGACCTGCTCAATAAGGGTCGGGGCATAGTCCAGTTTGGCGATGGGCATGTCGACACCTTGAGTCCGGCGAAAGCTCAGCAACCCGCGCATTTCGATCCCACAAAATGAACAGAGCTTACCCCGTCTGTGAATTGACCCGCGAGAATACTCCAAGGCATGCTCTTCCCACCATGTTCCCCATCCGTAGCGCTTTGTGTTTTCTGGGAGGAATCGGTCTGGTGTGGATGTCAGGCCTTCTCTCGGGATGCGCCACGAAAACCCACCCGACGGGAGTGGCGGTCTTTGAAACCAATAACGTCATTCGGGTGGAACTGAATGGCGCATTGTTTACTCAGTACAATTTCCGCGAAGTCTCTCGGCCTTTCCTTTTTCCAGTGCTCGGTCCCGCGGGCCAACACTTGACCCGTCGCTGGCCCCAGGAAGACCCCGGCGGCGAGGATCGAGATCATCCGCATCATCGAGGAGTCTGGTGGGCGCACGGCGACGTCAACGGCGTGGATTTTTGGAGCGAAAGCAAGGACGCAGGACGCACTGTGCACCAGTCCTTCGCCGAGTTAAAATCCGGACGAGATACCGGCCTCATTACCTCGCGGAACCAGTGGATCGCCCGAGACGGAAAGATCATCGCGTCAGACGAACGGACCCTTCGGTTTCACGCGGTCAAGGGTCCCGAGCGCGTGGTGGATTTCTCAATCACGATTTTTGCGAGTCACGGAGACCTGATCCTGGGTGACACCAAAGAGGGTACCATGGCGATCCGCTTGGCCGAAACCATGCGCTTAAAGCAACCCAAAGGGGCACCCGGAGCTGGGCATATTGAGAACGCTGAAGGCGTAACGGACGATGCCACTTGGGGAAAACGCGCCGCCTGGGTGGATTATACCGGCCCCGTCCAAGGCCAGACGATGGGGGTCGCCATTTTTGATCGACCCGAGAATCCCCGGTTTCCCACCTGGTGGCATGTCCGGGACTACGGACTCTTCGCCGCCAATCCGTTTGGCGTGCATGATTTTGAGAAAAAAGAAAAAGGGGCGGGAAACCTCAAAATCCCGGCCGGTCAGAGTGTGACCTTTCATTATCGGTTTTACTTTCATCCGGGCGACACCGCCTCCGCCAAGCTGCCCGCACAGTACGCAGAATGGCTGAAAACCCCGATCCGCTAAAACGTCCAAACGAGCCAAGAATTATTCCACTAGTTCTCCTGCCATGAAGACCAATCGTCG
>Ga0163144_10012943_pt1 | contig 17453 bp, 11 predicted proteins | sample OliLak19BULKMAT1_FD_123175 | JGI IMG/M metagenome (GOLD analysis project Ga0163144, IMG submission 123175) | Freshwater microbial mat bacterial communities from Lake Vanda, McMurdo Dry Valleys, Antarctica - Oligotrophic Lake LV.19.BULKMAT1 | ecosystem: Environmental > Aquatic > Freshwater >...
ATGACAGTGGACTTTGCCGGCCCCACCTTAACCTCCGACGGCGGTCTGCTTCTGCTCAAGCAAACCGAAACGAAGCTCAATCTCCTGTCTCGACTCGCCCTCTGTTTTCGCGACGCGCGCGATCCATTGCGTGTCCAACACTCGGTCGCCGAACTGCTCTCGCAACGGGTTTATGGCCTCGCCTTGGGCTACGAGGATCTCAACGATCACGACCGGTTGCGCCACGATCCGTTGCTCGGCGCCGTGTCGGGCAAGGCGGACCAGCAGAAATTGTTGGCCGGTAAAAGCACCCTCAATCGCATGGAACTGAGCACGGAGGAAGTGACCCGCTACAAGAAAATATCCTGCGACACCGCAGCCATTGACCGTCTGTTAGTCGACGTGTTTTTGGAAGCGCACCCGGTCGCACCCGCGCAGATTATCCTCGACCTGGACGCGACCGATCTGCCGTTGCATGGGCATCAGGAGCAGCGTTGTTTCCACGGTTACTACGACGAGTATTGCTATCTGCCGCTCTACATTTTCGCGGGGGAGCACTTACTCTGCGCGCGCTTGCGGCCGTGCAATCAGGACGGCGCGGCCGGTTGTATGGAGGAGGTGCGAGACATCGTGAAGCGGATCCGGCAAGCGTGGCCGGCGGTGCGGATTGTCGTGCGCGGTGATTCTGGTTTTTGCCGTGACGAGTTACTCAGTTGGTGTGAAAGCCAGGAAGTGCCCGTGGATTATGTGGTGGGATTGGCGCGCAATTCGCGACTGGAGACGATGTTGGTTCCGTGGATGGAACAGGCGCGGGCAATCCTGGCGATTACGGCAAAACCGTCACGCGCGTTTGCGGAATTGCGCTATCAGACGTTGACGGGAAGCTGGAGCCGCGAGCGGCGAGTGGTGGGCAAGGCCGAGGCGTTATGCGGGAAAGAGAACCCACGGTATGTGGTCACCTCGTTGCCGGAACAGGAGTGGGACGCGCGGGCGTTGTACGAGGATTTGTACTGTGCGCGGGGGGAAATGGAGAATCGGATTAAGGAGCAGCTATCGCTGTTTGCCGACCGGGTGAGCGCGGAGACGATGGCCGCCAATCAGCTGCGGGTGTACCTGGCGGGGATGGCGTATGTTCTGGTGAGCGCGTTGCGGCGGATCGGTTTGGCGGGGACGGAGATGGCCCGGTCGCAGGCGGTGACGATCCGTTCGCGGCTGTTGAAGATTGGTGCGCAGGTGAAAGTTACGGCCCGGCGGGTGTGGGTTCATTTGTCGGAGGCGTTCCCGTTGCAGGCCGTTTTTTGGCACGCGGCGGCGATGCTGCGCTGCTGAAGGGCGGCTGGTAGAGCGGCGGAGGCGAGGGGGGAAAGGCGGGAGGGGTCCGGTGGGCGGAGCTACGGCCGGAAGGGCCCATTTGCGAGCAATTAGAGCCTTGCCACGGGCTTACTTGGCTACGGAACCGGCTCGGGTTCGCCTAAAAGGAGGATGCCTTTCGCGATTTCCGGGGAAAAGGGGCCAAAGCGGTACTTTTTGCGGTAAAGCTGGATGCTGGTGAGAAATGGCGGCTAGCGCTCTTCCAAACCATCGACGGGGTTCAAGCCGACCATTCGTGATCCCTTTCAACGGCCTATTACAGTCAAACAAACGCCGTAATAGCGTTCTTTCAACTCCGCGATTTTTTCTGACTCATATATTGCAACATGTTGTAGCACCCGTTCTGGATTTCCGGTATCCTATCTCTGATCGTCGACTCGGCAGTTCGATTCGCACGCTTTTTGATGACAAATTGAAGAGGAAATACCCACCTCTAGAGGAGGACGAGTGCCAGATCTTGAGGGTTTTCGCTGGGCGCCGACAAACGCACCTCTTGCGACATCGCGCACCGACGACATTTGGTTCTTCGATGCCAACACCGGTTGGGCCGTAAACAGCGACGGCGATATCCTCAGCACCGAGGACGGCGGCGAGCAATGGACGCGCGCGTTTCACGCCGAAGGCGTGTATCTGAGGGCCCTCGCCTTCACAGACCGTGAAAACGGATTCGTCGGCACTCTGTCTGCAGTCGACCGATTGTTTCGGACCTCGGACGGAGGCCGCACTTGGGAACGGGCCGGCAACTTGCCCGCTGGCGCTCCGGCCGCTATCTGCGGCCTGACGACACCCGACTCGACCACGATCTTCGGTTCGGGAACCAACTTCCCCAATGTTCGGCCTGGTGTCATCCGAAGTACGGATCGCGGCCAAACGTGGAGCGTGCTGGACCTGCGCGGCCAAGCCACGCTGCTGGTGGACATTTACTTTAAGAATCCGCTTGAGGGCTGGGTGGTCGGGGGTAAATCAGATGTTCCAAGCACCTCTCGGCGTTTCGTCAAGCCGGTTGTGCTGGCCACCACAGATGGAGGGGAGACCTGGGTCAATCGCCTCGAAGGCGTAACCGCGTCGTGGCCTCAAGGCGAGTGGGGCTGGAAAATCTTTTTCGTGAACGAACAGGTCGGATACGTTTCCCTCGAAAGCTTCGAACGCGGAGCCATCTTGAAAACTGTCGATGGAGGCTTAACGTGGGAGCGGTTGCCGGTCGCCGATCCGCAGGGGAACGCGAATCTTGAAGGGATCGGGTTCGTCACCGAAACTGTCGGATGGGTAGGCGGCTGGGGCGACGCCAATTTTCAGGGCGGATTCAGCAGCGGGACGGCCGATGGCGGGGGGACGTGGCGGAACGCGAACGAGATAGGCCGCTTTCTGAACCGGTTCCGATTCATCCGTGAACCCGAACTCGTCGGCTACGCGTCCGGAGACACCGTTTACAAATACTCGTCCGCCCCCGTGCTGGGGCCCCTGGATCTGAGCGGCCCACTTCGAATAGAAGGAACGCTTGCTCTACGTCAATCTGGCGAACAGTTGGGTGACTTACACCTTATTTACCGGCTGCCTCGAAAAGCCGGGAGGGTTCGAGTAGACGTGTGGGATCGGTTCGGCGAACATTTGACGACCGTGAATCAGCAGAATGTACCTGCGGGAGAAGCGACGGTCGCGTTACCGGTGGCGCGCGCTGAGTCCGATTCAACCCGCGGGCGTTACTTGCTTGTTCGTATGGATGCCGACGGGCAAGCCGAAAGCGGTGCATTTCTGTTACAGTAGCGAAAAGACTAACGTTCAAGGAGACAGACTGGCTTATCAACGGTTCAAGTGGAAAACGCATCGCATTTCGGTTCCTCAGGCCAGTCCCGCGCGCGAGATGTTCAATCTCGCTGCCGCCGCGCCGGAGCCCGATCTGTTCGGGGTGGCTGTCACCGTCGATCTGCCTGACTTAAGCGATTTCCCGAAGCCCATCGACAAAGCGCGCGTACTGCTCGAAACCGCAGCGGAGATCGAACACGCTCTTCTCGCTCAATACCTATACGCGGCGCTGTCTGTCCGTCCCGTGACGGACTTCACGGACGTACCGTCCCAGAACCTTGTTAGGGAATTACAGACCGGGATCCTTACCGTCGCCAGAGAAGAGATGGGTCATCTGCTCACAGTACAGAACCTCCTGCATCTGGCCGGCTTAAAAAGCAATCTTGAGCGTGAAGATTTTCCTTTTCGCGAGGATCTCTACCCCTTTCATCTGAATCTCGAACCGCTTACGCGGAACTCCCTCGCGAAGTACGTTGTCGCCGAAATGCCCGACATGACAGCGGGAGACATGACAGGGATCAAGGAGGCAGCCCAGGTTTCGGCCGGCGCGCCGATCAACAGAGTCGGCACCTTGTACGCGCTCTTGGGTGTCGTGTTTACCCGCGCCGGAGAACTCATTGCCAATGCCGCTCGCGGACCGTGGTATGTCGCGGTTAAGGATACGGCTGGGGCGCTGACGCAGACCGGAGAAGATCTCGCGAACTGGCACCTGCCGGACGACGCATTCGCCGGTGCGACAGGTTTTCAAGCGATCCAGCAGGATTGGGGCGACGATACGGTCGTCGCCGTGGACGCGACGGGCCCGGGAATTCGCGTGCACTTGGTAGCAAATCGGAACGAGAGCCTCGACGCGCTCAGAGATATCGGGCAGCAGGGCGAGGGTCCTGTCAACTCAGGTTCAAGCTCGCACTTTGAACGTTTTCGAGGGTTGTGGGTAAAGCTGGAGACGCACCAAACCGCCAACCCGGGTTTCACTCCCGCGCGGCCTGTACCTGTGAATCCAGTCGTGCCGGCTCCAGCCGCCCCTGTGACCGCTAGCGCGATCACGCACCCGCTGGCGAAGCAATGGGCGGTCTTGTTCAACTTGCGATATGAAATTCTGCTGCGAAGCCTTCACCACTTCTTGCAAATGGAAGGCGGCTGCTACAAACCCTTCGATGCGGCGTCTCCCGCCACCGGCGGGGATCGCACGCCGCGAGGGTTTCTGAATTTGTGGGTGTTCGATGAGATGCGCAGAATCGGCAAAATTGGAGCCAAGCTCGCCGGATTGCCGAGGACGGACGACGGCACTCCGGACCGCGCCGCCGCGCCTTTCACTCTGCCCACCGATATCGCAAACCTGCATGCCCCGGGCGCCGACTTGTGGGGGCTTGTGATCCAGGCGCGCCGCAAGGCGCTGGATATCGCGCGCGCACTGCTTGCCGATGCACCTTCCGCCACTGAACAGGCGTTTCTCCAGTTTCAGATCGCGGACGACGAAACAGCGATTCAGATCGCTGAGAAGCTCGGCGCTGGTCAGGAGGCGGCAGGCGCTCAGAACTATTTGAAAATCGTCCAAATGCTTGAGGAGGCGGTCCGGGGTTTCGACGTGTTGCGTGCGCATAAAAGTTTCTGGCGCGGCAAAACCCGGGACAAGTTCATCGCGGAGCCCGTGATAGGATCGATTCCCATAGAGCTTGGCAACCCGGAATCTTCGGAGTTGGTGGCTGTCTTGCGGGGTACTAGCGGCAGCTTCTCGCAGATGCCCAGGAGGCGACCGCCGATACCCGAGTCCCGAATCCAATACCTGGAGCACTGGATCACTCAGAACTGCCCGGATAGCGACCCAGCCGGTCAGACAGCTCGTGCAGGAGAGTCTGTTCCGTGAGCCTGATTGCAGCGGCCGCATTGCCCAAGTGACCAACATAATGACCACAACCACGAAACCAGGAGACTTCCATGAGCAAACAATATACCCACAAGCACGGACGCGAGCAGTTTTTTATAGAAGGTGAAGGTTTTACGCCGGCGGTTCTACCCTCGCCCCGATTACGTGAGATGGCCCCGGCGGCGATCTCCATGATGGAGGCCGCGGCTCCTCCACCTCCCGACGAGGATAGGCCCTTTCGCTTTTGCCGCATGATCAGGCGAGAGAAGTTCCAGCCAGATGACGCGGGCCTCATCGCCCTGGGCCAGGCGCTGCTGGACCCCTTTGTTCCGGGAGTCGGCAACTCTGAAATTCCCGGCGGGTTTACATACCTCGGCCAGTTCGTCGATCATGACATCACGTTCGATAAAACGGAGGGCATACCGGACGGCCAACTCGACCCGACCGAGATCGCGAATGGCCGCACTCCGGCGCTGGAACTGGACAACGTCTATGGACGAGGCCCGGAGGCTTCTCCCGAGCTCTATGATGCCGACAAAATCCATCTGAAGATCGGAACAACCTCGGGACGGGCGATATTCGGAATCACCCAAACGTTTCCAAACGACCTGCCGCGCCAGGCTCTCATCGACCCGGATCCCAAGCGCGCCCTTATCGGGGATAAGCGAAATGATGAGAACCTGATCGTCGCGCAAACCCACCTAGTATTCCTGAAATTCCACAACAAGGTGGTCGATCGTCTGAAGACGCAGGGCACAGCCGCGAACAAGTTGTTCGACGATGCACGCAAGACCGTGGTTCAACACTACCAATCCATCGTGCTTCATGACTTTGTGCCCCGACTGATCGAGCCATCCGCTCTCGCGGCGGTGATGACCGGAAAACGAAAGAAGTTTTTCCCGGACGGTTTCAAGAATGGTGAACGGGCGTGCATGCCGGTCGAGTTTTCCGTTGCCGCGTATCGGCTCGGCCACAGCATGATTCGAGGCGCATATCAGTGGAACAAAGTCTTTAGCTCCACCGGACTCGCCGGGTTTGTACCTAGTCTCAGTCTGTTCTTCGAGTTCTCGAAAGGTGCGAACGTCTCCGACTTGGGCGGCGAACCGACTCTACCGAGCGACTGGATCGTGGATTGGCGGCGCATGTACGACTTCAGCGAACATGCGGGCGGTGTTCGTCATCCTCAACTCAACTTCACCAAGCTGATCGACACCAAACTGGCGGATACACTTCAGACTTTGCCCGAGTTCGCGAACGCAGAGCAGGCGCACCTAAAATCCCTCGCCTCGCGCAACCTTCTGCGCGGACGGCTGGTCGGCCTGCCGACCGGCCAGGACGTTGCGGATGAGCTTGGGCTGCCCGTACTCGCGCCCGGCGACATTGCGTCCGGGTCCGAAGCCCCTGTCGTGCTTGCCCAGGGCTTCGACAAGAAAACTCCGCTGTGGCACTACATCTTAAAGGAAGCGGAAGTGCAACAGGGCGGCGGACGGCTCGGCGCCGTCGGAAGCTTCCTGGTGGCGGAAACGTTCCACGGTCTGATCGAGGCCAGCGATCATTCCATTCTGAAAGAAAACGATTGGAAGCCGACTCTACCTGCGAATGATCCAAAGAAATTCACCATGCTCGATCTGCTGAAGTTCGTGGACGAGATCAACCCGCTGGGCGATTGAACCGGCCGGCTCCCGCCTCCTTGGGACCGCCTTTCACCGACGTCAGAGGAAAGGAGCAGCAGTTGCCAAATCTCGGCAATGTTTGGCATATTCCCGATAGTCCCGAGCCGCGCGGCCGCTCGGGGATGCGCGATCCCTTCGGGGCCGCTGTCCCCGGGTCGGTCCTGATGTTCATCACCGGCAATCAGTTTCAAGGAGGCGGCAATCCCGGTAACCAGCTTCAGGCGGGAAGCACGCTGCTGTTCCGAAAATCGGGCGCCGCAAACTGGACGCCGCTGCCGCTGATTTTCCTGCGAACGATCGGAAACAACAAGTACTATTTGGCTTCGGTTACAGACGGGACGTTTACTGCGGGGGACTCCGTCGAATACTACTTTCGCATCGCCTATGACGATCACGACACGACGTTCCTCCGCGCGGTAGGCGCTACTTCCTCGGTAACCGAAGATGAGCAAGCCGCCCGCAATACGCCGTTCCGGTTCACGGTGGAGAGCAGCGCGGTGCGCGGCCAGTGGGGACCTCTTTTCGCGCTCCGCAACGTTGCAATTCACGCGAGTCTCTTGCCGAATGGCCTGGTCCTGATGTGGGGACGTCGCGACAACCCGGGCGACTCTCTCGATGAGAAGCAATGCACCCCTTTTCTTTGGAATCCGCAAACCGGGGTGCAGCAAGCGACAGGCCAACCGAAGTTGGCTGACGGAACGACGGTGAATCTGTTCTGCTCGGGACACGCTTTTTTACCGGATGGGAGGCTGCTTGTCGCCGGCGGGCACCTGGCCGATAGCGACGGTGTCAACCAAGCCTGCATCTACGACAGCGCAACAAATCAGTGGACGCCCGCGGCACGAATGAATCGCGGGCGGTGGTATCCCACGGCCCTCACGCTTCCCGATGGCAGCGTCCTTGTGCTTTCCGGGAGTTTCCGGGAGAACGGCGCCATTGTGCAGAACGTCCTGCCCCAGGTCTGGAAAAACAACGGGTGGATTTCCCTCGCAGTTCCGCGTGTGCTGGATCTTTATCCGCGGAACCATGTCGCTCCAGACGGCCGCGTGTTCGTGTCCGGTCCCATGGAGACCAGTCTGTTCCTGAGGACGTCCGCCGGAGGCCAGTGGACTCAAGGTACTGCTCGCGCGATGAAGCAGCGTGATTACTGCCCTTCCGTGATGTACGACTCGACGAAGGTAATGTACATCGGCGGGGGCAACGACGGCAATACCCACACGCCGACCGCGGAGGTCGAGGTGATCGAACTGAGCGCGAATCCGCCGCGGTGGCGCAAGACCCAGCCGATGAACTTTCGCCGCCGCCAGCATAACGCGGTGGTCCTGCCGGACGGGAGCGTACTTGCGATCGGTGGCACCAGAGGCGGTGGCGGTCCGAGCAACGGATTCAACGATCTGGGCCCGGGACAGCCCGTTCATATCGCCGAGCTTTGGGATCCTGCGACGGAGAAGTGGACTCAGCTCGCGGCCGAGTTGAACGACCGTTGTTATCACGGCGTCGCCGTTCTTCTGCCCGATGCAACCGTCCTCAGTGCGGGGGGTGGTGAGTATCGTCCCTTCCAAGGGAATGACGCCGCCAATGATCCCGAGGACAGCCATCGCGACGCCCAGATCTTCTCGCCGCCTTACTTGTTCAAGGGACCGCGGCCGGACATCACTTTGGCGCCCTCCGCCGTCGATCTCGGTCAGAGCTTCGATGTCGGAACGTCGCAGCCGGACCGCATCGAAAAGGTGAGTTGGCTGCGGCTTGCTTCCGTCACGCACTCTTTCGATCAGAACCAGCGCATCGTATTCCTGCCATTTCAGGCTGCAAACGGCAAGATCACGGTTCAAGCGCCGCAGTCCGGGAACGCCAGTACACCTGGTCACTACATGATGTTTCTGGTCGACCGCGATGGAGTGCCCTCGATCGCGAAGATCATACAGATGCGAGCCCCGGCCACGCCCGGCCCCGAGAATTTTTTCGCGTTCGTGTCCGAGTCGGTCGAACTGGCGGCAGGCCCGCATGTCCTGTCGCAGAGAGATCAGGTGCTCGCTTCGGCGAAGGGCACGGCCGTGACGGTCGGTATCACCGGCACATGCCCCTACGGAATCGGCGCATGCTGGGGAGGAGCGTACGAGGCGCTCGGTCGGCTGGACGGCGTCGATCAAGTCAACCCCGTGCCCGACGCCGTCAACTCCACAGCCGAAGTATTTCTCATGGACGAACGCCTTCCGGCGATCGACAAATGGGACGAAGAGTTCCGTGCTATTGTCAACGGTCGCTACGAACTGCGCGGCGTTGAAGTGACGCTTCGGGGCGTCGTCGAATACAGGAGCGGTCATCTCGCCGTGATTGCCCAGGGGCAAAGGCCCTCGGTCTCGCTTGCCCCTCTGGTTTCAGCGGAGAAGGTTCAGTACAACTATGCGGCCGGCGCTCCGAGAGAGCCGGAGTCAACGGAAGCCTACGCCTATCAGCGGCTAAAGGAATCACTCGCGGACTCTGCACCACGCGACGCGACCGTTACCGGGCCGCTGAAGTACACCAGCGATGGATATCGCCTGCTGGTTCGCGCGTTTGCGTTCTGAGGCGGCTATCGAACGAGACTCTGAAATTTCGGGGGCTCGGCCAGTGGCGGCGGGGTGAGGAACGGCCGGTAGCGGCCGCTGATCACGCTGCCAACGGCATTCCGGTATCGAACCGATGAAGCCGATCGCCCGTACCCTGCGCACTCACCGCGTCCTCCTGCTCAACTACTTCAAGGCCAGAAAGCAGTATTCCAGCGGTGTCGTCGAGGGGCTCAACAACAAAGCAAAAGTCACCATGAGAAGATCCTACGGATTTCGCTCCTTCCGTGTCCTGGAACTCGCGCTTTATCATTCACTTGGGAAGTTACCCGAACCGGAACTTACCCACGAATTCTTCTGACGAGGCCAGTTTCTTTTTACTTAGGATGTCACGTTCCGATACTGGTTTACGCATTATACAATATCGGCAGCGGTTATTGACCCGATTGCCCTAAGATGAGGAGACTGCAAAGTATGCCAATTGATTTGGATACGCCCCTGCGCTGGAGCTCCGCCAACGCCGATGAAAAGGCCCTACTCGCCGACCTTCAAGGAAATATCTTGAAAGGGCACGGACGAAAACAAACCAAGAATATGTTTCTGCAATTCGGCAACGCCACCGACGGCAGGAGCTTCATTAAGCAGGCCGCCAGTCTGGTGGTCTCCGCGCAAAAGCAATTGCAGGATGCCGATGCGTTCAAGAAGGGCGGAGCTGACGGCGGCCCCGTTGTATTTATCCTGTTAAGCGCACTAGGGTATAAAGCCCTGGGCATTGCCCCGGCCCAGATTCCCGGCGACACCGCCTTCGCCGCCGGACTGAAAGCTAACGCCGCTAGTCTTAACGACCCGCCTCCTGAGCATTGGGACGAAACGTTCCAAGCCGACGTCCATGCCATGCTGATCATTGGCGCCACCGCTGCCCAGCAGCCTTATGTTGAGAAACAGCTCAAAGGCTTCATGGCCGCCTCCGTCAAGGTACTAGGTTCCGAGACAGGAAAGGCGTTGTTCAACAAGAACGGAGATGGCATTGAGCACTTCGGATATGTGGACGGCCGCAGTCAACCGCTGGTGCTGGTGGAGGACATCGAGCGCGAGCGGGATATCACGGACGGAATCAGCGTCTGGGACCCGGCGGTAGGACTGAAGCAAGCCTTGGTGCCTTGTCCGGGTGGCGACACAAACTCCTTCGGGAGCTATCTGGTTTTCCGGAAGTTGGACCAGAACGTGAAGGGTTTCAAAGAAATGGAAGACACCCTGGCGAAGACTTTGGGGCTGAGCGCGGGAGACGCCGAGCGTGCCGGCGCCATGGTGGTCGGCCGGTTCGAAGACGGCACCCCGGTTGTCCTCCAAAATGCCGACGGTTCCCATCATCCCGTTCCCAATAACTTCACTTACAAAGACGATCCCGGTGGGCAGAAGTGTCCCTTCCAAGGCCACATCCGCAAGTCCAATCCGCGCGGCGAAAGCGTCGGGACGTTCGCGGCCGACCTCGAGGAGGAGCGTGCTCACCTGATTCTGCGCCGGGGCATTCCCTTTGGCGATCGGAATGAGGATCTGTCCGACAGGCCGGCCAAAGATGTCGGCCTGCTGTTTATGTGCTACCAGAGCGACATCCAGAATCAGTTTGAATTCATTCAACGCTTCTGGGTGAACAATGGCGGCTTTGTGCAACCCGGCACGGGAATCGACCCGGTGATCGGCCAAGGCGCAAGTACACCCCAAAGCTGGCCAACGGGCTGGGGGCAGCCGGAGAAGAAAGACGCCGATTTTCACGGTTTCGTCACTATGCGGGGCGGCGAATACTTTTTCGCGCCTTGCATAGGCTTCCTGAAGAGTCTATAAATTGTGGGAAGTCCCACCCGGCAAGATCGCTAACGCTAGATCGAACAATTAGGAGCAACGTTATGTTCAGCTACTTAGACCCCGGCGGCACGCTTAAGCCAGCGGCCGCCCTCGCCAAATACCGTCAGCTAATGCATGAACAGTTTCGGACGCATGCGAAGAAACCGAAGTCGGCGTTCACTTTTCTCGAGGCCTTTCTGGAAGCCGCACCTGGGAAGACCCAGGAGGCGGCGGTGCAGTGGTCTGCTTTCCCGATCACCGCACAGGTAACCAACGATAAAATCGACGCCCAGAGGTTCGATTTCCAGGACGAGTACGTCGAGTGGCGAGTGGAACGGACTGCCGGAAAGGTGAAGCAGATCACCTTCACCACTGACTTTCTTGAATATTATGAGGCACTGGCGTCGGTTGGATTCGCGCAACTGGTAGCGGGGATAAAGGCGGTGATCCCGGCCGCCAATCCCAAGGCGGAAGAATTGTTCGGGCCTGGTTTCACCCCGGATACGTCATCGGCGGAAGGGCGCGCCGCGCGTTTTCGGGCCTTTGCGCAGAAAAATCCGTGGAACAACGGAACCAAAGGCATTCTTTGTCTGGGGCAGCAGTTCAACACGCTGAGCGCGCTCTTCAATCTTGTCGGTCCGGCCGCGATCGTGAACAATACCGTACCGGCTGGAGCTATTTGCGGTACGATGGGCGGCAATTGTGGCCAGAATCGCAACTCTGATCCTTCCATCGCTACCGCCGTTCAAAACCTGGCGCGCGCCAACCGGGGTTTGAGTTTGCGCGATCCCGCGGGAATTGAAATCGTCAGTCTTGGCGGCATATGGAAGCAAGGCAACACGCAGATCGACATTAACGATAAGGCAACAAATAGCGGGATATGGGCCATCAGCCGCAGCGGACGCCGTGCCGTGTTAAAACCTCCGGCCGGGTTAACTGTGGACGGCGATTCTGTCACTACTGGCGCGCAGATCGCCAATCGCCTGCGTGTGCAGGCGCGCGTGATTTGGGCGGCGGAAGCGGATATGCCGGAGTGGTCGCGTGTTGGTCAGGAAACGTCGACGCGGTTGGGTGAAGTGGCTGCCGCGGGAGCTGCAACATGACGCGTCTGTTCGCGGTCCTTGCGGCCGGCGCGCTACTCGCTCACGGCCAGGCACTCAAGCAGCAACTTAGTGAGACCGCTATCCCGCGGGGGATGACGACGGCGGAGCTGTCCGTATTGAACGACCCTCTCTTCCGGCTTGTTTTGAAGACGAAACCGAACGAAGCGCGCTTTGATGAGGTGGTCCGGCTGATAAAGGGGGCAGCGGGCACGGAACAAGTTTTTGTCGTCGACGAACGTATTGTGGATTCCGCCCGGCAGGAAGCAATCCGGCGTGTCGTCGTTGGCTTCAAGGGCAACAACCAAGGCGTACTCGACACCAACGTAATGTTGAGCGCCGCTCTTACCCCAGACTCGGTGCGGCCGGGATTCATTGAAGGATGGGGTTGGGATGATGCACGTGGCCGTTACAACTACTATCGACTTGACAAAAAAGGCGGAGCCCTCTCCTGGAAATTCCGCGGCTCAAGCCTCGATGCCGATAACCTGACGGCGGCCCAGCGCGACGGTACCTGCATGGCGTGTCATCTAAACGGCGGGCCGGTGATGAAGGAGCTGCCGATACCGTGGAACAACTGGTTTTCGTTCAGATCGCAACCGGAGTACCTGACGACCGGCGGTGCCAACCATTGGCCAATCGCTGAAGGACCCCATCTCGCGGTGTTGCTGGGAGCGGAGGACCTGGAAATTTCTTTTATTCTTCCCGCCCTTCGGCAGTTCAACGGGCGAAGAATTCAGCGTTTGATCAAGAGCAATAGTCCTGGCGGCGCGCCTATCACAACCGCCGGCAAGCAACAGATCACGGATGGCAAGCGAGCGCTGCGTCCCCTGTTTGAAACAACCGAATACAACATTACCAGTTCCAGCAACTTCTCCGGCCTGCATCCGTTGGGAGACACGGGGACTGGTCCGCCGGAAGACATTATCGTTCCTGACACCTACTTCCTCAACGCAAACCTGATGGCCGGGGGAGGAGTTCCAGGATATTCGGGAATAGATGTGCCTCGGGCGCGATCTTTTGGATCGTTGCTGGTGTTGACGCCCGCTGAGTACAGTGGACTGATCGCCGCCGCGGGTATTAAGCTCGGCGGCAAGCCCGGCGATAACAACTTCGCCTGGTTTGTGCCCGATACGAGTCATTCGGATAATCACATGGTGGACCGGCTAATCGCGAGGGGGGTCGTGACGAAGCAGTTCGTTGCCGCCGCTCTGGCCGTTGACATCGAGAATCCGGTATTCTCGGTGAAACGTGCCGGCCTGCTGAAGTTCATTCCGGCTACTTTTCGATTCAAGCCTCGCGTGGACGAAAGCGTTCCGGCGGCACACCCGGATGAATTGACAACTACTGTGATTGCCGCGCTGCAGGCAACTTCGCCCACGGCGGGGAGTGCGGAAGCAGACTTCCTCGCGCTCTTAAAGGACTCCGATCCGGTAAAGCAACTCCGCCTGCGAGTCGAGAAATATCTAACCCGAGAACAAGCTGCATTGCAAGATGCCGCCACACGGCAAGCTGAGATCAAGCGTCTGTTCGACATCGTAATCGTGCGCAGAAAAGAGGCTCGGACCAATCCGAGATTCGCCCCGCTAAATGAAGCGGACGGCCTGTTATTTGCAATGCCGTAGCAAAAAATCATTAACGCAAAGGAACACTCCCATGGCTCTCATTGACGATGTAAAGACGATTTGTGACCGTTTAGGGCCGCTGGGGTTACGTAGCGCTTTGCTTACGGTCACCGGGGGGCAACTCGATATACAGAAGCCAACTGCCGCCGCCCTAAAAACCGAACTCACTAAGAATCTCACCGCTATCGACCGCACGCGTGGCGGATTCACGGACTTCGCGCTGTCCGGAGCGAGCGCGATCAAGGCAGGCTCGCCAGCGAATAGCCTTCTATATCACGCCCTCGCATCTCCAAACGTCAAAGGTGGACTCAGCGGCTTTCCCACCCTGAAGGAAATCGAGACCGTCGAGAACTTTGTTTTCGGCGTGCAGCCTCCAACGCTAGCGGCGCTCAAGACAAGTGCGGGGTTGAGCGGCACACAAAATTTCTCGATTGTTCTATTCGCCTATGAGTATCGTCCGGCGCGCGATAGCTGCACCAAGCGTCAGGCCGATCTGGTGTTCTCGCGGACTGGTGTTTCGCGCGTGGGAACGCGGCCCGCCGTCTATAACGCGCCCATTCGCGGCTTCCACTCACAGGCCGATGACGACCCCTTTGCCTTTCGCGTCTGCCCATCTCGATTTGCGGCGTTCCTGGCTGTGAAAAAAAAAGGGGACGCTGCGACCATCATGCGGCCGAAGACGGGCGATAGCGGACTCAATTTTTGGATCCCGGTGCATAAACTGTTTAATGGAACAGAATGCATTTCCGGGCTGAATCTGCAATTGACTTACTCGGCATTTCACTTCAATGACAAGATTCGCCGCACTCGCGCCATCACGCTTGGACTGACGGGTGTACCAACGACCGCACCTTTCCAGTTCACTACTGGAATCGCCGAGCTTTCGACGGATCCTAATCTGGGTGCGGGCGTCGTAATGCCCCAGCCTCATACACGGCTCGTTGAGCCGGCTACCGTCAATGGTCAATTTCTGACTTTCAAGGTGACGCCGGCTCAGCGCGGGTTCGCCGCCCTCGAACCAGGTGCGGCGTCAGGCGCAGATGGCTCGGAGATCCGGCCCGCGCCTGCGTATGTGCATGCGCGGAGCCAAGTGCGCAATGGTGTCATAATCGACCTGAACAATGACCCGACCCGGCCAGACGTCAACGACACAGTTTCCCGCGGGAACTACGAGGCGTTGCACTACGTCGATTTCACGGGAGAGGGTCAAATAGATGTCGCCGTTCTGGCACTGGCCGGTGCCGCCGAAGTGGACGCCGCAACCGTGCCCGGCTATTCCCTAGTCGGCGCACCCGATTTCTTTCCGTCAGCAGGCCAGCGCGAGCTCTTTGAGACGGTGCCACCTGAGCTTTGGGGTGTTCCGCCCGTACCGCTCTGCGACACGCGTCTGCCCGGAAATCTGCAAATGCCCAATAACCGATTCGACGCGGCCGACAAGACGATTTCCGCCGTTGTGGCGCTACTTGGGCCAGCGCCTGGCGGAATGCTGATTCCCCAATCCTTCGACGCTGACCGCCATTCCTGCATTCCTGACGACTGTGCCGGCGTCTTCGCCCCAGGCTGGGACGTGAGCACAGATCGCAAACGTGTAAACAATGTTCAGGTTCAACATCTGGCAGCCTATGGATTGGGCAGCCCATTTCCTGAGGATTCAAAGCTATGCGCCGCCCTCAGCACCTTTTGGCCGGCAGTTGCACCCGATGCCTCTCGTTCAATGTCGCCGAACACTGGAAATCGCGGCCTTCGCGCGACCGTGGCCCCGATGACAGACGAGGAGATCGGACAGGTGGGACTTCTTCCTTGGGATGGAGTCGTGGGCCCAAAGATCTCCAACTTCGGCGGGACGGACTTTCTCGATTGCGAAAAATTCATTCACGTCGACTATGTGACGAATGCGCTGGAAGGCCGTTTCTCTCCGCGTCTCACCACTCAGGTATCAAGCGAAGAATTCCGCTCACGGATGCTGGCGATGGCGCGTATTTACGATGTACTTGGCGGCGATCGTAACCTTCGCTTCGTGGTCTCATTCCGCAAGGTGAGCGTGGGCGATCCGGAACTTCAACGCGCGCAGCTGGACACTTCCACTGTTCTGACCGGAGATGTATATCGGATTGACCTGATTCGGGGGGGCGAGGCTACCGAACAAGCCCATCCCACTGATTTTCGTCGCAGCCTGTTGCCCATTCAGGACCGTCAGCTGTTCTTCAACGCCCCGCAAACCGGCATAACGCTACGGAAGCGCGCCAACCAGGCAGTGTGGACGCAGGCGTAGTGCATGTAGTGATTATTGGCGGCGGCCCGGCGGGCGCATCGGCGGCAATCCTGTTGCTCGACAATGGCATTGATGTGACGATCGTCGAGCGGGAGGTATTCCCGCGATATCGTCCGGGCGAAACCTTACACCCGGGTATTGAACCACTACTTGAAAGGCTCGGCGTTGCAGAGAATCTTCACTCTGGTGACTACCTTCGGCAGCGTGGTGTTTGGTCGGCTTGGGGCATGGCGGCACGCTTTATTCCTTATGGCGAGGATGAACAGCGAGGCTGCTGGAGTGGATTTCAGGCTCCCCGCGGCGACTTTGACTGGCGGATGCTCGAAAGTGCTCGCCGCCGCGGGGCGCGGCTGGTGCGTGGCGAATTCCTTCGAGCAATGCGATCGGCAGCGGGTGAGGTAATCGGAATCGTGACGAGCCGCGGACCGATACACGCTAGCGTTGTCATCGATTGTGCGGGGGCCTCGCATCTGCTGGCGCGCAATTTGGAAGTTCCGCTGCTGCGGCGTTCTCCTCGACTCGTCGCCCACTTCGGCTACGCGAGCGGCACGTTCGATGGCGACGCGCCATCGATCACGGCCGATCGCGAGGGGTGGACATGGATCGCCGAGGTGGCCTCCGGCCACTTCCAATGGACCCGCGTTACAACCGCCGCTTCGAGGCCGGATCGCAATTGGATCCCGGAGTGTCTTAGATCCTTGAATACGGAACGGCCGCGTGGTGCAGATGTTACCTGGCGGATCGCCGAACGTGTGGCTGGGCCCGGATGGTACCTGTCAGGCGACGCGGCTGCTGTGCTTGACCCCTCGTCTTCGCATGGCGTTTTGCGCGCCGTAATGACAGGAATGATGGCCGCGCATCTCGTCGCTCAGTGCATTACTGGGAATGTGGCAAGCGGAGTCTGTACCTCCTCCTACCAAAAATGGCTAATCTCCTGGTTTGAGCACGATGCGGCCGAAATGAGGAAGGCTTACGATGCCGTTAATCTTTTTGATTTTGCAACGACCCCACCGTGAAGTAGCGATGCTGTTGGCCGTCTTTATTCCGTCGATGGCTGCGCAAGTACATTGTCGATGCCAGCAGAATGCCAGAAAACAAGAGCTTTGGATGGAGGGCAGGTCTGCACTACACGGAGAGCGCAAAGAATGCTGGGGGAAGTCTTCGCAGGTGTAAGGAGACTCTGAAATTTCGGGGGCTCGACCAGTGGCGGCGGGGTGAGGAACGGCCGGTAGCGGCCGCTGATCACGCTGCCAACGGCATCCCGGTTTCGTTCTCCGCCATCATGCCTGGATACCAGCGTCGGAATGTTTCGCGGAGCTCCTTATTGAGCACTTGTGCCCGAACCTGCAGCAAGAGATGAGCTCCTCGTTGCGTC
>Ga0163144_10012944_pt1 | contig 17453 bp, 18 predicted proteins | sample OliLak19BULKMAT1_FD_123175 | JGI IMG/M metagenome (GOLD analysis project Ga0163144, IMG submission 123175) | Freshwater microbial mat bacterial communities from Lake Vanda, McMurdo Dry Valleys, Antarctica - Oligotrophic Lake LV.19.BULKMAT1 | ecosystem: Environmental > Aquatic > Freshwater >...
AAATCCGCCGAGGCAAACTGGCTGGTGGCGTGGCATCAGGATCTGGCGATTGCGGTGCGCGAACGGGTCGACGCGCCGGGGTTTGGGGCGTGGTCGGTGAAGGAGGGCGTGCCGCATGTGCAGCCGCCGGTGGAAGTGCTCAAGCGGATGCTGACGGCACGGATTCATCTGGATGACTCCGACGGCGAGAACGGAGCATTGCGAGTGATTGCCGGCAGTCATCGATTGGGGCGATTGAGCGCAGATCAGGTTGCGGCACTGCGTGCTGAGCGGGATGAGACTCTGTGCGTCGCGGCTGCCGGCGATGCGCTGTTGATGCGGCCGTTGCTGCTGCATGCTTCGGGGCGTTCGACGAGCGATCGGGCGCGGCGAGTATTGCACATTGAGTATGCTGGGGGGGATCTTCCGGGCGGGTTGGAATGGCAGGCATCTTAATCTGAGAGTGGCCCTATGCTTCGCATGATCGCGGTCGCACTTGTTGCACTGTCAGTCGTGTTGGCTGCATCGAACAGGATGTGGGCCGATGAGTTGCACGATGCGCGGGCAGGGAATTCATTTCAAATCCTCGCCTGGAACATCTGGAATGGCGGCGACGAGGCGCGCTACGTCGAGGATGAGTCGGCCAAGCGTGCGAAGCAGCAGGCGATTATCGACGTGATCAAGGCGAGCGGCGCCGACGTCGTGGCGATGGTCGAGACTTACGGCAGCGGCGAGGCGATTGCCGCGGGGCTGGGGTTTCACTTCCATCCGCGCGGGACGAACGTTTCGATTCTGAGTCGTTGGCCGGTGGCGGAGGACGTCTCGGTCTATGAGCCGTTCAATTGCGTGGGGGCGATCGTGGAGTTGCCCGACAAGCGGCGGGTGGCGGTTTACTCCACATGGATTCACTACGTCGACGATATTTGGACAGATCCCCATTCGCGCGACGGACGCGATGCTGCCGAGCTACTAGCGGCTGACGGCGAGAGTCGGCGAGTCGAGATCCGTGCGATCTTGCGCGGCATCGATAAGGAGATGGCGAAGCGGCCCGGCGTGCCAGTGATTCTGGCGGGCGATTTTAACAGCAACTCGCATCTTGATTACGTCGAGGAGGCACGCGAGCAGTACGGCCTCATCGCAGAGTGGCCGGTGACGAAGATCGTCGCAGATGCGGGGTTTCGCGACGCCTACCGAGCATGCCATCCAAAGGTCAATCGCGCGGCGGATCGGACCTGGTCGCCGCGGTTTCCGGAGCAGATTCAGGATCGGATCGATTTTGTTTTTTGGAGAGGTTCGCAGTTGCGGGCGGTGGAAGCGAAGAGGCTTGATCAGCACGAGCCGCGATGGCCGTCGGATCATGCGGTCGTGTGGGCGAAGTTTGCGTGGGAGTGACGCGGGCTCAGTCTACAATGGGAGCATCGGCGTTGATGAAGAGTAAACTGGTTTCAGGGCAATTGATCGAATGATTGATTTGAATGGCGGTGCGTTGCGACGAGCGCTGAGACTGTCTGGGCTCGCGGCGGTCATGTTGCTTGGTTCGCACGCAGCGCGGGGCGAGGCTTGGATCCGCGTGAACCAGATCGGCTACTTGCCGGACGATCCGAAGATTGCGGTGCTGTCGAGCGACGAGCCGCTGACGGGCGAGTTTTCCGTTGGTGAATTCAAAGCCGACGTCGGCGCCGATCAGGGGGCATGGGGGCCGTTCGCGCACAACTATCGGCTTGATTTCAGCGATGTGAAGTCGGCGGGCGAGCATCAGGTGAAGTTCGGCGAAGTCGCTTCGCCGAAGTTCGACATCGGCGCCGACGCCTACGCCGACGTGCCGGGGAAGTTGCTCGAGTTCATGCAACTGCAGCGCTGCGGCGAGAACCCGCTCACTGGGAAATGCCATCAGGAGGATGGGTTCGACACGGTGACTGGTGAGATGGTCGACGTCACCGGCGGGTGGCACGACGCGGGCGATCGGCTGAAGCACATGATCACGACGTCGTACTGCGTGGCGGCGTTGTTTCTTGCCGGAGCGGAAGACGAAGCGCGGCATGGCGCCCCGCTGATCAAGATGATTCATTCCAATCCGCAGACGATCTATGTGCAGATCGGTGACGACCGCGATCACCTGCCGCCCGAAACATTGTGGCATGACGATAAGTCGGACTATGGTCGTGGGCCGGGCGGGCCGCGCGCCGCGTGGCCCGCGACTGGCGCGCCGGAAGGCCCGAAGTACAAGAACAAATCAACCGGCGTGGCGAACCTCGCCGGCCGGAGCGCGGCGGCCATGGCGCTGGCCGGCGACGTCGAAACGGCGAAGTCACTATATGCGTTAGGCAAGGCGAAGCCCGGCGTCGCGATGTCGGTTCCCGTGCGGGCGCCCTATTACTACGGCGAGAGCAGCTATGTCGACGACATGGAGTGGGGGGCGATCGAACTTTACCTTGCAACGAAGGGCAAGCAGTATCTCGACGAAGCGATTGAGTTCGCCCACCAAGCGCAGGGCAACCCCTGGATGGGCGAGGATCGCCATGGGCATTACGAGTTTTTCCCGTACGTGAATCTCGCCCACTGGCGACTCTATCCGCATGTCGGGCCGGAGGATCAGGCGAAGATCGCCGAGTACTACCGCGAGGGACTCGAGCGGATTCGGCTGCGGGCGGAAAAGAATCCGTATCGCTTAGGAACGCCGCTGGTATGGTGCTCGACGAACGACGTTACGGCACTCGCCACACAGGCCGCGCTCTACGAGCAGATGACGGGCGACAAGACCTACCGCGAGTTGGGCGCCGAGGCTCGTGATTGGCTGTTTGGGCGAAACCCGTGGGGCGTGTCGTTCGTGATCGGCGTGCCGGAGGATGGCCGCGCGGCGAGCCGGCCCCATCACTTGTTCTGGAAGCTCAAAAAACATCTGCCGGTCGGCGGCGTGGTCGATGGGCCGGTGTACAAGGACATCAACGATGGACTGAAATTCGGCAACTCGTTCGACGACGACGAATTCGCACGGTTCCAGTCGGACGTGGCGGTGTACCACGATCTGTTCGCCGATTTTTCGACGAATGAGCCGATTATCGATGGGACCGTGTCGTTGTTGTTGCTGTTGGATGTGTGGAAGTAGAAATGGCTTGGCCATGCTGGTCGGGATTCAAAAAAGACAGAACCGCCAAGGACGCCAAGGAATGCGGGGAAATTGAACCACGACGGCACGACGGACACGACGGGGAAATGCGAAGATTAAGAACCGCGAATCACGCGAATTGACGCGAATGGAAACCAATCATTCTGTTCTTCATTCGCGCGGATTCGCGAGATTCGCGGTAAAATTCCCTCTCCTCTTTCCCTCTCCTCTTTCCCTCTCCTCTTTCCCTTAGCTTCTCTTGGCGTCCTTGGCGGTTAGTCTTTGGACTTTTTCGTTACCCAGGGAAGTAGATGAGCCGAATTGCACTGTTGATGTTGATCGGGTTCTGTGTGACGGCGACTGCGCGGGGCGAGGTTCCGTTTGCGGCGAACGTCGTCCGCGACGCCGAGGGGGGCGTCATTCGCGGCGACGTCGAGGCGAAACGGCTCGCGCTCATGTTTACGGGCGACCAATTCGGCAAGAGTGCGGTGCCGATTCTCGACGCTCTGGCCAAACGGCAAATCAAAGGGTCGTTCTTTCTCACGGGCGGGTTCGTGAAGCAAGAGCTACTGCGTCCGGCGCTACGACGCATGGTTGAGGAGGGGCACTACGTCGGCCCTCACTCCGACTCGCATCCGCTGTACGCGCCGTGGGCCGATCGCCAAAAAAGCCTGGTAACGGCGACGTTCTTCAAGGAAGACTTGCAGAAGAATATCGACGGGTTGCGAGCGGCTGGAGTATTGATAGCAGGGGATCCGATCCTCTTCGTGCCGCCGTACGAGTGGTACAACGCCGAGCAGGTCGCGTGGAGCGACGCGATAGGCGTCGGGCTGATCAACTTCACGCCGGGAAGCGGTTCGAATCGCGACTATGCCCGCGAGGGAGACCGCGCCTTCGTGTCGTCGCAGCAGATTCTCGATGATGTGTTGGCATATGAGCAGAAGGACCCGCACGGTCTGAACGGGTTTCTGCTGCTCCTCCATCTCGGCTCGGGACGGCGCGATCCGTTTCATCCGCGGTTGGGAACGTTGTGCGATGAGTTGTCGCGGCGGGGGTATGAGTTCGCCCGCGTGGATGAGTTGTTGGCGCCGGCGAGGGCGAAGTAGTCGGGGACGGAATTTCTTGGCGGGGCTAACCCCCGGCTTGAAGAGCCGGGGGCTAAGGGGGTGACGACTCACGCGGCGCGGACGCGAATGGCGATCGTTGAGACGAGCAGCACCGCGACGGCGCCGGCGGTGCGGACCGGCGGGGCCGGTGCCAGATAGATGGCGAGGATCGCCAGGCCAAACGCCGCGCCTACGGCGCCGCCGACCAGAGCGCTGCGCGCCATCCGCAGTTGGCCGAGTCCGATGATGAAGCCGATGGCGCCGACGGCCGCGGCGGCCAGCAGCACGACGATGGCGGCTTCGAGCGGGTTCTGCGACGCTTGGTCAATGCTCTTAAGCAACGCTTTGCTATCAACGCAGGCCATGATCGCGGCCATGAAGGTCGCGAGCTGCAGCAGCGCGATCAACGGGAACGACTGCTCAGTCGTCCCGGCGTTGGCGGCCATTGCTTTGGCTGGCTCGGCGTTCGCGGGGCTCTCGATCAAAACTGTTCCTCAATCGGCTTCCGATCTTTGCGGTTGGCAAGTTGCTGCATAACTTGCGGCGAGGCCATCCAGAGAGTGCGAATCGAGCCGTCGGCAAAGGCAAAAACAGTCGTTCCCGGATGAGAACTGCCAAAAGTCCCGACGGCGAGCGGAGTCTTGGGATCGCCGCCGTATGGGAGATAGGGGTCGAGATTGCCTTCCGCGATTTCGGCCTCATCGGCGACTGAAGCTTCATCCGCCGCCGGAGGCGAGGCGCCGTACCAGGGGGGCGTGACGTCGTTGGAATAGGCCGTTGTTGCGACGCCGGTCGTTGAGTTGAGAGCGCCGGGATTGCGCAGCGTCGCCGGCGTGCCCGACATCCAGCCAAGGTCTTGAGCGCCGTCGATCAGTTTCTCACCAAGGGCAAGCGTGTAGGATGAGCCGTCGACCATGTCGTCGAAGCTTATCGCGCTGTTGAGATAGAGGACGCCGTCGTTGGTGACGTCGATCGGCGCCTCTGTGCTGTGATGCACGCCGGCGTAATTGCTGACCGGTGCGACGACTCCGGCGTCGGAGGGACAGCGCAGGAGCGGAATGATCGTTTGTCTGACGGGATTATTGCGCTGGTGGTAGGCGCCGACGGCGAAGTCGATCTGCCGGAACCGGGCCTGCTCGTCGATTTCAGGGAGAATGTGAGCGATCCAGCTAATGTGGTTCCCCTGCGGCAGGTTGTTGATAGGCCCGGTCTTGTTCACGACTCCCGGAGGGAAGTGTTCTTGAGCGAATTCAAAGCTATGAAGGCCGAGCGCGAGCTGCCGGACGTTGTTCATACAGGTGGCGCGGCGCGACGCCTCGCGAGTCGCCTGCACCGCGGGGAGGAGTAGTGCGACGAGAACGCCGATAATGGCGATCACCACCAGCAGTTCGACTAAGGTAAACGCGCGACGATTGAGCGTCATGACGCCGGCTCCGATAGAGGGGGAGTGAATTCGATCGTTTTGGTTGATTGAACGCGCGGCTCGCGCGCGGGATAACGGGCTCGGGCGATCAGCCGCAAGTTGGCGGAGTCCGTGACGGGTTCGATTTGGATTTCGACCTCCGCGCTTGCTCGCTGGTTCAATTCGTTCGCGTCGATCGACCACGTCTCGCCGTCGTATTCGGGATCAATCGACAGGCGAGCTGCGGCGCGGCGGACGCCGGCTTCGGCGAGCCATTCGGCCTGGGCGCGCTGTTCGACGCGACGTTGGCGGCGATGTTCGACGACCGTTCGCTTGGCCCAAACGGCGGCGAGCGCCATGATGACTGCGAAGACCGCGATCAAGATGATGAGGACGGCGCCGCGGCGTGGGCGCCGATCGTTGTAGAAGCGACGATGATAAGTCGAGCCGATCATGGGTGGAGCAACCTCCCGTCGCGTCCCACGGCGACGACGAGCTCTTCGGCCGGGGGGAGAGGACGGTTCGGCAGCGAGACCTCGGCGGGCGTCGACCATTCCACGCGCACCACGTCGCCCGCGACGGCGTCGGCAGGGCTCATGGCGAGTTGCGAACCTTCGGGCAAGCGGTAGGCGCCGGCGAGGTCGGCCGCTCCGTTTTCGGCGGAGCGCAGGCGTTGCCACGCGCCATCATGCTCGAGGTAGCTGGTTTTGCCTCCGGCAAGCATCTGCAATGTGAGCGTTTGGTCGCTGAAGTGCGCCCTTTCGGCGCCCCGCAGATCGTCACGAACCTGCTTCAGCATGGGCGTTAGCTGCAACATGCGGTCGTCACGCGCCGCCAACTGGCCGTCGGCTCGGATGTAGGTCAACAGCAGCGACAAGGCGGCTGCGACGAGAATGACGTTTGCTCCCATGACCGCGACCAATTCGAGCAGCGACATCGCGCGGCGATGCGCTGCGTCGTCGGTGCGGTTGTTCGTGGTTGTGAGTGGGCAGGGCATGGGCGGCCTGTTAGTTTTGCGGAGCGCGGTAGATCCACGTGGTCAGCTTCGCCGACAGGGCGGGCTGGTTTGGAGTCAATGCTAGCTGGAGTGACAGACGCTTCGCCGGCGCCGGGTCGGTGAGTTCCTCGACTAAGCCGGAAAACTTTGCCTGCGGCCACTGGCTGGCCAACGGCTGCGATAGAGCGAGCGTCGCGATAGCGTCATCGTTGATCTCATTCCACGGGCGAGCGGTCATTGCTTCGAGCCCGTTTTCGACAATGCGCAGCGCGAGGGCTCGTTGCTCGGCAACGCGGGAGTGCCGCCGCGCTTGGACGAGCATTTGGCCGGCCAGGGTGAACAGCACCGCGAGCATCGCCGCGGCGGCGATGACTTCGATGAACGTGAATCCACGGCGGGTACTCATAGGCTGGATGCTCAGGCGAGGCGCCAAATCATTTCGACGATCGGGGCGAACATGGCGACGGAAAACCAGAGGACGAACAACGCCAAGAGAAGCATGGCGGCGGCGAAGAATACTTGAAACCACACGCTCCAACGGAGCGCGAGCAACGTCAGCTTGCGGTCGGCAAGGAGCCGCATGGCCCACGGCAGGTTGCCGACTTCTTGGGCGGTGCGGAGCGTTGCGGCGTCGCGGGCGTTGATCAGCGAGGAGTCTTGCAGAGCGGTTTGCCACTCGGCGCCGCGGGCGATCCGGCGGCTGGCCGCCGCAATCCGGCGGCGAACGACGCCGCTGGAGTAGCCGCCGCGCCCTGATTCAAGATACGCCAAGGCGTCGTTGATGGGAATCTTTTGCCCCACGGCCAGCGCCAACAGCCGCAAGACCTGGGCTTGATGACGGGCAAAGCCGAAGCGATCGGTCATGGGCTGCAGGATCGGTCTGTCGCACAGGTATAAGAGGTTGATCACGCCGGCGACCAAGAGCGTCGCCGAAATCCCCAGCACGATCAGCGGAAAGTTGACGCCGTCGCCGACGACGTCGAAGAATCGGATGAGCGTTTGCGTCGCCATTGGCGTCGGCATCGAAAAGTCGGCCAGTATGTCCTGGTAGCTGGGGATGATCTTGATGCCGGTGAAGGCGAGAACGGCGATTGCCATCGCGACAATGGTCGCCAGGTAGGCGAACTGCTGCGCAATCGACTGGCGGAGTTGGTGCATCCCCATGTCGCGTCGCTCGTCGGCCTCGCCGGCGGCGGCTTCGGCTGGCGGGGCGTGCTGGTAGAGCTGAGCGTAAGCGGCGGCTTCGCGCGGCAGCGCGCGGCGGTTGTTCCAGACCGCGTCGGTCCAAGGGGCGCCTCGCTGCAAGTCGGACGCCAATCGGCGGTAACAGCGGCCAACGATCCCGGTGAATCGCGCCTGATGGAACTGCAGCGATTCGCTCAGCGGGCGATTGCCGGCTCGTGACGCGAGCAGCAGATGCCAAGCGGCTTGGCGTTGGATGGCGCGACGCGCAAACATCACTTCAGTGACGGCTTCGCCGATCGCCGCGAGCATCAGGAGTGAGAGCCAATTAATGCTCATCACGAACAGTACGGCGGAGGGGATAATCAGCAGACCCCAACTCAGAATGCGGGTCATGAGATGGATCGCATCATCGGGCGAAGGGCCGCGAGCGCCGTACAGCAGACGCAGCGAGACCCGCAGCGCCAACCCCAACAGAATAAGGGTGACGCTAGGAAGAAACAGTCTGTCGAGGACGTCGAAATTCACCACCAAAGCCCGTTGATCATATTGGTCAAAGGAACGAACATCGCGAAGACAAATAAGAATACGACTGAAAGGACGCTGACGTACAAAATGGGGGGTGCGACGCGACGCAGGAAGGTTGCGTGCTGGTCGATTTCCTGCTCGTAATGCTCAGCCGCTTGCCGGAGTGCGGCGGGGAGCGCGCCGTTCGCTTCGCCCCAGGCGGTTAGGCCGGAGAGTGCGCGGTCGAAGTGGAGCGACTCGGCGAGACCTTGCGATAGCGCGACGCCCGCTTCGCATTTGCGGGTGACGATTCGCGCGGCGCGAGCGAGGTTTCGATCGCGGAGCGACTCCGACGTGCAGCGCAAGGCGTCGTGGAGCGGGAGCCTGGCGCCAACGAGTTCGGCCATCATGCTGGCGAAATCGTGCTGGGCGTTCCAGATCCAGAGTTGACCCGCGAATGGGATTCCGGTGCGCAGCCAATGCACAATGCGGTTCGCTCCCGGAATCTGTCCGAGCACCCACGTCAGAACGACGAACGACACTGCGACTCCGGCAATCCAGGGCGCGAGGTCGGAAAACGTGAGAATCACCTCGGTGACAATGGGAAGTTCCAGGTCGTAATCGACGAACATTTCGCGAAACTCTGGAATGACCGTCAAGCAGAGCACGAAGATGACGAGCGACAATAGCGCGAGAACAAGCGCCGGGTAGAAGATGGCCGCGCGAATGCGGCGTTTGAGTCGATGGCGAGCCGCCTCATGAGCGGCGAGGCCGCGCAGCAATGGCGCCGTTAGGCTCGGATCGGTCGTCGCCGCCAGCGCTCTACGAAAGGGACGCGGCAGGAGGGCTTCGCTCGCTCCGACGGCCGTCGCCAGATCGTCGCCTGCTTCAAGGCGCGACGCTAAGGCTCGGCTGACGCGACGAACATGGCGGTTGTCGGAGTCGTCGGCGAGCGCAAGGAAAAGTTCGTCCAACGGGACGCCGGCGTCGGTGGCCGCGGCAAGGCGGTTGGCCGTCTCGTCGATCGGCGATTCCAACCAAGTAAATGGATTGGCGTTCATATGTTTCCCACGATTGGTTAACGCCAATTCCACTGCGAGATTGCGTCGAGCGATACGAAGTAGGGCTGCCACACGAGCAGCGCGTAGAGCCCGACCACGCCGACGCCCAAGGCGATGGTCGTTACGATCGGCGCCATGACGCCGAAGTCGGCGACCCAGGTCGTCGCCCGTTCACGATAGATCGTGGCGGCATAGCGGAGGGCGGGGAGGAGCCGTCGTTCGCCGTCTGCGGCGCCCGAAAACAACGCTGCGCGGATCAACGGCGGAAGCTGCCGGACCGTTTCGCGCTGCTCGACGAGCGAGCGGCCCGATGCCAGAGCGGCGGCCAATTCGGCGGCTGGTTTGCGGATGGATGATGCGCCACTGGCGTTGGCGGCCAGCGGCAGCGCCTCGGGGAGCGGCACGCGGCAGGAGATTAGCAAGTGGAGCAGGTCCGCGAAGTTCGCTTGTCCGCTGAGTTGCTTCGCCCGGCGGGCGCCTGGAATCCAACGAAGCCAGGCCGTACCGTCCTCACGGGGCGACCACCGCGACGATCGACGCCACCAGATCGCCGCCAGGGCGAGCAAGGCGATCGGCGCCGCGACGGCGAGCTTCCACGCGACCGACGACGGCATCCGTAGCGAGGTGATCCAGAAGCGATCGTTCCAGCCAAGCCAATCGTAGGAAGGAATCACAATGCAGATGACTGCCAGCAGCATCATCCACGCCACAATGGCGACCAAAATCGGATAGACCGCAGCTTGGCCGGCAATGCGACGGAGCGCGGCGATGCGGGAGGCGGTTTCGGCGAAGCCTTCGAGGGCAGCGGCCAGCCGACCTGACTTGAGGCCAGCGAGCACCACCGCGCGGTAGACCGGCGGCAGCGCATCCCCTTGAGCGGCGATCGCTTCGTCGAGGGTTTTGCCGGCGGCGGTTTCCTCGGCGAGCCGTGCGGCTATGGGTCCAACGCCGCCGCCATAGTCGCGGGCGACTTGGCGGAGTCCTTCTTCCAACGGCAGTCCGGCGGCGACAAGGGCCGACATCTCGCGGTTGAGCGCCGCGAGGTCCTCCAAGGTTGCAGCGCGCGGTTCGCTGGTGGTGTCGGCGTTCATTTCTCTGCCTGCGCTCGTCCGGTGGCTGTCGATGGTCGACTCAGTGTAGCGGTTGAGTGAAAACGTCAAAGCCGAAGACGCGGACGACTTCTTGGACGCTCGTATGGCCGGCAGCAACGAGTTCGGCGGCGCGGCGGGCGAGCGGGATCATGCCGGCGCTGGCGGCGGCTTGGCGGATCGCGGCGGCGTCGGCGCGCCGGAGAATTGCTTCGCCGATGACTGGCAAACGAAGGTCGAGAATCTCAGCGAGCGCGAGGCGACCGAGATAGCCAGTAGAGCGGCACGCTTCACAGCCGTCTGGACGATGTCGCCGGAGACGATGCGGCTCGATTCCCAGCGATGGCAACAAGGCAATTAGTTCGGCTGGCGCTGCTTCGTCAGGAATCGCGCAGTCGCAGAGCCGGCGGACCAAACGCTGCGCCACGATGGCGTGGATGGCGCTGCGGATGGCGTACGGTGGAATCCCCATCTCGCCGAGCCGGCTCAGTCCGCTGGCGGCGTCGGTGGCGTGGAACGTCGTGACGAGAAGCTGGCCGGTAAGGGCGGCCTGGATGGCGACGGCGGCGGCTTCAGGATCGCGGATCTCGCCGATGAAGATCACCTCGGGATCTTGGCGCACGAGCGAGCGGAGGCCGGTAAGAAGATCGAAGCCGGCGGCGTCGGCGACCTGCGATTGGGCGACGCCGGGGAGGACGACTTCCACCGGATCTTCGAGCGAGGCGATGCTCCGCTGCGATCCGCTCGCGTGGAGGATTTCACGCAGGCAGGCGTACGCCGTGGTCGTCTTGCCGCTGCCGGCGGGGCCGGCGATGACCAGCGCGCCGGAGGTTTGCGACAGGGCGTTGCGGAGCGATTGTTGGACCTCAGACGGGAGGCCGAGTTCGGCCAGATTCGCGAGGGGCTGGGCGCCACGGGGGAGATTACGGGCGACGACCTTTTCGCCGAAGAGCGTGGGGAACGTGCTGATGCGAACTTCGACGGCCGAGCCGTCGGCGGTGATGCGTCCCTCCTGCGGCACGTTGGTCCGGTAGGTGAGGAGGCGGGCCAACACTTTGAGCCGAGTGACGACATTGGCCGCCAGTTCGGGGGCAATCTTGCCGACTGGTTGGAGCACGCCGTCGATGCGCCAGGTTGCTTGCAGTCCGTCGGCCGTCGGCAGCAAGTGGAGATCACTGGCGCCAACTGCGACCGAGGCGGCGAGTAGGGCGTCGACCAGTTCGACCGCGGCCTGCGGATTGTCGGCCCGGGCGGCGGCGATTCGCTGTTGTAGCTCGGTGAGCGTCACGCCGCGGGCCTGTTGATGAATGTGGTCTGTAGATGAAGTTGATCAGAACGACAAATCGACAATGCACCTTTCCATTGATGCTTTTCTGGCCTGAGTTTGTCTAGCTAACTCCGTGAGTGCAAGACGATTCGGGCGAGAAGCTGGCGATGTTCGAGGTAGACGAGGCTCGCAGGGGCATCAACAATGGGCTCCATGCCTGATTGGACCTATCAAACGATCTTTCGGCCAGCGCTGATGCGGCTGGGCGCCGAGCGCGGACGCCGACTGGCGCTAAGCGCGATGGGGACGCTGGCGCGAAGTCCTGGCGGGCGTCGCGTCATTCAATTAATGGGACATATGGGGGCTGACCCGCGATTGCACGTTGAGGCGGGCGGCGCGTCGTTTCCGACGCGGGTGGGACTTGGCTGCCGGCTTGATCCGGCAGGCGTCGCGACGGAGGCGTTCGCGGAGTTTGGGTTCGGCTTCTTGGAGGTGGGGCCGGTCTTGCCGGGGCGTGCGGCGGCGCTGGCAATACGACTCGAACGAGGGCGCCTTTGGAACCAGCCGCTGCTGATTCGCGCGGAGGCCGACAATCTTGATGACATGCGGCAGATTGTGGACCGACTGTCGAGTGATGTGGCCGGGTTCGTCGTGCCGACGGAAAAGTTGGAGATCGCACGGCAGGCGGTTGTTGACGCGAAAAGTCCAGTCGGACTCATCGCGGCCTTGCCGGCGGCGGCTCTCAACGAGGCGCGACGGCGAACTTGTTGCGAGCGAGGAATTCGCGAAGGTTGGTTAGCGGGCGTCGTGGTTGAAGGGACGAACGAGACGCTGGAGCAAGACGATCTCGCCGCGATCAGGCAATTGCGCGAGGCGTGGGGGCCGGCGCCGATCATCATCGCCTCCTTACCGATCGACTCGCCCGCAGCGGCGCTCGATGTGCTTGATGCGGGCGCCGATCTGGTGCAAGTCGACTTGGGAATGATCAACGCGGGGCCAGGATTGCCGAAGCGGATCAACGAGGCGCTGCTTTATCGCGAGTTACAGCGGCGCGAGACCGAAGAAGTGAGTTTGCCGGCGACGAGCGAGTCCCCAGCAGCCGAGCCGCGACGGGCGCCGACGGAGTCTTGGTTCTGGGCCTGCTTGATGGGGCTCAGCATGTTCGTTGGCGGCGCGCTGGCGATGGCGATCGCCGCGACGCGGATCGTCTTGCCGTACGACGAGGCGATGGCAGGACTGACGCGGGACGAACTGGCGGCGATCAACCCGCGGCTATTGCCGTTCATGCAGCATGATCGCGTGACGCTTGCCGGGACGATGTTCGCCGTGGGACTGCTGTATATGGCGCTGGCGTGTTGGGGCGTCCGTCGCGGCGTCCATTGGGCCTACGTCTCGATTGCCGCGTCGGCGTTCGCGGGGTTCTTTTCGTTCTTCTCGTTTCTGGGGTTTGGCTACTTCGATCCGTTCCATGCGTTTGTCACGGCGGTGTTGTTCCAGTTCCTGCTGCTGATGATGGCGACTCATCTGCCGGCGCGCAGCGGGATGGCGCTGCCAGGGCTCCATAACGATTGGCGCTGGCGGTGGAATCAGTGGGGGCAGTTGCTGTTCGTCGTGCAAGGCGCTGCCTTGCTGACGGCAGGCGTCGTCATCTCTTGCGTTGGCATGACTTCGGTCTTCGTCGTTGAGGACTTGGAGTTCATGCAAACGACCGTTGAGGAACCCGTCGGCGCCCATCCGCGGCTGATTCCGCTGGTGGCGCACGATCGGGCAACCTTCGGCGGCATGTTGATCGCTTGCGGTTTAGCGACCTTGTTGCCGGCGCTGTGGGGGTTCGCCCGCGGCGAGCGCTGGCTTTGGTGGTCGCTGATGCTGGCAGGGACGTTCGCCTACTCGGCCACCATGCAGGTTCACTGGGCCGTCGGCTATCACGATCCGAAGCATCTGCTGCCGGCGCTCGCGGGGTTGGCGCTTCTCTGGGCCGGCGGGGCGGCGAGCTACGCCTACCTGGCCGGCGCGGACTTGGAGTTGGAAGCGGAGTGGCGCCGGCGACTTGCCGCGCGGGTCGGCTCGGCGGGCCAAAACTGACGGCCCAACGATCCGATTGGAGCGGTAGACGCCGACGGTCGGGCTGATAGCAGGCCCATTTTCCGGCACATTCCGCGTAGTTCCGCCGGCACGCTGTTTGCCTAATCTATACTTATCGGAGCGAATGACTTCGAGCGGCGCGACGCCACTGAACCGTGAGATTGATTTGTTGGGAGGAGAGCATCATGGCTGGGAATTTGCCATTTTCAGAAAAGCCGGGAAGCGAAATTGGGCCTGAGGAGCGCTGGTTCTCGGCTGCGGCGGGCGCTTGCCTCGTCGGCTACGGCCTTTCACGCGTATCGCTGCGAACCCTAGTAGCGATGGCAGCCGGCGGCTATCTGGTCTATCGCGGCAGCACCGGCAAATGTCCGCTGGGCGACAAGTTGTCCGCTGCCAGCGAGAAGCTGTCGAACGGCTACCAAAATTTGGCCGAGCGGGCGCAAAGTTGCTGCGGAACGGCTCACGGCGATCAGTCGTCATGCGATGTGAGCGAGATGGCGAGCGAAACGCGAGACGACGTTGACCCAGTCGATGAAGCAGCGATGGAGTCGTTCCCTGCGAGCGACCCGCCGAGCTATTCCACCGGCACGGCGGCGCCTTCGCAGCCGATTCAATAGGCTGGATTAGGGCTCCTTAGAATTCCTTTGGAATCGCGCCGTCGGCGCGACTGCCAAGTTGGTGCAGTACGTTTAAATCGATGTTGCCGGAGATCGCGCGCGTCGACCCGTCAGCCATGGCAATGTTGATGACGTCGCCGGAGTGGTAGCTTCCGAAGCCGCCGACGTAGGTCGACGAGGCTGGTTCTTCCACTGCAGGCATCGGTTGATTATCTGCAAGCATCGGCTGATTGCGGCGACGCGGCGGTTGGATGGCGCCCGTATTACGCAGCGTCGCCCGCGTGCCCGAAACCCAGCCGAGTTCTTTCTCGTCGTCGGGAACCGCCTCGCTCAGTAAGATGGTGTTCGAACTGCCGTCGTAAATGTCGCTGAAGCGAACCTTACTGTCGAGAAAGAGCATTCCGTTGTTGTTCGCGTCAATCGGCGCCTCAACGTCATGATGGCAGCCGGCGTAGGTCGAATGGGCCACCGACTTATCTTGGTTCGACTCGTTGCCGGCATACGAAGGGCAGAGGAGTACGCTCACAACGGTGGAGCGAACTGGCGCGTTGACCGGCGCGTAGGCGCCGGCGGCCTGATCGAACTCTCGCCAGAGAGCGTTTTGTTCCAAATAGGGCATGGCTTGCACCGTCCAGCTGACATGCTGCCCCACGGCTTCATTGCGAATGGGACCGTCGGGGTTAATCACGCCGGGCGGGAACGATTCGTGATGGAACTCGTAGCTATGCAGCGACAGTCCCAGCTGCATCATGTTATTGACGCAGCTACAACGCCGGGCCGCCTCGCGGGCCGCTTGAACGGCGGGGAGGAGCAGTGCGACGAGTACGCCGATGATGGCGATGACCACTAGGAGTTCGACGAGCGTGAACGCCGAACGGATGGGGCGAAGGCGGGGACGAATGCGTTGCGAGTATTGAGGTTGCATGAGAGTGACTCCTGATATGGAACGTTGGTTCATTGAATCAATCTTGAACAAGGAAGATGCGCGTGCGCCGGACTGATTTCGGAGAGCCGACCGGATACTCGGCGGCGACGCGGACCCGCCAGGGTTCCGCGTCGCCCGTGCGCTCGGCGACGATCACCACTTCGCCGTCGCCGCGGCCGAGTAAGTCGCTAGCCGGAATCTGCCAGGTTTCGCCCGCGTAGTCGTCATCGCTGGCCAGCTGGAAGGCGGCGCGATCGAGGCCGGCCTCCAGCAGCAATTCGACCTGCCGCAAGTCGCGTTCGACATGCAACTGCCGGCGGGCGCGGAGTGCTCCTTGGAGCATCACGCCGATGATCGCCATGACAATCGCGAGGCAGGCCAACGCGACGACCAACATGGCGCCGCGGCGGCGGGGCGCCTGGCGACGGTTAGCGTGAACGATGGCAGCTTGCATCGGAGACGACTCGTGGTTCATCATGTCGCCTCCCCGTCGCTTGTGGCAGGCGCGGCGTAACGCAAGTCGCGAGCGGGCGCCGCTTCAACCTCTAGATTGACTGGCGTCGCTCGAATGCTGGCCGGCGACGGGGGCGCCTCTTTGGAAGGCAGCGGCGGCGCGGAAGTGATCGACAACGCATAGCGCTGCGGCGCGTCGAGTTCGCGCACGTCGATCTCCATCGATTCGCTGAGCGCGTATTCTTCACGAGCCGTCGGAGCGTCCACCTGTGACGCGATGCGGATGATCTTCTCCGCCGTGCGCTGATACGCGACCGATTGGCCGTCGGGTAACTCCATCTGCAGCAAGACGCCGTCACCCGCGTCCGCCAAATCAACGTCAATCGAATCCGCCGCGGCGGCATGGACGTCGCTGCGAAACTGCCGGGCGAGACGCTGAGCGTTCCGCTCAACGTCGAAAAATTCTCTGGTGTGGCTTTGCGCGCGCATCGTCTGGTGGAGCAGCGACGCGGTGAGCCCCAGCACGACGCTGCAGCCTGACAGCACCGCCAGCAATTCGATCAACGAGATAGCGCGTCGCCTTCTTATGTTCATGGCGTTTCCTCCTCAGCGGCTGGTTCCGTGGCCGCATCGTCGCCGCGAGGAAGCCAAGCGACGAGCGAAACGGGCGCCGCGCGTCGCCCCGGCTCATCCCACGAAAGCGAGAGCGTGACGCGCTCGGCGCCGTCCGACGAAGCCAAGTCGGCGCTCAGCGTCGCGCCGGGCAGATGCTCGACGACGAAGGGCGACGGCTGCAATTCGCCGAGCGTCTCGATCGCCGCATCATGACCCAACCCGGCGATCCGCTCCGCTTGATTGGAGAGCTCGTCGAGCGCCATACGGTACTGCCGCGCGGAGTTGAGGACTCGGCCATGCCGCACCACCAGCGGCAATGCCGCGCCGAGCACGGTGGTTAGCAGGGTGAACGAAACCAACAATTCGATGGTGGTCGTTCCGCGTCGTCTCATGGCGTTGTCAACGGCGTTCATGACGTTTAGCTCAGGGCGGTGATGATCGCCACCAGCGGCATCAAAATCGATAGTGCTTGGAACAAGACGAACGCCCCCAGGAGGACGACAATCGCCGGCAGTAGTAGTTCCGACAGTCGCTCTAGCTTCCGCCAGGTGCGACGTTTTTTGCTGGCGGCCAACTGACGCAGCGTCCAGGGTCGATTTCCGACGCGGTCGGCGGCGAGCAGCAAATTCTCTTCAGGCGCCGTGAGGAGGCCGGCGTGGGCCATGCTCTGCCAAACCTCGGCGCCCTGTTCCATTTCGTTGCGCACGAAGAGGAGCTTACGACGCGTCGAGGGATCGAAGTGGTAACGGGCGAGTGTGGAGACGGCGCCCGCCATCGGGCGCCCGGCTGAAGCGGCGACGCTCAGTTTCTCCAGCACTTCGGCGGAGCGGAGGTTACGCAGCGGGCCGAAGAAGCGACTGAGCACCGTGTTGCGAAAGAACCGTCCCGGTCGAGCGGAAACTGTCGACCAGGCCAACAGCAGGGCGAGCAGCATGAACGCCCACCAGAAGTTCTGCACGACCTCGGCGAACCGCAGCGACCATTTCAGCACCCTCGGTTCGTCCATGTCAAAATCGTGCATGATCGCTCTGACGCTAGGAATAATTTTGACGTAGATGAACGC
>Ga0163144_10012945_pt1 | contig 17452 bp, 28 predicted proteins | sample OliLak19BULKMAT1_FD_123175 | JGI IMG/M metagenome (GOLD analysis project Ga0163144, IMG submission 123175) | Freshwater microbial mat bacterial communities from Lake Vanda, McMurdo Dry Valleys, Antarctica - Oligotrophic Lake LV.19.BULKMAT1 | ecosystem: Environmental > Aquatic > Freshwater >...
ATGTCCAAGGCAAAATTTGAAAGAACGAAGCCACACGTGAATGTGGGGACGATCGGTCACGTTGACCATGGGAAGACGACGTTGACGGCGGCACTGACAGTGGTAACGGCGAAGAAGTTCGGCGGCGAGGCGAAAGCTTACGACCAGATCGACAACGCGCCAGAAGAGCGGGCACGCGGGATCACGATCGCGACGTCGCACGTGGAATACGAGAGCGACAATCGGCACTATGCGCACGTTGACTGTCCGGGTCACGCGGACTACGTGAAGAACATGATCACGGGCGCGGCGCAGATGGACGGCGCGATTTTGGTGTGCTCGGCGGCGGACGGCCCGATGCCGCAGACGCGTGAACATATTCTGCTGGCGCGTCAGGTGGGGGTGCCCTACATGGTGGTGTACCTGAACAAGGCGGACATGGTCGACGACCAGGAGCTGCTCGAGCTCGTGGAAATGGAAGTTCGCGAACTGCTGAGCCTGTACAAATTTCCGGGCGACGACACGCCGGTGGTGATCGGGAGCGCGCTGAAGGCCCTGGAAGGGGACGAGAGCGACATCGGGATTCCGTCGATCTGGAAGCTGATCGCAGCGATGGACAGCTACATCCCGGTGCCGGAGCGTCCGGTGGACATGCCTTTCCTGCTGCCAATCGAAGACGTGTTCTCGATATCGGGCCGCGGCACGGTGGTGACGGGTCGGGTGGAGCGCGGCATCGTGAAGGTGGGCGAAGAAGTCGAGATCGTGGGCATCAAGGACACGACGAAGACGACGTGCACGGGCGTTGAGATGTTCCGCAAGCTGCTGGACGAAGGCCGCGCGGGTGATAACGTCGGGGTGCTGCTTCGTGGCACGAAGCGAGAGGACGTGGAGCGCGGTCAGGTGCTGTGCAAGCCGGGCAGCGTGAAGCCGCATACGACGTTTGAAGCGGAAGTGTATGTGCTGTCGAAGGAAGAAGGCGGGCGCCACACGCCGTTCTTCAACAACTACCGGCCGCAGTTTTACTTCCGTACGACGGACGTGACGGGTGCGGTGGAGTTGCCGGAGGGGGTTGAGATGGTGATGCCGGGTGACAACATCAAGGTCACGGTGAAGCTGATCAACCCGATCGCGATGGAAGAAGGCCTGCGCTTCGCAATTCGCGAAGGCGGGCGAACGGTCGGCGCAGGCGTAGTGGCCAAGATCATCGCCTGAGCGCGAGCCTAGAACCGAAGAACAATAGCGGCCGCACTGCGGGAGCGGTCGCCGAGAAGCAGGAACGAGCATATGAACCAGCAGGTCATCAGGATACGTCTCAAGGCGTTCGATCATCGACTGATCGATCAGTCAACGCGTGAGATCGTCGAGACCGCAAAGCGCACCGGCGCCCAGATTCGTGGGCCGATCCCGCTGCCGTCGAAGACCGAGCGTTTCACGGTGCTGACGTCACCGCATGCGAACAAAAACGCCCGCGATCAGTACGAAATCCGCACGCACAAGCGGCTGCTCGACATCGTCAACCCGACGGACAAGACCGTCGACGCGTTGATGAAGCTCGATCTTGCCGCCGGCGTTGACGTCCAAATCAAACTGAATTGAGAGCGCAGGCCATGGCACTTGGATTAATTGGACGGAAATGCGGTATGACCCGCATTTACACCGAAGCTGGCGACGCCGTGCCGGTCACGGTCGTCGAAATCGAACCGAACCGCGTGTTGCGCGTGAAAACGGTCGAGACTGACGGCTATCGCGCTGTGCAGGTCACCGCAGGCGCAAAGCATCGCAACCGTATCTCCAAGCCGGAAGGCGGGGAGTTCACGAAGCAGTCCGTTGAAGTGGGCCGTGGTTTGTGGGAGTTCCGGCTTGGCGAAGATGAAGGCGCAGATCTTGCGACTGGTGCTGAGTTGAAAGCTGACTTTTTCGAAGCCGGCGCACTCGTCGATGTCACGGGCGTCACGATCGGCAAGGGTTTCGCCGGTACGATCAAACGGCACCACTTTTCGATGGGCGACGCCACGCACGGTAACTCTCTGTCGCACCGGGCTCCGGGCTCGATTGGGCAGCGGCAGACCCCTGGCCGCGTGATCAAGGGCAAGCGAATGTCCGGTCACCTCGGCAACAAGCAGCGCACGACTCAGCGTCTGCAGGTAGTGCGGGTCGATACCGAGCGCAATCTGCTGTTGATCAAGGGCGCTGTGCCCGGTTCGCGCGGCGGCGACGTGCTGGTCAAGCCCAGCGTCAAAGCGAAGAAATAGAGGCCCAGGCGATGGATCTTCAGTTGCATTCTTTTCAAAGCGGCAGCCCGACGGGCTCGGTCGCCGTCGCCGAGACGGTGTTCGACCAGCCCTACCGCGAAGGCCTGATTCATCAGGTCGTGACAGCCTACTTCGCGGCGTCCCGCGCCGGCACCAAGGCGCAGAAGACGCGCGCCGAAGTCAGCGGTGGCGGGCGCAAGCCTTGGAAGCAGAAAGGCTCGGGCCAGGCCCGTGCCGGTACTACGCGCGGTCCGCTCTGGCGTTCCGGTGGCCGTGCGTTCGCCGCGCGTCCGCGTAATTATGAACAGAAGGTCAACCGCAAGATGTATCAGGGCGCGCTGCGTTCGATCCTCTCCGAGCTGATTCGTCAGGGCCGCATGATTGTCGTCGACAACCTTGACGTCGCAGAAGCCAAGACCAAGGCGCTCATGGCCCGTCTTGCCGCGTTCGACACCAAAGACGTGTTGCTGGTCGCCGAGGAAGTCTCGGATGGCCTGTACCTGTCCGCGCGCAACCTGCACTGGGTTGGTCTGGCCGACGTCGAATCAATCGACCCGGCGCTCCTGATCGCGTTCGACAAGGTTGTGATCACGCAGGGCGCCATCAACCGGTTGCAGGAGCGACTGTCATGAACGAAGAGCGGATGCTGCAACTGCTGGTTGCGCCGCAGATGTCGGAGAAGGCGATGCGCCTGTCTGCCGACAGCCAGTACGTGTTCGAAGTGCTGTCAGACGCGACCAAGCCTGAAATCAAGACGGCGGTCGAAAAACTGTTCAACGTGCAGGTCAAGAATGTGCGCGTGCTGAACGTCCGCGCCAACGGCACGCACTTCCGTGGTCGTGTTGGTGCGCATTCAGGCTGGAAAAAAGCCTACGTCACGCTGAAGCCTGGCTTCACGATCGACTTCATCGGCGCCGCTTAAGCGGGGAATCTAGCAATGGCTATCATCAAGGCAAAACCAACTTCCCCGGGGCGTCGTGGCGTCGTTACAGTCACCACGCCGGGCCTGCACAAGGGGGCCCCGCACGCGCCGCTGATCGAACAGCTGTCGAAGTCTTCCGGCCGCAACAACACGGGCCGAATCACCGTGCGCCATCGCGGCGGCGGTCACAAGCAGCATTACCGCGTTATCGATTTTGATCGCCGCAAGGATGGCATCGTCGCCAAGGTCGAGCGTCTTGAGTACGATCCGAACAGATCGGCGCATATCGCGCTGCTGCTGTATGCGGACGGTGAGCGGCGTTACATCATCGCGCCGAAGGGCATCGAAGTAGGCCAGTTGCTACGTTCGGGCGCGGATGCACCGATTCAGGTGGGCAATTGCCTGCCACTGCGCAACATTCCGGTCGGCGCCACGATACACTGCGTCGAGCTGAAGCCGGGCAAGGGCGCGCAGATTGCGCGTAGCGCCGGCGCCGGCATCCAGTACATCGCGCGTGAGGGGGCATACGCCACACTGCGCCTGCGATCCGGTGAAATGCGCCGGGTCGCTGTCGAATGCCGCGCTGTCATCGGCGAAGTCGGCAATCACGAACATTCGCTGCGTCAGCTCGGCAAGGCCGGGGCGAAACGCTGGCGCGGTGTCCGCCCGACCGTTCGCGGTGTGGCGATGAACCCCGTTGACCATCCGCATGGCGGCGGTGAAGGGCGAACCTCGGGAGGCCGGCATCCGGTCAGCCCGTGGGGTCAGCCGACCAAGGGTTACAAGACCCGCACCAACAAGCGAACTGACGGCATGATCGTCCGCCGTCGCGACAAGCGCTAATAGCGGAGAACCGGTATGCCACGTTCGATCAAGAAAGGCCCTTTCGTCGACCACCACCTGCAGAGCAAGGTAGACACGGCGCGAAAGAACAGTGACAAGCGTCCGATCAAGACATGGTCGCGGCGTTCGATGGTAGTGCCGGATATGCTCGGTCTCACGATTGCGGTGCATAACGGTCGCCAGCATATGCCGGTGTACGTCACCGAAAACATGATCGGGCACAAGCTCGGCGAATTCGCCCCGACGCGCACTTTCCGCGGCCACACCGCGGACAAGAAGACGAAGTAAACAGAGGATCTGCCGACCATGGCTACTTCCGCCATTTTACGCTCCGCCAGGATCACGCCGCAGAAGGCGCGACTTGTTGCTGACCAGATCCGCGGCCTGTCCGTGGACCGCGCGATCAACATCCTGACGTTCAGCAACAAGAAGGCCGCGTCCCTGATCAAGAAAGTGCTGGAGTCCGCCATCGCGAACGCCGAGCACAACGACGGTGCCGATGTCGACGAACTGAAGGTCAAGACGATCATGGTGGACGAAGGTCCCATCATGAAGCGCTGGATGCCGCGTGCCCGGGGTCGGGCCAATCAGATTTTCAAACGCACGAGCCACGTGACCGTGGTCGTCGAAGAGTCAGGGCGTTAAACATGGGCCAGAAAGTACATCCGTACGGTATCCGTCTCGGCATTATCAAGGACTGGACGTCCACCTGGTACGCCGACAGCCGCCACTACGCCGACTACCTGAATAGCGACCTCGCGGTGCGCAAGTTCCTGCGCAAGAAGCTCGCGCATGCGTCGGTGAGCCGCATCCAGATCGAGCGGCCTGCCAACAACGCCCGCATCGTCATTCACACGGCTCGCCCCGGTATCGTCATCGGCAAGAAGGGCGAAGACATTGAGGCGTTGCGCAAGCAGGTGTCAGCGCTGATGAAGATCCCGGCGCACATCAGCGTCGAGGAAATTCGTAAACCTGAACTTGATTCGTATCTCGTCGCGGAATCGGTCGCCCAACAGCTGGAGCGCCGCATCATGTTCCGTCGCGCAATGCGTCGCGCCGTTTCGAACGCCATGCGCCTGGGGGCGCAGGGCATCAAGATCAATGTGGCGGGTCGCCTGAATGGCGCGGAGATCGCGCGTTCAGAATGGTATCGCGAAGGCCGGGTGCCGCTGCACACGCTGCGCGCCGACATCGACTACGGTTTTGCCGAAGCGAACACGACCTATGGCGTCATCGGGGTCAAGGTGTGGATCTTCAAGGGTGAGGTAATGAGCCGCGCCGAAGAAGCCTCCGCTGCCGCTGAACAGGCCGCCGAGCACACGTCCGCCGCGTAAGGAGTTTCTGTCGTGCTGCAACCCAAGAATACGAAGTTCCGAAAGCAACACAAAGGCCGCAATACGGGCTTGGCCCAGCGCGGCAGTACAGTGTCTTTCGGTGAATACGGCCTGAAGGCCACCACGCGCGGTCAGCTGAGCGCCCGTCAGATCGAAGCAGCGCGCCGCTGCATCACGCGCGCCGTCAAACGTGGCGCACGGGTCTGGATTCGCGTGTTTCCGGACAAGCCGATTACCAGCAAACCGCTCGAAGTGCGTATGGGTAGCGGCAAAGGCAACGTTGAGTACTGGGTCGCGCAGATTAAGCCCGGCATGGTGCTCTATGAGATGGAAGGGGTCGAAGAGAGTGTGGCGCGTGAGGCTTTCCGGCTTGCCGGGGCGAAGCTTCCGATCCGAACCACCTTCAGTACCCGAAAGGTGATGTGATGAAGGCAAAAGACCTCCTCGAATTACGCGGCAAGACTGAAGCCGAACTCAAGGCAATGGTGCTCGACAAGCGCCGCGAGCAGTTCAATGCCCGCATGCAACGAGGCTCGGGCCAAGGCCCCAAGGCCAGCGCTCTGCGTGAGACACGGCGCGACATCGCGCGCATCAAGACGATCATGACCGAGAAGAACCGGAGCGCGTGATGGAGCAGCAGACCAAGACCAAGCGGACGCTGAGCGGGCAGGTGGTGAGCACGAAGATGGACAAGACCATCGCCGTCGTGATTGAGCGCCGAGTTGAGCACCCGATTTACAAGAAATATATGCGCAAGTCGACCAAACTGCTCGCGCACGATGAGAACAGCGAGTGCAAGGAAGGCGATACGGTGGCCATTGAAGAATGCCGCCCGCTTTCCAAGCGCAAGGCTTGGCGTCTGCAGCGCGTAATAACGCGCGCTACAGACGTCTGAGCGCGGACTGAACCGGAGCTATAGTCATGATTCAAATGCAGTCCATGCTCGATGCCGCAGACAACAGCGGCGCGCGCCGGTTGATGTGCATCAAGGTAATCGGCGGTTCGCACCGTCGTTACGCCGGTATTGGTGATGTCATCAAGGTCAGCATCAAAGATGCGATCCCGCGCGGCAAGGTCAAGAAGGGCGAAGTCTTCAACGCGGTCGTCGTGCGTACCCGCAAGGGTGTGCGCCGTTCGGACGGCTCCGTGATTCGTTTCGACGGCAATGCTGCCGTGCTGCTCGACAAACAATTGCAGCCGATCGGCACCCGCATCTTCGGACCGGTGACCCGCGAGCTTCGCGGCGAGCGCTTCATGCGTATCGTGTCACTGGCGCCGGAAGTGCTGTGAGCCTGGGGAGTAGGACGCCATGAAAAAGATTCGTAAGGGCGACCAGGTCGTCGTCACTACCGGCAAGGACAAGGGCAAGCGCGGCACCGTGGTGCGCGTGCTGCCCACCGAAAAGCTGATCGTCGAAGGCATCAATGTCGTGAAACGGCACACCAAGCCAAATCCGACCTTGGGCAAGCCCGGCGGGATCGTGCAGCAGGAAGCCCCGCTGCACATTTCGAATATCGCGATTTTCAATCCCATTACTTCGAAGCCGGACCGTGTCGGCATCAAGACGCTGGAGGATGGCCGCAAGGTGCGCTTCTTCAAGTCGAACAACGAAGTTGTGGATGTCTGACAGATAAGGCAGCAGCCATGGCGAGATTACAGGATTTCTATCGCGAGACCGTCATCAAGCAGTTGATGACGCAATTCCAGTACGGCTCCGTGATGGAAGTCCCGCGCATCACGAAGGTGACGATCAACATGGGCCTCGGCAAGGCGCTCGGCGACAAGAAAGTCCTCGAGAACGCGGTCAACGAGCTCACCGAGATCAGTGGCCAGAAACCCATCGTCACTAAAGCGCGGATGTCGATTGCGGCGTTCAAGGTGCGTGAGGGCTGGCCGGTCGGCGCCAAGGTGACACTGCGTCGCGAGCGAATGTATGAATTTCTCGACCGCCTGATCAACATCGCGATGCCGCGCATCCGCGACTTTCGGGGCGTGAACGGCCGCGCGTTCGATGGTCGCGGAAATTACACGCTGGGCGTCAAGGAACAGATTATTTTCCCGGAAATCGAGTACGACAAAATTGACGCGACCCGGGGCATGGATATCTGCATCTCGACGACGGCAAAGACTGACGAGGAAGGCCGCGCGTTGCTGCAGGCGTTCCGGTTCCCGCTGAGAGGGTAAGCACATGGCTAAGACTTCGATGGTCAACCGCGAGCTGAAGCGCATCAAGCTGACGAAGAAATTCGCGGTTAAGCGGGCGGCGCTGAAGAGCGCGATCACAGACGAGAAGCTGTCGATGGAAGAGCGTGATGTCGCCCGCATCAAGCTGCAGAAGTTGCCGCGCGATTCGAGCAAGTCGCGCATTCGCAACCGCTGCCGCCTGACGGGCCGTGCGCACGGGTACTACCGCAAGTTCGGCCTCGGCCGCAACGAGCTGCGCCGCCTTGCGATGGAAGGCCATGTGCCTGGCCTTGTGAAGGCGAGCTGGTAAGCGCCGCGGCGCACTACGAACAAGAGGCCAAGCCAATGAGTATGCAAGACCCCATCGCGGACATGTTCGTCCGTATTCGTAACGCGCAGGCGCGTGCGAAGCGCGAAGTTCGCATCCCGACTTCGAAGAAGAAGCTCGCGATCGCCGAAGTGCTGAAGAACGAAGGCTACATCAACGATTTCCACGTGGAAGGCGAGGGTGTTGCATCGTTTATCGTCGTCGACCTGAAGTATTTCGGCGGGCGTCCTGTCATCGAGAAGATCAGTCGCGTCAGCCGCCCGGGCCTGCGCTCCTACAAGGGCACGGAAGAACTGCCGAAAGTGGTGGGCGGCCTCGGAATCGCGATCGTGTCGACGTCGCGGGGGCTGATGACGGACCGTCAGGCCCGCTCGCTTGGTATCGGTGGCGAAGTCATTTGTTCCGTGTACTAGAGAAACATCCATGTCCCGCGTAGCAAAAAAACCGATCCCGCTGCCGACTGGCGTCCAAGTCACTTTCCAGGAGCGCCTGGTTGAGGTGAAGGGCCCAAAAGGCACGCTGGCCATGCAGATGCACGTCGATGTCAGTGCAAGTGTCGAGGCCGGTATCTTGAATGTCACCGCCGCCAATGAGGCGCCGCGCGCCTGGGCGCAGGCCGGCACCGCGCGCGCGCTGCTCAATAACATGGTGACGGGGGTGTCGCAGGGCTACGAGCGCAAGCTCGAAATCGTCGGCGTCGGTTACCGCGCCCAGGCCAAAGGCCCGGTGCTGAACCTGACGCTGGGATTCTCGCATCCGGTTGAGTTCCAGGTTCCGGCGGGTATCACCATTGAGACGCCGACGCAGACCGAAATCCTGATCAAGGGCGTCAACAAGCAGCAAGTCGGACAGGTCGCGGCGAATATCCGCGCCTACCGCCGCCCCGAACCCTATAAGGGCAAGGGAGTGAAGTACGCAGGTGAGAAGATCCTGCGCAAAGAGGCGAAGAAGACCTGAGCTAAATGCAATGAACAAGAAGCAAACTCGCCAGCGACGGGCCCAGAAAACTCGCCGCCACATTTCGGAACTCGGAGCAACCCGGCTCTGCGTGCACCGTACGCCCCGTCACATCTATGCGCAGGTCCTGTCAATGGACGGCGGCACGGTGGTGGCAGCAGCATCGACCGTCGAGAAGAGCCTGCGCGAAGCGCTGGCTCACGGCGGCAATGTCGAAGCAGCGACGATCGTCGGCAAACTCGTCGCCGAGCGCGCAATCGCCGCCGGCGTGCAGGAAGTGGCCTTCGATCGTTCCGGTTTCAAATACCATGGTCGCGTGAAAGCGCTGGCCGACGCGGCCCGTGAACACGGGCTCAAGTTCTAATTCCAGCGGCATGGTGCAGCTATGAGCATGAATGAGCATATCGGTGACAGCCCGGAAGGCTTCCAGGAAAAGCTGGTCGCGGTGAATCGCGTCGCGAAGGTCGTCAAGGGCGGCCGAATATTCGGTTTCGCGGCCCTCACCGTGGTGGGCGATGGCGCCGGCCGGGTAGGTATGGGCCGTGGCAAGGCGCGTGAAGTGCCCGCGGCCATTCAAAAGGCGCTTGAGAACGCCCGCCGCAACATGACGACGATCGCGCTGCGTGGTGACACGTTGCAGTATCCGGTCATCGGCGAACATGGTGCCGCGAAAGTTTACATGCAGCCGGCATCCCAAGGTACCGGTATCATCGCGGGCGGCCCGATGCGCGCGGTGTTCGAAGTGCTGGGCGTACACAACGTGTTGGCCAAATGCATCGGTTCGTCAAACCCTATCAATGTCGTGCGTGCCACCATCAAAGGCCTGCAGGACATGTCTTCGCCGGACTATGTCGCGTCCAAACGCGGCAAGTCGGTTGACGAAATCCGGGGCTGAAGCAGATGAGCAACGGCAAGAAACTGCAGGTTACGCTCATAAAGAGCACTGCCGGGCGCCTGGGCGCCCATCAGGACTGCGTGCGTGGCCTCGGGCTGCGTCGCATGCACCATACGGTGACCGTCGATGACACGCCCGCGAACCGGGGCATGATCAACAAGGTCCATTACTTGATCGAAGTGAAAGAGGCGTGACATGCGTCTGAATACAATCAAGCCGGCGCCGGGATCGAAAAAGCCCCGCAAGCGCCTGGGTCGCGGTATTGGTTCCGGTCTCGGCAAGACTGGTGGCCGCGGACACAAGGGACAAAAGGCTCGTGCTGGCGGCTACCACAAGGTCGGCTTCGAAGGCGGCCAGATGCCGTTGCAGCGCCGCGTGCCGAAGTTCGGCTTCAATTCGCCGATCGCCAGCACGCACGACGAAATTCGTCTGCATGAACTCGACAGGCTGACGGTTGACGCCATCGATATCGATGCGCTGCGCGCGGCCGGTCTGATCCGGCGCGACATCACGGACGTCAAAATCATTGCGAGCGGCGCGGTGAGTCGCGCGGTGACGATAAAAGCGGACATCAAGGTCACGAAGGGAGCCCGCGCCGCCATCGAAGCCGCCGGGGGCAGCGTCGAAGCGTAAGCCATGGCAACCGCGAGCAAAAACATGCCCAGCGTGCTGGGCCAGGGCAGCAAGCTGACGGAACTCCGTCAACGTTTGCTGTTTCTGCTGGGCGCGTTGATCGTGTTCCGGGTTTGCTCGCACATTCCAGTCCCGGGCATCAACCCGACCGCGCTAGCCGCGATGTTCGATCAGCAGAAGGGTACTATCCTTCAGATGTTCAACATGTTCTCGGGCGGCGCGCTGCAGCGCTTCTCGGTGGTGGCGCTCGGCATCATGCCGTACATTTCGGCGTCCATCATTCTGCAGCTGCTGACCTTCGTCCACCCAAAACTCGAACAGTTGAAGAAAGAAGGCGAGAACGGCCGGCGCAAGATCAACCAGTACACGCGCTACGCCACCGTGGTGCTCGCAACGTTCCAGGCGTTCGGTATCGCCGTCATGATGGAACAGCAGACGACGGCTGGCATGGCCCTCGTGCTGAGCCCCGGCATTGCGTTCAAAATCACCTGCGTCACGACACTCGTGTCAGGCACGCTGTTCCTGATGTGGCTGGGTGAGCAGGTGACTGAGCGTGGCGTCGGCAACGGAATCTCAATGATTATCTTCGCCGGTATCGCTGCCGGGTTGCCGGCAGCCGTAGGCGGCACGCTGGAGTTGGCGCGGACCGGTGAAATGCACCTGTTCCTCATCTTCGCGCTGTTCGCACTGGTCATCCTGATCACGGGGCTGGTGGTGTACGTGGAGCGGGGCCAGCGGCGCGTGACCGTGAATTACGCCAAGCAGCAACGCAGCCGGCAGGGCTATACGCAAGCGCAGAGCAGCTACATTCCTTTAAAACTGAACATGTCGGGCGTTATTCCGCCGATTTTTGCTTCCAGCATCATTCTGTTTCCGAGCACCGTGGCGGGTTGGTTCGGGGACGCACAGGGCCTCACGTGGCTGCGCAACCTGGCCAGTTCGCTGTCGCCGGGTCAGCCGGTTTACGTCATCCTGTACGCGGCTGCGATTGTGTTTTTCGCGTTCTTTTATACCGCGATCGTGTTCAATCCGAAGGAGACGGCGGACAATCTCAAAAAGTCGGGCGCGCTGGTGCCGGGCTTTCGGCCGGGCGAGCAGACGGCCCGTTACATTGACGGTGTGATGACTCGTCTGACTGCTGCTGGCGCCGTTTACATCACGTTGGTGTGCCTGCTGCCGGAATTGCTGATCCTCGAGTTCAACGTGCCGTTCTACTTCGGCGGTACTTCGCTGCTGATCATCGTTGTGGTCATTATGGATTTTATGGCGCAAGTGCAGTCCCACTTGATGTCGCACCAATATGAAGGCCTGCTCAAGAAGGCCAATCTGAAGGGCTATGGACGCCGTTGAGCGTCAACGAGGAATCGAGCAATGAAAGTACGCGCATCGATCAAGCCGCTTTGCCGAAACTGCCGGGTCATCCGGCGTAAAGGCGTGGTTCGGATCATCTGCAAAGAGCCCCGGCACAAGCAGCGCCAGGGTTGAAAGCAACAGTCAAGCGAGGTCTATGAGCTATGGCACGCGTCGCGGGTGTCAACATCCCAGATCGGAAACATACGGTGATCGCCCTGACCCATATTTATGGAATTGGGCAGACGCGCGCGGGCAAAATCTGCGCCTCCACGAGAATACCGCCGGACACCAAGATTAAAGACCTGACGGAAGAGCAGATGGAAGCACTGCGCACCGAGGTCGGCAAGTTCACGGTAGAAGGCGATTTGCGTCGTGAAGTGTCCATGAGCATCAAACGCTTGATGGATCTCGGCGTCTATCGCGGAGTGCGCCATCGCCGAGGTATGCCAGTGCGCGGTCAGCGCACGCGGACCAACGCGCGCACCCGCAAGGGTCCGCGCCGCGGCGTGGTCAAGAAATGATCGAGCAGGTTGAGGCGTAATGGCGACACAAAAAGACGAGGCTGCGGCCAAGGCCCGGAAACGGACCCGGAAGACCGTAGTGGAAGGCGTGGCTCACATCCACGCTTCTTTCAATAACACAATCATCACGATCACCGATCGCCAGGGCAATACGTTGGCCTGGGCGACGTCGGGTGGCAGCGGTTTCAGAGGTTCGCGCAAGAGTACGCCGTTTGCGGCGCAGGTTGCCGCCGAGAAACTGTCGCGCGTCATCGACGAGTTTGGTACGCAGACGCTGGACGTGTTCGTGAAGGGCCCTGGCCCGGGCCGTGAGTCAGCCGTGCGTTCGTTGAACGCCGCCGGATTCAAGATTCTGAACATCACAGACGTGACACCGATTCCGCACAATGGCTGCCGGCCGCCCAAGAAGCGCCGAGTCTAAGCATCGAGGATAAGGCATGGCGAGGTATCTAGGCCCGAAGTGCAAGCTGAGTCGTCGGCAAGGCACGGATCTGTCCCTGAAGAGCAGGGGACGTTCGATCGAATCGAAATGTCAGCTCGACAAACCACCCGGTCAGCACGGCGACAATCGCAATCGTCGTCAGTCTGACTATGCCCTGCAGCTGCGCGAGAAGCAGAAGCTGCGGTACATCTATGGTGTGCTCGAGCGGCAGTTTCGCAATTATTACGCCGAGGCCGCGCGCAAAAAAGGCGCGACTGGCGAGAACCTGCTGAAATTGCTCGAATGCCGGCTAGATAACGTTGTCTACCGCATGGGCTTTAGCGCGACGCGTTCCGAGGCGCGGCAGCTGGTCAGCCACAAGGCAATCATGGTCAATGGTACTATCGTCAACATTCCTTCGTTTCAGGTCAGTGCACAAGACGTGCTCGCGATTCGCGAACGCGCCAAAAAGCAGACCCGCATCGTGGACTCATTGACGGTGGCGGAACAGCTTGGCATTCCGGAATGGCTCGACGTCGATTCGAAGAAGATGCAGGGCATTTTCAAGAACGTGCCGGAGCGCAGCGACCTGCCTGCTGACATCAACGAATCCCTGGTCGTCGAGTTGTACTCGAAATAGGCCGGTTGAAGGAGAATCCAATGGTCGCAGCGGTGAGCGAACTACTGAAGCCGAAGATCGTCGACGTCCAGACGCTCGGCAGCAATACGGCAAAGATCACGCTGGAGCCCCTGAACCGGGGCTTCGGACACACGCTAGGCAATGCGCTACGCCGCGTGTTGCTGTCATCGATGACCGGCGCTGCCGTCGTCGAAGTCGAGATCGAGAACGTGCTGCACGAATACACGACAATCGAAGGCGTGCAGGAAGACGTCACCGATATCCTGCTGAACCTCAAGGGGCTTGCGCTCAAGATGCATGCCCGTGATGAAGCCACGCTGACCCTGAACAAAAAGGGTCCGGGCCTGGCGACGGCGGCGGATATCGTGCTCGATCACGACGTCGAGATCATCGACCCGTCGTTCCACATCGCGAGCCTGGGTGCCAACGGCGAGCTGAACATGACGCTGAAGGTGGCGCGCGGCCGCGGCTATCACCCAGCGTTGGTCCGCGACAACCTGGAAGAAACCGAGTCGACCATTGGCCGCCTTCGCCTTGATGCGTCGTTCAGCCCGGTGCGCCGCGTGGCGTACGAAGTACAGAGCGCGCGCGTTGAACAGCAGACCGACCTGGACAAGCTGATCATCACGATCGAAACCAACGGCACGATTGACCCGGAATTTGCGGTGCGCGAAGCGGCCGGCATTCTGCGCAGCCAGCTGTCGGTATTTGTCGACCTGTCCGGTGAAGAGCGTGATGGTGACAAGCCGCGACGTGAAGAAGCGTCGGTTGACCCGATCCTGCTGCGCTCAATCGATGATCTGGAACTGACGGTGCGTTCCGCGAACTGCCTGAAGGCGGAAAGCATCTATTACATTGGTGATCTGATTCAGCGGACCGAGGTCGAGCTGTTGAAGACGCCGAATCTCGGCAAGAAGTCACTGACGGAAATCAAGGATGTCCTGGCAGCCCGTGGGTTGTCGCTGGGCATGCGGCTGGAAAACTGGCCTCCGAAAGGACTCTACGACCACGATCGCCTGTCGAATTGATGAGCCTGAACAGAGGTAGCAGCTAATGAGGCACCAGAACGCAGGCCGGCACCTTGGCCGGACCAGCTCGCATCGCAAGGCGATGTTCAAGAACATGACGGTTTCGTTGATTCATCACGAAATCATCCGGACGACGCTGCCGAAGGCGAAGGAGCTGCGCCGCGAAGCCGAGCCACTGATTACGCTTGCAAAGCGGGATTCGGTGGCCAATCGTCGCCTGGCGTTCAACCGCCTGCGAGATCGTGACGCCGTCACGAAGCTGTTCACGCAGCTGGGCCCGCGTTTCGAAAAGCGTCCGGGTGGTTACCTGCGGGTACTGAAGTGCGGCTTCCGCCCGGGCGACAATGCGCCGATGGCGATAGTGGAACTGATGGACCGTCCGGCTGATGCGACGCCGGCTGACGCCGGGTAGGTCGCGTACTCGCTGATCTCCGCGCGGCGCGCGTTCTGCGCCGCGCTCTCTCAACTCTAGCCGAGCTTTTCCTTCAACAGGTCGTTGACCTGCTGCGGGTTTGCCTTGCCCTGTGATTGCTTCATCACCTGGCCGACGAAATAGCCGAAAAGTTTGTCCTTGCCTGCACGGTATTGGGCCAACTGTTGAGGGCTGTCGGCGATGACGACATCGATAAGCACAGCGAGTTCGCCCGCATCGTTGACCTGCTTCAGGCCGCGCGCCTCGATGATGTCGTCCGCACTACCCTCGCCATTCCACATGGCCTCGAACACCTGTTTCGCCATAGAGCCTGACAAGGTGCCATCGTGGACGCGGCTGATCAGCAGGCCCAGTGCCGCCGGCGCTACCGGGCTGGCGTCGATCGTGGCCCCGACGCGGTTCAATGCTGCGAAGACTTCGCCGTTCAGCCAGTTGGCTGCCGCACGGGCGTCTCCAGACGCGCCGGCCAGGGCTTCGAAGTAATCTGCCACCGCACGATCCTGTGCGAGCGCTTCGGCGTCGGCGACAGCGAGACCGAAGGCGGTGACGTAGCGGGCTTGCCGTGCCCAGGGCAGTTCAGGCAAGTCCTCGCGCGCGCGTGCGATTTGAGCCGCGCTGACGCGCACCGGAAGCAAATCCGGATCCGGGAAATAGCGGTAGTCGTGCGCGTCTTCCTTGCTGCGCATGCTGCGGGTTTCGTCTCGGTCCGCGTCGTAGAGCCGCGTCTCCTGCACTACTTTTCCGCCGCTCTCGATGAGATCTATCTGGCGGTCGACTTCGAAATTGATCGCCTTTTCGAGGAAGCGGAAGGAATTGAGGTTCTTGATCTCCGCACGGGTGCCGAGCACCTCACTGCCAGTGCGACGCACCGAGACATTGGCGTCGCAGCGAAATGAGCCTTCCTGCATATTGCCGTCGCAGATGTTAAGGTAGCGCACCAGCGTGTGCATCGTGCGCATATAGCACACGGCTTCTTCGGCCGAGCGCAGATCGGGTTCGGATACGACCTCGAGCAGCGGCGTACCCGCCCGGTTCAAATCGATGCCGGTCGCGCCCGGATAGGCATCGTGCACGGACTTACCGGCGTCTTCTTCCAGATGGGCGCGCGTCACGCGTACTACTTTCCCGCGGCCGTCGGTCATCCGGATAGGCAATCGTCCGCGTGCGACAATCGGCAGCTCGTACTGACTGATCTGGTAGCCCTTCGGCAGATCCGGGTAGAAGTAGTTCTTGCGGGCGAACACCGAGCTTGGCGTGATTTCGGCGTCTAGCGCGAGGCCGAGCCGAACTGCCATCTCGACCACCATCGCGTTCAGCACTGGCAGCACGCCGGGCAGGCCGAGGTCGACCGGGCACGCTTGGGTGTTCGGCGCCGCGCCGTAAGCGGTCGGCGCGCCAGAAAATATCTTGCTGACCGTCGCGAGCTGAACGTGGATCTCGAGACCGATGACTGTTTCCCAACTCAAGTGCGCGGTGGTCGGGCGAGGTGCCAGACCGTCTCCTGCTGATACTGACAGGCGACGTTCAGCAGTCGCGCTTCGTCGAAATAGTTGCCGATCAGCTGCACCCCGACGGGCAAGCCAAGCACCGGCTCGGCCGGCATCGACAGCGCGGGCAGCCCGGCGAGGTTGGCGGCCGTGGTGTAGATATCCGACAAGTACATGCTCAGCGGATCGTCGGTTTTCTGGCCGATTTCGAAGGCTGTCGTGGGCGTCGTGGGCCCGAGGATGACGTCGACCTGTTCGAAGGCTCGCACGTAATCCTGCTGAATCAGCCGTCGCAGTTGCTGCGCCTTGCGGTAGTAGGCGTCGTAGTAGCCGGCTGAAAGCGCATAAGTCCCCACTAGAATGCGGCGTTTGACCTCGGCGCCGAAGCCCTCGGCCCGGCTGCGCGTGTAGAGGTCGTGCAGATCGCGCGGATTCTCGCAGCGATGACCGAATCGCACACCGTCGTAGCGCGAGAGGTTGGACGAGCACTCAGCCGAAGCAACGACGTAATAGGCGGGGATGGCGTACGCCGCGTGCGGCAGCTCGAGCGTCGTGGTCACCGCGCCGAGGCGGCAGAGGTGCGCGATGGTGGTTTCGACTGCCGCGCGCAGGGCCGGGTCGAGACCCGCTGCGAAGTACTGGGTCGGCAGGCCGATGCGCAGCCCGGCGAGCGGCTGTTGCAGGCAGCGTGTGAAATCCTCTGCCGGACGCTCGACCGACGTCGAATCTCGGGCGCAGTGGCCAGACATCGCGTTCATCAGCAGGGCGAGGTCGGCGGCCGTCAGTGCCATGGGGCCGCCTTGATCAAGACTGGACGCAAATGCCACCATGCCCCAGCGCGAAACTCGGCCATAGGTAGGTTTGAGGCCCGTGATGCCGCACAGCGCTGCCGGCTGGCGAATCGAGCCGCCGGTGTCGGTCCCCGTGGCGGCGGGCGCGAGACGCGCCGCCACCGCCGCCGCGGAGCCGCCGGATGAGCCGCCCGGCACGCGCGCTCGATCCCATGGATTGCGGACCGGCCCGTACCAGCTGGTTTCGTTCGACGAGCCCATCGCGAACTCGTCCATATTGGTCTTGCCGAGCATCACCATGCCGGCGGCGCTCAGCTTTTCGACGACGGTGGCGTCGTATGGCGCGACGAAGTTGTCGAGCATCCGCGACGCACAGGAGGTGCGCACGCCCCGGGTGCAGAAGATGTCCTTGTTGGCGTAGGGGACGCCGGTCAGTGGCCCGCCCTCGCCG
>Ga0163144_10012946_pt1 | contig 17452 bp, 22 predicted proteins | sample OliLak19BULKMAT1_FD_123175 | JGI IMG/M metagenome (GOLD analysis project Ga0163144, IMG submission 123175) | Freshwater microbial mat bacterial communities from Lake Vanda, McMurdo Dry Valleys, Antarctica - Oligotrophic Lake LV.19.BULKMAT1 | ecosystem: Environmental > Aquatic > Freshwater >...
GCTACCGCACTCAACATCATCCGGGTCAGTACGTTTCTCGCAGGCGAGGCATTCACCGCCCGGGCAGATCCACCGTTTGTACGGCTCATGAACGCTGCGGCCTGAGTTTGCCAGCAGGATGATGCGTATGGCTACAGCAATCCAGTGTCGCATACCGACCCGAGTGGGCAGATCGTTGGCCCTGATCCGAGTGTCGGTGGGGATACCTGGGAGCGCATCGCCTGTCAGGCGCGTGGCGGTAACTGGGATACCCAGCGCCACATCTGCCGTGAGCGCGTCGTTGCACCGCCACCAAATAATAGCATGCCGAATCCGCTGCTCCAACTGAAACCAAGCACTGCGGATGCCAACTATTTTCTTGGGCAGGCGAACCAAACCGCAGGCGCGTTGCCACGACAGCGAACGGGGAGAGATGTTGATCTTGAGTTGCTAGGGAATACGATCGGTGGGCTGCTGCTGACCTGCTCAAGTTTACTCGATAGTACCATACCGCGTACTCAGGAGCGGGACAGGGATAACTCGACAATTGATGTTCTGACGGTAGGCGACGGTGGTTTCGCATATACGTTGAGCTTGTCGAGCTTGCACTCCAATTGGCGCATATTGGGAACTACAGGTCCAGGAGATGGCACTCAGACGATTGTACCTTCTGTGGGCAATCTTATGCTCCTTGATAATGTTGATGCCCGAAATTTGAACGTGGGAATAACTGGAACGCGTCGATATGATGCTATTATCTTTAACAATCCACATGCTGGTTCGAACAATACAGGACCTGCGACGGCTGAACTCATTACGCGGTTCATTCAGTCGGCACGGGGGTTACTCAAACCAAATGGTGAGATTCATATCAATGCTACTAAAGCAGTACTGAATGAGTATAGTGAAGTCAAGGCGGTCTTGGGATTACCAACAGGAACCTTTGGACAAAGCCGCTATTATGCACCCTACATTCCACGTTACACCACAGGCGGGCCTTTTCCTAGTTATGCGGGTGATACTCTGAAATCAGCAAAGTTACTTAACTTTGTGTTTCGGTAGATCTAACATGTGCTAGCTATAGCATTCCTATGTGATTCGTAAACGGGCTCCTTTTGCCACCGCATCAGGAAGCCGAGTTCAAACCGAAGGTCCATGGAATGTTTACAACTCACATAGGATTGCTATATGGTCTTTGAAATGCGCGATATGATTGTCAGTTTGGGCAAAGCATGTAGGCTGAATGTGTATGTAGGATTTTGTCCACAGACCGCATACTTGTATACTGTGAAAGGGTAAGCGCTTGACCCTTCTAGCCCTCGCCTTTTCTTACCTGTAAAGCGACTTGTGCAACGAGCCGATTGGTAACGCGTCTCAACTTCAGCCGTTCAAAGCTATACTAAACATTCCTTGGCTACAAAGGACTTAATTTATGGAATTATTGATAACAACTCTTAACAAGTTGGCTCGGATTAAGGGTATTCTCATTGATCGCAGTTTTGGTCAAGGAAAAACTGTAGTGCGAGAACAACTTGAAAGACGAGCAGGTACACTTATTACTATGTCTGAAGTAGAACAGCATATTCAAAGGGATCGTGAATTTCTTAATCAGATCAATAGCTGGGTTCGCCCGTATCAACTTCCTGAGGACTATCGCTTCTTTCTTGAGTATTATGGTGGCATACAACTAATATCAGAACACCACAAGCTTTTTGTGAGTGGAATTGGGCCTATGGTTGACGAATGGTATGAATTCTTGATGAGCGACTCAGCGGCAACAGAGCCTGGAAAAGATGGCTTCATGCATATTGCTGATTTAGTTTTCACACAGATTCGAGAAGGTTACTATCCGCGCGTTCAATTCATGCTTGATCTTGCCGGTCATATACAGCTTGAGAGCGTTATTGCTCTTTACCCACGGCGAGCCGATGCCCCGAATGCCGTAACTATTCTGTCTGATCCCGCAGCATACAAGAACTACTGGAAGATTGCAGCACCCAATTTTACTATTTGGCTGGAGCATGTTCTTGAGACATACGGTGTTTTGGGATATGATGCATTCATTCTAGGAGATCGCTCAATTGATGAGGCAATCCAGTGACAACAAACCAGGCTGCTATTATGGGACTCCGATATATTTGTGATTACCTGAGCCCTGGAGATCAAAAACATCTTTTGGCCATCATCGATCAGCAGCCATGGAATACCGCGTTGAAACGACGCGTGCAACATTATGGGTATCGCTACGATTACACGCGCCGGACTATTGATCATTCCCTTGCACTCGGATCGTTACCACCGTGGGCACGAGATCTTGCATTACAACTTGAGCGAGATGGGTTGGTGGATCAGCAGTTAGACCAACTCATTATCAATGAATACCATCCAGGTCAAGGGATCGCCAGCCATATTGACTGCATTCCATGTTTTAAGGATACAATTCTGTCTATAAGTTTGGGATCGCCATGTGTTATGCTGCTCACAAATGTGCAAACCCACGAACAGCTTCCTCTATTATTAGAGCCAGGCAGTGCTGTGATCTTGGCGGGTGAAGCGCGTTATGAATGGAAACATGGCATACCTGCCCGACGAACGGATCAGTATGCTAACCAGACCATCGTACGAGCGCGGCGTGTCTCACTAACATTTCGTACGGTTATCCTTCAAAATGCTCAGATGTCATAGTCATTGCCCAATGTTTGCTCACCCAAAACTGAGGCGTGTTTCACTGGTATTTGGTGGGCTACCCATCTCCCTACAGATCCAGAGGTAACGCATGGCATGATGGAGGATGCCAAGAACCACCCGTCCAGTTCCGAGCGAACAGCGTCAGCGTCACATCCAACTCCAACATTTGACACGTCTCCGTGCGCAGCATCTCTTTATTGGCCACAACAAGCTGTCAATTGATGCCTAGATTACGTGGCTTTGACGATGGCGGTGGCGAGCAGTCACAGCATGGTCGCCCTCGCGAAGCCTCGATCCGCGATCTCCCGCTCGCAGCAGCGTGCCCCTCGGCGGCAGCAGCACCCTGGGCTTGGCCCGGCCCGCGCTGCACGCACCACGAACGGCACCGATCATCGCCCCGATCATCGCTCAGCCGCTGGCGCAAAGCGCCCTACTGACCCGCACGATCACCTACGCCTATGATGGCCTGCAACGGCTGATTGGCGCGACCGAGAGCGGCTTCTCGGCCAACGTGTATGGCTATGACTATGACAACGCCGGCAATCGGACGAGTGCGACGGTCAATAATGTGACCACCACCCGCAGTTACAATGCGGCCAATCAGGTGGTTGGCTGGACGTATGATGCGGTTGGCAACCTGACCAACGATGGTACCAGCACCTACGCCTACGATGCACTCAGCCGTATGACCGCGCAAGGCACGACCACCAACGCCTATAACGGTGATGGCACGCTCATCGCACAAACGACCGGCGGTGTCACCACGCGCTACACACAGGATCTTGCCTCCCCGCTCAGCCAGATCCTCAGCGATGGCACGACCACCTCAATCTATGGGATGGAGCGGCTGTATGGCGTGGCAGGCAGCACCCGCACCTGGTACGCCAGCGATGCGCTCGGCAGTGTCCGCCAGACACTCAATGACAGCGGCAGTGTGCTGGGCGCGCAGCACTACGACCCGTGGGGCACACCACAACGGGCGACGATTGCGCCATTCGGGTTCACGGGTGAGTTGCAGCAGGGGAGTAGCGTCTATCTGCGGGCCAGGTGGTACAATACCAGCAGTGGGGCATTCGGGAGTCGGGATAGCTTTGCGGGCTACCCGGAGATGCCGTATTCGCTGATGCCATATGCCTATGGATATAGTGATCCAGCCCTGAATCGTGACCCGAGTGGGCGCGCCGTTGCTACTGGTAATGAGCAAGGCCAGCTCAGTGGATGTGCTGATGGGTATGTCTTTGATCCAACCAAGTACCATGCTACCCGTAGTATGAGCATTGGTTCACGTGATTATTGTAGCCGTGTTATCACTCATGTGCAGCCAGCCCGGTTTCCAGTCGATATCGGCATTGTTAATAGAAATACAATGATGATACCAAATCGGTAGCCACCTCAACTATCGAGTTGCCAGGGTTCACCACAGCATCGTTCAGTACCTCGGCTTGGAAGAGCTGTACAGAATTTGGAAATTATTGCACTGCACAATGTATGTCAGATAGCGTAGACCAGTGGTGCAACCAAACACATAACATATTGCTTTGCCTACCGATCCAGCGCACTTCGGCCACCGGGCAGATAGCGATACAAGGTCGCTGGCGACACATTGAGCCGAACCGCGACTTCCTCAACCGTCAGATTCGGATTGGCCAGCAACGCCTTCGCCGCAACGATGTCCTTGGCCGAGAGCGCACGGGGTCGCCCGCCGACCTTGCCCCGCACCCGCGCCGCTGCGAGGCCCGCCGTGGTGCGTTCGCGAATGACCTGGCGCTCGAACTCAGCCAATGCCCAAAGACATGGAAGATCGTCTGCCCGCCGTGGTAGTATCGATCTGTTCGGTTAGGGAGCGCAGGCCGATTCCGCGACCCTCCAGTATGGTCACTGTCTCAATCAGTTGTGCTAACGAGCGGGCCAGCCAGTCGAGCTTCCAGACCACCAGCGTATCCCACTCCGCAGATAGTCAATTGCGGCCTTGAGTTCAGGCCGATCACGTTGAGCGCCGCTGCGCTTCTCGGTGAAGATTTTCGCACAGCCCGCAGTGGTGCGCATCTGTTTGCAGCGCCGTGCTTTGATCATCCGTCGAGACGCGGGCGTAACCAACGAGCATAACAAAGCAGCTACTACTGCTACCGCCCAAACTCGCGTGATAACTCTCATTATCGTGCCAGTTTCCCCCACATCCCCCATCCCCTCCCAACCGCGATCCCACGCCAACGCCATCCCCGACTCTCCCACATCCGCCCGATCTCCTGAAAAACTCGCACGCTAATGTTGCGGCCCTCGCGCTCGTGTGGTATCATCACGGACAAGGCAACTGTAGCGTGCGAGGAACCCGTGTTAGTATTGCAACTGCTCGATGCGTGGAGTACGGCACTCGGCGATGAAGATCGTTCGGCCCATACGATCCGAGCCTATGCGCGGGTGGTGGCCGATTTCAGCATCTGGTATGCCGAGACACGCCACCTGGCCCTGACGGTCAGCGATCTGACTCCGATTGATGGTAAAGCCTACCGCAATCGGTTGCAGACCCGGAAGCTCGCGCCAGCCAGCATCAATCAGGCCGTGGCCGCGCTGCGGGCTTGGGGCGACTGGCTCGCGCTCACCGGCCAGCGCACCGACAATCCCTTCAGCCGACTCACGCACGTCGATCAGAAAGCGCGGCTCGCGCCCCAAGCGCTCACGCCCACCCAAGCCCATGCCCTGTTACGTGAGGCGCAGGATGGCCGGAGCGATGCGGCCCGCAACTATGCGCTCATCCAGGTCTTACTCCAAACCGGACTGCGCCGCAGCGAATGCGCCGCGCTGGATGTGGGCGATGTGCTGATCGGCGAGCGGTTTGGTTCGTTGCTGGTCCGTGCGGGCAAAGGCCATGCCAGCCGGCGAGTACCGCTGAACGCCTCGGCGCGGTTGGCCCTGGCCGAATACCTGGGGCCGCGCTGGGGCATCGCGCCGACCATGAAAGCGCTTGCCGAGCGTTGGGTCGGGCGCGATCCACAAGAAGCGCTCTGGTTGGGTCAGCGTGGGCGGTTGACCGATAACGCCATTGGGCGGGTTGTGGATGGCCTCGTCGTTGCGTGTGCAGCGCGGGGATTGGTGCCGCCCGATACCAGCGCGCACACGCTGCGGCATACGTTTGCAACCACGTATCTGGCCAGTCATCCCGGCGATCTGGTCGGGCTGGCCGCGCTGATGGGCCACAGCAGCCTGGACACGACGCGGATCTACACGCAGCCCACGCAGGACGATCTGAGCCAGCGGGTGGAGGGAAGTGCGCTGAATGCCTACGAATAAGCAGAGCGATGAGCATATGTTGTGCTACTAACACAACATCATAATCATAAGCAATCAACGCCGTGTTGCCCTGCCATCTGCCTCTTTCGATCACCTTTCGCTACAATTCTCGTTACCCTGCTGTGCTATAGTTCCGCTATGCATCGGTCAGTGGATGATCGGGTGCGCGGCGGAATACCTTTGTTGCCCTTGTTGCCTTTGTCACCTTTGTTGCCCTTGTCGGTGTGCGGTCGATTTTTTAGACCATAGCACTGAGACTGGCGAGACTGGCGAGACTGGCGAGACTGGCGAGACTGGCGAGAAACGCCAACGCACACGAACAGCATACTGGTCGGGTCGCACGTACATTGCAAAACACCGCCCTTCGGGACGGTCATACTCCCGCGTAAGACCCCTTCTCAGAAGGGGCTATAACACGAACGGCCTTCGGGCCTATCCTCCGGTGTGTGCGTTTCGCCTGCCGATGAGAGAATCCGTGCTTCGGCACTGATTACTCTATATGATACCCGCCGCTTCGGTGGCGACCAATCATAGTTCCGCGCAGATCGTCGGCGCGGGTCGGGCATTCGTTTGCCCACAATCAACCAATCGCCCGTTTTGGGCATGAATCATTCACCGCTGCGCCACTTGGCACAGCCCCCGATGATTGCATGTACCAGCAGCGGGTTTTTTTGTTGCTCTTTTTTTGGAGCAGCAGGAACACGCATGCAGCTGTCACCCGCGCTCCTGCTGGAGCACGCCCGCCGCGCCATTCTTCGGGATGGTGTCCAACAGGTCGTCGCCTCTGGCTCCACGGGCGACACCTGGATCGTCGACATGACCACTGGTCATCTCACGGCGCAGAAGCTCCAGCAGCTCCGCGCCATCGCCAATGTCGATACGCACGACATGGGCCGCATCACGCGGCTGGTGCTTGCGTTCTAAATCGCCTTTCTTTTGCCAATCCCCTGGCGCTTGCACATTTTTGTGCGGCTGCCGGGGATGGTGGCCGCACGTTCTTTGCGAAAGGACGCGGCCTTATGGCATCGCTCACCACACTTCAGGGGCGCGGCGGTGGCCGCATCCCCACCACCAACGCCTGTATTGACCTCACTCGGCACGAACTCGCAGAGCTTGTTCGCCGCGTGGCTGCGGATCTGTATCCCCACAAGGGCTATAGCGCGGCCATCCAGTCGCTACAGGCCCGTCCAGACGCAGCCCGCCTCATTCGTGAGGCAGCGGTCGCGTACACGACCACATAAAATCAGGTAGGTTTCGGCCTTCCCATCACACGAACTCCCCCAGGCTTTCAGCAATTTTGCTGGCAGCCATCGGGGTTCTGGTGGTTGCCTTTGATGAAGAAAGGTTGACCACCCATGGCCACCACCGCTTCTACGGACTACGCTGGCCAGGACGTGGACGGCGAAAACGACCATGGTTGCCCCTTCATTGGGCAGACCGTCGATACCGCCGTTTCGGACGACTCGCTCAGCTACGTCGCCAGCGCCCTCGGCATGTCGGTCGAGGAGCTACGGGCGCAACTCTAGCTTTTCACTTGGCGCATGTGCAGCCGTCACGCCGCAGCGCCATCCACCCACTACCGAAACGTTATCGCGCTCCGCGCAGGTTGCACACCAGCCCGCGTGGGCATGGTGTGACCGGTGTATCAACACAAGGAATACCACACCATGAAAATCATTATCGCCATCGCCATCGGCCTACCGATTGCCGCCCATATGCTCACCATCGCGCTGCATACGGTGCTTGCACCACTCATGCGCGTTCTCGGAAACTAACGCTCCCTCGGCATCGTGCCGAACCACGCCGCTGGGTGGATGACTGCGTCTGCAGCCCACCCTGGCGGCGGCTAGGGCGGGCATCATTGTTGAGGAATGACCCCATGACCACCACACCTGCTACGGCTCCAAAGGCCACAACCACCACGACGCCGAAGGTGGCTCCGGCCACGACCACGACCACCGCGTTTGTAGCAGCTCCATCCGCCCCGCTCTTCCCGACCGTTACGGTTGGGCGCGGTGCGCTGAAGGATGCGCTGGCCCAGGTGGGTTACGCCATCGCGGGTAAGGGCACCTTGCCGGTGCTCAGTACCGTTCAGCTTCGTGTAGCGGATGGGACGCTCGTGCTGACCGCGACCGATCTCTCGTTGGGGATCACCGTCCAGATCGCCGCCATCAGCCGCGATACCTGGGACGTGTGCATCCCCCACAAACTCGTTTCGGACATCGTGGGGGCACTCCCTGGCGAGCGCATCACCATCGAACAGGTACGGCTCGATGTCATCCGCCTGACGTGCGGCGGCTTCGAGACGACCCTCAACGGATTTGAGGGATCGGAGTTTCCGACGTTGCCCACGATGACCGGAACACCCGTGACCCTGCCAGGGAAGGCGTTCGTGCAGGCTATCGAGTCGGTTGCGCCCTTTGCGGCCACCGATCATACGCGCCCAATCTTAAACGGCGTGTGGATTCGGCTCGCCCATCTTGCGGCATCCTTCACCGCAGCAGACGGATTCCGTCTCGCCAAGGTGACCATCCCGCTTCATGCCGCGACCGATGCGCTCCAGTTGGTCACCCCTGGTGACGCGCTGGCGGAGATCGGCGCGCTATTCGCTGACCAGGATGGGCCAATCGGCATGACCGTCCACCCCAATGGCAACACCATTGCGTTTGCGGCGGGTGGCATCACGGCCATTACCCGCGTTTTGGAGGGGAGGTACCCGGACGCTGATCGGATTATTCCGACCAGCAGCGCCGAACAGACCTGCGCTACGCTGAAGACCGCAGAACTGGCGAACGCATGCAAGCTGGCCGGCTTCTTTGCCAGCAGCAGTTCGCAGATCAGTCGCGCCGCCATCGGCACAACCGCACTCACCTTGACCGCGAATGCGGCCAGCGTGGGCGACCAGCGTGCCGAGGTGGATGCAACCATCGAGGGACAACCGATGCAGGTGGCGTTCAACGTGAAGTTTGCGGCCCAGATCGCGAAGGTGATCGATACGCCAACGCTCACGGTAACGGTCACATCGCCACAGCTCCCGATAGTGTTTCGGCCAGTCGGTGACGACCAGGCCGTCTTTTTACTCATGCCGATGACGCTGCAGTAGCAGCACGCATCCCGTTCTTCCCCGCACCAGGGCGCAGCTATCGCTGTTGACTCCGGGTGCGCGGAGTCGACAGCTTGCTTAATGAAGGAGTCGACTCTATGGAAACCACACTCACCCCCGACATCATCGCGGCGCTGGCCGCACCATTCCCGATGGCGACCATTGAGGTCAAGCCCGGTGCCGTTCGTCAGGATGGTACGTCCGCCCTGGCGCTGGCGTATGCCGATTGGCGCGTCTATGCCGAGCGGCTCGATGCGCTTGTTGGGCCAGCCAACTGGTCAATTCAGCTTACACCGTGGGGTGACACCCGCGTGATTGCCCGTCTCACGATCTTCGGTATCACCAAAGACGCATCGGGCGAAGGTGAACCGCAGGATGACAACTGCGGAACCATCGCGGAGGCGCAAGCGAAAAAGCGCGCCTGTGCCGAGTTCGGCCTGGGCCGCTATCTGTACGGCTTGCCAAAGGTGTGGGGCGAAGGTCAGGGGGATCGCAAGAGTTTCCGCTTCAACGAACCACGCCGGATCGTCGAGCAGCTGTATTATCAGGCCGGACTCATGCAGCAACGCATGCCAGCCGCTGCAGCAGCGCCCACGCCTGCACCACGCCAAGCACCAGCTCCAGCGCAGAACGGCCACCAGCCGCAGCGGAACGGGGTGACACCTGATCCCGCCCGACTGGCAACCGCACGCGCCGCGCTTGAACAGGCCGAGCAGCGCACCAGCAGCACGACCGCTACGATTAATGCCCCACCCGCCAGCGACAAGCAGCGCGGCGCGATCAGCGCCCTGATTGCCCGCTGCGCCGAGTTTGGGGTCAACCCGAATCAGGTAGATCGCCTGGGGACGACCCAGGGCATCACCCGCCTGAGCAGCATCCGCCGCGCTACCAATCTGCCCGCCACGTTGACCAAGCCACAGGCCAGCGCCCTGATCGGGGAACTGGACACGCTGGTCAAGGAGTCGCAATCGTGATGATCACGACGACCGGAATCTATTGGCGGCAGACGCGATTCTTGCCGCCATCGCCAAACCCTGCCGCTGCCAACGGCCGACGCCGTGCCAAGCGTCACGTCAACCGACGTGCGCGCCGCATCGTGCGCCAGGGGCTGCTGCAGATCATCATTGGCACGCTCGACGGCAGCGCCGATATTCCCGGCATCGCCTCATCAACCATCTACCCATCATCGGGGCGCACCAACGCCGCCCCATGATGGGTGCGGCATGGGTGCGCTCCTTGCGAAAGGATACGTCATGCCAACAGTGAGCCGCTTCAGCGGTGTGGTAATCTATATGTATCGTGACGATCACAATCCGCCACATTTTCATGCACTTGTGGCTGAGCATGAAGCACAAATCAGCATCGATCACCCGGCAATTATCGTGGGAACGCTCCCACGCCGCCTGAAACGTCAGGTTCTTGCCTGGGCGCGCAAACGACATGCTGAGCTGGCAGAAAATTGGCGGCGAACGCATACGGATGAGCCACTGTTGTGGATCGAACCATAAGGAGCAGCTGCATGGCAACGCATTTTGTTCGTGTTCAGGCAGTACGCCCGCTCGCGGACTATACTGCAGAACTCACCTTCACCAATGGTGATGTGCGCGTGATGGACTTCACCGCATACACCCAACGGGGCGGGGTCTTTGCGCCGTTACGCGATCTCACGGTCTTCCGGCAAATGTATGTTGATGGCGGTACGATTGCGTGGCCCACGGGTGCCGACATCGATCCCGATGTCTTGTATTGGGGGTTGACGCCCGCGACTCTGCCAGCATAGGCCGAACAACAACCTGTTTGACGAAGCAACACATCAGATCGCGTACCGCGATGTGGTGTGTTTGTTTTCACACGACGATTTACCCATCGGGGCGCATCAACGCCGCCCCGATGATGGGTGCGGCATGGGTGTACTCCCAACGAAAGGAGCATCACCGTGACCGCAGCAATCACGATTGACCGCGACTGGTTTGATGCCAGTCAATTCATTGTGCTGGTGGATGGCCGCCAGGTCGTCAACCAGTATTTCCCGAACATCGCTACCGCAGAGGCGTATGCTGCGACCTTGCAGCGTGCGCCCTTCGTGGCCACCGTCGCACCAGCAGCAGATGGCTTTGATACCACGCTGAACGGCGACTATGTGGGTACCTTCCCACAGGCAGCCCAGGCGTGGAACGAGGCCAAAGCCGTGGCCACCATCGAGGCACAGACCATGACGGTTGATGCGGTTAGCCCGCTCATCCCGTTTGGGATCGACGCTGGCCCATCGCCCGACCGGATGCCCACACTCACGCCCGCCGACCTTGCGCGGGCCACCGAGCAACTCATTGATTTCTATGAGGACAAAGCAGCCATCGTGTCGCGGGCGCTCAACGCCTACGACCTGGCCCTGACGAGCCTCAGTGACCACTACCGCCCCGCCGAGCAGCGCACCGTGTGGGTGCGTGAGAACGGCGATGTCACGATTAAAGGATCGAAAACCTACTGGATCTCCGAACACGGCTGTACCTGCCCCGACTACCGGCACCTGGTCTACGGCCAGAAGTATGTCGGATCGGGAGCCGAGAGCGGCATGTGCAAGCACACGCTGTGTCGAGAGATTCTCCGCCTCGCCCAAGCCCGCCAGGGTGTCTTCGACGCCGAGTCGGGCAACAAGACCGCCTTTACCAGCCTCAGCGCCGCGCAGTTCGTGCGGGCTATCAAGGCACTCATCAAAACGCAGCCGCAGACGATCACGCTGGATCTCACCTTTACCCGCGCCCGCTTCCACGCGGGAACGGTGACGAAGGAACTGACCAGTGCCGACCACCAGGGATGGGGGATTCGTTCCCTGGCCCTGCGTGCCGCAGATGCCGAGCGGCTGATCAGCGAATTGGCTCCCATCGCCAAAACCACCGACACCATCACGCTCATGCTGGACACCGGCGAACTGGAGATTTCTGTTTTCGGCGGACACTTCGGCTTCAGTGCCGAGGCGCTGCCATCCTAGATCACGCACCAGCGGGAACGGTTCACGCCGATCCCGCTGGGGGATCGGCTGCTTTTGAACAGGAGCAGATCGCCCATGCGTCGTAAAAAAACAGCGGTTATCTTCCGCTATCGGGTGAACGATGACGGGAGTAACGAAGTCACGGCACTCTTTCCAGAAGTGCCAAGCAGAACACCTCCAACAGCCTACGACCCACATTCGTGTGATGCGTATCAGGCCATCCAGCGGCCAACGTCAGGCCATCCAGCGGCCAACGTATGACTTCAATTACACAAACGTCAATAGACGATGCCCTATCGCATACGCTGACGACATCAGCACGTCACAACCAGCGACCCTCAAACACTATGAGGTACTGATGTGGCAATTGCAATGGATGGGGTATGAACGAGAGATTGTTGCTGATGTCACCAACGCACACAACACGACCCGCAGCGCGCGGGTACGCGGCGGTGATAGTGTCACTCGTTAACACACTGAAAGGGGCAAATCCCAATGAATCCGATCCACCAAGAGCACCTCAACGAGCTCACTGCTGCGTTGCAGGCGATCCAAACCCTCGCCGCCCAAGGCCACCGCAAGGAGGCGCTGGTGCTTGCCCTGCTCGCTGAGCGCGGGAAATGGCTTCATGCCAACCCAAGCCCCTTTGTGTGCGTGTTGGGCCTCGTGACTGTTTTAGGGGTCATTACCGACCCCACAGCGGTCATGACACCAGACACCCATAACGCATTGTCACGCACGCTGCTGAAGGTTGCCGCGCAGCGGCTCCCGGCTGCACGTGAGGAAACCACAACCGCACAGAACCTCATCAAACCATTGATGATCGTGGCCGAGCGGCTTGGGGAAGATGACATCTTCCTGGGCCTGTGCGCCATGAATGATGCCATGTCAATGGCAGCGCGTTTTGGCGGGGATGTGCAGATCATCACGCACACGCCGAATCAGGCGAACATCGACGAGGCCGCCAGGGCGCGAATGCCATTGTGGGCGACGACGAAGCCACGTGGCTTCACGCTCACCGATGGCACCGAACTGAGTTTTAACGGCAGCGTGGATCGCTACAAGAAGAATCTCGCCGCCATCCGCCTACTTCGGCAGTTGCAGATGCAGGAGCGCGATCCGCACACGCTTACCCCCGACGAGTGCCTGACCCTGGCGCACTATTCGGCTTTTGGCGATTCGCAATTGCTCACCCGTGCCATTGAGCGCGACGAGGAGTTTAGCACCCTCGTCAATGAGGAAGAACAGCACCGGATTGCGCGTGCGGCCCTGACGGCGTTCTACACGCCCCAGGACATCCTGCACGTCATCTGGAATGCGCTGGCTCCCGCGCTGCGCCAGCTTCCCGGCACCCTTCGGGTGTTGGAACCCGCCTTTGGTATTGGCATGTTCGTGGCCACCATGCCACGCGACATCCGCCAACGATCCGAGATCACAGCGGTCGAAATAGACATTGTGTCCAGCGACATCGCCAAGTGGCTCCATCCTGACGTGCAGGTGGTCGGTGGCATCGGCTTTGAAGATGCAAAACTGCCCACCGACACCTACGATCTGGTGATCACCAACGTGCCGTTTAACGGCAATAAGGTGTTCTTCCCAGGTTTCAAGGAAGATTACCTGAAGCGCTGCCTGCATGATTTCTTTATCGCCCGCGCGATCCAACTCACGCGCCCCGGTGGGATCGTCTGCGTCCTCACGTCCTACGGGACGATGGACAAGCGCGACGAGCGCACCCGCGCATGGATCGCCGAGCGGGCCGACCTGATCACCGCCTTGCGTTTGCCGCAGGGCGCATTTGAATCCAACAGCGGCACCCAATGCGGAGCCGATCTGCTGATCTTCCGCCGCCGCTAGGCGGTTCACCACATACCACCAACGGGAACCCGTGCATATCCATGCCGGCTCCCGTTGTGGGAGTCGGCTTCTTTTTTCTTAAAAGGAGTCGCTCCCATGCGCAGCACAAACAATCGCTGGATCAATAGCTCGATCACCACCTACCCGGTGACGGAGGCGACCAAGAGCCAGCAACACTTCACCACCGGCTCACGCATCAGCGCGGGCCACGACGATGATTCCATCGAGGCCGGCTTGCGGGTCAACGACCTATTTACCGCCCGCCCAGCGTTAGTTATCGGCCAGATCGGCATGGTGCGCCTGAACAACCTGCTGTGGCAGGCCGTCACGCCACCGACCGAGCAGACCGTGACCGCGCTGCTCGCTGAAATGCTGGCAGCGGAATTACCCACCAATCTGTTTCAGCCGCGCCGCGCCGCAGCCCCCACCGCATCGGCCAAGGCCAGCATCAGCACATCGCCACGCGCCGTGGCCCTGATGCGCGTCTACACCGCTGCCAAGGAGTTGCTGAAGGCAGACGCTGCTGGCGCAGACGCAACCGCGCTGCGCGATACCCTGAACGTCACCTACGATGCTTTGGTGCGTCAGTATGGCGTCATCCATACCCGCGCCAATCAGCAGGTCCTCAAGGGCCAGCCAGAGCTGTATTTCTTGCGCGCGTTGGAAACCAACGTGCGTGAGGAAGCGGGTATGCTGGTGGCCGAGAAATCGGCCATCTTCTACGGGCCAACCGTGCGCCCCACACCGACCGTTGCCATTGGCCGCATGACGCCCGATGAGGCGTTCCTGCGCTGCCTCAACGATATTGGCAAGATAGACCTAACGACCATTGCGACCTATGCCGGACGCAGCGAGTCAGACGTGATCAACGCCTTGCAGGGGCGGATCTACTGCGACCCCGCCACGCAGGCATGGGTCACGGCGGACGCGTACCTGTCGGGCAATGTGCGGAAGAAGTTGGCAGTTGCTGAGGAAGCGGCCAACGCTGATCCATCGTTCATCCCGAACGTGATCAGCTTGCAAGCGGTGCAGCCCATCGAGTTGACCCCCGGCCAGATCGATGCCAACCTCGGCGCATCGTGGATTCCCGCCAGCGATGTGCGGGATTTTATCGTCAGCATCATCCCCTGCTTTGCCGGGGATCGCTCTTGCACAGGCGACGTACAGTACATCGCCCCACTGGCCAAGTGGGTGGTGAAAGATACCAATTTCGCCAAACACTCCCCGGAAGCCACAAGCGAATGGGGCACCGCACGCATGGATGGCATCGCGATCATTGAGGCGGCGCTGAATGGCGTCCCCCCGGTGGTCACGGATGCTGTTGGAACGGGCGACTCCAAGAAGTATGTGCCCAACCAAAAGGACACCCTGCTGGTGCAGGAGAAGTGGCAGCAGCTTGCTGCGCGCTTCAGCGCGTGGATCTGGGAGGATGCGGATCGGGCCGAGCGCCTATGCCGCGTCTACAACGACACCTTTAATAGCATCCGCCGCCGCGATTTTGACGGGAGCCATTTGGCACTGCCCGGCATCAATCGGGCCATCTTGCGCGGTGAGGATTTGCTTCCCCACCAAAAGGATGGCGTCTGGTGCGCCTTACAGCAGAACGCCACCTTATTTGATCTGTGCGTCGGATCGGGCAAAACCTTCATGGGCCTGGTCTGGGCGCATGAGGTCATCCGTGTAGGGATGGCCAAGAAGGTGCTCATTGACGTCCCGAACCACCTGGTTGAGCAGTGGGGCGTCGAGGCCAACCGCCTGTACCCCGATATGCGGGTACTGGTCATGTCGCCAGAGGATTTCACCAAAGCCCGACGCGGCGAATTTCTCAGCCGGATTGCCACCGAGAACTTTGATGTGGTGATCTGCGCCCATACCTCATTCGGCTTCATTGAAGCCGGCCAATGTGCGCGCGACTTTATCAATGTTGAAGTGGGCAAGCTGCGCGACTACCTCAAGGAAGCACGGGCGAACAAAGACGCCGACAAGCGCAGCCTCAAGCAAATCGAGGACAAGATCCTCACCATGGAAACCCGCCTGCGCGAGCTGGAGCATGGGCTGAACCACGACTCTGACCGGATCATCACCTGGGACGAGTTGGGCATTGATGCCCTGTTCGTGGACGAGGCGCACGAGTTCAAAAACCTGTATACCCCATCCATGATGAACGTCCCGGGCGTGCCGAACGGTGATGCTAAGCGGGCGATGGACATGCGCATCAAAACCTGGGACATCCGCACACGCGGCGGCAAGGTGGTGTTTGCCACCGGCACGCCGATCCTCAACAGTGTGGGCGAAGCCTTCATTATGCAGACCTTTCTGGCCGAGGAACTGCTGGCCGAACGTGGCATCGCCATGTTCGATGCCTGGGCGCGCACGTTTGCCAAGGTTGTGCCGGTGTTCGAGATGACACCGGACGGCGGCGGCTTCCGCGTCAACAGCCGATTAGCGCGCTTTGTAAACATGCCGGAACTGTTCGGCATGTGGTTCCAATTCACCTTTAGCCGGAGCCGGGAGCAGTTGGGCCTGCCAACACCCGCCCTGATGGGCGGCAAGCGCATCGGGGTCAGCATTCCGGCCAGCCCACGCCTGACGGCCTTCGTCAAAGACTGTGTTGAGCGGGTTGAGGCAATCAAGGCCGGCGATGTGAAACCGTGGGAAGACAACATGCTGTGCGTGGTGAACGACGCTGGCAAGGCTGCATTGGATACCCGCTTAGTCATGGGCGGGGTTCGCGTGGCGGATGTCGAAGAAATCAACGACGAGGCCGACGAGGCCGCCTAACGAACGATGACACCCCGCAGGGGGTTGGTTCTCTGAACCAGCCCCCATTGTGTGGGGCTGGATTCTTTTGGAATGAAAGGAGTCCCCCCATGAGCGGGATGCCACACGAGACGATTCAGGTTGCTACCATGACCACGCGCAGGGCCGATCCGTGGTCAGCGGTGTTTGCACCGCTGCCGGAGAGCCGCTATCACCATCCAGCGATGAACGGCCTGCCCGATACGGTCAACAAGATCGGCGTCATGGCCGATTATGTGGCCGACATCTACCACCAGTACGATGCGGCCAAGGCCACGCAGTTGATCTACTGCGAAACCGTGGTCGTCTACGCCGAAATCAAGCGTCAGTTGGTTGCGCGTGGTATCCCAGAGGCGGAGATCGCCTTCATCCAAGACCACGACACCAAGACCAAGAAATCAAAGCTGTTTGCCGACATGAACAGCGGTCGGATGCGGGTGTTACTCGCCTCCAAGCAATCGACCGGCATGAATATCCAAAAGCGCATGATCGCCCTGCATCATCTGGATTGCCCCTGGCGACCCGGTGATCTGGAGCAGCGCGAAGGCCGCATCGTTCGGCAAGGCAACATGTTTCCCGAAGTCATGGTGTTTGCCTATGTGACTGAAGGGAGCTTCGATGGGTACAAATGGGTGCGACGCGATGTTTTGTTCTTGACTGTCTAGCATGACGACTAGACCTATCGTTCCGCCGATAGTAGCCTACCGGCACATGCGCCACCGGTAACAGTGGGGTATGAAGCTGCCGGGACA